>ERZ791885.106-NODE-106-length-83771-cov-5.363216_pt1 | contig 83771 bp, 81 predicted proteins | sample MGYA00510159_ERZ791885 | MGnify/ENA primary metagenome ERZ791885 (study PRJEB30046, sample SAMN00792054) | human gut metagenome | study: EMG produced TPA metagenomics assembly of the A metagenome-wide association study of gut microbiota in type 2... | reverse complement strand
TCAAAAAAGGCTCGAAGCCCGTATTTACTAGGGTTTCAAGCCTTTTACTATTTTTCAAGTGTCAAAGATGGGATTATATATAAAATATACCAAAAATATCCACATAAGGCAAGCTATAATTGTAAAGTCTGGATAAAAATTTCTCCCAGACTGGACAGATATCGTCCTTTGGGCCAGATGGCAACGATGCGGGTGCGCAGGGTCGGCTCGTCGATAATCTTTACGCTCAGGTTGTCATGAGCTGCCAGATTCACGGCTGAGGCGGGGGTGACGGCGATGCCCAGCCCGGCGTTGGCCCAGAGGATGGTCGTACGGGCATCGTCGTTGCGGCAGAACAGGATGGGCGTCATATCCTGGCTGATGCACGTATCATGGAGGAGCTGGTCGAAGCGGCGGTAAATGATGAGCGGCTTCTGATCCAGTTCCCGCAAAGTTATATGCGTCCGTCCGGGACACCAGTCCAGTTCTCTGGGAAGGGCCGCTACCATAGGTTCTTCGTTGAGAATCTTACAATGAAAGGATCCGGCTTTGAACGGTGTACGGACAATGCCGATTTCTACCAGTCCTTTGTGCAGCATGTCGATGACTTCGAAGGTATTGCCGTCATAAATTTCGAAATGGACACCTTCGTGATGATGATGAAAATCGCGCATAGCCGAACTGAGAATGACGCTGCCCGAACTGGATACGGTACCGATGTGCAGTGTCCCTTTGAGGCCCTGTTTGAAATCGCGTATTTCCCGTCTGGCCGAGTCGCTGAGATTTAAGATCTGCCGGGCCCGTTCATAGAGCAGTTTTCCCGCTTCGGTCAGTTCCATGTGGCGGTGTTCCCGTATGAACAGGTCTACGCCCAGTTCCTTTTCCAGTAACTGGATCTGCTGGGACAGTGGCGGTTGTGCCATATGGAGCTGCCGGGCCGCTGCCGTAATCTGGCCTTCTTCGACGACGGTGACGAAATACCGGAGTTGTCGTAAATCCATCATATCCCCTTCTTATTATATGAAAAAAATATGCTAACTAAATTAAAATTATATTTTTAATATATCACAGATACTGGTATAATTCCATATAGAAACGGGGAAGAAATGAGTCACTAATTTTTAAAGGAGGAACAACTGATGGAAGAAGAAACCACGTTGGAACGTCCCAAACGGGATGCCCATTTTTTCTGGGTTTTATTTAAATCAACATTTATCATCAGTGCTTTTACCGTTGGTGGCGGATATGTCATCGTGCCACTTCTCAAGGCCAAATACGTCGATGAATACCACTGGATCAGCGACAAGGAAACGCTGGATATGGTCGCCATTGCTCAGTCCATGCCCGGCGTCATCGCCTGTAACAGTGCCATTATCCTGGGATACCGTATGGCTGGTATCGCCGGTACGCTGACCGCCCTCATTGCGACGGTGCTGCCACCGCTCATTACCTTGACCATTATTTCTTACTGCTATGATTTCTTTATCCAGAGCCAGATAGTCAAGATGATTCTGCGGGGTATGCAGTGCGGTGCCACGGCCCTCATGGTCAATGTGGGCCTCAATCTGCTGATGAAGCAGTGCAAAAAAAAGCTCATCCTGCCGCTGGTCATCATTGCCGCCACCTTCATCGCCAATGTCGTATTCGACGTCAACCTCATGTACCTGGTCCTCATCGATGGCATCGTCGGACTGTTGTGCATGCGCGATGCGAAGTATGATTAGAAGGGGGGAGACATATCATGATTTACTGGCAATTATTCTGGGAATTCTGCAAAGTCGGCATTTTCTGTGTCGGCGGCGGATATGCTTCTATGCCGCTCATCCAGGCTTCGGTGGTCGATACGTTCCACTGGCTTTCCATGAGTGAATTTGTCGATATCTTTACGATTTCGCAAATGACGCCCGGTCCGATCGGCATCAATGCGGCGACCTTTGCCGGGACAAAAATCGCCGGCCTCGGCGGTGCCATCTGTGCGACTGTTGGGTTTGTCACGCCTTCCCTGTTTCTGGGAATTATCCTGGCCCGGGTATTCTTCAAATACGGCAACATCGGCCCAATCCGCGGCGTATTGAACGGACTGCGCCCGGCTGTTGTCGGACTGATCTGCGCAGCCAGCCTCAGTTTTGTCTGGCTCGCCGTGTGGAGTACCGAAACGGTTCCGGAAGACTTCGGGACTTTCAGTCCGGCAGCCATTCTCGTCCTCATCCTGGCACTGGTGGCTATCCGCCGTAAAATTGGTGTCATCAAGGTCCTCATCGGGTCGGGTGTCCTGGGGCTCGTCCTTGGACTCATGGGCGTCCTGCCTGTTTAAGAAAGGAGACTGTTATGCATCTGGGAACACAGGAACTGATCCTGATTTTACTCATTGTCATTGTTCTCTTCGGAGGCAAAAAAGTCGCCGGCCTGGGAAAAGCGCTGGGGACGAGCCTGCGGGAGTTCCGGGCAGAAGTCCGCAAAGACGATGAACCTTCGTCGGGACAATCGGAAACTCAACAGACGGAAACACAACGGACAGAAACTCCACAGACGAAGTCCGATGAATCAGCCGATACGGCAGCGAAAGAAGAGGAAGCTGCATCCCGCCGGTCGTCTTCTTGATATTTGATACCGATCTATCCCTATATCACGGGAAAAGCCTGACTGCTATCTCCTTCGGCAGGACAGGCTTTTCTGCCTGAAATAGATGGCTCGATGGGACGAGAATCACAATACTTTTTCTGTTCTGTAGGATTTATTTAAATAATTTAATAAAACGATTGACAAACCTTATATATGGTGATATTATATGACCATGAGTTCATCCTCTGAAATACATATCCGGGGCAATGAGGCCTTCTCTTCCAAACCAGAAGAGAAGGCTTTTTTAATGGCACGGAGAGGAAAAACTCATGATACCCGCGCTGAAAGGGTCCTGCAGCCCAAGGCACGACGCTTTCAGTTTCATATACCTTTATCTCCCATATCCCAATGGAAAGGCCGTACAGACGACTCCTGCCTGTACGGCTTTTTCCTGTCCTGTCATAGAAATGTCTTGTCTAAGCGCTGTATTCAGTATATGATATAGAGAACGCATCTTATAGAATGTGATACTAGCGAGGGGGAAAAGGACCATGAGGGATATCCGTATTATTACCGGACGTACGGCTAAGTTCGATCCGGACCAGACCGTGCGGCTCCTGGGATGCCGGCCGGGCAGTGATTCTTGGGAGCAGACCCGGAATGATGTGGTGGAACGGATGCCGGTCCTGCGCCGCCTGACCCGTCCCAAAGGGGCTTTTGTCATGGAAGCGGATGAAGGCAAAACCTGGATATATGCCATGATGACTCTGGGAAAGGCCGTTACGGACTATATAGACCGCCTCGGCGAAGACGGGGACGCGTCATCGGCTCTGATCCTGAATGCCATGGCGGACAGCTGCCTGTTTTCCTTCGAAGAAGAACTGCAGCAGGCACTGCGCTCTTTTTGCCGTGAAAAGAACTGCGGCATCTCCCGGCGGTATGAAATCGGGACAGATCTGTCGCTCCTGTGGCAGCAGCGGGCCTATGACGGTCTGGCTGCCGGCCGGACTCTGGGGCTGAAGATGACGGCGGACTATATGCTCGTACCAGAAAAGTCGATGAGCCTGGCTTTTTTGGTGAGTACGGATCCTGCCGTATTTCATGCTGGCCATGACTGCCGGATGTGCCATCATGCGAATTGCTGTCTCCGCCAGCAGCCGTACGGGGAATCTCAAAAAAGTTCTGCCAGTCCGGCCTTTCAGGAATATACCTGTCCTTCTGGCCAGAATCTGGCTGATTCCCTGCGTGGTCTGGGAGAGCTTCCGGCCCTGTGCGGTGGAAAAGGCACGTGCGGCCGCTGTGGCATCCGGCTCGTAGAAGGAACACTGCCTGTTACGAAGGCAGACCGGGAGTTTTATACGGAACAGGAACTGAAAGACGGCTGGCGCCTGGCCTGCCAGGCTGTTCCCGATGAGCCCGTACGGGTACGCCTGCCCATGCATCACGAAAGACAGATGACCGGCCTTCATCAGGAAAAGGCAGCCGCTGCCATCCGGACTGGCGGGGACTATGGCCTGGCAATAGATCTGGGTTCGACGACTATCGCCGCATCGCTCGTATCACTCTCTGATGGTACGGTACTGGAATCGGTGAGCAGTGTAAACCGGCAGCGCACTTTTGGTGCCGATGTCGTCAGCCGCATTGCTGCCGCCTGTGACGGCCATGCCAAAGAGCTGCAGAAGCTGGCCATAGAAAGTATAGAAGAAGCAACGGACCGTCTGCTGTCCCCTTTCCCGGGTATGAGGCAGCAGCTGCGGCGCATGACCTTGGCCGGGAATACGACCATGGAGCATCTTCTCATGGGATGGCCCTGCAACGGACTGGGGAGCTGGCCGTTCCATCCTGTATCGCTGGGAGGAAATACGCTTGTGGCATCGGACCTTTTTGGTGATGCCCTCCCAGCTTCCTGTACTCTTACGGTACTTCCCGGGTTCAGTACCTACGTCGGAGCCGATATTGCGTCGGGACTCATAGCTTGTGCCATGGACCGGACCGATACGGAGAGCCTGTTCCTCGATCTGGGGACCAATGGAGAGATGGCTCTGGGAACCGGTCAGGGCATTTTAGTTGCATCGACGGCGGCCGGGCCGGCCCTCGAAGGGGGACAGCTCCGCTGCGGTATGAGCAGCGTTCCCGGAGCCATCTGCAGTGTGACCTGGAATGGCTCTGTGCCGTCGGTCCGCACCATTAGTGATTCTCCTCCACAGGGACTGTGCGGGACCGGGGTGATAGAGGCCATGGCAGGCCTGGTAGAGCAGGGAATCGTGGACCAGCACGGAACGCTCCGGGAGCCGTGGTTTACCCGGGGATTTCCTCTGGCACAGGGAGAAGATGGTGCACCGGTTGTACTGACCCAGGCCGACATCCGGCAGATACAGATGGCAAAAAGTGCAATCCGGGCCGGCATATCGGTCCTTCTCAGGACTGCCGGCCTGCGCGAAGACGATGTGAAGACAATCTGGCTGGCTGGTGGATTCGGCTATTACCTGAAACCGGATGCTGCCGCTGCCATCGGCCTGATTCCGCCATCGTGGACGAAACGGACCCGTGCTGCTGGCAATACGTCCCTTATGGGAGCCGTACAAGCTCTGACTGATCCCGGCGCCATGAAACGGATGACCTCGTTCATTCAGAAGGGGAGGGAAGTCGTTCTGGGAAATACGGCGGATTTTCAATCGCTATATATACAGCATATGGATTTTACGAATAAAACTACATGACAGATATGAGGAGATAGATGATGACACGAAATGAATTCAGACAGTTACTGGAACAGGGCGTTTGTATCCTGGACGGTGCCACCGGCACCAATCTGCAGAAAGCAGGCATGCCCGTCGGCGTCTGCCCGGAATTGTGGATCATGGAACACCCGCAGGCCATACAGGACCTGCAGCGCCAGTTCGTAGACGCCGGTTCTCAGCTGGTCTATGCGCCTACCTTTACGGGCAACCGCATCAAGCTTGCCGAATACGGCCTCGAAGACCGGCTGAAAGAAATCAATACCCGTCTGGTACAGTTGTCGAAAGAAGCCGTGGGTGACAGGGCACTGGTCGCCGGCGATATGACCATGACCGGCCAGCAGCTCTATCCCATGGGTACGCTGACTTTTGAAGAACTGGTAGATGTATATAAAGAACAGGTTCTGGCACTGTATGAAGCCGGCTGTGATGTATTCATCGTCGAAACTATGATGAGTCTGCAGGAAACGCGGGCCGCCGTCCTGGCCATCCGCGACGTGTGTGACCTTCCTATCATGGCTACCCTTACGTTCGAACCGGATGGCCGTACCCTCTATGGCACGCCTCCGGAAGCGGCCGTCGTAGTCCTGCAGGAGCTGGGCGTCGATGCTATCGGTACCAATTGTTCCACGGGACCGCTGGATATGGTAGCACGGATCCGGGCTATGTACCGCTACGCAACAGTACCGCTTATCGCCAAGCCCAATGCCGGCCTTCCGGAAATCGTTGATGGAAAAACGGTCTATCAGACGACACCGGAAGAGTTTGCCCGCGATGCCCGCATGCTCGTCGAAGCCGGCGCCCGTATCATCGGCGGGTGCTGTGGCACGACGGTGGATCATATCCGTGCCCTCCATGATGCCGTAAAAGGTATGCAGCCCCAGCCTGTATCTACGGTGAAAAAGCGTGTCCTGGCGTCGGAACGGAGCGTCGTTGAAATCACCCTGGACGGCCCGTTCCAGGTCATTGGCGAACGTATCAACCCGACAGGAAAGAAAAAACTGCAGGCCGAACTGCGCGCCGGTAGTATGGCTATGGTCCGTTCCTTTGCCCGTCAGCAGGAAAAAGACGGTGCCGCTGTGCTCGACATCAATATGGGAACCAATGGCATCGACGAAAAGGATATGATGATACGGGCTATTTATGAAGTAACCGCCGTTACGGGATTGCCGCTGTGTATCGATTCCAGTTTTCCCGAAGTCATCGAAGCGGCGCTGCGCATTTATCCCGGACGCGCCCTCATCAATTCTATTTCTCTTGAAGGGAAAAAATGCCAGCGTCTGATGAAGGCAGCTAAAAAATACGGGGCCATGTTCATTGCCCTGCCCGTATCCGATGCGGGACTTCCCAAATCGGTGGAAGAAAAGCACGATGTTCTCCGGGCCATCATCGAACAGGCAGAGGAAGCCGGCCTTGCCCGTGAGGACATCGTTGTCGATGGCCTCGTCGGTGCCGTCGGCGCCCTGCCAACGGCGGCTCTCGACTGCCTTACGACGTTCTGCTACTGCCATGACGAACTGCAGCTGCCGACGGTCTGCGGCCTGTCCAATATTTCCTTTGGCCTTCCCGGGCGGATTTATGCCAATATGACCTTCCTCTCCATGGCCATTGCCAGCGGCCTTACCATGGCCATTGCCAATCCCGGCCAGGATCTGCTCATGAATGCCGCTGCCGCTGCCAATATGTTCATGAACCGTCCTGGCAGTGACCTGGCCTATATTCAGCGTATCCGGTATTTTGAAAAAAAAGAAGAACAGCGGCAGCAGAACCAGCCACCGGCGGCCCCTGCAGGCTCTGGCAGTACGGGAACCATCAAGGAACAGGTAGATTCTCTCTTAAGTGGCAATGCCGTATACCAGGCCGTCCTCAACGGGGAGAAAGATACGATTGTTTCCTTTACGGAAGAGGAACTGAAAAAGGGAATGAAACCGGAAGATATCATCAATCAGCTTCTCATCCCGGCTATCAATAAAGTGGGCCAGCTGTATAATGACCAGTACTATTTCCTGCCACAGCTCATCGCCAGCGCGGCCGCCATGGAAACGGCTATCCACCATCTGGAACCGCTTATCCGGCATACGGCAAAAGAGAAACTGCCGACCATCGTCGTTGCGACCGTCGAAGGAGATGTCCACGATATCGGGAAAAACCTCGTGGCTCTCATGTTGCGCAATTACGGCTATGAAGTCATCGACCTGGGCAAAAACGTTCCGGCTGCGACAATCATTGAAAAAGCCTTGTCTGCTAAAGCGGCAGTCGTCGGTCTGTCTGCCCTCATGACGACAACGATGATGCACATGAAAGATGTCATTGCCGAAGCCGTCAAACGTCAGTACCACGGAAAAATCATCATTGGCGGTGCCGCTGTCACGCCGAGTTTTGCTGATGAAATCGGTGCCGACGGCTATTCGAAAGACGCAGCTGATTGTGTCAGACTGGTAAGTACCCTGCTGAAGTAATCCGGTGATTCTGTCACAATTCAAACAAAGTGTCCTAAAACGCCTTGTTGACATACGACGGGAATGATATAATAAAGGACACGAGGGGCATGATGCGCCGGGGGACGCAGAATCCTTATGAGGTGATAGATTATGAAACTCCATTTGATGAAACGGTCATTAATTGCATTGGCTGTGGCAGCCTGTCTGACCGGCAGTACGGCCCTGGCAGCAGAAGCAGATTCTCCGCTCCTGGGTTTGCCTAATCCTATTGTTTCCTATACATCCTATGCTGATACGGCCCAGGCAGCAGGCTTCACGCCGCTTTACCTGACAAAAGGCAGTGGCTATTCGCTGCGTACCATGTCGGTCATTGGCCATACAACAGCCGACCTGGGCTTCCGTAATAGTACGACCGGTGCAACGGTCCGTGTCCGCACGGCTCTGGCATCGGCTGAAAAAGGAATGACAGATATCAGCGGCATCTACAGTGTGCAGTGGAATACCCATTATCTGTCCGGCGTGACCGTCTACACGGCGAAGATCAAAGACCGGGCCTACGCAGCACACTGGCAGGTCGGCGGGTATCTCTTTTCTGCCCAGACTGAAAATATGAGCCGCAATGAATTTTACTCCCTGCTGAAATATCAGCTTGTCGATGCGTCGTCCCACTATTATCTGCCCTTGTCCAAGTAATATACCGGACTGGGACGTATAAAAATAACCATACCATGATTTGTTGTAAAGAAGCAGACCTTTACCGGCCTGCTTCTTTCTGTTATGATAAATATACGGCCATCGATCCATCGGCCATCATCTAGGAGGAGAAAAAACATGTTTCATTTCGATATATTATCCCTCGTTGCCGGTATTCCGGGCCTGCTCATGGCTCTCGTCATCCATGAATACGCCCATGCTCTGATTGCAGACAAAATGGGGGATTCTACGCCGCGCATGACCGGGAGGCTCACACTGAATCCCATAGCCCACATTGATCCCATCGGCCTTATCATGCTGCTGGTCGCCCAGTTCGGATGGGCCAAGCCGGTCATGATCAATGCCAATAATTTCCGAAACTGGCGGAAAGGGGAAATCTGCGTGTCCCTGGCCGGCCCTTGTGCCAATTTTATCCTAGCTCTCATCATGTTTGCCATACGGATGATCCTGTTCTGGAGTGGCGTGCGCATGCGGAGCCTGGACCTGGTGCTGGACCTGATCATCATCTATAACATCAACTTCGGCATCTTCAATCTCATTCCCCTGCCGCCCCTGGACGGGTCGCGCCTTATTACGGTATTTTTGCCGACGGAATGGGCTATCCGCCTGGCCAGTGTAGAACGGTACAGCTTTCTTTTGCTGATCGTCCTCATGGCGACGCCCGTATTCAGTTATATCCTGATTCCGCTGCAGCGCCTGGTGTATATGCTTGACTATACCATAGTACAGGTGTTATTTTACTGGATTTTCCACTAGTTTATGTCATATATGCATGCCTCATGTGAAAGGAGGAATCTTGTATGAAATGGAAAACAGGTCTGGCTGTACTGGCAGCCGCCATGTATATTCCCGCTGGTTCCATGGCGTTTGATTATAATCTGTCTATTGATGAAATCAGCGAACATCCCCTCACGGCATATAATACGGTATATCTGGGGATGCCCAAGAAGGATTTTGCCCTTAATTTTTCTATCCTGCCCGACTGGACGTTCTATGGAAGTGATGGTACGACAGAAAAGGCGGAACGGTCTGTCACCCAGAATGGCGTCACCGTCATCGAGGGCCTGTCTATTACGACGGCCGATGGTTCTCCGCGCGGAAAAGTCCTGGCATTTGAAAATTATTTCAAGACAACGAACCGCAAAGCTGCCCGGGATATGTACGCCCGTCTATCGGCAACGATTTATTCCAATATGGAAAATTTCCCTGCCAGCCAGAGCAGCAAGGAAATCCGCTGGATACAGAATGATGTCACTATCGTGACCTGGATTGACGACAAGAAAGATGCAGACGGATATTATACCGTTACCATCCGCCGGTATAACAATCAAGTCCTGCAGGCCTGATATGTCATAGGTAACGTGAATCGAACATATTGACAGAATGACGTTTTCTGTTATAATATAATAAATTCAAGTTTTACCTTTTGACTTTTGTTTTTTAGAATAGAGGAGAGTAGTATGAACCGTTTAAAGACAGTCTTTCTCATGACTCTGCTGGCGGTGATTATGATGGCCATTGGCAGAGCCTTTGGTGGTGTTCATGGCATGACCGTCATGCTTATTCTCGCGACGGGCATGAATTTCTTTTCCTACTGGTTCAGTGATTCCATCGTACTGCGTATGTACCGCTGCCAGCCTGTAGGACCGGAACACCGTCTGTACCACATCGTGGAAGATCTGGCACAGCGTGCGGAACTTCCCATGCCCAGAGTATATATTATGCCGACGGAAGTCCCCAATGCCTTTGCTACGGGGCGCAATCCGTCCCATGCGGCCATCGCGGCGACGGAAGGTATTCTCGACATGCTGGATGATGAAGAAATACGCGGTGTCCTGGCTCACGAAATGTCTCATATCCTGCACCGGGATATTCTCCTAAGCACGATTGTGGCTACCTTTGCCAGTGTCATTTCATGGATTGCCAACATCGCCCAGTGGGCTGCTATATTCGGACGGGGCAACGACGATGACGACAATGGCGGCATTGTAGGTCTCTTGGTAACGATTATCATCGCTCCCATTGCGGCTACGATCATCCAGCTTGGCATCAGCCGGACACGGGAATATATGGCCGATGAAGAAGGCGGCCGTATGATCGACGATCCCCTGGCTCTGGCCCGGGCGCTGGCCAAGATAGACAATTACGCACACTACCAGGTATTGCCGGGAGCCTCCAAGACGACGGCACACATGTGTATCATCAATCCCTTCTCCGGCGTCCGGTCGGGACTGGCCAATCTGTTCAGTACCCATCCGCCGACAGAAAAGCGGATTGAACGTCTGAAAGAATTGGACCATGAACTGCATGGCTGATATCGTGAATATGAAGAACGGGCCTGTCCATACACGGCAGGCCCGTTCCTATTATTTCTGTATATCTGATGTCTGTCAAAGTCCTTTTTCATCGAGCACGCGACGCAGGTCCGTACATGACGGCAGTGATTCTGTTTCTTCGTTGACGGCCGCATACAGGATAGGCGAATCAAAGGTATTTCCCTTCAGGAGTTCCGCCTTAGCAACAGGGCCGGTCGGCTGGATGATGACTTTGAATTCATAATTTTCCTGCAGAAAGTCGCGCACAGCCTGCAGGACAGCATCGATATCGTCCGTCGTCTGTGCCGGGAAGGTAATGTGAAAGGTGCGGGCTTCTAGATCGGACAGGTCTGTCAGGCGCTGTTCCAGGGACGCGGCATCCGATGCGGCGTCAAGGGACAGGGAAATGATGGGAATCAGGCCCGTATCCATACATTGCTCCGAGAGATCGGCGATGAGGTCCGGATCTGTATCGGCGGCGATTTCCAGTGCATCGGGCAGGCCGCTGCGCAGGGCAAAGGTCATGATATCCTTGTAGTCCCGTTCAGTCCGGCAGTATTCAGGCAAATCTTTCTTTTCACATTTAAAAATAAATGTCCCTTCGTTAGTAGCCTGGGTTATCATGAGCAGGGCATTCCACAACTGGGATAAATTGGGCAGGCCATTAAAGGTGCCGGCATTGTACTCGATGATGTCGTGCGGTTTTTCCCGTATCTGCTGGCAGCAGTAACAGATGTCGCCGACGGTTTCGCCAGTGCAGGGAACACAGATAATAGGTTTTTTCCGGTTCAGCCGGATATTTGCTAAATTCGCCATACAAAAGAACCTCCCATGGATATGTATCGTACAATATCTCTTATAGTGTACCACGTTATGGGTATTTCTGCATCTGTTGTCTTTTTGGGAGACGTTGTTCTGCCTGGGAGGTGCCGCAACAGAATAAATTTTACATTTTTTTTGCTATTTTACTAGTTTCTGTCTTTTCCGGCAGTTGTTTATGGTATAATATAATTCAATGCTTTTTTATATTTTAGCAACCATTCCTTTTTTTCGATGAGGTGTAAATATGTTTATAGACAGAGCAAGAATATTTGTGCAGTCCGGCAAGGGCGGAGACGGCATGAGCAGTTTCCGTCACGAAAAGTTTGTACCTAAAGGCGGCCCCAATGGCGGTGATGGCGGCCAGGGCGGCAATGTCATCCTCGTAGCGGACCGCAACGTCAATACGCTGGTAGATTTCCGTTACCGCCGTCTGTTCAAAGCCAAACCGGGTGGAAAGGGCCAGGGGAGCAATAAGTTCGGCCGGGATGCCGACGACCTGCTCATCCCCGTTCCGGTCGGTACGATTGTACGCGACGAAGCTTCGAATGCCCTTCTCGCCGACCTGAGCCATGACGGACAGCAGGCCATCGTTGCCAAAGGCGGCCGCGGCGGCCGGGGCAACTATCATTTCCGTACCAGTGCCAACCGGGCACCGACATTTGCCGAACGGGGCGAACCGGGGGAAGAACGCTGGCTGCGTCTGGAACTCAAGGTGCTGGCCGACGTAGGACTTCTCGGCTATCCCAGCGTAGGAAAATCGAGCATCCTGCGTAAAGTATCAGCTGCCCAGCCGGAAGTTGCGGCCTACCATTTCACGACGCTTAACCCGATTCTCGGCGTTGTCGATCTGCCTGATCAGCGCAGCTTCGTCATGGCCGATATTCCCGGCCTTATCGACGGGGCAGCTGAAGGCGTCGGCCTGGGCCATGATTTCCTGCGCCATATTGAACGGACGAAAATCCTCATCCATGTCCTCGACGTGTCCGGCAGCGAAGGCCGCGATCCCATCGAAGATTATGAAAAAATCAATAGCGAACTGGCAAAGTACAGTGAAAAACTGTCACGGAAACGGCAGGTCATTGCAGCCAACAAAATTGATCTGCTGTCAGACGATACGAATCTGAAACGGCTCCAGCAGTATATGGACGAACGGGGCCGGGACGTATTTCCTATCTGCGCCATGTCCGGGGAAGGACTGCCGGAACTCATGGAATACGTCTGGAAGCTGTTGGAATCGTATGTAGAAGAACCGAACGAAACTGATGAAGAAGTCATCTATAAACCAGAAGAAAAACCGGATTTTGAAATCCATCGCGACGATGATGGCGCCTTTGTCATTACCGGTCCCCGTATCGAACGGCTCGTAGCCATGACCAACTTCGATGATGACATGTCCCTGCGCCGGTTCCAGCGCATCTGGCGCTATATGGAACTGGACAAGCTGCTGCAGAAAGAAGGCATCCAGGAAGGCGATACAGTGCGCATCTATTCCATGGAATTTGAATACCACAAATAAGGAGATATAGTATGAATAATAAAGATAAAAAACAGCTGAAAGCACTGGCTACTCAGATGCCATCGGTCATCCAGATAGGAAAGGAAGGCTTGTCCGATGCCGTTATCGACAGTGCCCGGGCCGCTATTACTGCCAGGGAACTGGTAAAGGCCCATGTGCTCAATAATGCCGATCTCGATACGGCGGAAACAATGGAAACCCTGGCAGACATGCTGGGAGCCGAACTCGTCCAGGTCATCGGCCATTATGGCGTCCTGTTCAAAAAGAAGAAAGAAAAATCGCATTACGACTATATCAAAGAGTAGGATAGTGATGGAAGTGAACTGTATGCAGAGAGATTTCACACATAAGAAACGCATTGTCGTCAAAGTAGGATCCAGTACGATTTCCTATGAAAATGGCAAACTCAACTATCATCGTATCGAACACCTGGTACGGGAACTGGCAGATTTGCAGAATCAGGGAAAGGAAATGATCCTCGTCAGTTCCGGTGCGACCAACGCCGGGCTGGCTCCGCTGCACCTGGACCACCGGCCCCGTACGATTCGTGAAAAGCAGGCCGTAGCTGCTGTCGGCCAGGGCGTACTCATGCATACCTATGAAATGATGTTCCGTGAATACGGCCAGATCGTAGGCCAGGTACTGCTGACACGGATGGACTCCCAGGACCGGAGCAAGTTCATGAATTCCCGTAATACGCTGCTTACTATGTTGGAAATGGGCATTATTCCTATTATCAATGAAAACGATGTCGTAGCTGTCGATGAATATAAAATTGGCGATAACGATACGCTGTCTGCTATGGTCAGTGGTCTCGTCGATGCCGATCTGCTCATCCTTCTTTCTGATATCGATGGATTGTATACAGCCAATCCCAAGACCCATCCGGATGCGACTATTATCCCCGTCGTCCACACCATAGATAAACATATTTATGAGATTGCCGGTGATGCCGGTTCCTCTATGGGGACGGGCGGTATGCATACGAAAATCCAGGCTGCTTCGATTGCCACGGCGGCCGACGTCGATATGGTCATTGCCTCAGGCAGTGAAGACGGCATCATCAGCCGTATCGTCGGGGGAGAAGCTGTCGGCACGTTGTTTAAAGCCAAAGATACGCCCCTTCATTCCAAAAAGCGGTGGCTCGTTTCCGGCAGTAAGGCCAGAGGCAGTCTTGTCGTCGATAAAGGTTGCCGTGACGCTATCATAGATCACGGATCGAGCCTCCTTCCCGTCGGGATCACCGCTGTAGAAGGCATATTCCAGGAAGGGGATATTGTCAATGTCCAGTACGACGGCATTATCATTGCCAAAGGGATAGCAAATTACAGCAGCATCAATATCAATGCCATCAAGGGCGTCCAGTCTTCCGATATTCCCAGCGTACTGGGCCATGACGGCATTTACGAAGAAGTCATTCACCGCGACAATCTCGTGGCCATGTATTAAAGGGGGAAGAGACAATGGAATCAGAAGCCGTCAGAAAGGCCCGGGCAGCCCGGCAGGCATCGTATGCTCTGGCCAATGCTGATACAACCGTAAAGAACAAGGCTCTCAGCTATATTGCTGATGATTTGCTGGCTCATGCCGGTGATATTATGGACGCCAATGCGGCCGATGTAGCTACCGCCCGGGAAAAGGGGATGAGCGATGCCATGATTGACCGGCTGACCCTGACACAGGACCGGATTCAGGGAATGGCAGAAGGAGTCCGTCAGGTCATTGCCCTGCCAGATCCTGTTGGACAGACCCTGTCTTCCTGGGACCGGCCCAACGGTCTTCACATCGATAAGGTCACGGTCCCTCTTGGCGTCATCGCCATCATCTTTGAATCCCGCCCCAATGTCACCGTCGATGCTGCCGTCCTGTGCCTGAAGTCGGGCAACGCCACGGTATTGCGCGGTGGAAGTGAAGCCATCCGTTCCAACGTAGCTCTTGCCGGGGTCATCCGCCATGCCATTGCCAGAGCCGGACTGCCTTCCGATGCCGTTACCATCATGGAAAATACCGACCGGGCCCTGGTCAGCGAACTCCTGACACTGCGCCAGTATATCAATCTGGCTATTCCCCGCGGGGGAGCCGGCCTGATCCGCATGGTCGTCGATACGGCTAAGGTACCGGTTATCGAAACGGGTAGCGGTGTCTGCCATGTCTATGTTGATAAAGATGCCGATCTCGATATGGCTGTCCGTATCATTGAAAATGCCAAAGTATCCCGTCCTTCGACCTGCAATGCCATGGAAACCCTGCTGGTCCACAAGGATGTCGTCCGACCGCTCATGGAAAAGCTGGTCCCGGTCCTGAAGGCGCGCCACGTCGAAATGAGAGCTGATACGGCTGCCAGAGAAGCTGGTGGAGATGATACGATAGGAGCGGCCTTAGAAGAAGACTGGCGCACGGAATACAACGCACTTATCATGTCCATCCGTACCGTCGCCTCTATCGATGAAGCGCTGGATCATATCCGCCACTACAGCACACACCATTCGGAATCTATCATTACGGAAAATACGGAGACGGCGGAACGGTTCCTGCAGGAAGTCGATTCGGCTGCCGTCTATGTCAATGCTTCGACGCGATTTACGGACGGCTTTGAATTTGGCTTTGGTGCAGAAATCGGCATCAGTACGCAAAAGCTGCATGCCCGTGGTCCGATGGGACTGGAAGCGCTGGTCAGCTATAAATATCTGATTCACGGTCAGGGACAGATCCGCCTATGATGCGATGCCTGCGTGGATACCTGCGGACGCTGCGTCAGTATGCGTCGTCGCCGAAAACGCAATATGAGTATAAACATTACGCCATTTTTTTGCTATTATATATAATAGTAGTGGCCATTATCTGGGGAGGTATGTATATCTATTATGGAAATCACTAGATTGGGTGTCATGGGTGGCACATTCAATCCGGTTCATCTGGGACACCTGATGATAGCCGAGGAAGCACGGGAAGCCTATTCGCTGGATCGTGTCATCTTCGTTCCGTCTTACATTACCCCCAATAAAGAGGTACACGGTGCCACCGCCTGGCAGCGTCTGGAAATGACGCGTCTGGCAACGGCTGACAATCCGTATTTCACCGTAAGTGATATGGAAATACGCCGTGGCGGCCCGTCGTATACTCTGGACACACTGCGTTTTTTGAAGAAATTGTACGGCCCCGGTCATGAACTCTATTTCATTTCCGGTACGGACACGATACAGGACCTTCCAAATTGGAATCATCCCGAAGAAATACTGCGCCTGTGCCATTTCATCGGTGCGACCCGGCCGGATGGTACAGAAGCCATTATGCCGGTGGTCCGCCATTTTGGAAGTCTCGGCCATCATATCCTGAAGTTGTCTGTTCCGACGATGGAAATCTCATCGACGGAACTGCGCCGCCGCATCCGTGCCGGCCGCAGTATCCGCTATATGATTCCCCGGGCCGTGGCAGACTATATCAGGAAGAATGGGATATATCAATGTACAGCACAACCGTAAAAGAAGAAATAAAGAAAGATTTAAAGAGTATTTTGTCAGCCCATCGGTACAAACATGTCCTGGGCGTAGCCAAAGCGGCCCGTCAGCTGGCCCTGCAGAATGACTGCGATCCCGATAAGGCAGAAGTGGCAGGACTCTTGCACGATGCCGCCAAACAACTGCCCCTTCCGGATATGCAGGAACTGGCGCGGCAGTCTTTTGGCGATAGTCTCGATGATGCCATCATGACCAACGGCGGCCTGCTTCACGGCTATGCGGCCGTCACCATCGCCCGCACGAAATATCATCTGACCGACGAAGACTTCCTGGCATCCCTGGCTCATCACACGACCGGTGCCGAAGTCATGGGGACACTGGAAAAAATTATCTTCGTAGCCGATTACATCGAAGAAAACCGCGATTTCGCTGGCGTAGAACACCTCCGCCAGCTGGCTGCTGCCGATCTGGACCAGGCCGTACTTGCCGGATACGATTCAACCATTTCCCATCTGCTGGAACAGGACAAGCTTATTTTTACCGGTACCGTCATCAACCGCAATGCCCAGATTCTGGCGATGCAGAAAAAGGGGAGACAGAAAAATGGGTGAGACTCAAAAAAAAGAAAAGACCCGGGGAAAACGGCGGCGGACCGTAAACCCGGGAGAACGGAAACGCCGGTTCTGGCACAGAGTGGGATTATTGGTCCTTATCGTGCTGGCCATCATTGCAGGCGTGCTGGCGTGGTTTCATTTCCGCCCGGCACGAGCCAGTGAAGAATTTGCCCAGCAGAGCCCGGACCTGCCTCTGTATGTATTGGTCATCGGCGTCGATGAAGAAGCGGCGCCACGGACGAATTTAGTAGGTCTGGCGGCTGTCAATAAAGAAAAGAAGACCATTGATTTCATTATGCTGCCCAATAATACAAAAATTGAAGGCCGGAAAGGCAAAGGTGTGCAGGCGCTGCAGGATATTTACACCGAAGGCGGCATGAGCCTTACCCGCGCTGTTGTAGAAGATATCTTTCACATCCGCATTCCCTACTATATTTCTTTTACGCCGGAATCGTTTGCCCGGATGATCGATATCAATGATGGCCTGCCTTTGTACGTAGAAAAATCGATGTATGGGGAAACCAATGATGGTGCCGTTGATTTCAACCTCGGTCAGGGGTATCAGCTGCTTACGGGCAGGGAAGCTGCGGGCTATATGAGTTATGAAGATAAAGACGGCCCTCTTTTCCAGTCGCTTCGGCAGGAACGGTTCCTTAAAGCATTTTATGAAGACCGGGAAACTCATTTTGGCATAACGAATGCCGTAAATGCATACCGGGTCTGGCATGATGTGGATTCCAACATATCGGCCAAAGATATGGCACGGCTGGTGTGGACTTTCCGCAATGTGCCCGTGTCGGATATTCATTTTTATATGCTGCCTGGCGAAATTGCCAAGAGCGGGGAAACAAAAACGGCGACATCGGATACGCTGTGGAATTTTGATCCTGTAGAAGTACAGAAGATTATCGGGACGAGCAGCCATGCTATAGCCAACGAATAATGGCAGCATGGATGGGATATAAAAAAGGAGAAGATAGAAAGAAATGCCATTAGTAATGAAAGAACAAACACACGACACAAAAGAAAAGACCTGTTATGAAATTGCGGCTCAGGCGGCATATGATAAAAAAGGCTGGGATATTGTCATTCTTGATATGATGACGGCATCTATTATGGCTGACTATTTTGTCATCTGTAGCGCCCGCAATACCCGCCAGGCTCAGAGTATTGCCGACAATGTGGAAGAAGAACTGGAAAAGAACGGGTATACGGTCCGGCACGTCGAAGGCTACCGCTCCGGCCGCTGGATTCTCATCGATGCCGGCGACGTCGTTACCCACGTCTTTGTCGATCAGGACCGCAGCTATTATGAACTGGAAAATCTCTGGTGTGATGCGCCGCGAATTCCGTTTGAAGGAGAATAGGATGAATCAACTTTTGCAGGAAAACAGTATTGCTGCCCTGAAAGTGCTCCGTCTCGGTGAGATGGGTGCCTTTCTGGATGGCGGCACAGGCAATACGAACGATGATATCCTGCTGCACAAAAACCAGCAGACCCATCCCGTTGCCGTCGGGGATACGGTAACCGTATTCCTGTATCATGACCCGTCAGGCCGGCTGACTGCCAGCATGCGTCTGCCGAAAATCAAGATTGGACAGATTGGGTATGCTCCCATTATCAATACAACCCGCTTCGGCGCTTTTGTCGATGTCGGGACCGAACGGGGGATTTTCATGCCCTTTGCGGAAATGAAAGGACGGCCGAAGGAAGGCGAATACGTCTGGGTCCGCCTCTATGAAGACAAATCCCACCGGCTGGCTGTATCTATGGAAGTGGAGGATGAAATGCGACGTGCTTCCCGGCCGGCGACAGATGCCAAAGTCGGGGACTGGGTAGAAGGCGCCGTCTATAACATGACTGATCAGGGAGCTTATATCATGACCCGCGAACGGTGGATTGCTTTTCTGCACCGCAGCGAATTTCACGGTCCTATCCTGATTGGACAGATGATCAAAGGCCGGATCACCTACCTGCGGGAAGATGGCCGTATCAATATCTCTTTGCGGCCGGTCAAGGAAAAGGCTATGGATGAAGACTGCACGCAGATTCTGACTTTCCTGCAAAGCCGCAAGGGAAAGATGCCCTACAGCGATACGACGGCACCGGCTGTCATCAAGGCTAAATTTGGGCTGAGTAAAGCCGCATTTAAGCGTGCACTGGGACATCTCATGAAAGAAGGAAAAATCCATCAGGAAGATGGCTGGACCTATCTCGATGAGCAGCAGTCCTGATTGCTACATGATTTCTTTGCAAAAAACGCATATATAAAACTTTTGATTTTTTAAAGTACGTTTTAGATACGCAATAGAGTTTGTCCGATGGACAAACTCTGTTTTTTTGTCTGTTATGTCCAGCCGTATGGGAAAACAGTATTACTTAGCAAACACATATTGTATACAAGATACAGAACATGAAAAAATACAAATTTAGCGCCAATTAATATAAAATGTAATCGTTTATTTTAAATTTTTAAATTATTTTTACGTAAAACTCTTGAAAAATATTAATAAATGTTCTATACTTTAGTCATTCAGTGAACTGAAAACTTCAGGACATTAAGGGGAAGGATGAATATTTTTATTAAATATAAGAATATTCATGCGTATTATGCCCTGAAGGAATACCAACTGGAAAGGAGAGAGGGTTTATGCGAGTGCTGATTACAGCCATACCATTCATCTGGTCTATCTTCTGTCTGCCTTTTGTCAATGTGGCTCATCCCTTCGTGTTGGGGATACCCTTTGTTGCCTTCTGGGAACTGGCAGGAATCATCATTTCCGTAATCGCGTTGCAGCTGTTGTGGAATGTGGACCACAAACCCGGCGGCATTGCCTCAAAGGATCATTTGTATATGGATCCGAACGTCAGCCGTGATGACATCAAATAATTGCAAGAGGGGATGTGAACTGGATGGATAATTTTGGTGCATTAGTTATTTTATTTGTCTTTATTATCGGCATTTCTATCCTCGGTGCCATTCCGGGCCTGAAGGATAGAAAGATGAGTGCTGAAAACTGGGCTGTCGGCGGCCGTAATTTCGGACGCTGGCTGAACTGGTTCATTATGTGCGGGGAAGTATACACCGCCTTTGCTTTTTTAGGTGCCAGCGGCTGGGCATATGCCCGTGGGGGCCCTACCTTTTATATTCTGGCCTATGGCGGCCTGGCATATCTCGTAGGTTATCACGTACTGCCTCGTGTCTGCGCACTCGGTCATCGTCATAAACTGGTCACCCAGGCGGACATGGTAGAATATCTGTACAGCAGTCGTCCGCTGGGGATTTTTATTTCCTGCGTCGGCGTTGCATTCCTTCTGCCGTATCTGCAGCTGCAGCTGACTGCTCTGGGCCTCATCGTAGAAGTAGCTTCTCTCGGTGCCATCGGCCGTGTCCAGGCTATGCTTATCGCCTTCGTCATGGTTGCGGCGTTCGTTTTCCTGAGCGGCCTGAAAGGCGTTGCTTCGACAGCCGTCTTCAAAGATGTCAGCATGATCGCCGCTATGCTGATTTTTGGTATTTATCTTCCGTATCATTACTGTGGCGGTTTCTCTGAAATGTTTACAGCCGTGGAATCGATCAAACCCGATTTTCTGACCTTCCCTGGCGGCACGAAGAACCTCGATGTGACATGGGGGATGTCCACCATAGCTCTGACTGCTCTGGGCTTTTATATGTGGCCCCATTTTTCGACCAATACATTCAGTGCAAAAGACCCGGATGTGCCACGTCATAATGCCATTTACCTGCCTTTTGCCCAGCTGGCACTGATTTTCCCCATGCTCGTCGGCTTTACGGCAGTTATCGTATACGCCAGCAATCCGCTGCCCCGTACCGATATGGCATTCCTGTTCCTGGTTAAAGACACATTCCCGACATGGGTACTGGGAATCCTCGGCGGTGCCGGTGCACTGGCCTGCATGATTCCGGCAGCTGACCTGCTCCTTTCCACGTCGCTGCTCATTTCCCGCAATATCTATGTACGCGGATTCCGTCATAACGACGAACACGTTTCACCGGAACACATGAAGAACGTAGCCCGGTATCTCATCCTCATCCTGACGGCTATTGCTCTGTATCTCTCCATTTTCCATGCCAATCTGCTAGTCAATCTGCTGCTTACGGGCTATGCCGGCGTTACCCAGTTCTTCCCGATCATCGTCCTCGGCCTGTTCTGGAAGAAAGCCAGCAAACTCGGTGCCGTCTGCGGCCTGATTGTCGGCGAATTCCTGGTATTTTTCCTCATCCTGAGCAAGATGGACCCCGTCGCTCTCGGTTCGGTCCATATCAATGCCGGTTTCTTTGCCCTTTGCATCAATACGATCGTATTCGTCATTGTCAGCATGATTACCTCGTCGGGCAAGACAAAGATGATCTGATGGCTTCCATCCTCCTGATTGACAACTCCGGCAAGATTTGCTATGATAGGTGGCATGAAAGCCGATGAAAGAAAGTAGTATGCAGTCCGCCACAGCGAGGCAGGGAAGGTGTGAGCCTGCCAGAAGGAGTGCAGAAGGCATTCTGAAGGCAGCAGCCGGAAGCCGGTATGGTGTGTATGACTGCATAAAGTGAGCGGGTCAATCGACCAATCAGGGTGGAACCGCGGGTGTTAACTCGTCCCTGTAACATCAGAAGATGTTACAGGGACTTTTTTTGTACAGGAGGGAAAGCAACATGAACTTTCAGGAAATGAGCTTCGCATTGAAGAAATTTTGGTCCTCCCAAGGCTGCATCATCCAGGAACCGTATGATGTAGAAAAAGGGGCAGGCACAATGAATCCGGCGACGTTCCTGCGTACGCTGGGACCGGAACCGTGGCACGTCGCCTATGTCGAACCGTCCCGCCGTCCGGCAGACGGCCGTTATGGCGATAATCCAAACCGGTTATATCAGCATCATCAGTTCCAGGTCATCTGCAAGCCAAGCCCGGACAATATCCAGGAACTGTATCTGCAGAGTCTGGAAGTACTGGGCATCAATCCCAGAGAACACGATATCCGTTTTGTCGAAGATAACTGGGAATCGCCAACACTGGGTGCCTGGGGCCTCGGCTGGGAAGTCTGGCTTGACGGCATGGAAGTCACGCAGTTCACCTATTTCCAGCAGGTAGGCGGTATCGACGTCCATCCCGTATCATCGGAAATCACATACGGCATGGAACGCCTTGCCATGTATATCCAGGGCGTAGACAACGTATATGATCTGGAATGGACAGACGGCGTAACCTATGGTGATATTTTCCACCAGAACGAATTCGAACAGTCGTCCTATGCCTTTGAAGTCAGTGATGCCAAGCTGCTGTTCCATCTCTTTGACCTCTATGAAGCCGAAGCTATGCGGACGATTGAAGCCGGGTTTGTCCTGCCGGCGTATGACTATGCACTGAAATGCTCCCATACGTTCAATCTGCTCGATGCACGGGGTGCTATCAGCGTCAGTGAACGTGCTGCATTCATCGGCCGTGTCCGCAATTTATCCCGGGCCTGCGCCAAAGCCTATCTCGAACAGCGTAAAAAACTGGGGTTCCCTATGTTGAAGGAGGAAAAATAAATGAGCAAAGATTTACTGCTTGAAATTGGTACGGAAGAAATCCCGGCTCATTATATGCCGAGTATCCTCAGTCAGATTAAGGATCTGGCCCATAAAAAACTGGACGAAGCCAATATATCGTACGAATCCATCCGCTCCCTGGGCACACCACGCCGTGTCGCTCTCCTTGTTGGTGGCGTTGCGGAAAAGCAGTCTGATGTATCGGCCAAAAATAAAGGACCGTCTGTCAAAATTGCCTATGACAGTGAAGGCAATCCGACAAAGGCTGCTATGGGATTTGCCCGTGGTCAGAAAATTGCCGTAGAAGACCTGGTTGTTGAAGACGGCTATGTCTATGCCAATGTCACGACCGTCGGCAAGGATACAGCCGGCCTCTTACCGGATATCCTGAAAGACATCATCCTGTCCCTGAGTTTCCCCAAGAGCATGATCTGGGGTGACCAGACAGTCCATTTCGTACGGCCTCTGCGCTGGTTCGTAGCCCTTTTCGGCACAGATGTAGTTCCTTTTGAAATCGCCAAGGTTAAATCAGGGCGCATCAGCCGTGACCATCGTTTCCTGGGAACCGGTGATTTTGAAATCCCGTCGATGAAAGACTATGAAAGCGTAACAAGAGAACACTTCCTCATCGTCGATCCGGAAGAACGCAAACAGATGATTCTTCAGGGCATGCAGAAACTGGCTGACGAAAAAGGCGGCACCATCATCATGGATGAAGACCTCCTGGAAGAAGTCGTGTTCCTTGTGGAATATCCGACAGCTTTGTGCGGCGAATTTGACAGAGAATTCCTGCAACTCCCGGAAGCAGCCATTATTACGCCGATGAAAGACCATCAGCGGTATTTCCCCATGCGTGATAAAGACGGCAAGCTCATGAACCTCTTCCTTACCGTCCGCAACGGCGACGATTATCATCTGGAAACAGTCCAGCACGGTAACGAACGGGTCCTGCGCGCCCGTCTCGATGATGCCAAGTTCTTCTTTGAAGAAGATAAGAAGAAAAAACTCATTGACCGCGTCGATGATCTGCAGCGCATTGTATTCCAGGACGGTCTGGGTACACTCAAAGATAAGGCACAGCGTCTGGAACAGATTACGACATTCCTCAATCACAAACTGGACCTGGGTCTCGACGATGGCGACCTTACGCGCCTGTCCGACCTGGCCAAGACAGATCTTCTGACCCAGATGGTTGCTGAATTTACGGAACTTCAGGGCGTCATGGGCCGGGAATATGCCATGATTGACGGCGAAAAGCAGGAAATCGCCGATGCTATCAATGAACAGTATCTGCCCCGTTTTGCCGGTGATGAACTGCCTCAGACGACGATGGGCAAAGTCCTGGGCATTGCCGATAAGTTCGATACCATCACCGGTTCGTTCAGCCTGGGTCTTATCCCGACGGGTTCCCAGGACCCCTTTGCCCTGCGCCGCCAGACTATCGGTATCCTGAATATTCTCATGGATGCCGGCTGGAATCTCAATTGTGACGAAGTCTTTGCTTTCATCTTAAGTCTGCTCCATGTAGAAGGGGATAAGCAGGCAGAAGTCATAGGCCAGCTCAATGAATACTTCACGTTGCGCCTGAAAAATATTTTCCAGGATAAAGGCATGGATTATCATATCATCGACTGCGTACTGGCATCGGATACACTCAATGCGGCAGAAGCTGCCAGGAGAGCCGATGCGCTCATCAAGGCAGATCTCATGAGCCAGACCGACTTGCTTCAGGCCTACACCCGTGTAGGGAATATGGTCAAGGATGCCGATGATACCCAGGTAAATCCGGACCTGTTTGAAACAGAAGAAGAACGGGCTCTTTATGGAGCTGTCGTAGCTATGCAGGCCAACCTGCCACAAAAATATGCCGTATACGATTACGCTGGTGCTGCCGAAGTCCTGGCTGAAGGCATCGGAGCTATCAACGCCTTCCTCGATAATGTACTGGTCATGCACAAAGACGAAGCGGTCAAGCAAAACCGCCTCAATCTCCTGACGCTGACATTCAGCCTGATCCGGCCCATTGGGGATATCAAGAAATTGAGCTGATGATACGGGCTGTGTGTGTCACAGTCTTCTTACAGTCTGTGGTATACAGCTGACGGCATGACAAATTCATGATATAATAAAACCAAAAATAGATGTGGATTTGTTCCACATCTATTTTTGAATGATGTATACGAAGGGAATGGTATGGATGAAAGGAAAGAAAATCGCGCTGCTTCTGGCTGGTCTGGCTCTCGTTTCTTCCACGGCCCTGGCAGCAAATACACCGTATGGACTGCTGGACAGCTCTGATAAAGACAGCTATGCCAAAATCATGGTCTATCAGGCCAACGATATGAATTATTACCGCTACATCAACAGCACTTATCATTATGCGCTGGATATCCCGACAGAAGTCAATAAAGCCGACGAAAACGAAGGGGGAGATGGCTGTTATTTCCAGGACCTCAAAAATAAAGTCGTCGTCACGACCTATGCCGTCAAGAACCAGATGAATTTCTCTCTCGATGAATTGTACAACATGGATATCGGCATGAACGGGTCACCAAAACTGACGACAAATAATAAGACCATTAATCACTACACCATCGCCTGGACGAAGGACGGCAAGAATTTCTACAAAGAATTGTATCTCCTGAATGATACGAATACCTATGTCTGCTTCTCCGTCGTCTATCCGACCAAGATGGAAAAGAAATATCAGAAATACATTTTCCACATGAGCCAGAGTTTCATGCCCAGCGGAGCTGTTATCTAAAAAAAGCTTGCAATCCTGTTACTCCTATGGTATAATACTGCTGTTAATTTAGGCAGTCCTCTGTCCGTAAGGCGATTATCACAGCTAGGTGATGACGCGGGCACGAATGTCTTATAGGAGGAAAATAAACATGAACATCATCAGCGTACTTGAACAAGAACAGCTTCGTAACGACATCCCTGATTTCCGCCCTGGCGATACAGTCAAGGTACACGTAAAGGTTGTCGAAGGCAACCGTGAACGTATCCAGGTATTCGAAGGCGTCGTTATCGGCCGTCAGAACGGCGGTGTCCGTGAAACCTTCACGGTTCGTCGTATTTCCTACGGTGTAGGCGTTGAACGTACTTTCCTGGTACATTCTCCGCGTCTGGCTAAAATCGAAGTTGTACGTCATGGTATCGTTCGTCGTGCAAAGCTGAACTATCTGCGCGGTCTTACAGGCAAAGCTGCCCGTATCCGCGAACGCCGCTAATTTGCAGGCAAGAACACTGGAAAAAAGGCTGTCCTATGACAGCCTTTTTTTACTACCTTTTACGGCCCTCCTATGGCATGGGACCGTGACGTATGGTATAATAAACAGCAGGATGAATTAAATTACAAGTATTTAATGAGGTGATTTATTGTGGCAAAACCAATTTTTGTTACAGGGCACAAGAGCCCCGATACAGATTCTATCTGTTCCTCCCTTGCATTTGCAAAATTAAAACAGCTCCAGGGCGTCAATGCAGTCGCCATCCGGGCTGGTGAAATCAATAAGGAAACGGCATTTGCCCTCGACTATTTCCACGTCGAACCCCAGCCGGTTGTCAAAGATTTCTATATCAAAGTAGGCGATGCTGTCCATACAGAAGTTGAAGCATTGAAAGTCAGCGCCAGCCTCAAAGATGCAGCTAAATGGTTTGCAGCTCATCCATCTCCTATCGCGCCTGTCGCAGATAACGGCACATTCGTCGGTGTCATCGACCGGGCTGCTCTGGCAGAAGAATTCATCAAGACCGTTACCGGTGAAGAACTAAGCATGGTCAAAGACCTGGTACACGATCCGGATCGTTTCTTCCAGACGACCGATAAAGGCTGTGACATTCCGGACGACGGCAAATATGTCGTCGTCGATGACGGCAAATACGTCGGCATGGTATGCGCAGAATGCGTAGCTGCTGCAGAAAAACAGCAGGTCATCCTCGTAGACCACAACGAAAAGAAACAAATCATTGACGGTTCTGATGATGCTGAAATCGTCGGCGTCGTAGACCATCACCGCATCGGCGGTACTCTTTCGACAGAAGGGCCGATTTTCATCCTCTTCCGTCCTGTGGGATGCACGGCGACTATCGTGACCGGCCTGTACAAACAAGCTGGCATCGCGATTCCCAAAGATATAGCCGGCCTTCTCCTTTCGGCAGTCATCTCTGATACGGTCCTGTTCCGCAGCCCGACCTGCACGGAAGAAGATAAGAAGACCGCTGCCGAACTGGCTGCTATTGCCGGTGTCGATGTGGAAAAGTATGGCATGGAAATGCTGAAAGCCGGCGCCAATGTATCCGATCTCACACCGGAAGAAATTGCTGCCAACGATATGAAGGAATTTTCTGATAGTGGCAAGACCTTTACCATCTCTCAGGTCCAGGTCATGGATACGACAGATCTTCTGCAGCAGAAAGACGTACTGCTCAATGCGCTGGAAAAAATGCGTGCTGCCCACAGTTACGATGCTGCTTTTCTCATGATTACCAGCATCATTGACGAATCGACCAATCTGATTTTCGCCGGCAATATGGATGACGTAGTAACGAAAGCCTTTGCCAAAGATGTCGTCGATAAGGAAGTCTACCTGCCGGGCGTCATGAGCCGTAAGAAGCAGATTGTTCCGCCGATTCTGACGGCATTGAAATAAGTTTTTCTATACTTGTAATCCAATAAGGGACTGTCGTCGTGCGGCAGTCCCATTTTATACGTATGCCGTCTTATAAAGGAGTTTGAATGAATCCTATTTTTGCTACGCTTAATGAACGCCAGCTCGAAGCTGTCCAGCATACAGAAGGACCGCTGCTCATAACGGCCGGTGCCGGTTCGGGCAAAACAAAGGTACTGACCTGCCGCATCGCCCATCTGCTGGAACTTGGGGTTGCCCCCTATCGCATTCTGGCTATTACTTTTACCAATAAAGCCGCCAAAGAAATGCGGGAACGGGTGGAAAATCTCGTCGGTGCCGAAGCAGAACGAATCTGGCTCAGTACGTTCCATTCCTTTTGTGCCAAACTGCTGCGGTTTGAAATCGACGGGTTTGAAGGATATACCCGGAATTTCACGATTTATGATGCGACAGACCAGCAGACACTGATCAAAGACTGCCTGAAAGAACTGAATCTCGACGACAAACAGTTCCCTCCGCGTTCAGTCCTGGGGACTATTTCCGGGGCAAAGAACGCTCTTCTGAGCTCCCAGGCATTTGCCCGCCGGGCCGGTGATTTTTACGAACAGAAGGTAGCCGATGTCTATGACCTGTATGAAAAGAAGCTGAAAGCCAATAACGCCCTCGATTTTGACGATCTCCTGCTCCTGGCCGTGCGCCTGCTGCAGGAAAAAGAAGACGTACGGGAAAAATATCAGGACCGCTTTCAGTATATCCTCGTCGATGAATATCAGGATACGAACCACGCCCAGTATATGCTGACCCACATGCTGGCGGCCAAATGGAAGAATATCTGCGTCGTCGGCGATGCCGATCAGAGTATCTATGCCTGGCGCGGTGCCGATATCCGCAATATCATGGACTTCAACCGTGATTATCCCCAGGCCGCATCCATCAAACTGGAACAGAACTACCGGTCTACGAAAACGATTCTGAAAGCGGCCAATGCCGTCATTGACAATAACATGGACCGGCCGGAGAAAAATCTCTGGACAGAGAACCCGGAAGGCCATAAAATCATTCATTATCATGCCCAGACAGAACACGATGAAGCCGATTACGTAGCCGGTGTCATCTATAACCGCCATACTATTGAAAATGAGCCCTATGGTGATATGGCCATTTTGTTCCGTACCAATTCCCAGTCCCGTGTACTGGAAGAAAAATTGATGCGTTATTCTATACCGTATACGATGGTAGGCGGTACGAAATTCTATGACCGCAAGGAAATCAAGGATATCATTGCTTATCTGCGTCTTCTGTATAATCCAGAAGACAGTCTGAGCCTGATGCGCATCATCAATGTGCCAAAGCGCAATCTCGGCGCCACTACACTGGAGCATCTGGCAGACTATGCTGAAAAGCAGGGGATTTCCTTGTTTGAGGCCCTTTCCTCTACGGAAGACATACCGGTCACCAAACGGGCCAAAACGGCACTGGAACAGTTTTCCATCATGATTTTTGATTTGCTCGGTCATGTGGAAGAATGGGACGTCCAGACGCTGATGGAAGAAGTCATCAAGCAGACCGGATATGGCGATATGCTCGATAAGGAAGCCGCCCATGACCCACAGGGTGAAAGCCGGAAAGATAATGTTGGCGAATTCCTCTCCGTTGCCAAGGATTATGTTGATTCCAATCCGGAAGGCAGCCTGCAGGATTTCCTGGAAAACGTTGCCCTTGTCAGTGATGTCGATGAATTCGAAAGCAGTGATTCCAAGGTTACGCTCATGACCCTTCATGCGGCCAAGGGCCTGGAATTTCCCGTCGTCTTTCTGGTCGGCATGGATGAAGGGCTGTTTCCTCACAGCCGTACTCTCATGGACGAATCCCAGATAGAAGAAGAACGGCGCCTGGCCTATGTCGGTATTACCCGGGCCGAACGGCAGCTCTATGTGACCAATGCTTCGACGCGTACTATGTATGGCCGCATTTCTGCCTATCTTCCCAGCCGTTTCCTCGATGAAATCCCGGAATCGCTCATAGAAGAATACCATCGCCGGACCGCTATGCCACAGAACCACGCCGGAGAGGTACCGGCACGACAGCGCGTGTCTATCCTGACCCGGCCGGTCACGACGAGTCTGCCTAAAAAACACGCTGTAGATCATACATGGCAGAAAGGGGACACGGTGCGCCATAAAATATGGGGAACCGGCAAGGTCCTGGAAGTCATAGGCAGCGGTGAAAATCTGCAATTGAAATTAGAATTTCCCACTAAAGGTGTGCGCCAGGTCATGGCCAAATTTGCACCCATAGAAAAGGTGTAGCCCCGCAGGCTCACCGAGGAGGTCTGTATGGAAAAAGAAAAAGCGCGCCTGCTGGAACTGCGCAAGACAATCGATGAACTCAGCTATCAGTATTATACGCTGGACAAGCCGACGATGACCGATTATGAATATGATATGTTGTACCGCGAACTGGAAACGATAGAAAAAAATCATCCGGATTGGGTGACTCCCGATTCGCCGACCCAGCGTGTCGGATCGAAAATCTCCGGCGGCTTTGAAAAGTATACCCACGACAGGCCCATGCTCAGTATGGGAGATGTCTTCAATGACCAGGAACTAATGGAATTTGATCAGCGCGTACGCAGCGACCTGGGTGGAGAAGAGCTGGAATATATTGTCGAATTGAAAATCGACGGGCTGGCGGTCAATCTGATTTATGAAAACGGCCAGTTCATCCGTGGCGTGACCCGTGGAGACGGACGGGTCGGTGAAGATGTCACAAATAATGTCCGGACTATCCGCACGATTCCGCTTCATATCAATAGCACATCTCCCCACATGGAAATCCGCGGGGAAGTGTATATGCCAATACAGGCCTTTGAACAGCTCAATGCCCAACGCCGGGATGACGAGCTGGAGCCCTTCGCCAATCCCCGCAACGCGGCGGCCGGGTCGCTGCGTCAGCTCGACCCGCGGATTACGGCACAGCGCAAACTCGCCTTTTTTGCCTATGCCATCGGCGGTACGGTCGGCATTGACATTCCCAGTCAGGAAGCCCTGCTGAAGGATCTGGAAGCATTTCACTTCCAGGTCAATCAGGAATACCGGAAATTCAGTACCATGACCGATGTCATTGCCTTTATCCACAGCTGGGATGACCGGCGGGACAAGCTGCCCTATGCGACAGACGGCATGGTCGTCAAAGTCAATTCCTTCGCCCAGCAGGCCCGTCTGGGCAATACGGTCAAGATTCCCCGCTGGGCTATTGCCTATAAATTCCCGCCAGAACAGGCCCGTACGAAGGTGCTGAATATCTCTGTCAGCCTGGGCCGGACTGGAGTTCTTACGCCGGCAGCTGATTTAAAGCCAGTCCGACTTGCCGGGACGGTAGTCAAACGGGCAACTCTGCATAATGAAGACTATATACGTGAAAAAGATATCCGCATCGGTGATACCGTCGTCATTCAGAAGGCGGGGGAAATCATTCCGGAAGTCGTCCGGGCCGTTACGGCCGACCGGGATGGCAGTGAACGGGTATTTTCTATGCCGGACCGGTGTCCGGGCTGTGGCGGTCCCGTCGTGCGCCGTGAAGGAGAAGCAGCTACGCGCTGTATCAATCCGGACTGCCCCGCTGTTATCCTTGAACGGGTTGCTCACTTCGTTTCCCGTAATGCCATGAATATAGACGGTCTCGGCGATGCCATCGTCAGCCAGCTCTTGGACCATCATCTGATACATACCGTAGCCGATATTTACGGCCTGAAAAAAGACGATTTACTGAATCTCGACGGATTTGCCGATAAATCAGCAGACAACCTGCTGAAGGCCATTGAAGCGAGTAAACGCGTAGGCCTGGCGCGGGTCCTGTTTGCTCTGGGAATCCGTTTTGTCGGTGCCAAGGCCGGGCGGATTCTGGCAGAATGTTTCGGATCCATCGATGCCATCATGCAGGCCAAAGCAGACGAACTGACGGTCATTGATGAAATCGGGCCGCGTATTGCCGAAAGTGTCGTTTCTTATTTTGCCGATGACAAAAATCGGGCCCTTATTGAAGAACTGCGCCAGTATGGGGTCGATATGACCTGTGAAAAAAGGCAGCTCATCAATGCCTCTTTTGATGGAGAAACAGTCGTACTGACGGGAAAATTGGAAACCATGACCCGTCAGGAAGCCCAGAAGGCTATTGAAGACCGTGGTGGCCGGTGTACTTCATCAGTAACGAAAAAGACGACCCTTGTCATTGCCGGTGCCGATCCGGGCAGCAAATATGAAAAAGCCCGTCAGCTGGGAACGCACATTATCTCTGAACCAGAATTCCGTGAATGGCTGGAACGGGAATAACGCTGTTATTAGCAGCAAATTGATGAAAGCCCTGGCGCTTCGGGAGGACTGCAGCAGAAAGACAGGATAAGACCTGTTCTGCTGCAGTTTTTTTGTTTTTTTGTTATCATATATCTTGCATTTCGTTAGTAACAATGGAATAATATACGTAATGAGTATTATTACGTTTGGAGTGATCCGCCATGAAAAACAATAAGCTGACGATTGGACAAATGGCAAAAGTCAATCATACGACTATCAGTACACTGCGGCTGTATGATAAATTAGGTATCCTGAAACCGATTTATGTCAATCCCGACAGTAATTACCGGTATTATGATATCCGCCAGTGTATTGTTTTCCGGTCCATACAATTCCACAAAAATATCGGACTGAGTCTGAAAGAAATGGAAAATATTTCTAAAGAAGACACCTTTTCCTATATAGAAGAATTATATTATCGTCGGCTCAGTGAATTATCCATACAGGTCGAGAATCTTAATGCACAGCAGCGGGCCATCGTCCGGTCCCTTCATGCTATCCGGCGCATTTCCCAGCTGCCACCGGCAGGGACGACTACTCTGGGATATCTCGATGCCGAATATGTCTATGCCAGACCGGCAGAGCGTAATTACCTGGAAGAAGACGCAGGCAGTGTAGAACTGGGCATCTCTCATATTTTGGAGCATATGGAAAGAGATCACTTTTCCTATGAATATGCCTTCTTTATCGGATTGACTGTCCGGCGTGAAGATTTTCTTTCAGGAATTTTGAAAAGTGATACATTGTGCCTGTATGTAGACCGCTCGTATGTCGGCAAGCGTAATATTCAGATACAGCCACAAGGTACGTACGCCTCTATTTATTTCGATGACTACAACCGGATTGGTGAATACATGGGTAAACTGCGTCAGTTTTGCCGGGACAAGCACTGCACGATTGCGGGAGATATGATTTGCCGGTGGATTGGAACGATGAATCTGGAGCGGTTCATCAATCACAAAGAATTTTTGCGGCTCCAGGTGCCTGTCATCGTTCAGGAAGAACAGAATATAAACGTTTAACTATATTGGCTGAATAAGGTTTAAAATCAAAATGTTTCTATTTGATTTATAATTAAATAGAAAGTAGATATATAGAAAATGCATAATTAAAACATATTAATATACAAATAAAGAAATTATATCATGATTATAATAACTAGTTCTTATTTTATCTCTCAATATTGACATAATATAAACAATATTTAAATAATAATATGATATATTCTTATCACACTATAACAAACATTTTGTTTGACTCGTACCTTAATATATGAGTTATAATAATTGTAGTAATTATCAGAAAATTTTGATAGTCGTAATACATATCCAGTCGCTTTCAGCTGGACACGACAGGGGAACAAATTTTCAGGGGTGAAAAACTATTATGGTGCAGTATACGGATCGATTAAAATATTTGCGGATCAGCAATAACCTTTCGCAGAAAGATGTTGCCAATTTATTGGGATGTTCTCAAGTTGCCTACGGTATGTATGAATTAGGAAAACGCCGTATTTCTCTCGATAAACTCATCATACTCGCTAAATATTATAATACGACACTGGATTATATTGCCGGACTGTCTGATCAGAGATAGGATGATTGTGTTGCCACATTGCCTTATGGTGATGTGGTATTTTTTTGCTTTTGTTGCTTTTACAACAGAAAAGAATAGTATTTCCGTCTATACTGATAGCGTACTAAAAGACGCCAGAGGAGGCGGAAGAGATATGGACAAAACAATTGATGATGTCTGGGCCATTGTGCCAGATTATTTTAACCGGAAAGAATGTGAAGGTTGTGGCTGCTGCATCAGTATCTGTCCGGCCCGGGCTATTACTATGATAGAGCGCGTGGATGGCAGTGAACGGCCGATTGTCGATATGAGCAAGTGTATCCGTTGCACCCGGTGCATGGATGCCTGTGAGATTTATAAATGCTATCATGCCTGAACAGCCTTTCATTCTGACACCATCATGATTCCCATTCAAAAACGGAAGATGCCAGCTGACAAAGCATCTTCCGTTTTTTTTGTTCTGATGAACTGGCGTCGTTTTTTCTCATGTATTCCTGAAACTTGCATTGCAATATGTAAATTAGAAGCATATAATGAATCCGTTATAAAAAAATTCAGTGCGCATTTTCAGAGGAGGAATCAGCACATGAATGCTTGGATTAGTGATGCATGTGAAAAACAATTTCATCTCAGTCGGTTTCATTCGTCTGTTAGTACAGAAGTTATAGCCGGACTGACTACTTTTGCTACGATGGGTTACGTACTGGCCGTCGTGCCACATATGATGGGAGAAGCCGGCCTGCCCGGCGGTGCCGTCCTGACGGCTATGGTATTGATGATTTTTCTGACAACTATGGCTATGGGCCTGTATACCAATCGGCCCTTTGTCCTGGCTCCGGGAATGGGCAGCGTAGCCATATTTTCTATCACCCTGGTACAGCTGCAGCATGTATCCGTCAGCATCGCCAGTGCCATCGTATTTTTAAGTGGGATTTTATTCATTCTCGTCACCGTTCTGGGGATCCGCAAGGCTATCGTCATGGTCATTCCCAAAGGCATCAAGATTTCCATCAGTGCCGGTGTCGGGATGTTTCTGGCTGTCATCGGTCTGCGTAATGCCAAATTATTGGCAGCGAATGCCAAGAAAGTTGCTCTGTCTTTCGGTGACCTGACACAGCCTGTCGTCATTCTGGCTATGATTACCTTCATCATTCTGCTGGCCTTGCAGGCGCGCCGTGTCAAAGGAGCGGCCCTCATCAGTATCATTGCAGGCACTGTCATCGGCATTCCCATGGGCATTACCAAAATCCCGGCTACGCTGTTTACCATGCCTGACAGCCTGGCACCGGTGTTTTTTAATTTTGACCTTTTCGGTGCGCTGGATGTCAAATACCTGCCGTATTTATTCGTATTTTTCCTGCCCGATTTCTTTTCCAGTTTCGGAACGGCCATCGGTATCGGCGGCAAAGCGGGGTTCCTCGATAAAAACGGAGATCTTCCTGACATAGATAAAGTGTTCCAGGTCGATTCCGTAGCGGCTACGCTGGGTTCCTTTTTTACGATTCCTGTGCTCATTACCTATCTGGAATCCGGTGCCGGTGTCGAAGCTGGTGGCCGTACGGGGCTTACTGCCATTACCACAGCCGTCATGTTTCTTCTTATCCTGGCGGTGACGCCACTGGCCCTCATGATTCCTGCAGCAGCTACAGCTCCTGTACTGGTCTATGTCGGTGTTAGCATGATGGGTGGTATGAAAAATCTGGATTATACTGATTTGTGCGAATATATACCAGCTTTTCTTTGTATTGCCTTTACAGCTTTTACCTTTAATATAGCCAATGGCATTTCCGTCGCTTTCATTGCCTATGTCATTATGAAAATTGCCTCCGGCAGAGCATCAGAACTCAATAAAGGTCATTATCTGCTGGCACTGCTTCTGGCTTATTATTTCTATGCCATTGCCGGCGTCAAATAAGGGGGTTTTGAATCGTGAAAATCGATTGGCTGTTAAAAAACGGGAATATTTATAATGTCTATCTGAAAAAATTCATCCCCTGTAATCTGGCTATCAGTGGAAGCCGGTTCTGTTACATGGGAAACGATCCTCTGCCTATGGAACCAGAACAGGTACGGGACCTTGGCGGCAAGTACGTCATTCCTGGTTTTGTCGATTGCCACATGCATATTGAAAGTACCATGGCAGCACCGCGGACTTTTATGAAGGGAGCAGTCCGCAATGGGGTAACGACGCTCATTGCCGAACCGCATGAAATAGCCAATGTATTTGGACTTGCAGGTATACAGGCTATGGCGAAAACGATGCAGGACGGCCCTTGTGACGTTTATATCGCTATTCCCAGTTCCGTACCGTCAACGAATGAACAGCTGGAAACAACAGGGGGCATCATTGATAACGATGATGTAGAAGCTCTGATGCATATGGACCACGTCATCTGCCTGGGTGAGGTCATGAACTGCCGTGACATCATCAGGGACAGTCATTCCAAGACCAGTCGCCTTATCCGGCAGATCCGGGCCGGGCGCCCCGATTTTTCCCTGGAAGGGCACTGCCCCCGGTTCAGTGGCTGGGAGCTGGCGCAGATTTTAATGAGCGGCGTCAATTCGGACCACACAGACCAGTCACTGGAAGGTCTGAAAAAACGTCTCATGAACGGCATGTTTGTACAGCTGCAGGAAAAATCGCTGAAACCAGAATTCATCTCTTATATTAAAGAAAATCACCTGCTGGAGCACATGGCTATCGTAACGGATGATACCATGCCAGATGCATTTATGGAACGGGGACATCTCAATTATCTTGTAAAAAAGGCTATGCATAACGGCCTGACACCGGAAGAAGCCATCTATACAGCGACGTATACACCGGCCCGGCGCATGGGACTGCGCGATAAAGGGAGCATTGCTCCTGGGAAAATCGCCGATTTCGTCATTTTGTCTGATCCAGCCAGCCTGAGTATTGAAAGTACCTGGTGTGCAGGACGGGAAGTATATACGAAAGGAGCCCCCTGGCAGGAAGAAGAACGAGATACATCGTTTCCGGAAGCGTTTTATCACAGTGTCCATGTAACACCCCGTACGTCCGGCGATTTTACGCTGACAGCGCCTATAGAAGAAGGGGAAGTTATCTGCCGTATTCTGGAAGTTCAGGAACATACTACGTTTGTCAAAGAAGGACAGGCGGTACTGTCCGTTCATCATGGAGAAATCGACTGGGAACACAGCCCTTACAATCTGGCAGTCGTCTGGGAACGCCATGGGAAAAACGGCGGATACGGAGCAGCTCTCGTCGGTGGGACAGCCATGATAAGAGGAGCTGCGGCTACGACATATGCCCACGATCATCATAATCTGCTTGTCATAGGACAGACCAAAAAAGATATGATGGCTGCGGCCAATACGGTCATCACCCATCAGGGAGGCTATGCCGTAGCCTGTGACGGTGTCACGAAGGCTTTTGCGCCACTGCCGATTGCAGGAATCCTTTCTGACCGTCCACTGCCTGTACTGGGTAAACAAATACAAGAAGTACACCGTGCTCTGACAGACTGTGGGTATCGGAGTGATAATGTCATCATGTCCCTCAGTACCTTGTCACTTCCAGTCAGTCCCTTCTTCAAACTGACGGATAAGGGAATTATTGACGTCCGCAATGCCCGGATTGTTCCTCTTATCATCGAAATGCATGAAAAATCGTAACGTACTGTCAGATAAATACAGCTATTGAAAAAACGTGCTGCCTGGGATTTAATGCCAGACAACACGTTTTTTTGATGGAATCTCTGATGTGGGGGATTGCGGCAGAAAAAAGACCGGCTATAATGAAATAAAAGGAAGTGATATTTGTGACTATTGCCATCGTAACAGGTGCGTCAAGCGGTCTGGGCCGGGAATATGCAAAACTCCTCGATGAAGAGAATGTCGGGGAAATCTGGCTCATCAGCCGTCACGAACGGACCTTACAAAAAACAGCAGAGCAACTGAAGACAAAGTCCAGGATTCTGCCACTGGACCTGACCCAGCCGTCATCATACAGCCGCTTTGCCGATGTTCTCCGCGAACACCATCCTGTTGTTTCCTACTTTATCCATGCTGCCGGCTTTGGCCGCATGGGAAGCACCGCTGCCATGTCAGAAAGAGATACAGCCGGTATGATAGCCATCCATTGCCATGCTGCTGTATTCCTTACGACAGCAGTCCTTCCGTATTGCCAGAGAGGCAGCCATATCGTGGAAATCTGTTCCTGCGCTGCCTTTCAGCCGCTGCCCTATCTGGCGGTATATGCTGCCTGCAAGGCATTTCTCCTGCGTTACAGCCGCGCATTGGCAGAAGAATTGAAGCCGGAGGGAATTTTTGTCTCTGCCGTCTGCCCATACTGGGTCAAGGATACGGCGTTTATTGCGACCGCCAAGAAGACCGATCAGGAGAACCGGTTTCATCACTATATATTTGCCGGGAACGGGGAACGTATTGCCCGCCGCTCTTTCCGGCAGATCCGCCGGGGCCGTGTGGTCATTACCCCTGACGTTATTTCTACGCTTCATCGCATCAGCTCCGGCATACTGCCGCAGTCGTTCCTGATCTGGATCAGCCGCTTTTTCCGCTAAATCCGGTCTTCCTTGCAGGCTTGATGCCTGTCAGGTTTTGTTGCGGATAGCTGACGGGATGATGCCAATAGCACAGAGAACCGTAAAAATCAAAAACGCTAGTTGGATATGGGCAGTGAGCCACGGTGCCGTACTATTCTGGCTCTGTGAAAGAATCAGGGTGATAATAGCAACGCTCAGGACCTGTCCGATGAGCCGTACCGTGCCGACAACCGATGAGGCAACCCCATAAAATTGTGGTGTGACAGAACTCATGATGGCATTGTTATTTGGGGCTGTAAACAGGGAGAACCCGATGCCGATGACGACCAGGGCAGCGATAATACAGACAAAAGACGGATGAGTGACATTATATGTCAGCATGGCCAGACCGGCAGTGATGAAGACCATGCCTGATGAGGCCAGAACCGAGGGACTGATTTTATCAGAAAGCGTTCCTGTCAGCGGTGATAACACGGCCATAAATACAGGCTGCATCAACAGGATAAGACCGGTGTCACGGGCATTCAGACCCATGATGCGCTGCAGATAGATAGACAGGAGAAAACTGATGCCAAAGGTGGCACAATAATTGAGCATGGCAGCCAGACTGGAAAAAGAAAAGACACGGTTGCCGGCAAAAATACGTACAGGAAGGACGGGACTGAAAATATGCCATTCCCGGTACAAGAATAAGCCGAATACCAGGAGACCGGCAATCAGCAGATATTTGCCAAAGTCCCAGACGGCCAGCTCAGAAAGACCGGTCATGACAGCCACCATAGCCAGTGCATATAACAGACTGCCTGCACTGTCCAGACTGCCGGATGCATTGACGATCCATTCCTCTTTCATATGTCGCAGGGAAAGAAAAAAAACGATGGCACAGACCAGAGCAATAAAATAGAAAATAGTCTGCCAGCTCAGGTAATATGAAAAGAATCCGCCCAGAACAGGGCCCAATGACAGGCCACAGTATACGGCAGCTATGGTAAATCCCATGGCACGACCGCGGCGCCGGGGATTGGTCACCAGTGAAATAATAGCCATATTCGTAGCAAATATGCAGGCGCTGGCCAGTCCCTGCAGGACGCGGATGAGAAGCAGAGCCGGAATAGATGAAACAAAATACACCGATAGAGAAGAGCAGCAGAAGAGAGCCACGCCGATGAGGAAGATGCGCCGTTTACCCCACCGGTCGGCCATCTTACTGATGGGCATAATCGTAATCGTAGAGGCGATGAGGAACGTTTCTATGACCCAGCTCAGGGCCATTTCGCTGGCTCCGTATGCATTTCCGATATCAGGAAGTGCCGTCGTAAGGGCACTGCTGGTAAATGGGTTGATGAACGAGACCATCATCATAAGAATTAAAATTGTATTTTCATAAGAAATACGGTTCATATCAATATCCTTTCTTTATATATCTATAATATTATTTTTTATTGACACATTCTTTATCATACGCTTTCGTCTGTATTCTGACAAGTGGCTTTGTATATTTGTTGCAAAAAACGGGAAAACCTGTGATTCATTTTACAAAATTCATAGCCATCTCTGACAGAGCGTTTACATCTGCCTGATATATTGGATACAAATATACAGGAGGTGTAAACTGCATGAATAAAAACTGGAAACGCTGGATAGCTCTGGGATTGACTATATCCTGTCTGGGAAGTGCCGCTGTGATGGCTGAAGGAGTACAGACTAAATCGTATATTGTACACGCTGATTCTTATCAGCTGCCGTATAAAGGCAATGAAAAGGCATTTAATCATCACATCAACCCCGGGTACGGCTCAGCGCTGGCCTTGAAAGATATCAAAGCCGATGGAACCATCGAATTTTATGCAATTACGGACCGGGGACCCAATGGAGACATTCCGACTTACGTTAAAAATGGTAAAAAGGTAAGTGGAAAATTCTTCCCGACTCCTGATTTTGCTCCGTCCATCGGGGTTATTACCGTACGCCCGGGACAGCATCGGGCTGACGTAACGGAATCTATCCCTCTGAAAGTACAGGGAAAAGCAATTACAGGAAAACCTGTACCGAAAGGAATGACTGGTTCTACAAAAGAAATTGCTCTCAATTTTAAAATGAAAGACCTGGGAACGGATGTCAATGGTCTGGATACAGAAGGACTGGCTGTCGATAAGGACGGTAATTTCTGGATCAGCGACGAATATGGCCCCTTTATCGTAAAAGCAGATAAAAACGGCAATATTGTAGAAAAATTTGCTCCCGATTCCGGACTTCCCAGCATTCTTGCCAGCCGTGTTCCCAATAGAGGTAGTGAAGGCCTCACCATCGATGAACGGGGTCATATCTTTGCCCTTATCCAGAGTCCGCTGAATGTCGATGGCAAAACAGCCAAAACGTCAAAATATACGCGTATTGTCGAACTCGACCCGGTAACCAAAGAAACGAAGATGTACGCTTATCCCGTGACACGGGCTATAAAAATACAGGTGCAGCTAAACTGGGCGATATCACGTCCATCGGTCATGGCCAGTTCCTCATGATCGAACAGGGAAAACAACACGGTGTCATGCAAAACCTGGTCTATAAAGTAGACCTCAATGGCGCTACGCCAGTCGCAAACAATGGCGATCTGGAATACGGACGTCTTGATGGAAAATTGGTACCGGCAAAAAAAGAACTCGTCCTGGACCTGCGCACCAACGGCTGGAATATTGAAAAAGCTGAAGGTCTGGCATTATTACCGGACCGCAGAACCATAGCCGTCGTAAACGACAACGACTTTGGAATGGATATAGCCGTACAGGATGCCAAAGCCCCGTCAGCCGACGTATCCGATTATACTTATGACAGTGATAAAAAAGTCATGATATACAATAAAGACAAATCTGTCCATAAAGTAAAACTCAGCCTTAAGAAAAATGCACCATCTGAACAAGAAAGCCAAATCTGGTTCTTCACATTGCCAAAAGCATTGTAAGACAATAGACTGCACACATCCATAGCAAATCCGCCACGTATAAGCCAGACCCCCCTTATATGTGGCGGATTTGCTTTTGGAGAAGTGCAATTACTTCCGATAACCTTAATTTATCGTAAGTAATAAATTTTGAGAATCTTGGAGCTATCTGCAAGGCTTTCTAGTAAGCATGATTAAGCCATTTATTGGCGAAGTAATGTCACTGTCAGATTTTCTCAATAACTGCAAGATTCCCTCGTTTTTAATATAAAAGTCGGCAAAATGTCGGCAAGAATGTCGGCAAAAAAAGTTGGCCAAAGTTAACAAAAAGCCAACAAATATGCCGGCTGATAAGCACTATATATAAGGAATAAATTTACTGATTTTACTAATTTTTTATAATTTTCTTGACCTTTTTCGACGTCGTGACTATAATAAATGTGTGTTTTGGAGCGAAGTCGTCATCTCCTTCTGCTTTTAAAACACGCTCATCAGTCTGAGCCTTACTCAAGTCAGTATATACTCTGTAAGTATTACTTGGGTGCACTGGTGCAAGTCAGACTTGCAGATTTGCGACATTTGGATTTTCATCACTGCAAGTTTGATGTGCAGATTTGCAAGTTACAAAACTATTTCATCAAAGCTTTCATTACGTGTACAAGACAACGGGATCAGCTTTATAGCTGGTCCCGTTGTCTTTCTTTTTTTATACCAATTTGGCTCTTGATACCGTTCAAGTAAAGCTTTTTTTATTTCTATTGTTGTTTCCGTGTCACGATAATTCATTTTTGCTCACCTACAATCAAATTTTGATAAGCAGCTTCTACATCGTAAATTAGTGCTTTTTTTTGCACAGGTGTGTAATTAATTTTGCTTAGCGTTAATAATCGTACCAAATTATCCCCACGTTCCAATTCTTTACGGCCTGGTGGCTTGAATTCTTCGGCTTCTTCTTCTGACATATGGAAGAATTCCTTTACTTTGGCAATGACTCCTCTCTTTTTGAAACCATTCTGGGCATAATACATACGCCAATATAACGATGACAGCCTTACCTGACACATTAAAACGGCAATATTTGCCCTTACTGGCAATGAATAATACTGGACTCGTTTTTGTGGATCAGCGTATTCCGGATAATATTCATGTAGGTAACGATTCCAAAATGAGATATGAAGATGTCCTTCGGTCCATGTAATGGATTCATTGGAATACAAAGTTTCCGTATGACCTAAAAGCCAATCTGTCGGAACACCAAAGACAGTCGATATCATATTTAGATTTTCAATAGAAGGCATTTTTCTTTGCTTTTCCCATTCAAAAATAGTGGATTTGGCGCCTACATTCAACAAAGCTGCAGTTTCAGATAAGGTTATACCGTATGCGTTGCGTAAAGCTTTTAATTTCGTTGAGAAGCTATTCAAGATTGGATGAAAGTCTTTTTGATACATCTTAAATCACCTGCAGCGGATATATTTTTAGTAATGAGATAAGTTTGATAATACGTTTTTCTTTTTTATGTAAAAATTTTTTATACTTACCTTGAACAATATCATAGAAGTGTTGAGTACCCCACCATAAATCCTTTGAAGATAGGAGTTGAAATCCTACGAGGATTGTTGACCTCATTTCGAAATCATAATGGCTTTGTCTCGATAACAATGAATAGTACTGTGGATATTCTCGTTTTAATAATGACTTTGTTGGCTTATCAAATTGACCGTAGAGCCGATTTTCTGCATTTACAATCGATTCTTCTGAATATTTGATTTTTGATTGTCCTACTAGCCAATCTATCGTTACACCAAAGAAAGCTGCGATTCTGATTAAACTATGAAATGAAGGTACATTTTTATTATTCTCAAATTGGCTGATAGTGCCGGTATTTTTATATCCTAAACAATCAGCGAATTCTCGCATAGATAGTCCATTGGATATTCGTAGTTGCCTCAATCGTTTTGAAAATATTTCATTGTGGTCTTGCATATTATCCCTTTCTTTTAGTTTTCTACATCATAAATAGGTGGTTTAGTCACGATTTTAAAATTATTTGGGTTTCGCTTTTCGGGTTTCAATAATTCAACTAAATTAATAGCTCGTCTCATTGATTTTTTACCTGGCCCTTTATAATCAGCATTTAAATCATAGCCAAACTTAGCCAAATATTGCTGAGCCTTTCTTTTAACTCCTCGTTTCTTTTCACCATTATCAAGATAGCAAATTGCCCAACCAAGATCTTCAATCGGAACAATCTGTACAAGAAATACGATATTGGCTCTTGCTGCCAATGAATACCATATTTTGCGTGGTTCATAATCAAAATCATAATATCCGTATTCATCTATATCTAATTGATGTAAATCTAAATAGCGGGCCTCAGAAAGTGATTGTAGGAGTTGTAGAATACCTGTTTGCTTTTTCCTTTCTGATATTTCATTTGCTTTGCAGCCTTTGCACAGCTGCTCAAATAGAACATTTTCACTTTTTCTAACCGACTCGTCGCTATAAACGTGAGAAGAAATGCCAACAAGCCAATTTAGAGTGATTCCAAAGTATTGATTTAGTCCAAATAAGCTTTTTAAATTAGGGAGAGCCTTGCCCTCTTCCCAAGCAAATAAAGGTCCCCTGCTTTTTATTCCAAGCAAATCTGCCATTTCAGCTAACGACAAATGATAAGCAAGTCGTAAGGCTTTAATTCTCGTAGCAAATAATTGATGATATTCCATTTGATTTCCTTTCAATAGCCATACATTAATAATTTTGCTAAATGTACTGCTCGTTTTTGTGCTTTTGGGGATGGACCTTTATATTCTTTTTCATCTCGCCCAAAGATTTTATGAAAATCTTTTTTTGTTAAAGCCAATATGCCGCGCTTTTTCTCGCCGTAAAAGATATAGTGGTAGGCCCAATATAAATCTTCAAGGGAAACTAAGCGCAGAAGTACCAATAATTCTCCCCTGACGGATAAGGGATACTTTGGTTTTGAATAATCGGTTATGGTTAAATCATCTAAATTTAAATATCGCTTATTTGAAACGAGTTCTATTACTTTCAAAAAATCTTGGCGATAGCCTTCACCAACTTCTCGACAATTTATATGAGCATTGTCGATTTCAGTATATAATGCAATTTCCCCTAGACATACTGACTGTTCAGTATAAATATCTGATGAGCGTCCAAGAAGCCATTCCAATGAAATTCCAAAAAGATTCGTTAAAGCAATCAAATTTTCTATAGAAGGAAAAGCTCTTTTATGTTCCCAATCATATAACGACGCTCTTGTACTTATTGCAGGTAACATAGATGCTAATTCCGACAATGATAGGCCATGACTTCTGCGAATAGCCTTCAAATTTACCGAAAAGCTTTCTTTATAATTTATCAATTCTTGTATCAATATGGTTTTTGGCTTTTTTTCGGATATTTCGTTGTAGTCCTGCATGGTATATCCCCCTTGTCGTCTACATGCTCCAGCCGCGATACATTTCTTCTTCGACTCGTTCGAGTTCGTCTTTCTTTTTGCTGTGGTCTTCGTCATCCCACCATGCACGGTAGCGGCCATGTGTATCTTCGACGGCTTTTTCCATGAACTGACTGATTTTGCCGGTGATTTCTGCATTGCGCTGCTGCTGGGCTGCCTGTGTCTTTGGCTGATAGTGATTGCCTGGGCCTCGTCTCATTTGGCCATTTTGCCGGTTCATGGTTTTCCCGGCGCTGCCATAGAGGCAAACCTGTTCATTGGTCGGCGCTACGGCAGCTACTTCCTTGCCCTTGTCGTCCATCGTGAGCAGATAGACATCGGCCTTCCCTTTTTTGACGGTATCTCCCAAAAGGAGTGCCGTCTTTTTTTTCGGTTCATTTTTCGCTGCAGGCATATCGTTGAGGATGACATACGCCCTTTCATTGTGGGCTACCAGTTCGAGCTGTTTCAGCGGCGTCGTACCATTCAACTGGCAGTGCCGCATGACCATTTTCGGCAGTTGTCTTGAGTAGAGAACGGTATCGGCATCGGGAACATTTTCTTTGAGTTCATCTGCCTTTTTCAGATAGAGGGCTTCCATCTTCTTTGCTTTGATGACATCTACATAAATCCGTTTGGCTTTTTTCTGGATGTTTTCGTTTTCCGCAGCCAGTTCTTTTGTAATGGCCTGGATATCGTCTTTACGGTGAGAAAGTTCATCATTGTATTCATTTAGCTGCTTCCTCATGGCCTGTTCCTGGCGCAATTTTTCCGAGTAGGCATGATCGAATTCCATCTTCTGTTCATAAGGGACATTGGCCAGTTCGATATATTTCTGCCTCATCGGTTTCAGCTCATCCAGGACACGTTGGTAGCGTTTCTTGAGGTTATGGTAATCGCTGCCGATGATTTTCTCGATGGCAATGTTTCTGAACAATCGTTCGGGAACGATTTGCTTCTTCGTCTCCCGATATAACGCCAACTTTTCGGCCTGCTTTTTCGCTTCTTCCTTGGCTTTCGATTTCAAGCTGTCGCAGACATCGCCGGCCGTGACGACAATCGGTTCGCTTGCCAGTTCTTCGGCTTCGTCATCGTCTTCTTCGGCAGCTAACTTGGCTTCCATTTCAAGGATTTCTTCCTTGCGGATACGGCGTTCTTCCTGTTCGATTTCTTTCATGATCCGGCGCAGCAGTTTATCCGTCGCAAAGCAGACGATTTTCTGTTCCATGATGCTGTCCTGGTCGTCTGTGGCATCGGCTTCGTCCTGGCTGCAGCCGGGAAACTGCGTCTGACGGTCGATTTCTTCGATGCGTTCGCGAATCTTTTCCAGTGTCTTCGGGTTCTTATAGGCTTCACCGAGATGAGGTGCCGGAATCCGGTCCAGCTTTTCGGCTTCTTCGACGCGGCCCTGGGCTAATAAGTCCTGTCGCTGCGCTGCTAAGGACTTTTCGCTGACTTCTTTGTCGATGCCGAGTTCACGGAATTTTCGATTGACGATGTCGGCCCACATTTTCCGCATTTCAATAGTACACTGCCGCTTTTGGTAATAGCTGTCGACTTTATAACCGGCACATGGTTCCCCAGCTCGATTCAGATAGTAATGCTTGAAATACATATTTCGGTCAAGGGGCCGATCCTTTTCGATGCTCTTTTCACAGAACATGAGATGGCAATGGATATTGTGGTGATCCGAATCAAATGCAGCTACTTTGTCGTGAACAGCATAGGAAAAGGCATGATTTTTGCCGATGCCCGATTCTTTCAAAAATTCTTCGACTAAAGCAATGTTGTCATCAAGGCTGAGTTCTTCCTGCAGTCCCATGCGGATTTCACGATAAGCCCGTCCATTTGACTGTCTGTGTTCCTCAGCAGTGCTCCAGAAGTCGCCGGCATCCTTTGACCATGCCGGCATGTTGCCGGAGCAGGCAAAGACCAGGTCTTCCTTCTTCCCCTTCATGTTGGCATAGCTGCCTTGTCGGCAGATGTAGTCATAGTGGGCGCGGGTATTGATTTTTTGTCCGTCTTTCCCTTTCGCATGGGGATGATTGCCGAAATAGTAGAGTGCCATGATGAACCTCGAAAAGATTTATAAAGATTTTATATTTTCATTTTTTCATGTTTGACAGGCCACTTGTGGCCTACGCCGTCAGGCGTCCCCCGCAGGGGGCCCTTTCCGCTTGGCGGAAAGCGCATTTGGAACATGTCGCAGACATTTCCGTAAATGCGCATCCATTGTTTTTTCTTTTTTTCGCTGCCTCAATTATAGCATTTTTCGCCGCTCATTAAAATATATTACAGTAATTATTTTAATTAAATTCCGAATAAAGTACTCAATAAACCTGTTTAATACTTGAAATAATGCTGTTTCATGTCTGTTTACTTTTTAATTCATTTGTGATATTTTTAGCATAGAAAATATAAGGAGGTGTATTTCATGTCATTGATTCCCCATCATGCGACGCCGCCTGCCGGGAAAGGAACGGACCCGCTGGAAAAAGGACCGCTGAAACCCTTTTCCAATGCCCTCATGAACCTTGACCAGGACCGACGGAACGCTTACTGGCTGATGAAAGCCTGTGTCGTCATCATCGGGGTTGCCGTCGTTTCCGTCGTGGCCATCGCGACGACGTATAACTACAAAACTTATGTCGTCCGTGTCGATAACGCCACGGGCCAGGTCGATACGGGCGGTCAGTTGAAATCGACGAACTACGTCCCGCAGCAGGCCGAAATCAAACATTTCCTCGGACAGTTCATCCTCGATACTCGTACAGTTCCTCTCGACCCGGTCCTCTTCAAGAATAATGTCGACCGGTCGTTGCATTTCATGACCCGCGAATCCAGCAATAAAATGACGGCCATGATGAAGTCCGATGATCCCCGGACGAAGCTCGGTAAGATGACGATTCAGCCGACCATCAAATCCATCCAGCTGCAGCCGGGATCGAAATCGACATATCAGGTCCGCTGGTCGGAAGAATCCTATTCCCTCGGCGGCAGCATGAGCAACAAGAAAGTCAACTACGTCGGCTTGTTCACAGTGGGCGTCGATCCCCCGTCGAAAGAAGACGAACTGCTCATCAATCCGTTGGGCCTCAAGATCGAAGATTTGACCATATCTGTTGAATCGACGTCGTCGGCAGAACCGTCTTCGGATTCGTCCTCGACACCTGCACAGGTAACGGCGCCGATGACCACGACGACCAGCGACAGTGAACCGGCTCCCACTTCGAGAGGAGGTAAGGTCGAATGATGAAAAAGACAATGGTCGCAGCGGGCCTCATCTGCTGCCTCTGTTCTTCGGCCTACGCCATGGATAAATCGACGTACTTCACCGGTGACGGCGACTGCGAAGCCGCCAAGGTTGTCTACGACTACAAGCCAGACAGCCTCTTCCAGGTCAACGCCCAGATGGGCTTCGTCTCGGACATCCAGCTAAAGCCCGGTGAAAAGATCAACTACATCGGCGCCGGTGACACGAAACGCTGGCTCATCGACAAGGCGACCGTCGGCAGTGCCGAACACATTTACATCAAGCCTTTGGCACCGGGGATACAGACCAACATGATCATCAACACCGATGCCCGGAGCTATCGCTTCTACCTCGTCTCGGTGTCGGAAAATTACACGCCCATTGTGCAGTTCAGTTTCCCCGATGAGTCGTTCCGAAAAGCCTTGGCAGCCCCCCTTCCCTGGAAGAACAAAGAAGAAAAGAAATACTTCGATATCTACACTGTGAAGAAGGGCAACACGTACGTGCCGAAGGACATCAACCGCAAGTACGAAATCCATAAGCACGGCGGTAATCTCGATGCCTCTGTCCTGCCCGCTGAAATCTTCGATGACGGCACTCATACGTATATCAATATGCCGAAGTCTAACAAATACGATCAGCCGACGTTATACAACGTCCAGGACGGGAAACTGACCCTCGTCAACTATCGCATCCGCGACGGCTACATCATCGCTGACCGGGTTTTCACGAAGGCACGGCTCTGCTACACATCCAAGACTTATATCGACATCACTCCGTCCGATTCAATATATAAAGGAGGCGGAAACAAATGATTGATTTACGTTACAACCTTTCCCTTCTCGCCTACAAGCTGAAAAACAAGCTGAACCGTAAAAAAGATGGCGATGAAGAGGAAGATTTTAATGGCGCAGATAACTACCGGGAAGACTTCACCGATGACGACGATGCAGCGCCTGATTCGTATTCGGATGAAGAGACGCCGGAAGACGGCGACATCGTCATCCCCGACGACGAAGACGATGAAGGTTCCCAGGCCAAGATGCTGCGCCGGAAACACATCCTGCTCGCGGCCGGAGCCGTCCTCTTCGTCGGTGCCGGTGCCATGGCCTACTCGTCCATGAATCCGACGACAGCCGGCGGCAATAAGGAAGCGAAGAAATCGCTCTCCCAGAACGTCGCCCAGACGCAGGATACGGACCTTCCGACGAAGTACAGCGACATCTCTAAGTATCAGAAGAATGGGAAGAACAGCAACGGCAAAACATCGGCTGCCGGAGCCACGAACGGACAGGCAACGCCGCCGTCTTCGGGCTACGGCAACGGCACTTCTTCTTCGTCGTCTTCGCCCTCGTCTTCCGGTTCTTCGAACCGTACGTATAATACCCAGCAGCCTGCCGTTTCCCGTTCGTCGGCGCCGCGTGCTTCGGCTTCCGCTCCTTCTGCCGTCGCAGCGCCCAGGGCAACGGCAACCGTGACCTCTTCGCCGGCACCGGCACAGCCGCAGATGTCGGCCGAAGAAAAAGCGGCCCTTAAAGCTGAACAGGATGCAAAGAAGGCCGAAAGCGACGCCATGAACAGCAGTATCGCCTTCAAGATTGCCCAGACTGTCACGCAGGCCGTAACGGGTGCCGGTACGGCACAGGCTGCGGAACCGAAAGCACCTGGTGCTTCGTCGTTCAATGTCACGCCTTATGCACAGAATTTTGTTGATTCTTCCTACAGTGAATTTGGCGGCGGATCGGGAAGCATGTATACCCTGCAGGCCGGTACAGTCATCCCGGCAACACTGCAGACAGGCATCACCAGTGACTCGCCGAACGGCGACTGCATCGCCATCGTCCGACAGGACGTTTACGACAGTCTGACCGGGACACATCTGCTCATCCCGCAGGGTGCCAAGATCATTGGTAAATACGGTGAAAGCGGTGCCCGCGGCAACCATCGTATCGGTGTTGCTTTTTCGCGGATCATCCTTCCCGATGGCCGCAGCATCAATCTCCCGAACCAGAACGCCATCGACGGGACCGGGATGCCGGGCCTTGCCGAAAAATATACGAACCATACGGGTTCCCTTTTCAAGACGGCATTCATGACAGCCCTCCTCGGCAGTGCGGCCCAGTCGGCCACGGGCAATACGTCCGGCGACGATAACCGCAGCCCCGGACAGGAAGCTGTTTCCGGTGCCGTGGCGCAGGTCATGCAGACGGCCAGCCAAATCCTCAACCGCGAAGGCAATACGAGCCCGACTATCACCATTTCGCCGGGCCATGCTTTCAACATCTTCATCAACCAGGACCTGAGCCTGGGTGAGTACGATGAATAGATTCGCCCTCTTCCTCATGGCCATGCTGCCGGCCGTCGGCGGCCTCTGGATGGCGACGGAGAAATTCGCCGCCCTCGTCGCCTACGACCCGGTCTTCCTTGGTCGTTCCCTTACCATCGGCACATCGCACATTTATCCGCCCTGGGATTTCATCGTCTGGTACATCCGGTATCACCCTTACGTGCCGGAATTGTTCTCGGCGGTCACGCCCTACAGTTTCGGCGGTTTCGTCATCTGTTTGCTGCTCCTCTACTTCTTCCGGCCGGAGAAGAAACTTACGTCCCACGGCAGTGCCCACTGGGCCACCTATAAGGACCTCGTCAAGATGCACCTCATCTCCGGTTCCGGCGTCGTCGTCGGCCTCTATGATAACCCGACGATCAAGAAATGCACGGCCTTCCTGCACTGGCTGGAAGCGAAGAAAGATGAAGCGTCAAGCTATGGCGAAATGAACTACGATAAGCGCCTTGAAAAGGAACGGGACCACAGGGAAGCACAGCTGCCGAAATTGAAAGAGAAACTGCAGCGTACGAAGAAAGGAAGTCCTGCTTATGCGAAGCTGAAACGCAGGGTGGCACAGGAAGAGAAATGGCTCTCCGGAATCCATGATTACAAGCCGAACAAGTTCTCCCTGGCAGCGTTCTGGAAAGGCTTCTATGACAACGTCTCTTCGCTGTATAAGAAGCTCGGCCACTTCTATCTCCGCGATAACGACAGCCGGCACATCATCGTCGTCGCCCCGACCCGTTCCGGGAAGGGCGTCGGCCTCATCATCCCAACACTCCTTGGCGGCTGGAAACAGTCCGTCGTCGTCAACGACATCAAGTCGGAAAACTGGGGCATCACGGCAGGCTACCGCAAGAAGATGGGCCAGAAGGTCATCAAGTTCGAACCGACATCGGATGACGGTTCCTCGGCGCGTTGGAATCCCCTCGATGAGATTCCCATCGGTACGCCCGGTGAAGTCTCGGCGGCGCAGAACATCGCCAACGTCATTGCCAACTACGAAGGCAAGGAAAATCCGGACCACTGGATTGCCAACGCCGGCAATGTCATCGCCATCGTCATCCTCCACCTGGAATACGCCCATTACGCCGACCCGGTCCACTATCCGCAGCGGCCGAACCTCTACACCGTGGCCAGCTTCTTGAAAGCGACACTGGCACCGGAAGTCGAAGACGACGGGACCATCGACGACGACCATTTCGTCGTACAGGATTTCGTCAAGGCCATCCAGGCCCTGCAAAATTTCCCCCACGTCCCGAAAGAAGGCATCGAGATCGAGACCTGGGATACGAAGGCGAACGCCTACGTCAAACGGAAGTTCATGCCGCAGGATTTGTATAATCTCTATCCTGACGACTTCGTGACGCTCCTTAGTAAGGATGAATCAGAACTCGATGACGAGGAACAATCACAGTTATACTCGCATCCCATCATCAACCGGGGCTTCATGGAAATCGCCAAGAAGCCGGACAACGAACTGGGTTCCATCATCTCGACGGCCAATACGGCCCTCAAGGAATATCTGGACCCGGTGCTCACGGCCAATACGAGGGTCAGCGACTTCTGTATCGACGACCTCATGCGCTACGACCGGCCGGTGTCGCTCTACCTCATCACGCCGCCGTCGGATTTGCTGCGCATGTCCCCTATCTTCCGGCTTTTTTTCGAAATGATGATCGGCCGGCATACGAGAGAAATCGGGGAATACAAGAAAGGCCGCTGCAGCAAGCCGTCATACAAACATAAATGCCTGCTCCTCATGGATGAATTCAACTCCCTGGGCAACCTCAAACGGTTCGCTTCTGCTTTGGCTTTCACCGCCGGTTACGGCATGAAGTCCATGCTCATCATGCAGGGCCTCGATCAGCTGTACAAGACGTATGGCAAGGAAAACGAGCTGCTCATGAATACGAGCCTCCAGATCTACTATTCGCCGAACGACAGCGCTACGGCCAAGCATATCGAGGAAAGCCTGGGCAACGAAACTATCCGTGTCGAATCGGAATCGGACAGCGGCAGCTGGTTCAAGAAGAACATCTCGTATTCCGAAACGTCGCGTCCCCTGCTTACGGCAGAAGAATCGCGGCGCCTTGGGAACGATGAAATCCTCTTCGTCCAGAACAACCCGCCGGTCCGGACAGAAAAGATTAAATATTACGAACAGGATTTCTTCTTGAAGAAACTCGTCGATGCGCCTTTCGTCAGCGACGTGATACGCAAAGGCGGCCGGGCCGACGTCATCAACGCCAACCCGCTCCGCGAGAAACGCCTCGCTGCGCGTGAAGAAGCCATCAAGGGTAAATTCAAAGATATCCGGGTTACACGTTAAAGAGAAGGTGAAATGAACAATGGTATCTTTTGTGAAACTGAATCAGCTGAAACGGAGAAAGGAGCTCATGCAGCAGCGCAACCGTGCGCAGGAAGAGCTGCTCCGCAAGAAACTGAATAGTAACAGGGCGAAGGAACGGGATGTCGATAAGGAAATCGAAAACGAAGAATACGCCGTCCTCGTCAAGCAGCTGAAATCCACAGGCTTCCCGGTCAGCAAGACGACGCTTCTAGTCGGCATGGCCTTAAAGGCCAAACAGCTTCTCGACGGGCCCGATGACATGCAGAAAGCGAGAGCCATTGATGAGTATACGAAGCTGTATCAGGCCTTCGTCGAAGAAGAGAAGCGCAAGAAAGAAGAAAAAGAACAGGCTTCTTCCTTTGAAGACGACGAGGCAGCTCTTGCGCCGGAAGGAAGCCATCCTTCCTATGACCAGGAAGTGAACGAGTATGAAAGAAATCAGGCATGAGTTTGGCGCCAATCCGACGTTCGATTCCTGCTGCGGGCCGGAAATGACGGCCCTTATGCACAGGGAAGACATTACGGAGCTCTACGTCAACGATGACGGCTTCCTTCGCTACCTGTCCTATAAAGACGGCAAGGTCAAGACCGACATCTACCTTGCACCGGAAAAGGTGCAGGCCATTATCAACCTTGTTTCCGGTCAGGACCGCAAAATCGTCAATGAAGCCATCCCGTCGGTTTCGTCGGAAATCAGGGGCTACGGTGCACGCTTCCAGGGCGAGATGCCGCCTATCGTCCGTAATCCGCAGTTCAATATCCGCAAACGGGCGACGAAGATTTTTACGCTCGACGAATATGTCGAACAGGGCGTCCTTTCCCAGACTCACAAAGAATATCTGGAAAAGGCCATCGCCGCCCGCAAGAACATCCTCGTCGTCGGCGGCACCGGGACGGGCAAGACGACGTTCCTCAATGCCATCCTCGACGCGACGGCGACGATTTCGCCGTACCATCGCATCATCAGCCTGGAAGATTTGCCGGAACTGCAGTGCGACGCTGACGATTACTCCCCTATGTATACCATGCAGGATTTGAATCAGGGCATCGTCTACAACATGACCATGCTCCTCAAGGACTGCATGCGGCGCAGCCCGGACCGGATCATCGTCGGTGAAGTCCGTGACGGCGCTGCCTATACCATGCTCAAGGCCTGGAACACGGGCCATGAAGGCGGCGCCAGTACGACCCATGCCGACTCGGCCATTCAGGGCCTGTCCCGTATCAAGTCGCTGGCCCAGGAAGACCCGGATGCATCGGGCGACTTGAAGGAACTCATCGGCGAAGCCATCGATGTCGTCGTCGGCCTCGTCCACGTCGATTTAGGCCAGGGCCGCCGCAGCCGCAAAGTAGACGATGTCATCGCCGTCGACCGGTTCGACGACTTGAAGAAGGAATATGTTATCCGACACATCCAAGGTTAAAACTTTTCGTGCTTAATAAGACCGAATAGGCACTAATAAGTACTAATAATTCCCAATAAGACCTAATAGGGCTTAATAGGTACGAATAAGTCTTAATATATCCTCTATTCTTCCCTATTTTCCTCAAAGGAGGCATTCATCATGAATCTCAAATCCATGTTCAAGAAGAAAAAGGCGGCCCTCTACCGGGCCTGGCTCATGAAAGTCGCCGGCCTTTCCCTGTTCGTCGCTGCCAATCCGATTCTGTCGTTTGCAAGCCAGGACAATATCACGGATTCGGCCAGCGTCAATCAGTGGCCGTGGACGAAGTTCCTCAATTCCCTGGCGCAGCAGCTGACAGGTCCTTTGCCGCTGACCCTCGGCGTCCTCGGTCTGGCCGCTGCGGCCATTGCCATGTTCACAGGCAACCACGGCGCAGGGACACAGAAGTTCATCGTCCTCATCTTCGCCGTTTCCATCTGCCTGTTCGCACCGAACTTCATTGAAATCATTCATGGCAGTGCCGGCGGTGCTACGATTTACGGCCTGCTCTAGGAGGAATCCTTATGGCGAATGAACAGAATCATCCGGAAGGTTTCATTTTGCCGCTACATCGCTCGCTGACGAAGCCCATCTTCTGGTGCGGCGTTCCCCGTAACCTGCTCCTCTCAGAAGTCTTTGCCGGCATCATCGGCGGCATTTTCTTCAAGACCTTCCTCATCCCGATCATCTGCGTCGGCATCCATTACCTGTTCCGTTTTCTCGGACAGCGCGACCCGGATTTTCTCGGTGTCTTCTGGCGCAGTAAAGATTACAAGCCTTATTATTATCCTTAAAATTTACTTTTCATATATCTAGGAGGTGATAGCCGTGTTCAGGTTTGGCAGCTTGCTGAAAAAAAGGAAGAAGAAACCAAAGATCGATGAAGCTGTGTACACCTCGAAGAACGGCGTCTACAAGGATCGTCCTCATGTCTCGGAGTTACTGCCGTGGATTGCAATCTATCCGAAACAGTTAACCAGTAAAGCGCTGTGCAATCTCGTCCTCGGCAATGATTATTCCCTGTTTTCCGTCTTCAAGTTCCGTGGTCCGGACATGGCCAGTGCGACGGATGCGGAGCTGATGCTCTACAACAGCCAGATCAACAACATCCTGAAAACGCTGCCGACCGGATTTGTCATCTACTTCGACGCCCAGCGTCATTATGCACAGGATTACGAGTCTTCTGAGATGCCGAACGCCCTGGCACAGGAATTCGATGACGAACGGCGCGATTATTACCGCAGCCAGCTCCATTTCGATTCGGATTACTACTTCGTTTTCTACCATGTGCCGCCGGCGTTCCTGCAGAACCGTTTCCTTGAATACTTCACGGCCACGGAGAAGGACAAGAAGACGAAACGCTATTCCAAGAACCGGAAGCTCTTCCTCGATTTCGAGGATAAGTTCCGCGACCGTCTCGTCCAGTTCAGCAGCGTCCTTTCCGATGCTTTCAGAAAGAAGATTTATCCCCTTGACCGGGAAGAGACGCTGAGTTATTTACATTCTTTAGTGTCAGACCGGCGCTTCCATGTCCGCTACAATCCGACGCGCTTTGTTTCGACGTACATCACGGATGCCGGCATCCTTGGCGGCCGGGAACCGAAGATCGGCAAGAAATACATGAAGATCATTACGGTCCTCGATTTCCCACCGATTACTACTCCCGGCCTCTTCGATGCCTTCAACGACCTCGATATCGAGTACCGCTGGAACAGCCGTTTCATCTGCCTCAGCAAGCTCGACTCCCATAAGGAAATCGCCCAGTACTGCAAGTTCTTCGGGCAGCAGATCAAGGGCTTCTGGTCGCAGATTCGCGAGGCCATTACCAAGACGCCGTCTACGGAAGCGCTCGATGAAACGGCAGCCGCCAACCGGGACGATGCCCAGGCCGCGCTCAATGAGCTCGGTGCGGATTACGTCTCGTACGGCTATTACAACATGAACATCATCATCCTCGATGAAGACAAGGCACGCTGCACGGAAAAGGCGAACGCCTTCCTGCAAATCCTGAACAACATGAACTTTGCCGGCTTCGTCGAATCGGACAACAGCATGGAAGCCTGGCGCGGCACACTGCCGGGCTGCCCCAAATGCAACATCCGCCGTCCGTCCATCAGCAGCGCAAATTTTTGTCATTTGGCCCCGATCACTGCCATGTGGTCCGGAGACAAAAATAATGAAACCCTCAAGGGGCCTGTATTGCTCTATACGGACTCGACGGGCTATACGCCCTTCCGTCTCTCCCTCCATGTAGGGGGTGTAGGGCATACGCTCATCGTCGGGCCGTCCGGGTCCGGTAAATCCGTTCTCCTCAATACGCTGGAAGCAAATTTCCTCAAGTATCCCAACGCCAATGTTTTCATTTTCGATAAGGCCGCCAGCTCCCGTGCCCTGACTTACGGCATGGGCGGCCACTTCTACAACCTCGCTGCCGAAGGGAACTCCGACCTTTCCTTCCAGCCGCTTGCCAACATCGACGACGAACGGGAAATCAAGTGGGCCAAAGAATGGATCATGGCCTACCTCATCCAGCGCAATGTCAAGGTGACGCCGAAGGAAGACATCCTCGTCTGGAACGCCCTGCAGAGCCTCAAGGTCCTGCCGAAGGATCAGCGGACGCTGACCGTCTTCAATGAAATGGTCCAGTCCCAGGAAATCCGCCAGGCCATGCAGGCCCTGACCATGAAAGGCAGCTTCGGCAAGCTCTTCGACAACAACGTCGATTTCGCCGGCAAAGGCAACTGGCGTGTCTTTGAAATGGAAACGCTCATGGGCATCCCGTCCATCGTACCGCCGACCCTGGACTACCTCTTCCATCAAATCGAAACCATCATTCGCCACGCGACGGGTCCTAGTCTCATCGTCCTCGACGAATGTTGGCTCTTCCTCGATAACGAGGTCTTCCAGAACAAGCTCAAGGAATACTTCAAGGATATGCGTAAGAAGAACACGTCTATCTGGATTGCGACGCAGCAGCTGTCGGATATCGCCAGCAAGCCGAACCTCCTGGATACGGTCAATGACCAGTGCAAGAACAAGATTTTCCTGCCTAACGTCAACGCCCGGAGCGATGCCAATGCCAAGCTCTACCAGATTTTCAACTGCAACGAACGGCAGATCGACATCATCAGCTCGATGACGCCGAAGCGGGATTACTATTACAGCTCGGAAAAAGGCAACCGCCTCTTCCAGCTGGCCCTGCAGCCGGCAGAAGTCCCCTTCGTCACGGCGACGGCCAAATCGGACCAACTCGCTATGGACCGTATCCTTGCCAGCCATGGCAAGGAAGACTTCATCGAAGAGTGGTTCAAGTATAAGAACGCGGATGCGGAGTGGGAACAATATAAGCAATACGAAGCAGCTTTCAATGCTTCACTATCATAAAAAATGAATGAATCAATTAGGGAAAATACAAGAATTGGGAGTGACCATATGAAACACAATGTATTATTCACTGGCGGCTGGGATTCGACATTCCGGCTCTGCCAGCTGTCCTTCCGGGACGTCGAGGTGCAGCCGGTCTACTTCGACGGACAGCGCTATAACGACCGGACGAACTGGAAGAAAGAAATGCAGGCCCAGGACGATGTTCTGGCGCTCCTGCGGCAGAAGGAAGCGACGAAAGCCGTCTTCCATGATCCAATCCGTTTGACGGACAAGGACCTGCCGAAAGACGACGCTTTTGACCGGGCTTTCGAGAAATGGTCGCCCTGCGACCTCATCCCCGGTCAGCTTCGGTTTCTCGGCAAAGTCGCAAAGCTCTATCCAGACCTTGAGTACTGCATCGAAGGGCCGACGCTGAAACGGCGCCGTCAGGGCTTCAAGAAAGGGAAGACCCACGCTTTCCTTGAAGAACAAGGTTTCAAATTCAAGTTCTATCCCGACGGCTCTACGGACGTGGACAGCTCGAAAGCTGATCCGGATTTGCAGCTCCTCTGGGGCGGCCTCACCTTTCCTATCCTTGGCATCACCGAACAGGATATGGTGCCGTATATCCACAGATGGGGCTATGAAGATGTCTTCGCCAAGACCTGGACCTGCGACTTCGGCGGTGACGAACCGTGCGGCGTCTGCCACAACTGCGAAACGAAGTGGGCATCGGGGCTCAAGAATTTCTTCCCGCCTGCGGCTGTCCGTAACCATAAAATCAAGGAACATCTTGAAAAATACGGTATCAATCAGGACATCCGCGACTTCCTTCTCATCGGGCCTACGTCGATTACGATGCTTTTCACGGACTATGTGGGCCGTGGTTATAAAGTGGTCAGCCATATCAACGTCCTTACGCTGCCGCAAGCGATACAGCCTGTGGTTTACGAAAAGCAGCTGGAACAAAGAGTGCGTCTCCAGTCATTCTTCGATGATCTCATTCGTAAATGGGATGACAAGAACAAGGAGGTGGTCTGATGCTTCCGAAAATCGACTTCAACGTCGTCAATCCTGAAACGACGCGCTACAAGCGGACGCATAATACGGCCGTCGCCCAGACGGAAGAACAGCTTCGAAAGCTCTACGGCGCCTGGAAAGTTATTCTCTGCAACTGCGGCCTGGAAGCCCTCAATACGGCGCTTTCCCTTGTACAGCCACGGACCGTCATCGTCGACGATGAAACGTACTTCGAGCTGCGCCAGAACCTCCAGTATCACCAGGGCTGGTGCCGTTACCGCTATATCCAGCTGACGGATCTCAACGATGTAGCAGCACTGGAAGAAGCACTGGATGGTGCGGAAAAGCCCATCCTCGTTTGTGGCGACAATCCGACGACCTTTGGCAGCTGGAAAGATGTCCGTAAGATTTCGGACGTCGCCCATCGGTACGGGTCCTATGTGATGATGGACAACTCCATCGTCTCCCTCTATTATTCGAATCCCCTTAAAGCCGGTGCCGACATCGTCGTCGAATCGTATACGAAGTTCGTCACCGGCCAGGGCGATACCTTCGCCGGAGGCCTTGCCTTAGCTGATTCGATGCAGTGGCTCGATGAAAAGGAAGTCCCGTCAGCCGTACCGGGCATGAAGACCATCATGTGGGTCGTCTCGCGGCGCGGCAACATCGCCCATCCCCTTGCCGCCTACAATGTCTCGAAAGGACTTGAAACACTGGCGGTCCGCATGGAACGCCATACGGCATCGGCCCGGCTCATTGCCGAAACGCTGAAACGGGCGGGCCTCAACGTCCGCTATCCCGGTGTCAGCGGCCTCATTACACTCCTTGGGATGCATCCGGATTTTTGCAGCCGTTTCACGCACTTCATCACCGTCGGGACCTTCGGCTGCGCCTACTCGAATGCCGACTTCTTCCGGAGTGACGCCTTTTATAAGACGGGCATCTGCACACGCCTCTCCATCGGCCTTGAAGATCCGGACCTGCTCGTAAAAGACATCGAACAGGCCATGGAAATCCCGCTCTGGCGTATCTATCAGAAAGTGCGGGTGGATGCCGAATGAAGAAGCTACTGAAAGTCCCGTCCATCCCGGTTCAGCTGCTTTTGGCCGTTGTCGTTGCAAGTATTGCGGCTATTCTCTTGGGTCAGCAGCCGGCTCTTGATTATACATTCTCTGAAATCGGCAAGCTTTTCATGGATTTATTGAAGATGCTCGTCGTTCCCCTGGCCTTCGTTTCTATTACGTCGGCCATCGTCAAGCTCGGTGCCGAACGGCTCCGTGCTCTCTCGGCCTGGTTCATCGGCCTTATGGTCCTCATGTGCCTCATCGGCTTTGCCCTTGGTTTTGGTCTCATGAGCCTTATGACCATCGCACCTTTTACCATCGATGACAGCACCGTCAAGGCTGCCACGGCCCCGACAGCGCTTGAATTCCTGCGCAGCTGCATCCCCGTCAATCCCTTCAAGGCATTGGCGGACGGCAAGATGCTCCAGGTCATCACATTATCTTTCTTCATTGGCTTTGCCTGTTTTACGCTCGACGAAAAGGAAGCCGTCGTCCACGGCTTCGACGTTGCCCAGAAGATCTGCATCCGCATTGCCAATCTCGTCATGCACATCGCTCCGCTCGGTGTCTTCTGTCTCCTCTACCCCGTCATGGCCAGGAACCTTGCCGGTGTCGTGACAGCTTATGTCCAGATGACGCTGATGCTCGTCGTCGGTGTACTTCTCTATATGGCCCTGGTTTGCCTGCCCCTTCTCTTTCTTTTCAAGGTATCCCAGCCTTTCCGGTATTTCAGGACCATCATTTTGCAGGATATCGTCGGTGCCATCGCCGGCGGTTCCATGACGTATCTTGCGCCGCGTATCGCCAACCTCAAGGCGAATACGGACCTCGAACCCGATGTCATTGACTTCTTCATCCCGATTACGGCCGTCCTGACGCGCATGGGTTCTACTATCTGCGTCGGCATCTATACGGTCTTTGCCGCCTCGATTTTCCAGGTATCCCTTTCATGGGAACAACTCCTGGTCTGTGCGTTCCTTACGATCATCGCCCTCATGTGTGCCCCCGGCATCATCGGCGGTACGCTCATGGACTGCGCAATCATCTGGTCGGCCATCGGACTCCCGATAGAAGCCATTGCCTATATCGCCGGCATCGACTACATCATCGATGTCCTGCGGACTATCCTCAATATCCAGGGAGGTGAAATCATCACAGCTTGTATGAATCGTTTTTCCGAACCACTTAGTTCTTCTTGTGAAAAGGAAGGGATGTAAGTTATGAATAAGATTTATAAAGTTATTTTCAACAAAGCAAAAGGGGTTTACGAAGTTGTCAGTGAATTGGCACATAGTCAGGGAAAAGTAAAATCTACCATCTATTCTCAGAAAAAGATGAAATACTTAAAAATCATGGTAGGCGTATTAAATTGTCTTTTAGTAGTCTCACCAGCATTTGCATGGCCACATCCTACTCATTCGACAACGTATGATATTACAACATGGGATTCTTTTAAAAACCAAAAAAACGGGGCTTTTGGTGGCTATTTACGGCATGTTACTACCTCTAATTACTATAATTTAACACAAGGTCATTGGTACATTATCGATGAAGGAGAAAGCACTACTTCAACTGGTGGTGAAAGTAGTGTTAGTACAACTACAAAATATGCTTATGCACTTGATTTAGGTACTTCTGATCCTTTTGGTTCTAGTAGTACATTGAGCGATGAACAGAAACAGATTATCAAAGACATGATGAAAAATGTTGATGGTGACCAGACCGTTAATGGCAACCAGGAAACGAAAGGAAATTCGACGACGGATGGCAATTCCGAAACAAAGGGCAATTCCACAACCGATGGTTCCTCTACGGTAAAAGGCGACCAGACCGTCGATGGCACGACGACGACCACGAACCTTACGGTCAACAATAACACGACGACGAAGAACCTTACTGTTTCCGGTGATACGAACCTGCACAATACGACCATCAATGGGGATTCCCATGTCACGAACAATCAGACGGTGGATGGTTCCAGCACGGTCAAAGGTGATTCTTCCGTCGGCGGCAACGAAACTGTAGCCGGCACGACGACCACGAAGGAACTCCATGTCACGGATGCCACGACGATTGATGGCAATACCACTATCAGCGGCGACACGAACATTGCCGGTGATACGAACATTACAAAGAACCTTACCGTTGGCGGCAATACGGAAACGAAGGGCAGCTCTACGGTCGACGGTGACTCGGAAATCAAGGGTTCCCAGACCATCGACAAGAATCAGACCATTACCGGTACGTCTACGGTAAATGGCGGCCAGACCGTCACGGGCGGTACGACGACGGATACGCTCCACGTCACGGGTGATGCTACGACCGACGGCAACAGCACGGTTGGCGGCAACTCGACGGTAAACGGCGATTCGGAAACGAAAGGCAACTCCATCGTCGATGGCGATTCCCATATCAAGGGTGCACAGATTATCGACAAGGACCAGACCGTCAATGGTTCCAGCACAGTCAAAGGTGATTCTTCCGTTACAGGCAATCAGGACGTCGGCGGTAACACCACGGTCGGCGGCAACTCCACAGTAACGGGCAATTCCGAAACGAAGGGCAACGAAATCGTCGACGGCGATTCCCACACCAAAGGTAACGTAACCGTAGACGGTAAATCCCATTTCTACGATAACGTCACCGTCGATGGCAAGATCCGCGCGACGGACAACATCACGAGCAACTCGAACGTCATTGCTGACGGCAACGTCGTCGCCAATACGGACCTCATCGCCCATGGCGATATCAAGGCCGACGGCAACCAGACCATCGACGGCAACAGCCACATCGGCGGTGACCTGGATGTCAAAGGGGATGCTACTGTCGCCGGTGATTCCGAAACGAAAGGCAACAACACCGTCGACGGCAACCAGACTGTCAAAGGCGATGCTGCGGTAAACGGTAACACGACGATTGGCAAGGATTTGACCGTTACGGGTAATACGACGACCAATGGCGATTCCGATACCAAGGGCAGCAGCCACGTTGGTAAGGACCTCACAGTCGATGGTACTTCTACCCTCACAGGCGACGTTACGACCGGCGCCAATGCGACCATCGGCAAAGACTTGACGGTCAATGGCAGTTCGGAAACGAAAGGCAACAACACCGTCGATGGTACGTCGGACCTCAAGGGCGATGTCACCATGGAAGGCAACGCAACCGTCGCCAAGGACCTCTCCGTATCCGGCAGCACGATCCTCAAGGATACGAAAGTAGACGGTACGCTTGAAACGACGGGCAATGCTACCTTCGATGCCGATACGGAAACGAAAGGTAATAACACTGTTGATGGTACGTCGGACCTCAAAGGTGATGTCACAATGGAAGGCAATGCATCCGTTGCCAAAGATTTCAGTGTCTCCGGCAATACGAGCCTCAAAGACACGAAAGTAGACGGCACCCTTGAAACCATGGGCAACGCTACCTTCGATGCCGATACGGAAACAAAAGGCAACGCTACGGTAGACGGCAGCAGCACCGTCAAAGGTGACAGCGATGTTCAGGGCAGCAGCCACGTTGGCAAGGACCTCACAGTCGACGGTACTTCTACCCTCACTGGTGATGTTACAACTGGCGCCAATGCGACGATTGGCAAAGATCTGACGGTCAACGGCAATTCGGAAACGAAAGGCAACAACACTGTCGACGGTACATCGGACCTCAAAGGGGACGTCACCATGGAAGGCAATGCATCCGTTGCGAAAGACCTCTCCGTATCCGGTAACACGAACCTCAAGGATACGAAAGTAGACGGTACGCTTGAAACGACAGGTAATGCAACGTTCGATGCTGATACGGAAACAAAAGGCAATGCACAGTTCGATAAGAACATCACAGCGGATGGCAACATCACGGCTAAAGGCGATATCTCCGGTGCCAACGGTTCCTTCTCCGGCAACATGACCGTCGCCGGCAAGACCACAACCGGCAGCCTGGACGTCACGAATGACGCCACCATCGGCGGCAACGCAACCGTCAAAGGCGATGCCGATATTAACGGCAGCGGCCATATCGGTAAAGACCTTACGGTAGACGGCACGTCCGACCTTAAAGGCGATGTCACCATGGAAGGTAGTGCCAGCATTGCAAAAGACCTCACGGTCAACGGCAATTCGGAAACGAAAGGTAACAACACCGTAGACGGTACGTCGGACCTTAAAGGCGATGTCACCATGGAAGGCAATGCATCGGTTGCCAAAGACTTCACAGTCTCCGGCAATACGAACCTTAAAGACACCAAGGTTGACGGCACCCTTGAAACCACTGGCAACGCTACGTTTGACGCCGATACGGAAACCAAAGGCAATGCAACTGTTGATGGCAACTCCGATGTCAAAGGCGATGGCCACATCGGTAAGAACCTCACTGTTGACGGCACCTCTACCCTCACGGGTGATGTTACGACAGGCGCCAACGTCACGGTTGGTAAAGACCTGACCGTCAATGGTAACGCTGAAACCAAGGGTAACAACGTCGTCGATGGTACGTCGGACCTCAAGGGCGATGTGACCATGGAAGGCAATGCAACCGTTGCCAAAGACTTCACCGTCTCCGGTAACACGAACCTCAAGGATACGAAGATTGACGGCACTCTTGAAACCACGGGCAACGCTACGTTCGATGCGGACACGGAAACGAAAGGCAATGCAACGGTTGATGGCAACTCTGATGTCAAAGGTGATGGCCACATCGGTAAGAATCTCACTGTTGACGGCACCTCTACCCTCACGGGTGATGTTACGACCGGTGCGAACGTCACAGTCGGTAAAGACCTGACCGTCAACGGCAACGCTGAAACCAAGGGCAACAGCGTCGTCGATGGTACGTCCGACCTCAAGGGCGATGTCACCATGGAAGGCAACGCAACAGTCGCCAAAGACTTCACCGTCTCCGGCAACACGAACCTCAAGGATACGAAGATCGACGGGACCCTTGAAACCACGGGCAACGCTACCTTCGATGCTGATACGGAAACCAAGGGTAACGCTACGGTCGACGGAAACAGCACGGTCAAAGGCGACAGCGACGTCCAGGGCAACGGCCACATCGGCAAGAACCTTACCGTTGATGGAACGTCGGACCTCAAAGGCGACGTCACCATGGAAAGCAACGCCACCATTGCCAAAGACCTCTCTGTATCCGGTAATACGAACCTCAAAGACACGAAGATTGACGGCACCCTCGAAACCACGGGCAATGCACAGTTCGACAAGGATGTTACCGTTGATGGCAGCCTGACGACGAAAGGCGATTTCTCCGCTGCGAACGGTTCCTTCTCCGGCAACCTCGATGTCGCCGGCAACTCCGATGTCAAAGGTGATGGCCATATCGGTAAGAACCTCACGGTAGACGGCACCTCTACCCTCACGGGCAATGTCACGACGGGCGCAAATGTCACGGTTGGTAAGGACCTCACGGTCAATGGCAATGCCGAAACCAAGGGCAACAGCATCGTCGATGGTACATCGGACCTCAAAGGCGATGTCACCATGGAAGGCAATGCATCGGTTGCTAAGGACTTCTCCGTTGCGGGCAGCACGAACCTCAAGGATACGAAGATTGACGGGACTCTTGAAACGACCGGCAACGCTACGTTCGATGCCGATACGGAAACCAAGGGCAATGCCACCGTCGATGGTAACAGCACGGTCAAAGGCGACAGCGATGTCCAGGGCAATGGCCACATTAGCAAGAATCTGACCGTTGACGGCACCTCTACCCTTACGGGCGATGTTACGACGGGCGCTAATGTTACGGTTGGCAAAGACCTGACCGTGAGCGGCAACGCCGAAACCAAGGGCAACAGCGTCGTCGATGGTACATCCGACCTCAAGGGCGATGTGACCATGGAAAACAATGCGTCCATCGGTAAGGACCTCACGGTAGAAGGTACATCGACGCTGAAAGGCGACGTCTTCGCCAAGAGCAACGTCACCGTCGATAAGGACCTTACGGTCAAAGGCAAGGCCAACCTCCTCGGCGGCCTCGATATTGCACAGGATCTGACCATTGGCGGCAATGAAACCGTCAAGGGCGATTCTACGGTGAATGGCAGCCAGGATATCGGCAAGGACCTCCACGTCGCCGGTACGTCCCAGCTCGACGGCAACGTCATCATGGGCAGCAACGCTATCGTCGCCCAGAACCTCGGTGTCGGCGGCAATGCAGACATCAAGGGCGACCTCTACGTCCATGACCACGATTACATCGACAGCAACGGCATCAACGCCAACGGCTACAAGATTCGCAACGTTGCCGATGGTGCGGTGGCTCCGGGCAGCCTCGATGCCGTCAACGGCGGCCAGCTCTACAGCACGAGCCGTGCCCTGACCGGTCAGATCAATAAAGTCGGTGCCGGCGCTGCTGCTCTTGCCGGCCTCCATCCGGGCGAATTCGATCCGGACAACAAACTGGACTTCGCCGCAGGCTACGGCCATTATAAGGATGCCAATGCCGGTGCCCTCGGCGTCTTCTACCATCCGAACGAAGATACGACGATCAACCTCTCCGGTACGATGGGCAACGGCGACCCGATGCTTAGTGCAGGTGTCACCTTCAAGCTCGGCCCGTCCGGCACGAAGACCATGAGCCGTACGGCGCTCACGAAGCAGATCAAGGAAGACCAGAAGACCATCAAGGCCCTCGGTGATGAACTCGCTGCTATGAAAGCGCAGATGAGCCGGGTCCTCAATCTCCTCGACATGAGCAAGAAAGCACCTTTCGCGGACGTCCCGGCTGACCACTGGGCAAAAGACGCCGTCGATACGCTCCACGGCAATGGTGCCATCAAAGGCTATCCGGACGGCCAGTTCCACGGCGACAAACCGATGACGCGCTATGAATACGCTGAAATGCTCTACGAAGCACTCCAGAAAGGCGCCCACGTCGACCAGGATACGCTCAATGAATATGGTCCTGAACTCCAGCAGGTCAAAGAAGCACATAAATAAGACATAACACAGCTACCCAGCAGGACAGGAAGACTTCCCTTACGGCTTCGGGAGGTGATGCATGAGCCGTAAGGTGGTCCTCACCTGTTCTCCCTATTGGTTTACATACCGATATATTCTGATGCCTTGCAGCTTTGGAGCCGCTGCAAGGCATTGGAATGTACCGTTGTGTACAGATTTTGGATTTGAAGAGGAAAGGAGCGGTATATATGCACAAGAAAGCCATCATCATGTTATGCGTCCTCGTCCTTACCAGCAGCGGCTATGCGGCCCCGCCGGCCCATGCAGCCATCCCGGTCGTCGACGTGGATAATATCACGCAGCAGTTAAAGACGTACGAGGAAACGATGAAAGTCGTCCAGAACACGAGGGAACAGGTCGAGCAGCAGTGGCGTGAGATGAAGAAGCTGCCGTCAGAAATCCTGAACGGCTACAAGACGAGCCTCATCAACGGCTGGAACAAGATCCAGCAGATACTCACGAAGAACGGCACCGTCATCTACGGTACGACCGGTACGATTTCGGATAAGGGCGTGCCGGACATCGCCACGGCCCATACGATTTACATCAACGATTACTTCGATAAGAATATCCCGCCGATCATCGGCAACGACCTGCCGGAAACCCTCGGTTCGGCCCGTACGGCCCGGCTCATCACGATTGCGACACTGATGCGTAATAACGCCGATACCCTGTCGGCTATCCAGAAGCTCATGGGCGAACTGGACGGCATCAACGAAGAAATCAGACAGGCCGAAGAAGACAGTGCCAATGCCGAAGGGGCCATGCAGGCCCAGCAGGCAGCGAACCACATCGTGGCATTGCAGCTTCGGGCACAGAACATCAAGATCATCATTCAGGGCCTGCAGGGCCAGCAGCAGGCTTTGAAAGCTCAGGCCGATGCACAGGAAAAGAAGAATGAACTCGACCTGCAGGAAGCCCAGGGCAACGCCGAAGTCGAAGCCATCAAGGAGATGCAGGACAACAATTCGTCGGGCTTTGCGCCGACCTATGACCCCTATAAAGGCCATCTCCACTTCGACTGGTAAAAGGAAAGAGGTGAAATCATGGATTTTGGAAGTACTGCCATCTTAGATGAAATATTGAAATTTTTCCAGGATGCCAGCATTACGGGGATGCTCAACCTCATCCCTCATGCCAAGGCGCTGCTCCTTGCCCTGGCGACGATCGACCTCTGTTCCACCTGGGCCCTCTATGACGGTGAGATGAAGATGAGCCAGATGATTTCGAAGATCATGAAGCTCGGTGCCTTCCTTTTCATCATCATGTACTGGAACGACATCAACCATGCCATCATGGTTTCCTTCCAGTATGCAGGGCTTACGGCAGCGAACGTCCCGGTCAACGGCGATGTCATCCAGCCGAGTAAGCTCCTGGACAACGGCTTCAATGCCTGCTCTACCCTTTTTAAGGGCCTCTCTTCCGTCGGCCTCAACATCGGCAAGGCGTTGATGTATGTCATCACCATCGGCCTCGTCCTCTTTTCGTTCTTTATCATGGCACTTCAGATACTCATCACGAAGATCGAATTCAACATCTTCGCCAGCATCGCCGTCATCCTCATGCCGTTCGGTGCCATCCGCTATACGAACTTCCTCTGTCAGCGCTGCATTTCGGCAGTCTTTGCCTTTGGCGTCAAACTGATGGTCATGTTCTTCCTCATCGGCCTCGTGCAGACCGTAGTCGGCAAGGTCGATGAGATGCCAAAGGATGCCGTCACCTTTTCAGTCATGCTGAAATACGCCATTAGCTATCTCGTTTTGGGCTACCTTGTCTGGAAGGTCCCGAACCTGGCCGCCATGATGATGCAGGGCCAGCCGGCCCTCGATGCGCCGATGCAGTCCATCAAGAACACGACGCAGCAGACCGCCCGTACGGCCGTCAATGCGGCGACCCTCCCCGTCCGTCTGACAAACGCGGCAGCTTCCAAAGGCCTGCAGACCTTCGGCAACTTCCGCAGTACCCTCAACACGGCCCGTATCCGTGCTCACGGCGGTACGCTCTATAACGGCAATCATGAACCGTTCACGACGAGTGGTTCCGGCCGCTCGACGATGGGTGAATTCGGCCGTGAAATCTTTAGGCAGAAGGTCGGCAACTACCTCAGCGGCAACCTCGAAAAAGGGGCACAGAACGCCCTGGAACACTCGAAGTCCTATCGTAATGCCCGTTCCGGTGCCTATTCCGAAGAAGGTTATACGCCGAACATGCCAAGTTCCAGCGGCGGCAGCTACACTGGCGGTGGCAGCTATTCCGGCGGCGGTGCATCAACTGGCAGCAGCTACAGTGCTCCGTCTTCGGGAAGTGCCGGCAGTTCCGGCGCTCCATCGGCTCCGTCGGCTCCTTCCGGCAGCAAGGCTTCGGGTAACTCCGGGAGCTTCTCGAAGTTTACGAATTCCGGCAGCCGTCCGTCGAATCCGGCACCGAATTCCAGCAGTACCCCGTCTGGCGGACAGGCTCCGTCGTCTTCCGGTTCCTCTGATTTTTCCGGCTCATCGGATTCAAAGTGAGGCGGTAAGTCATGAAACGTGTACTCCGTATCCTTTGCCTTGTCGGTATCCTGATGACCCTTTGCTTTACGGCCCTGGCAGCGCCGCCGATTGAAGGCGGCCCTGTCACCAGTCCTTTCGGTCCCCGTTGGGGCCGGGATCATAAAGGCGTCGACATCGGCGTTCCCGAAGGGACGCCGGTCGTCGCCCCTTTCGACGGCTACTGCGAAGGTGGTTTCGGTGCCAAGTTCGGCTACTGGGTCCTCATCACCAATAAGGATACCGGTGAAGCCTGGCTCTTCGGTGACTTGTCCGATGCGTCGGATGCCTGTGCCCGTGGCGACGTCCATGAAGGCGATGTCATCGGCTATGTCGGCGGTGCTTTTGGTTATCCGGGTGATCCGAACGGTTATTCCAGCGGTGAACATCTTCATGCCGAATATCATCCCTACGGCTATGATCCCTTTTGCGGCCAGATCGACCCTGTGCCTTATCTTGAGCTGCTCGGCGTCAAACTGACGGGGAACCTCGGCAGCGGTGGCGGCGGCGGGCGTTTCGGCCGTGACAGCAACGTCGGTATTTCCTGGGGCGTCAAGGGTATGTATGAAATCGGCAACGACCTCAGCAAGGACATCGAGAAGTTCGCGAAATGGGCCAATAAAGCCTTTACGCTGGTCCATAAGTTCGCCGTCTCCCTGCTCATCGCCCTCTGCATTATCGACTTTGCCCTGCCCGTCCTCGTGGCCGGCATGGGATTTTCGAAAGAGCGGTTCATCAGAAAAGTCATGAAGTATGCCGCCCTCTTTGGCATCGTCGCCTGTTGGGACAAATTCACGGATACCTTCCTGATGGGCACCATCAAGGCGGCGGCCGGCACGTACAGCGGCAGTCTGGACACCATCTCGACAAACATGTCACAGCCGCAGCTTCTCTTGCAGCACGGCATCCGCATGATCGTCCCGGCCATGAACAAGACGGCCAGCTTTACGAGTTTCGAGTTCCTCCATAACCTCGGAACCATTCTTACCTTATATTTCTTTACGTTTTTGATTATCGCCGCCTTCATCTTCCTCGCCTTTTATGTGACAGTCGTCTACATCGAGTTCTACATCTCGGCAGCCCTGAGCATCGTTACGGTGCCGTTCAGTGCCTGGCACTTCTCGAAGTTCATTACCGAAGGGACGATGGGGCACCTCGTCTCAGCAACGCTCAAGCTGCTCATCGTTTCCATCATGATAGGGCTATGCGTGACCTGTATCAAGGACTCGAAGCCGGGCGACATCTTTACACAGTCGACGCCCGGCGTCAGTCAGCAGGGTTCCGGCCAGGCCGTCACGGGTCCGGCGGACTACGTCGCCTGGGCCACGGCAGACGCTGAAAAATATGAAATTCCGGTCAACCTCTTCCTTGGCATGATCCAGCATGAAAGTTCATGGAACCCGAATGCCGTAAGCCCGTACGGTGCCGAAGGACTGGGGCAGCTCATGCCGGGTACAGCAGAAGGACTCGGCTGCGATAACCCGTTCGATCCGGAATCGAACCTTGAGGCATCGGCAAAGTATTTGAAACAGATGTACGACAAGTTCGGCGACTGGGATTATGCCCTGGCTGCCTATAACGGCGGTCCTAACAGCATCTCTCCCGGCGAGCCTTTGCCAAGCTGGGCCATCGAGTACATCAACGCCGTCAAGGGTCAGGTTGTCGGTTCCTACGTCGCCCATAATTCCATCACGTCGGAACAGCTCTCGAAGTACATCCGCATGTGCTTTGCCCTTCTTGGCCTCGTCTTCCTTACCCTGCGTGTGCCGCGCACGATCATGCGGCAGATGGGAGGTCCCATTGAAATTCGCTGAGTTTTGTCATCTACCGGAAACGGTGCCGGATTTTTGGTCCCGTTTCCACTTCATCCGCCCGAAGTCCTTTAAATGGCAGCAGTGGCTCATCGCCGTCTTTTTCGTTTTGATTGCGGCGTTCCTCTTGCTGCGGTCCTTCTTCGGGCCTGTCATCTACACGAACGATACGGAATCGGCGCCGCGCGGCATCTACGTCGTCGCGCCGGACCAGTATCTGACGTACGGCGACTACGTCATCGTCCATTCTCCTGTGGACATCCCGGATATCCATATCCCGAAAGATTTCCCGCTCCTCAAACGGGTAGCCGCCTTCCCCGGCGATACGTATACCGTGACGGACAGTACCTTTAAGGCGAACGGGGAAATCTATACGATCCATCACCTGCCCTGGCTGCCCCAGCTGCCGCACGGCACCTTTGCCGTTCCCGAAGGGACGATGCTTTTCCTGAATCCTCCGGAAGATTCGCTGGATTCCCGCTATTTCGGTCCTATCCCGATGGTGAACGTCGAACGGAAGGTCATCCTTCTCGTTAACTACGACGCTATCGACCGATTCCTCTATCAGTTCTTTTAAGTGAGGTGTTTTCCATGGTATCAAAGAAAGCCGCCCGCGTCATGAGTGCCGCCATGGTCCTTGTTCTGTTCGCCGGCATGCCTCTGGCCCAGGCGAAGCACCATCAGCTCATCTCGCCGGGCGATCATGTCATCGACATGCAGCGTCTCCGTGACAGCATCAAGGAAACGGCGCAGAAGATTGCCGAATACCAGGCCGACGTCGAGAAGTTCAAGCAGAAAGTGCTCCTTTATTCCGGCGTCAAGGGCCTCAATGAACGCATCTCGGCGGCCATCGACCGCTACAGTCAGGGCCTTCGCGGCAAGAGCCTCATCTTCGACCCGACGGCGGTCCTGCATAACAGCATCCTGCGGGCAGGGGCTACGGAAGAACAGCTCACGGACCCCTTCGAAGCGAGCGGCTACCAGAAGGGCCTGTTGAACGAAGTCATGTACGCCAACAGCGATGCATTGCGTCAGTACGAAAGTTCGGCGGCCCTTTCGGGCGAACGCCTCGGCGTGGCAGCATCCATCCTTGGTGAAGATAACAACGGCATCGTCGGCACGAGACAGAAAGAAGCTGCCCTGGCGTCCCTTTCGACGCTCAATGAAAACGACGAAACGAAGATGCTGGCCGCTGAAACGATTCGCCAAATCGAGTCGGACGAACGGGAATATGCACAGGAAGATTTTGAACGACAGGAAACGGAGTTTGGCATGTTCTATGAATACGACCCGTATCATCCGTCGGACCTCGATAAGGAATTAGCGCCGCAGACGGAAAACTTCGGCTTCCTTTCGACGCGCGACATTGGCGACGAATAAAAAAAACTGCCGTACCGAAAGGTGCGGCAGTTGCTGTATCGCCTGTTAGAGATTGAGTTTGAGATGACCCTTATAGGGATCGTACGTCGGGGCAGCGCCCTTGGAGTGCTTCTGCATATCCGTGATGGCCTTGACCTCGTTGATGCCTTCATGCCATTGCTTGTCCTGTTCCTTGACTTCCTTCTTGATGTTTTCGAGCTGCGGCGCAAGGGATGCTTCCTTGTCGGCGTAGCCCTGCATTTCCTTTAGCTTTTCATTGACCTGGTCGATGATGGCCTGATGGCGCTTTTCCGTGTCGGCAATGTCTTCTTCGACGGCTTTGATGTCGTCCTGGTTCATGGTGAGGTCATCGTTGGTCCGGATCTTGATGTCTTTCGTATCCACGGCTTTGGCCTGTTCCATGAGCTTGATGACTTCGGCATGGTCCTTGTCGAACTTATCCTTTTCGCCGCAGCCGGCGAGGAGGAACATGCAGAGGGTTAAGATGGCGATGAAACAGATTCTTGCTTTTTTCATGAGGGTCGTCTCCTTCCTATAAGGGTTTGTTCAGACAGTCCTTGATGAGATGGCGCAGGACCAGGCTCGGCTTCATGTCCTTTTCCTGGCAGTAGCGCTTGAAGATGTTGTACGTGTCGTCATCAAGATAGGTGACGACCTTCTTCCGGTTCTGCTTGGTCACGGGAATCCGCGTCTTGTGTTCAACAGGCTTTGCCGCCTGGGGATGGCTCGTCCGTTCCGGGTCGCCGTCGGCAAAGAAGTCCTGGATCTTCTTCTTTTTCGGCAGGTCTTCGATGTAGCTCATGCTCATGCCCCCTTCTTGATAGCGCTTTTGATTTCATCGCACAAGGCTGCCATTTCCTCAGCGCTGTGCATATAGGAATGGGTCAGCTTCTTCGTCTTCGCTTCCTTGTGGAGTTCGATGACGGAACGGCCCTGTTCGTAAGCGGTCTTGAAGCTGACGCGCTGGCCGATGACGGAGTGGCAGAGGATGAAGTGTTCCGGTTTTCCGATAACATATTCCTGCATTTCTGCGATGCGCTTCTGGCTGCGCTTATCGGCGTTGTTGATGAGGACATGCGTCATGAGATGGACACCGGCGATGTCTTCGGCATCCTGGAGGATTTCCTCGAACATCTGCAAGCCGTAGATTTCCGTCCCTGACGGTGCGCACGGCGTCAGGATGTAGTCGCCGAAGAACAGCGCTTTACGATTTAAGGGTGAGTCGAAACCGCCGACGTCGATGACGAGGTTCGTTTCCGGATCGCCTTTGAAGAGGCTGAGGAATTCGTCGAGCTTTGCTTCCGGTACAGGCCGCTGACCGTCGAAACGGCACTGGCTTTCGGCGATGCTGTAGCAGTCGATAGGTGCAAGGCCTGCGTTCTGACGCTTGTAGTTGAAGATGATGGAGCTGTGCTGCTTATCGAGGTCCAAAAGGCTCGTCTTTAATTCGACGGCCAGGTTCGTAGCGATTGTGCTCTTACCTGTACCGCCCTTTTGATGGGCTACGGTGATGATCATATGTCATTCCTCCTTGTCGGTATTGCGGTTCTTGTCGTCTTTGAAATCAAGGTAAAGGGAAACCCATTCCCGGACGAAATGCACTTCCCTGTCGTCCATTTCATCGGTGGCTTCCGTGATGAATTCGATGTCACGGCGCCGCTGGGCCCGTGACAGTTCCTTTTCCTTGGCTTCGCTTTCGGCTGTCGTGCCTTCCATGATCCATTTCAGCGGGAAGCCCATATCGGCCAGCTTCTGGACGACTTCCAGTTTCGGTGTACGCCGTCCCGTTTCGATACTTGAAAGGTACGCCTGGCTGATGTCCAGGGCTTTTGCGAATTCACACTGGTTCATCTGTTTTGTCTTGCGGATGATACGGAAGCGTGTACCAATGTTTTCCTTTTTCTTTTCCATATGAAGACTCCTTAATTGTCGTTTTCTCGCCTTATCTATTTTAAATGAAATATTTACAATATTATATTATCACAAATGAATTAAAAAAGGAAGTGTTTTTTCAAAATGACTACCCTTTACATTGCAGAAAAGCCGGACATCGGCAAGGCCATCGCAACCTATCTCTGGCCCGACGGCAGCGCCAAACGGGAAAAGACGTACATCTATAAAGGCGATACCATCGTCGCCTGGGCCGCCGGTCATATCCTGCGTCAGGCCATGCCCGAAGAATATGACCCGTCCTATAAAAGCTGGCAGCACTATGAAATCTTCCCGGATGAATGGAAGCTCCTGCCGTCGGCCGATAAGAAGGACCTGTTAAACGGCCTGGGTTCGCTTTTGAAGAAGGCCGATACGGTCGTCCATGCCGGCGACCCGGACCGGGAAGGACAGCTCCTCATCGATGAAATCCTGAAATATTACAATTATCACGGCAACGTTAAACGTATCCTCATCAATGCTAAAGACGACGTCAGTATGAAGCGTGCCTTCGATTCCATCGAGGACAACAAGAAATATGAACCCCTCTATGAAGCAGGTCTTGCCCGTGAACGAGCGGACTGGCTCGTCGGCATCAATCTCACCCGTGCCTATACGAAAAATGCGCGTAAACACGGTTTTGACACGATTTTCCGTGTTGGCCGGGTACTTATCCCTACTCTGGCCCTTGTCGTGCGCAGAGAGGACGAAATAAGCAATTTCCACAGCAAGAACTTCTATGAACTCGTGGCCACTTTCGTCAAGGATGGCAAGCCTTTCACGGCGACGTTCCAGCCCGACGATGACTTCCCGACGGACGAAGAAGGCCACATTCTCGATGAGAACCTCCTCGAAGCCGTCAAGGAAAAAGTCCGCAACGCCAAGGCGTCGGTCATTTTCATCGAAAAGAAGAAAGGCAGCCGTCGGCCGCCGCTCCCCCATTCCCTCGATACCCTGCAGGTCCTTGCCAACAAGCGCTACGATTATTCGCCGAAGACTGTCCTCGATACGGTCCAGTCCCTGTACGAAAAGAAATACGTCTCCTATCCGCGCAGCGACTGCAACTATATCCCCTCTTCACAAAAAGACGACGCCAAGACGATCATTCCCATGCTCCAGAACTTCGGCCTGCCGCCGGCCGTCATGGCCAACCTCTCCGTCACGTCGAAGGCCTGGAACGACAGCAAGGTCACGGCCCATCACGCCATCATCCCGACCAGCGTAGAACCGCAGGATTTGAGCGAAGAAGAAGCCAGCATCTACGAACTCATTGCGACGCGCTACTGCCTGCAGTTCTACGGCCCATGGACGTTCGAGAAAGTGACCTTCATCGTCCAGGCCGCCGGCGTGTCCTTCAAGGGGACGGGTACGCTGACGCTGGATAAGGGCTTTACGCCCTTCCGGGATGATGTCGATGAAAAACAGGAAAAGGACAACATCGTCCTGCCGGACCTTGCGAAAGGCGATGAAGTGGAGCCCCGCCAGTACGTCATTGCCAAGAAGAAGACGGCGCCGCCGAAGCGCTTCACCGAAGGGTCGCTGCTCGCGGCCATGACGAACATCTGGCGCTACGTCGCCCCGGACAATCCGCACCGGGATAAATTGAAGGAAATCAGCGGCATCGGTACGCCGGCGACGCGCGATACGATCATCTCCAACCTCATGCTCACCAAGAGCAAGGGCCACCACATCGAACCGTATATCCGCAAGAAAGGCAAGGAACTGGTGCCAACCGATATGGGCCGGAACCTCATCGCCGTCATCGACCCGTCGCTGACGCAGCCCGATACGACAGCCGTCATGGAACTGGCATTAGCCGAGATTGCCCAGGGCAAAGGGGACCGTCAGAAGTATCTCCAGTCCATCATCGATATGGTCGAAGAGAATGTGCACAGAGCGGAGTCCGTGAAATATCCGGCGCCGCCGTCGCCCAAAGACGCCGTCCCCTGCCCCATCTGCAAGGAAGGCCATCTCGTCAAGCATCACAGCAAGTCCAAGGATTTCGACTTCTGGATCTGCTCGAACGAGGACTGCAAGTCGCCGGTGACGGGCAAGAAAGTCTACTACACGGACCTCAACGGCAAGCCTGTCGTCGCCTTCTGCCCTCATGATGCCGGTGTCCCCCTCGACCGCTGGAAAGGAAAATTCGGCTACTTCTGGAAATGCCCGAAGTGTAATTCCACCTTCGATGATAAGGACGGACAGCCGGATTTCTCGAAGAAAAAGAAGAAAAAAGCTGCGGCGAAACCGAAAAACGGCAGTGTCTATTAAGCCCGATGAGGAATAATTCGGTCTTATTCAGCACTAATAAGGCTTAATAAGACCGAATAGGGCTGAATAGTGCTTATAAGTACCCTGAAAGGAGTGACCCTTATGGATGACCTTTACGGCGCAAAAGGCGACGAAAAACTCGACCATGCACAGGACAACCATGCAGAACCCTGCATCAACCCGGATGACGATGAAACGGAAAACGAAGAAAAGGAAAATGAAAAGAAGGAAGAAGAAAATGAATCCAAAACAGCCTCTGATGCCTCAGAAAAAGAAGCAGACGGAAAAGACGATGGAAACACGCCAGGCCCTTCTGACAAAGAAAGTGATGAAGGAGATATTTCAGCAAAGGATGAAAAAGATGAAGAATCTTCTGAAAAAGCAGCCGTAGACGCAGAAGCTGCCGCGCCGGACATCCTGCAGAAGTTTGATGAACGCCTTACGGCGCTGCAGGAATCGCTGACTAAGTTCAATGAATCCCTCGACCGTTTCGAGGTACTCTCTAAAAATATTTCTGATAAGCTGCCGCAAATCATTGCGGCATCCAATGAATTGAAAGACCATCTGCAGAACGTCGAAAAAGCCGTCGAAGAAGAAAAGCAGCTTCGTTCCGACATCCGCCAGTGTACGCATTGGCTGGAAAACACGAACAAGCATTATACGGAAATCATGACGGCCATGCCGAATCAGCTTTATGACCTCTATCTTAGCCAGGCCCGGTTCTATGAAAAGAAGTTCCGGGAAACGTTCACGGAACTGGATAAGCGCATCAAAGCGGAAATGGAAGCCGTGAAACCGCCGGCGCCGGTCAATTATTACATCCTGGGCGCTATCGCCGTTATCCAGGCCATCTTCGTGATTTATATGCTTCGCTGAGGAAGGAGGCCTAAACATTGGATCAGGAAAAAAAGAAACAGCAGCTGCGCATCAAAAAAGACATGACGCATATCCTCGAAGATATGCCGGAAGTCTGGCATATGATCGTCTCGACCCGCTGCTGCCCTACGCAGCTTGGACTGCAGAAATACTGCCCCTGGGGCATCGACAACGAAGACGGCCAGACCTGTGAAGACTGTTGGAAACAGGCTATCCAAATCGCGAACCCCGTCCTCATCATCGACGGCATGTACTACTGCCCGGAATGTAAGAAACCGTTGTCTGTCGTAAAAATCGAGAACGGCCAGCAGCAGTGGCGCTGCAAGGCCTGTCATAAGACCTATGTCGTCCCGACGGCAGCATCTGAACCAACCGAAAAGAAGCAAGAGGTTAAAGAGACAAATGAATAGCTTCGTCTTATGATTTTTTATTAAGGCTTTTTTATGCGCCGCACAGCCCCTGCCAACTGGCAGGGGCCTTTTACTTATTTGCGGAGTACGATTTTCTGTCCTGGTGTCAAATCACCGTTCTTGATTTGATTATCCTGTTCGATGGTGTAGACGACGCGGCGGATGTCTGTGTCGTTGCCGCTGTGCTTGCCTGCGATATTCCAAAGCGTATCGCCTTCCTGCACTTCATATGTCACCGTTTGGGCCTGTTCGGGCGTTTTCACTTCATCCAAGATATTGTAGCCACTGATGACGGTGACGGCCAGTACGGCCGCTAAAAAAGCCTTTTTCATGCGTCTTCCCCCTTCCTATGCCGTGCGTACAAGGCCGCCTTGGGCCGCTTTGATACCGATGGCCCCGAACTCTGAGCAGTCGGGATATGTCTTATTGTAGACGTAGGCAATCGGCATACCTGCCTTGAGGTCGTCGCGGTCGAGTTCCCATTCATCCGTATCGTCCGAGACATAAAGCATGTCGTAACATTCGCCGAGGTCGCCGACGTTTTCGTGTGTCAAGTGATAGACAAGGATGTTATATTTGTCTTCAATCGCCTTGACCATGGCTTTTTCTTCATCCGTGAGCCAGAAGAGCGCACCGCCGACGAGGGGACCGATTTTCCTATAGTCGCTCCGATTGAGTTTCCCTTCCTTCACGAATTCATGGACGGCATTAGGGTGCAGGTTCAGCATTTTAATGCGTGCCTCTGCTTCTTTCTTCATCAGTTCTCTTGTGACTTCTTCATTCATGATTCTTGACTCCTTTCTCCTATCTCATATCTGTTTCCGAAGCTGCCTTCGGCATCTATGCCGTAACCGATGGGCCGCAAAGCGTCAAAGGCAGGAGTCCCAACGGGAAGCTCCTTGACGCTTTGCGGCTTATCGGTTATCCTTTTGCCGCGAAGGCGAAAGGTTATTTTCTTTGTATTAAGGCTTGTTTCCTGGCCGCAAACTCCACGGGACTGATGATGGTTCATTCCGTGGGGCTGCGGTCTTTTTATTTGTCCTGTTCATCGGGCAGATTTGTAAGGAAATCCCTTAGCCAGTACAGGGCGGTGAGGTCTTCGATATACTGCTGCTGCAGCTCATCGGCGCTTTCCCGTACGGCTGTTTCCTTATCGTCGATACTGGCGTCAAGGGCCGCCATGGCGTCGCTGATGGAACAGTGCTTCTTATTGTAGTCAATGATGGCATTGACCTGTTCTTCTGTGTATATCATGGTTCATTTTCCTTCTGCCCAATGGTCGAATGCATTAGGCAACGGTTTCATCCTGTCATGGGCATACGTGACGGGGTCATTGTCGAAACGATACTTCATTGCATCGTACATGCTTCCCAATGCGCTGAGAAATTCTTGATAGAGGAAGTACAGGTCGGCCACGAAAGCGCCTTCTTCCGTATCTTCCTTGCCCGTCATGTCTAAGCGTTCGGTATAGGCATTATTTGCCAAGTGATACAGGTCATGCAGTGATTTACTGAGGCCTGCGGCTACGATGAAGGCCATATCCAAGGTGATTTCCCGTTCCCGTCCTTCCACCTGTGTGATGATGTTCAGTTCGTTCATCAGATAGCGGATGTCTGAGCTGAGTTCCTGCAATTTTTCCCTTACGTCGCTTGTCATATACTTTTTCATGATGATGGCTCCTTTCCCTTCTGTAACTCTTCCCGAAGCTGCCTTCGGCATCTATGCCGTAACCGATAGACCGTGATCCGTCAAAGGCAGGAGTCCCAACGGGAAGCTCCTTGACGGTTCACTGTCTATCGGTTAACCTTTTGCCGCGAAGGCGAAAGGTTACATTCTTTTTATTAAGGCTTTTGATCGCGTTTTTGCTTTGAGCGAAAAAAATACCGCCTGGCGGCGGTATTTCATTCTACGTCAAAGAAAACCGTAACAGTCAAACCTTTGTAATCACGGAGTTCAGAAAAAACGTCTTCGAGTCTCGTCAGCTGTGTATCTGCCGTGGGTTCCCCCTTTGTCCAGTACGTGATTTGCCAGGCGGCCCCTTTCGTGCCCGGTGTCAGCGTGAACTTCGGGCTGTAGATACCGACGAGGTGCGGCGTACCAAGGATACTTTTCCATACATCATCGACGTTTTTATGCTGTTCTTTAAAGGCCTTTCGTTCGGTTTTGAAATTGGCCGTAATGTGAGGGATGGTGATATTTTTCGTTTCCATGAGATGAACTCCTTTCTTCTCTACATCTGTCTTCCGGAGCTGCCTTCGGCATCTATGCCGTAACCGATAGGCCGTGATCCGTCAAAGGCAGGAGTCCCAACGGGAAGCTCCTTGACGGTTCACGGATTATCGGTTAACCTTTTGCCGCGAAGGCGAAAGGTTCATTCTTCGTATTAAGGCTTCTTTTGCGACGAAAAAGCGGCCCCAGGCGGGGCCGCTGCGACTAGAAAAGATGACGGGGGTCGTCATTTTCGACGGCTTCTTTACGGAAGGAATCGCCGTCACTGTTAAGGATACGGTTCAGCGTTTCAAAACGGCAGTCAAACTCAGTATCCATGGTAAGGATTGTATCAAGAAGCCTGTCGAAATCGTCATCATAGAGGACATTCATCTGGTCTTCACTATAATCAAAGGATTGAAGCAGGCTGTCTCCATTGAAACCGAAGTAATCGTCATCAAAGCTAAATTCTCCCATCAAGACATCTTTCAGATAGTCGCCGTTCCAGTTGTATTCCTGACAAACATCGACGAAATCCTGCATATCCCAACAGGTATATTCGGCAAAAAGCCCCGTTTCGTCATACACGTAATTTACGAGACTGGAAATATCCGAGGCGTCGGCAAACAAGGTTTCCAGATAAAGGCGAACGGCTTCTTTCTTGGTAACGAAAATATCTTTTGCTTTAGTCATGGTGAGGACTCCTTTCAAAATAACTGCTTTATTGTGCCTTTTTTACGGGGAAGCCGCCCTGCTCTGGCCGTTGCCAGAACAGGGCTTTTTCCTCGTTTAGATATAACCTCTTTCACATAAGCTGACGAACGTGCCGTCACCGATGATGATATGGTCAAGAACGGGGATTTCCATGATTTGGGCGGCGTCGGCGATTCGCTGAGTAACGACGATGTCTTCATGACTCGGTTCGGGGTTTCCAGACGGGTGATTGTGCAAAAGGACGATAGCGGCGGCATTATAGCGGAGGGCATAACGGAATACTTCCCGACTCTTTGCCAGACTGGCGTTAATCGTCCCAATGGTCAACGTCTGCACAGCGATGAGCTGATTTTGGGTAGTCAAATAGACGGCACGGAATTCTTCCTGCGGTAAATGGCGCATGTCTTCCATGACATAACCTGCAATCGCCTGCGGCGTGCTGAAATCGGGGGCCTGCTGTCTTACTTCTTCCTGCCGCATGCGTTTCCCTAATTCGACGGCGGCACACAGTGCAAGGGCGCTCTTTTCGCCGATACCCTTGATGGCCGTCAATTCCTGTACGCACGTTTCACCTAAATAATAGAGTTTCTGCTGGGGCAGGGATTCCATGACCTTGTCCGCCATTTCGACGGCGCTCTGTCCTTTGCGACCTGCAACTGCAATGTTCCCAATGATGAGGGAAAGCAATTCACTATCCGATAATACTTTCGTTCCGTATGTTTTCATTTTTTCCTGTACTAACATGACTGACTCCTCCTTGTATGTGTCCCTGTTGTTCAGGCTCCTGCCTGGGATGTCTATCCCAGAACCGACAGGACCGGGAACCGTCAAAGGAGGAGTCCTGAAAGGAAGCTCATTGACGGTTCCCGATCCTGTCGGTTATCCTCTTGGCCACCAGGCGGCCGAGAGTTATTTTCTTTTTATTAAGGCTTCTTTGGCCCTAATAAACCCTATTCATTCCTAATAGGGTCAAAAAAAGACGGAACGAAAGGTGTTCCGTCTTCGCATCGATTAAAAGGGTGGTTCATCATCATCTTCTTGAAGCGCATCATCGGCTTGTGATGTATCTTCTTCGGGAACATGCGCCCAATACAATGCCCTTTCCAGTCTTTCGCATAAATCCGTGTCCGTTACTTCTGCTACGGCTTCGACGATACTTCGCATGGCTTTGACGAACCGCTTGGCCGTTTCTTCGCCTGCCACATCCTCAAAATAGGCTTCGGGGTCATGCATATCATCTTCCAGTGTATAAATGGCATGCCCTACTTTTTCATTCAGCATTTCTTTTTCTTTGTCTTTCACTTGGAATCGCTCCTTTCGTTTTCAAAGCCGCCTTCGGCATCCATCCCATAACCGATGAGCCGCAGGCCGTCAAAGGCAGGAGTCCCAACGGGAAGCTCCTTGACGGCTTGCGGCCTATCGGTTAACCTTGCGCCGCGAAGGCGAAAGGTTAATGGCTTTGTATTAAGGTCTTTTCGTTCCTAATAAGCCTTAATAAGCCTTATTCATCCCCATTAAGACTTATTAAGCAGTGTTATTTGGCATTATTAGGACTTATTAAGCACTATTAAGCTTTATTAAGGCTTCATAAGGCTGGCCTGGCATCAAAAAAAGCCCTACTGAACGATGTATCATTCAGTAGGGCTTTTTATTTACTCGTAATGTGTCCAACAAGATAAAAGCTTAATCGTCTGTGTTTCTTCGTATATTTTATATACCAGGCGATGTTGAATATTGATTCGCAGTGAATAGCGGTTCTGCCATTTTGGCTCCAATTTTTCAGCATGATGAAACGGGTCAACATATAAACCGTCAATAAGTTTTCCCAATTTTTTCACCATTGCAGGATATTGCTTTACTTTCATATAATCCTTTTGAAATTCTTTTGTATATTCAAGCTTATACATCGGGAATATCCTCTAACGAAGTAAAAGGAATTCCCTTTTCTTTTTCAGCACGGTCTAATTTTTCTGCCATTCCGGGAACGCCATATACATGTAATGTTTCCATCAAAGAATCGTAATCAGCTTTACCTAAAATAACTACGTCATCCATGGATTCCTTGTTTGTTGCAATAACAGGGATGTTGTTTTCATTGACTTCCTTGGCGATTTTAAAGAAATCTTTTCTTGCTTTCGTCTGACTCATAATTTTCATGATTATCACCTCTATAGATATTATATCATTCATGTACATGTACTTCAATAAGTACATGTACATGAATGGATACATCAAGCATCTTTTTTAGCCTTATCGTTTTTACGTTTGCGTTCACAGAATTCAAAGTCATCCAAAAGGATACGCCAGTATTCGTGCTTTTCGCCGTCTTTGTCGGTGTAGGACACGAAGTCCATGTGGCCGTCAACCTTAATCTTGTCTCCCTTATGGAAATAGTCGGAGATGATTTCAGCCTTCTTGCCAAAGGCCGTGACCATGAAGAACTGCGGTTCCTTCTCTTTGGTCTTGAAATTGTAGCGATTTTCAGCGATAGTGAACAGTGCGATTGCTTTCTGAGTTGATGTAAACCGAACTTCAACGTCTTTTACTAAATTACCCATTACATCAATGTGGTTCATAGTTCATCTCTCCTTTGTGTGTGAACCTTATACCTGTATCTGTCTTCCGAAGGTCCTGCCTTCGGCATCTACTTTAAAACCGCCGGGGCCGGCTGCCGTCAAAGGCTGGAGTCCCGAAGGGAAGCACCTTGACGGCTGCCGGTCCTGGCGGTTATCCTCGCCGTCCGAAGGCGCCGAGATTTTTTCTTTTTATTAAGGCTTCTTTGGCCCTAATAAGTATTAATAGTGCTTATTAAGGCTTATTAGGCAGCCAAAAGCCCTGGGAAAAGGCTTTTTCCCAAGGCTTCGATTATTTTCAGATGTAGGCAACGTGCCGATAGCTCAGATAGAGACTGTCCAGTTTCGAGAATTCCTTCTTGAGCTTATCTCTCAGGGCGCTGCTTTTTCCTTTCAGTTCATTCCAGGCAGCTTCGTTTTCCAAGAGGTCGTCAGGAACGTCCATTTGGAACATATCCGAGAGTGCTTCAAGGCCTTCTTCTTCCGTAAGGTACGACGGCCCGTCATCTAAGAGTTCAGGATACTTTTCGTAGATGGCTTTCGCCGTATCGTCATCGGTGAAAAGGCTGGTTTCGATACGCCAGGCGTCGCTAAAGAAGCGTTTCCGCTTATCGTTTGTCTCGAAAATCCCTGCTCCTGGCTCTTCGGATGTGTAGGCAAGATGTACGTGAGAATAGCTGCGGCAAAGAATTCGCATAGCTTCTGGCATCGGTTTCCATGCCGTATCAGTCCAAACAGTGAAGGAAACGTACTTGTCCCCATCAACGATGTCTTCGCTCATGCTCGTGACGTAGCCGCGACATTCGCAGCGTTCACTGTCGGCACCGCTATTTGTCAAAAGTTCCCCCAGCCAGCGGCCTTCTTCTTTGTTTTCATCTCTCATGAACTGGAAGAAATTCTCCAGTTCGTTTCGGTATGCTTTTTTTGCCCAATAGACGTTGACATTACTGCACCAGTTCGGCATGATTCTTGCTCCTTTCTATACACAGGCTTTTGCTTATGTGTGATAAAGAAGCAATAGAAGTGCAAAAAATTTTGCCGTTCCTA
>ERZ791885.104-NODE-104-length-84392-cov-4.178225_pt1 | contig 84392 bp, 79 predicted proteins | sample MGYA00510159_ERZ791885 | MGnify/ENA primary metagenome ERZ791885 (study PRJEB30046, sample SAMN00792054) | human gut metagenome | study: EMG produced TPA metagenomics assembly of the A metagenome-wide association study of gut microbiota in type 2... | reverse complement strand
CTGCGTCCTTTGCAGCCTTAGTACCGCTGCGTGTTTATCCGAGCGAGAGCGTGCCCTGTAAGGCCCTCTGCATGGCCGGTGCCGGCGGCGATAACGGCAAAGGGGCTGCGGGCGTAAAACGGATCGGGATACCGCCGCCACGGGTACATAGGAGGGGATGAGGATGGGTTAGGCAAAGGGAATTTTTTATCTTCATGTATAAGGATAAGTTTTAGAATGAAAATCGACAAGAGGTTATAAAGCCTCTGCCGATTTTCTTTTTTTATAGGAAACAGCAGAAAAGAAGAGCGTGCAGAGCGTAAAAACTCTGACACGCTTATTTTTTTACCATAAAAGCAAATGAGGACGGAAAGGAGCATAGAACATGGCGAAACGAAAGTACAAGCGTCTGCATTACGAGGACAGGCAGACCATAGAGGCTATGAGTAAGCAGGGCAGCAGTGTAAGCGATATTGCAGAGGCACTGGGAACGCATAGGGACACAATTTATAGGGAGTTCAAACGCTGCAACGCCACACTGAAAACCTACACGGCGGCAGCAGGGCAGCAGGCGTTATAAACAAGAATAACAAAAGAGAGGTAAGACACATGAAAAAAGTAGATTTTAATAAATTGCAGGCAGGCGACTTAGTAGAAGTGCCACGCACACAGTTTGCACCTATGCGTAGAGGCTGGAATGGCTGGTTATTCAGTGAGGCAGTAGTAATAAGAAAGGGCGTAGGAAGAAAAAGCAAAAAGAATGTAGTCGTAGTGGAAATGAGAACACCAGCAGGAAAGAACAGCTACGGGACTATAGAGGCTACATTTTACGCAGAGAATGTTTTTACTACGCCAGCAGCAAAGAACGCAAGAAACATTTTGAAGAAATACGGAATAGAGGACGCAGAGAGCTTTTACAAATTCATTGAGCGGGACGACGTAACGGGCTGCGATTGGATAAGGTTTTTAATAGAAAAAGGCTTTTTATTTAATGAGTAGGCGGCAGCAGCCGCCACGAGTGCCGTTAGTTCAGCGGTTAGAGCAGCCGCTTCATAAGCGGCAAGTCGTGGGTTCAAATCCCACACGGCACATTGTGTAGCAGGCATGGCGAGCCTGCGGCAGAGGGCAGCAGGCTAATAGCTGCAATCTGTATACCGTGGAAAAATAGCGGCGGTCATACCAGCCAGAAAGTATGTGGACAGTCAACAGGTTTTCAGCTGCTTTTTAATGCGAAAAGCAGCCCGCACGGTAAAACCAAACGCCAGAACAGGAGAGCGGCACACATGGAAAGACAGAGAGCGCCGCCGAAAGGAAGAGAGGCAGAGAATGGCAGCAGAGGCATTGATAGTAGAGGACGCATACCAGAGAGGCTATGCAGATGCCATAGCAGATATGCGAAAGAAAAAAGAACAGAGGCGGCAGCGGGAGCAGGCAAAGAAAGCCCGCCGCTGGTATTTCATTAAGCAGAAAGCCTACGGGCTTGCAATGCTGGCAGTTACCGTGCTGGCGGTATGGGCGACAGAGGGCGACATAACAATAGCGGTTATTACCGTACCGCTGGGGCTTATGTGCCTTTTCAGTAAAAAAATGATGATAGTAGACGACTACTATTTTGCTACAGAAGAGAGGGCAATACATGGACGAAAAAACAATACAGCGTATTAAAAAGCTGCAAGCACTGGCAGAGCAGGGCGTAGGCGGCGAGAAAACGACAGCGCAAAAGAAACTTGCAAAGCTGCTTAAGGATAACGGTATAAATTCCTTAGACGAACTGCAAAAGGAAGAGTATGAATATACGATATTTTCCTACAACGGAAAGCACGAAATAAAACTGCTGCGGCAGTGTATGTATAAGGTCATGGGTGCTAAATCTGACAGAACAGCATACAAGCCATACGGACGGCGGCAGAAAATCGGCATATATTGCACGAAAGCGCAGAAAATCGAAATAGAGTTAGAGTTTGAATTTTATAGAAATGTATTTTATGAGGAATTAAGCACATTTATGGACGCTTTCATACAAGCACAGCAGATTTTCCCAGAAGATGCACCAACAGGAGACTACGACGAATTTAACGAAAGAGATATGAAAATAGCGTTTATGGCTACTGGGATAGAACGGCGTAGCAGGGCTGCAATGATAGAGGAAAGCGAGGCGGGAAATGAGAAAACGAAAACGACAAACAGTTAAGAAACTGATACAGTGCGTAGCCATTATAGCGGCAGGAGTGCTGGCAATCATTTTGTTTATGCTGGCTATCTGGTACAGAGGAAAGAACAGCGAGCCAGTAACAGACGAACAGGTAGCAGCGCAGATGCAGCAGGCAGAGCCGCTGGTTATTGAAACACCAGAGGCAGCCGCAGAGGGCAGCATAAGAGTATACGACTATGACGGCTGCTGTATTTATGCCTACTACGGCAAAATTCAGATAAACAACGACGGTAAGGACGGCAAGGACATTGACGTAGAGGCAATAGGATACTTAGAGGGCTACCAAGAACATAAAGAGGAAAGCGGGGCGGGAGAATGAGCCACAGATATTACAGCCCTTTACGCCCGTTATCACTGGGAACATTTCCAAAGCCGCAGGGAAACGAGATTTTACATATAGAAAATTTTGAGGAACGGCAGAACGTACCAGAGATAGCACGGCAGGCGTGGGGATACATTGAGTATAAAGAGGCGCTTACAGAAATAGAGGCGGCAGCTTATGAGCTGATACCGTCAAACTGCATTTCTGAAATGGAAAACATAGAGGCAAGGAGATAAAAGCAATGAGCGAGGTATATATACGCAGCCAGAATAAAGAAAAGCTGTATAGACTGGGCGGTAATTACGCCAGCGTAGAGTATGGAGAGTACGAGGACATAAAGAAAAAGAGAGGCGGCGCAGAGGCAGACAAAAAGCGCCACGTAATTTGCATAAGTGACGGGTGTTTAGAGGAAATCGGAGAGTATGCCACAAAAGAGCGCTGCTTAGAGGTTCTGGACGAGATACAGAAAGCGTGCGTAAGCTATCTGTTTACGGCTGGCGGTGCAGCCATAGTAAGGGGCGGCATGGACGTACAGCCGTTTGCAGCAGTAATACCGAGGCTGTACGAAATGCCGGAGAAATAGGAGAGGCAGACAGTGACAGTAAAGGAATTTATAGGCACGCTGGAGAGTTCAGACCGCCTGCGCATTATCGAGGGCGGGGCAGACGTTTACGTAGGGTATCTGGCAGCGTTCAAACCGTTTGCAGACCATGAGATAAGCGAGGAATACCGAAAATACAGCGAGCATGAGGTAAAGAAGTTTAGGGCAGTGCCAGAGATAACGCACAGACGCTGGAAAGAGCTGGGGCTTATGAAACCATTAGAGCCAGACCAGACAGCACAGTATAAGTTTAGTGATTTGCAGATGTCGCTTTACTACACCATTTACATATAAGAAAGGAAAGGGCAGGAAGTATGACAAAGAAAAAGCCAGATTTTTTACGGGATTTAGATACTGCAATCATGGACGAGCTTACAGGCGGCGGTATCAAGGGAAATGCAGCGGGACTGGTAGGAACGCTTACACAGATTAAGGAAATTAAGCAGCTATGCGGGCTGCCGTTTTGTGGTTATATGGCAAAGCTGGAAACGGTAAGACCAAGCGGCGTGCCGGACGAGGTAACAGTAGTATTTGCAGAGGACGTACCATACAGGGCTTGCAACGGCATAGAATTTGACGTTATGCAGGAATTTGTAGAGGGCAGCAGGCTTTTACTGACAGGTAAGGCGCAGACGCTTAAGGACTTCCAGAGCGGTAGGCTGCTGGTATATATTCTGGCAGATTTTGTGGCGGTATCGGAAAAGGCATTAGAGCAGGACGAGGCAGCAGTAAGAGGCGTTATAGCGAATAAGCCAACGTACAGAGAAACACCGAGAGGTAAGCGCATTACTGATATTACGGTAAAGGTAAGAAATGAGCTTACAGGCGGCAACTGCTATTTACCGTGCATCTGCTGGCAGGAACAGGCAGACGAGGCGGCGCAGTGGCAGCAGGGCGACACTGTAGAGCTGCTGGGACGGTATCAGAGCCGCCAGTATGAAAAGGTGCTTGACACAGCCACAGGAGAAAGAGAACAGCGCACAGCTTACGAGGTATCAGTACGGCTGATTAGAAGAAAGGAAGAGGAAGAAAATGAGTGTTGAACATATCGGCAAGGGTTATGTAAAAATATGCGTGAGTGAGGAAGAGTTAGAGAACAGCATAGCTGGGCTTAGCCAGTTAAAACCTGTTTTGCAAGCGCAAGTAATGAAAGGGAACGGGAGAAACACAGAGCAGGGGCTTATTGACGCAGCGGAGTTGGGAAAACATTTTGATACAGCGATAGACGCAATGACAATGCTTTTGGCAGGGTTCAAGGAAGAGAGTGAGGCACAGAATGAAAAGTAAAACAATTTTAGGAGCAGACGGTACAACAAAAATGCGGCAGATTACAGTAGGGATACACGGAAAAGGCGGCGAGACAGGCATAAAGGCAGTAATGCTGCTTACAGCTTTGATAAATGATTTAAAGCAGTGCAAGACACCGCAGGAAGTATATGACGGATATTTACAAATTACGGGGTACTGCAAATGCTGCGTTGATTGTGATTTTATTGAAGAAAAAGACGCAGACGAACTGATGCACTTAGCGGCATATCTGGCAGGGAATGAACAGGCACGGACAGAGGCACAACAGAAAGCGGGTAATTAGGTATGAAAAAAGTTTATATATGCAGCCCGTACAGGGCGAAAGACGGCGCAGAGCTGGACAGAAACATAGATTATGCACAGCAGCTGACACGGCAGGCATTAGAGGCGGGCTTAGCGCCTATTACGCCGCATTTATATATGACGCAGTGCATGGACGATAAAAAGCCGGAAGAGCGGGCAAGAGGCATGGCTGCGGGGCTTGCATTGCTGAAAGGCTGCGATTTTGTTATTGCTGGCGTGAAATACGGCATAACAGAGGGAATGGACAGAGAAATACATACAGCAAATATGCTGGGGATTACGGTTATAGATGCAAACCAGATTAAGCGGCATCTGGAATATGAGGAAAAGCGACAGGAGCGGGCGGCAAGCGATTACGCAAAGCTGCACAGCTGCGAGTTTTGCAAGGGCAGCAAATTATATAGCTGCACGGGCTACGATTGCAGAGAGCCGTACAGACAGGCTTATGACTATGCCTTAAGCCGCATAAGAGAGCGGCAGGAAACATGAAAAAATAAAAGCGCCTACGGTGGGGAAACACCATAGGCGCTAAGCTATACAGCTTTGAAATACTATAAAAATTATAAGCTATGTATGGCGCAAAGTCAAGAAAATTAACGGGCAGGCAGCCCGTTTTAACACTTGATAAAAGTATTAACGAACCGACAGAGAGGTAGATATATGCCATACGTAGAGAGGGTAACAAAAGCGGGGAATACGATAGAGATAGAGAGGTACTTTACCAGCAGATACAAAAAGAAAGGTATCAGCAGAGGGGATAAGGTAAAGCCAACAAAAGAAGAGCAGGAGAAAGTAAACACCAGACAGGCAGAGAGAAAGTTAAGGATACTCATAAATGCGAACTATGGCTATGGGGACTACCATTTAGTGCTTGACTATATCCGCAGGAAAGGAGAGCCGGACAGAACGCCGGAGCAGATGCGGCAGGACATAGACGTATTTTTGAGGGAGTGCAGAAAGGAGTACAGAAAAGCAGGGTTAGAGTTCAAATACATACACGTTATGGAGATAGGCAAGAAAGGTGCGAGGCATCACCACCTTGTAGTAAATAAAATTGACACAGAGATTTTACAACGCTGCTGGTATAAGGCATACGAGGGGCATAACAGGGTTAAGGTATTCCCACTGGACGATAGCGGCAACTATGCAGAGCTGGCAAGTTATTTAATCAAGTACACAGGAACGCACAAAAAGGGTACTGACGGAGCATTACAGGGCAAGCGCTGGAATTGTAGCAAGAATTTAGTAAGACCAGAACCAGAGTACCACATAATTTCAGACCGTGAGTATTTCAAGAAAGAACCAAAGGCAATAAAGGGCTATTACGTGGATAAGAACAGCGTGAGCATGGGAGTACATAGCCCAGAGTATTACGGCTACGGGTATTTAAGATACACCTTAGTAAAAATAACAGATAGGGGGGGCTGAAATGCAGATAATCAAGGGCATTGCCATTGCAGCAGTGCTGATCAATAGCCGGACTGCTGGCGTTGATTGTGGCAACATATCTGGCGTTTAGAATTGCAGCAGCTATTTCTGAGCAGCAGGAGAGCTGGAAAGACAGCGGCAGCAGAAAGGGCAGAAAACATGATAGAAAAAATTAAATACTGGTTATTCCAGAAAGGCAAGGACTGTAAGCACTGCTGCCTGCGGTGCAGATATTATGATATATGCCGCTGGGACGTACTGGGAAATGCAGGACTACAAAGCGAGGAAACAATAACGCTTTTGGCGATAGAGAACAGCAAGCCGCATAAGGACGGGCTGCTTTTCAGAATTTGCCAGTATGTAGAATTTAAGCAGAGAGCGAGGCGAGAAAATGAGAAACTTTAGACTGGACGACGAAAGCGGGCATCAAGAGGCATTATTTAGCTGGGCTGCATACAGAACAGAGATTATGCCGGAACTGCAATATATGTATCATGTGCCAAACGGCGGCAAACGTGATAAAGCAACAGCAGCGGTGCTTAAGAGGCAGGGCGTAAAGGCTGGCGTGCCGGATATTATGCTACCAGCTGCAAGGGCTGGGTATCATGGGCTTTACATAGAGCTTAAGGCAGGCGAGAACACGACGACCAAGAAACAGAAAGAGTGGTTAGAGTATCTGCGGCAGCAGGGCTATTATACCGCCGTCTGCTACGGCTGGCAGCCAGCAGCGCAGCTGATAGAGCAGTATTTATTACATTCAGACGAGCTTACAAAAGAGCAGGAAACAGTAACCATGCGTTAGGGGCGACGCAGGAAAGAGAGGCAAAGAATGAAAACAATAAGCATTTTGAACTTAAAGGGTGGCGTAGCCAAGACCTTTACAGCAGCAAACATGGCGTATGAGCTTTACAGGCGAGGTTATAAGGTGCTGCTGATTGACAACGACAAGCAGGGAAACTTAAGCAAGGCGTACAGCAGATATGATGCAGAGAACGTAGCACCAGTTACAAAGCTGCTGGCTGGGGACTGGGAAAGCGCAGACGAGCTGATACAGCATACAGAGTATGAGGGTATCGACATTGTAACGGCGAACATGTCACTATTTGGGGCTACGTGGAATTTAACCAAAGAGGACAGCGGAAACCAGATAGAGAGATACAAAGCACTGGTATATGCAAAGGTGCAGTATTACGGAGATTGCACCATATATGGCAAGTATGATTACTGCATCATTGATAACCCGCCGGATATTGGGCTTAATGTTGTAAATGCGCTGGCAATTACAGACGAGGTAATAGTACCCGTAAAGGTGGACGAGGACGCTTTAGAGGGGCTGGATATTGTGACAGAGCAGATAGAGGACGCAAAGGCATTTAACCCAGCATTAAAGCTGGCAGGCGTGCTGATTACGTCATACCAGAACACAGACGGCGAGGCAGCAGGCGTAGAGTGGCTGGAACAAAAGACAGATTTTAATATTTTGGGTATTATTCGGTATTCCAAGAAAGTAGCAGAAAATACTTTCATGCGTAAGCCGATTTATGAGTATAGCCCATGCTGCGGAGCGGCGCAGGGGTATAAGAAATTTGTAACAGCGTATACAGGGAAAGCGAGGTAGCGGGCATGGCACATAAAGAGAGATTATGCGCTTACTGGCATTGCCGCAGGACTGGCGGTACGGAGTGCTGGAACTGGGGCGGCAAATTTGCAGGGCAGAAATGCCCGCAAAGCGACGCTTGCGAGTATTGGAGAACGTGCGAAATGTGCAACGGAGTAATGGGACAGTGTAAGAAAAAACAAAGGATTGAGAAAGCGAGGTAGAGAATATGGCAAAGTTTGGCATTAACGACATTCTGAACGCAAAGACGAAAGCAGCAGGGCAGCAGGCGCAGACAGAGGGATACAAAGAAATCTATTTAAGCCCTTACGAGGTAAAGGCAGCACAGGAGAACACGCACCAGAAATTAGAAAACATAGAAGAGCTGGCAGATAGCTTTTTGCACGTAGGACAGGAACAGCCTACAGTATTGGCGAGAGTAAACGGGGAATACCGTATAATCGACGGACACAGACGTAATGCGGCAAATATTTTGAACTTAGAGCGGGGGCATAAGGAGTATGAGAAAGTGCTTTACCGCTTTATGGATATGAGCGAGGCAATGTATGAGCTGCGCTTATTGGCTGGCAACGGATATACGCAGGAACTTACAGCCTATGAAAAAACCAGATTAGTAGAGCGTACCAAAGCGGCGCTTATCAGAGCCAAGGAAGAGGACGGCTTAGAAATACAAGGTAAAATGCGTGATTTAGTGGCGGCTATGATAAACGAGAGCAGCACGAACGTAGCCAGAATGGACGCAATCAACAACAACGCAACGCCGGAGATTAAAGAGCAGCTGAAAGAGGGCAATTTAGGTATCACTGCTGCATACGAGGCAGCCAAACTGGACGAGGACGAACAGAAAGAAATAGCGGAAAAAGCAGCAGCGGGCGAAAATGTGAGGGCAAAGGAAATAGCGGAAAAAGTAGCAGAGAAAAAGGCGGGGGACGATTACGAAACACCGCACCCAGAGAGCATAACGTCTTTGTGCTATTCCTGCCAGAAATACAAGGGCTGCAACGTAAAAACGGGAACGTGCCAGAAATGCGACCAGTACATAAATAAGGCAGAGGCTGAAAAGACAGACGAACAGCGATACAGCGAAGAGCAGGACGCTATAGACCGCCAGACAAAGAAGAAATTGCAGGAGCGGGCAGACGCAGAAAAAATGGAGCATCTGCCAAGCGAGGGAAATACAGAACATAAGCAGCACGAGGTAAAAATAGTGGCATCTTATTACGAGGACGTAGTAAGCGGGAAAAAGAGCTTTGAGCTGCGGAAAAATAACAGAGGCTATAAACAGGGCGACAGCCTTAAAATGCTGGAATTCAAGGACGGCAAGCACACGGGGCGCACGATTGATGCAGATATTATTTATATGCTGGAAGATTACACAGGGCTTACAGAGGGCTACTGTATTTTGGGTATCAGAGTAACAGACTATACGGGTAAGGTGTCCGAAACGGACACGGAAAGCGGGGCAGAACATGAATAGACGGCAGCGGAAAAAGAAGAAAGCACAGGTATTTACAATTATTCTGGGCTGTACGGCGTTTTGTAAGGCAGAGCAATACGAGAAGATGCGGAAAAGCGTAGAATATCAGTTACGAACAGGCAGCGTGGTTATGCTGCCTGCATACTTGCACGTAGAGGCAATCATAAAGCAGCGAGGCGGCAGAAATATTGAGATTAAGCAGGAAAACGGGGTAGTAAATGTTTGAGTATATGGACGGCATAGTAGATGCAGTGAAAGAATTGGGACAGGCAGCAGTAGACGTAGCAGTATTTGTGACGATATGCACAGCAAAAGCGGTGTTGATAATAACAGCGCCAGTATGGATATTGCCGTATGCGATATGGAGAAAGGGGCGTAAGCAGTGAAATACAGACAGTGGAAAAAGAACTACAAGAAAAAGCACGGAGTAAACCCGCCGTTATGGTTGGACAGGAAAAAGCGGCGTAGGTATATAAGAAAACGGGTAAGACGGATTGCGGCAAGTCTGGAAGTAAATGTTGAAATAATAACTAAAGGCTTAGAGGCATCAGTTATGGCAATAAAAAAGAGGCTGATTGAATTACAAGAGAGAATAGTAGTAAGAGAAAGCGAGGCGGTAGAAAATGACTAATATTTTACTGGGAATTATAGCATTGGAATTGCTGGCTATATTTTCAAAGCTGGACAAACTGGAAGAGGGGAGCAGAAAGCATGAATAATGTATCACTTACAGGGCGGCTTACAAGAGAGCCAGAGCTTAGATATGGCGGGCAGGACAATAGCACAGCTATTACCCGCTTTACGCTTGCAGTAGACGACGGGAAAGACACAGATTTTATAAATATTAAGTGTTTCGGGCGTATTGCGGAATGGGTGCAGAAATGGTTAAGCAAAGGCAGCAGGGCAGAGGTTACGGGCAAGATTAAAACGGGCAGCTACGAGAGCCAGCGCACGGGCGGCAAGGTATATTACACAGAGGTTGTGGCAAATAGCGTAGGATTTGGAGAGAGCAAAGCAGAGGCAGAGGCGAGAGGGCAGCAGCTGCCGGAGAGTGACGGGTTTATGAACATACCAGAGGGAGCAGACGAAGAGCTGCCGTTTAATTAACAGAAAGCGAGGTACAGAACATGGAACAGGAAGAAACAAAGACAATGGCGGCGGCAGGGGCAGAAATGCCGCCAGAGGTTGAAAGCTGGGTACAGCTGCACGAAAGCGAATTAACAGAGTTATTGCAGAAACAGGCAAAGGCTGCAATAACGGAACTGAAAAGACAGGAAAAGCAGGAGCAGAAGAAAGAGAAATACCACAACACTTTTACGCTTATGAAATGTTACCGTGATGCAGTTTTCCATATCGAGAACGCCATAAGCGACGGGCAGCAGTTAGAGCTTAAGGGCATGACGGACGAGCAGCAGCGTACATACTTAGAGAGTATCAGACGCACACGCTTTAAGACACTGATAATGACAGCGCATATAGACAAAGCGGTAGAAGAGATAGAGCGCCGCAGAGAGGCAGCGGGCAGAGGCGTAGAATACAAGGCTTTTGAAATGTATTTTATGCAGGGTATGGACTATGCGGAAATTGCAGAGCAGCTGGACACAGGAAAGAATACACCGAGGCGCTGGGTAACGGGCATCATAAACGAGTTGTCAGTATTATTGTGGGGGATTGACGAAGAGAGGGTAAAGTAAGTGTTTGAAAAAATAAAGGCATGGATAAAAAGAAAGCGGGAAACAGCGAGGGAACAGCAGGCAGCAGACAGGCTGATAAAGCATATAGAGCAGGCGTTAGGATTTGAGCTTTACGAGTGGCAGAGGCTATATATAATAACTGGGATATGGCAGCCGCCAGAGGGACGACTGCACGGAAGAACGACAGCATATATATTGCGGCTATTGTTAGACCAGAGTAAGCCACTGCTGCTGTATGAGTTTTCACAAGTGGCAGCGTATGCAGATAACCCATTTATGGAGCGGCAATATCAGCCAGTACCCATGCAGTATGCAGGCTGGTTTAGGCATGAGATAAGGAGCATATACGAGCAGCTAAGAACAGCAGGCGTGCCAGTAAGAGAAATGATAACAGTACAGCAGCGGGTAATATCGTGGTAAAAATGTGGTGTTTACATGGGAAAACAAAAGAGATACAATGGTAGCATGAAATGAGTAGGCGATAGCTTAAGCCATGTGCGGCAGCAGTTGCCTACTCTTTTTCTATTCATTCTTTAGCCTCCACCCAGCGCATGAAACTTAGGGCGCTGGGGAATGAAGAAAGAGAGGGGACAGTATGAAAGCATGGGCTAAGAGTTTTTATTTATCAGCGGCATGGGAAAAAACCAGAGCCGCTTATTTAATGTCACAAGATTATATTTGTGAACGCTGCGGGCAGCCCGCAAAGATAGTGCATCATAAGCGCTGGCTTAACAGAGAGAACATAAACGACATAAGCGTTACGTTATGCTGGGATAACTTAGAGGCGTTGTGCCAAGACTGCCACAACAAGGAACACCACAAACAGGAGAGGCATAAGCGGTATCGGTTCGACGAGAACGGCGGCATACTCCCCCCATATCAGAAAAATAATTAAAGGGGGCGAATACCGAGGGGGATACCCTAAAATTACCCTACGGGCGTGCGCACGGGTGGTGTAGGGGGTGTGGTGCGGCGCAGGAATGGAAAGCGGGGTAAAGGAATGGCAACAAAGAAAGAGAAAACCAAAGAACAGAGGATAAAGACCGAAAAGACCAGACTTAAGGGAATTTTTAAGGACTTAGACGAAAACAAAAGAAAATTAGTAACGCCGCTGATAGAAAAGGCTGCATTTATGAGCATTGAGCTGGACGACTTGCAGGCGAAACTTGAAAAAGACGGCTGGACGAGTGAGTACCAGAACGGGCAGAACCAGTGGGGAACAAAGAAAAGCCCAGAGGCAGAAACCTACATAGCGCTTAGTAAGAACTATGCAGCAGTGATTAAGCAGCTTACGGAATTAGTACCAGCTGCGAAACGAAAGACAAGCAGGCTGGCGGCTTTGCGGGAAGAGTAAGCAATATTGCCGCCTTATCGAAATTATATCTATGAGTACCACGCAAAGATTACAAGCGGCGAAATCATAGCGGGAAAATGGATAAAGAAAATATACGAAATCATTATAAACGGGCTGCAAAAGCAGGAGTATTTTTTTAATGCAAAGGCTGCGAATAAGGCTATACGGTTCATAGAGAACTTTTGCCACCACAGCAAGGGACGTAATGATTTAATCAAGTTGGAGCTATGGCAGAAAGCCATAGTTTCTGTTATTTTTGGCATACAGGACGCAGAAAAAATACGTATTTTCCGTGAAATTTTTATTGTAATTGGCAGAAAAAACGGAAAAAGTTTATTTGCATCTGCGATTATTGCATATATGGCGTACTTAGAGCCAGAGTATGGACAAGAAATATACTGCTTAGCGCCGAAATTAGACCAAGCGGCGCTGGTGTATGACGGATTTTATCAAATGGTACAGGCAGAGGACGAGTTAGCGGAACTGGCAAAGAAACGGCGCAGCGATATTTATATTGCGGAGAGCAACACGGTAATAAAACCGATTGCTTTTAATGCCAAGAAGTCAGACGGATTTAACCCGCAGCTTGTGGTATGTGATGAAATGGCAGCATGGAGCGGGGACGCTGGACTAAAGCAGTATGAGGTTATGAAATCCGCTTTAGGCGCACGTACTCAACCTATGATATTGAGCATAAGCACTGCCGGATATATCAACGACAGTATTTATGATGAACTAATGAAACGTAGCACAAGTTTCTTGAAAGGAAACAGCAAAGAGCGCAGGCTATTACCATTCCTTTACATGATTGATGATGTGGAGAAGTGGAACGACATAGACGAACTGAAAAAGGCTAACCCTAACATGGGCGTATCCGTAAAAGAAAGTTTCTTTATGGACGAGATAGCAGTAGCAGAGGGCAGCTTAAGTAAAAAAGCAGAGTTCCTTACAAAGTATTGCAATATCAAGCAGAACAGCTCTATTGCATGGCTGGAATATCAGACGGTAGAGAACGCCGGAGTAGAAAAGACCTTAGAGGACTTTAGGGACTGCTACGCAGTGGGCGGTATCGACTTAAGCCAGACAACGGACTTAACGGCAGCCAGTGTGGTTATTCAGAAAGACGGTACACTGTATGCGTTTACACAGTTCTTTATGCCACGGGGCAGGCTGGAATACTTACAGGCTACGGACGGCGTGCCGTATGACATATTCGTTAAAAAGGGGCTGATAACCTTAAGCGGCGAGAATTACGTAGATTACCACGACGTTTACGGCTGGTTTACTATGCTGCTGGAAGATTACGGCATACGACCGTTAAAAATCGGCTACGACAGATACAGCGCCCAGTACCTTATTACCGATATGGCAAATTATGGTTTTCACATGGACGACGTTTACCAAGGCGAAAACCTTACACCAGTTATACGGGAGTTTGAGGGCATCATAAAAGACGGCGATTTTAAGATTGCCGACAACAATTTACTAAAGACGCATTTCTTAAATGTTGCGCTTAAGCACAACATGGAAACAAGAAAATTCAGACCTATAAAAATCGAGCAGCGGGCGCATATCGACGGCTTTGTATCTGTCATAGATGCAATGACCGTGCGGCAGAAATACTGGGAAGAGTGCGGCGAGCTGCTTAAAAATGCCGCATAGAAAGGAGTGTAAACGGCATGAAATTTTTAGACTATCTTTTTCATGGCAAAGAATTAAAAGCCATAGGTAATTATTTCAAAATGCTGAACGGATACAGCCCGACGTTTACCAGCTTTAGCGGCGGCGTGTATGAAATGGATTTGACCAGAACGGCTATAAATAATTTTGCCACACATTGCAGCAAGCTAAAGCCGGAGATAGAGGGCAGCGCCCTTAAGTCGCTGGAAAAGACATTGCAGCATAAACCCAACTACTTTATGGATACAACAAAATTTATAAAGCGTCTGGCAACGTATGTAGCGGTGGAACACACCGCTTTTATTATACCTATCGAGGACGAATACGGGCGCTTATGTGGCTGGTATCCGCTGCGGGCTGAACGCTGCGAGGTGGTAGAGAGCGAGAGACAATTATATTTACGGTATCTGTTTGCAAATGGCAGCTATGGAGCTATTGAGTTTGAACGTGTAGGCATTATGACAGACTTTGAATATAAAGACGACCTTTTCGGAGAGGACAACAGCACGCTTGCACCAACTATGCAGTTGATACATACGCAGAATGAGGGAATTATAAACGCTGTAAAAAATTCGGCAAATATCCGCTTTCTGGCAAAGGTGGCAAATATACTGAAACCAGAGGATATAAAGAAAGAGCGGAAACGCTTTACAGAGGATAACTTAAGCGCCGACAACGATAGCGGCATGATTATTTATGATAACAAGTTTAGTGAGCTGAAACAGGTAGAAAGCAAACCGTATACGCCAAACGCATTGCAGATGCAGCACATACAGGAAAATGTATGCACGCATTTTGGCACAAATATGGATATTCTGCAAAATAAATTTGATGAAAATACGTGGAATGCTTACTACGAGGGGAAAATAGAGCCGTTTGCAATACAGCTATCGCTTGTTATGACAAATATGAGCTTTACAGAGAGAGAAAGAGCCTGCGGCAATGCTATTTTCTTTTCTGCAAACCGCCTGCAATACGCCAGCAACGCCACAAAGTTAAGCGTAAGCACACAGCTTTTTGACCGTGCGCTACTAAACAGAAACGGCGTAATGGATATATGGAACATGGCACACGTTGAGGACGGGGAAAAGTATTATATCCGAAAGGAATATACAGAGGTAAGCGAACTGCACAAAGGAAGTGAGCAGCCAGTTATCATACAGCAAGTACCGCAGCAGACAGAACCAGCAGCGGGAGAAGAGCCGCAGAACGGACAGGAAGAGAAAGAGGGTGTAAATAATGCCAGTTAAGAAAGAGCGGGAATATAGAACGCTGGTAGCGCCTCTGGCTGCGCAGAGTTCCGGCGAAAAGCGCTTACAGTCGGAGTGCTACGTAGAGGGCTACGCTACTACATTTAATGCGCCATACCTTTTATATGAGTTTGAGGACGGCACAAAGATTTACGAAAGAATAGACGCACACGCATTAGACAGCGCAGACATGAGTGACGTTATCATGCAGTACGACCATGAGGGCAGAGTATTTGCCAGACAGTCAAATAATACGCTGATTTTAGAGCCGGACGTAAAGGGGCTTTTCGTGGCAGCAGACTTAAGCCGGACAGACTTAGCCCGTGGGCTGTATCAAGACATAAGCGCAGGAATGATTACTAAAATGTCATGGGCGTTTACAGTGGCAGAGGAAAGCTACGACAGAGAAACACATACAAGAACAATTTTGAAAATCAAAAAGGTTTATGACGTATCAGCCGTGAGTATTCCGGCAAATAACGATACTGAAATAAGCGCCCGTGCTTTTGCGAGTAGGAGTTATGAGCGGGAGCGGCAGGAGTTGCTTAAGAGGCGGGCAGCAATACTAAAGATTAAGGCGAGCTTATAAAAATCAAAACAAAAAAGGAGAACACAGACTATGAGATTAAAGGAAATTGAGGCAAGATTAGCCGAAATCAAAGAAGAGCTTAACACCAGAGCGGCAGAGCTTACGGACGAGGAAATTACAAAACTGGAAACAGAGGTAACAGACTTACAGGAAGAGCGTACCGCTTTACTGGCAGCGGCAGAGAAACGTAAAAAGCTGCTTGAAAGAATTGCAGCAGGAGAGCCGACAGGTGGAGCGGGAGCAGATACCACGCTGCTTAGAAATTTCAAGGGAGCAGGCGGCGCAGGAGCAGGAGAACCAGAGGACAAATACGACACTACGGCATACAGAAAAGCGTTTATGAATTATGTATGCAGAGGCGTTGCTATTCCGGCAGAGTACAGAGCAGCTGAAACCACCACCACAGCAGACAGCGGCGCTGTAATTCCGACAACTATTATGAATGAAATTATCCAGAAACTGGAAAGCTACGGCAGCATTTATGCAAAGGTGCGTAAGATTAACGTACAGGGCGGCGTTTCCATTCCGATTGCAGACTTAAAGCCTACTGCACACTGGATTACAGAGGCAAAGAGCAGCGACGACCAGAAAGCATCTGCTAAAAATTCCGTAACTTTCAATTATTACGGTTTGGAGTGCAAAATTTCCCAGAGCATTTTAGCGAATGTAGTAACGCTGAAAATGTTTACTGATTTGTTTGTACCTATGGCAACAGAGGCAATGGTAAAGGCTATTGAAATTGCCATTTTCAACGGTACAGGCGAGGGGCAGCCGCTGGGCGTTCTGAAAGACAGCAGGGTAACAGCTGTAATTACTCTGACACCGGAAGAGTACGCAAGCTGGAACGGCTGGCATAAGGTAAAAGGCAAAATGAAAAAGGCGTACAGAAACGGCAGCTTTGTTATGAACCAGTCCACTTTTGATACTGGCATTGACGGTATGGAAGATAAGAACGGGCAGCCTATTGGACGCACAAACTACGGCGTAAACGGAGAGGAAACATACCGTTTCATGGGTAAGAATGTGGAAACTGTAGAGGACGACGTTTTACCGAGCTGGGACGACGCAAACGAGGGCGACGTAATCGCAGTATTTATGAATTTCTCTGATTACGTTATCAATACCAACATGGAAATGCAGGTAGTGAAGTGGACAGACCACGACAACAACAAGATTAAGAATAAGTGCTTAATGGTAGTGGACGGCAAAGTAGCTGACGCTGCGGGCATTATCTTAGTTAAAAAGGGCGTAACAGCAGTGTAAGAAAGCGAGGTAGAGCATGAAAGGATACTTAGACGCAAAAGAGCTGGAAAGCTATAAGAAAGAGGATTTGCAGGAACTGGCAAAGCAACTGGGCGTAGATGCAGAGGGAACAAAGAAAGAAATTGCTGCACGCTGCGCAGCCGTCGAGGTAGATATACCAGACAACAGCGAGCTTACGGAAGAGGACAAAAAAGTAGCAGCCGAGGCAGCGGCAGAGGCAGCAGCTAAAGCCGAAGAGGAAAAGAAAGCAGTAGGGCTGGTAAAAGTAAAAGCACAGCGTCGTTTCCTTGACAAGGAATTAAACCAGATTAAGGATACTGGGGACGTTTACACCGTAAGCAGAGAACGTGCAACAGTTCTGAAAGAGGCAGGCGTAGTAGAAGTAGCAGAGTAAGAAAGAGGGTGCGGGCTATGGCAGCATATACCACTACATTAACCGAGAAGATGCGGGCGGCGCTGCGTATCAGTAGCACCAGTGAGAAAATCACAGAGGAAATAAACGACTGTATAGCCGCCTGCAAAGCTGATTTGAAAAACGACGGCGTAAAAGTAATAAAAGAGACAGACGAGCTGATTATAAGAGCAATTACGCTGTACTGTAAGGCAGAATTTGGCTTTAACAACAATGCGGAACAATTCAGAAAGTCATACGACGCACTTAAAATGCGCTTAGCTTTATCAGTGGAATACAACACAGCGCCGGAAGTGTCCGAAACGGACACCGACGGCGCAGAAAGCGAGGTATAAGCGGTGGAGTGGCAGGACGAATTAACGCTTATTGCAGAAACAGCAGCAGAAAACAGGGTAAATAAAAACGGCTTTGCAGTAAAGCCGGAAGAAAGCGCCCGCACTGTATTCTGTAACAAAAAAACAGTAGGATACAGTGAATATTTTAAGAGCCAGCAGACAGGAAAACTGGTAGAGGCAAAGTACGAGGTACACAAGGCAGATTATGGCGGCGAGGACGTAGTAGAAGTAAACGGGCGGCGCTATTTTGTACTTAAGACCTACGATACAGGAACAGACACCATAGAGCTTACGCTTACAGATTTACGCCACAGAAACGAGGTGTAAGCATGGGAGAGTTTAACACAGTCGGGCTGGAAGATATTATAGACGCTTTCAGCCGGAGAGAGGCGGCTACAGTTGAGGCAGTCCCCAAAATGCTTAAAGCTGGTGCTGATGTGCTGATAGAGGCACAGAGAGCAGAGGCACAGGCAATGGGACTGAATGAAACGGGCGGTTTTATCAATTCCATAAAAGCTACGGACGTAAAGGGCGACGATACGGAGAAATACGTAGAGATATACCCACAGGGACGGGCAAAGCATGGAAACGACAGAAAAGGAGATAAAAGCAAGGTGCGCTATGCAACAATCGGCTTTGTGGCAGAGTACGGCACAAGTAGCCACGCTGCACGCCCTTATATGACAGTGGCAAACGAAAAGGCGCACGAAAAGGTAGTAGAGGCACAGCGCAGTATATGGGAGAGTGAAACAGGCGAATGAGTATACAGGAGATTTTAGAAAGCGCAGGGTTGCCAGCCCAGAGAGGCGTTTACACTGGACGGGATAAGCCAGACGCATATTATACGTTTCTGCGGCTGCTGGGTACGCCTGCGGTAAATGCAGACGACGAAGAGAAAGAGCGCAGGGAAATGTATAGAGTTACGCTTTTCCATAAGGGCGATTTTGAGGCGCAGCTTGATAAGACAAAAGAGGTATTGAAAGCAGCAGGCGTTTATATCAACAGCATAGACGCAGAAAGCTACGAAACAGAAACGGGGTACTGGTTAGTGCCTATCACAGTCGAGATTTTGAAAGAGGAGTGATTAAACAATGACACTGGGACTGAAAGATTTATATTACGCCGTATGCACAGAGGCAGACGGAGCAGAGAGCTACGGGACACCTAAGAAAATGGCAGAGGCAATGAGCGCCGATTTATCCGTAAAGACAGCAGACGGCAGCTTGTATGCAGACGACACATTAAGCGAGAGCGTCACGGAGTTTGCAAGCGGAACGCTTAAGCTGGGAATTAAAGACCTTACGCCGGAAGTGCTGGCAGAGCTGCTGGGACAGGCAGTAGATAAGAACAGCGTAGTATGGGCGGGAAAAGAGGACGAGCCGCCGTATGTTGCTGTAGGGTTCAGAGCTAAGAAAACGGGTGGTAAATACCGTTACGTATGGCTGCTTAAAGCAAAATTTAAAGTACCGTCTGAAAAGTACGAAACAAAGGGCGAGAGTATCAAGTTTAACACGCCGGACATTGAGGCATCTTTTACAACAAGAAAGAAAGATAACTTGTGGAAAGCAGACTTTGTGGGAACAGAGGAAAGCGCAGCGGCTAAAACGTGGTTTACAGCAGTGCCGGAAAAGGCAGCAGCAATGGAAAGTGTATAAAACAGGAAAGGAGAGAGGCGTAGCATGGGCTGCGCCTTAATTTTATATCATGGGAGCATTAAAGAGCGGGGCTTTTCCCGTAGAGCTGAACGGCAAAGAATATGGTTTACTTTTTTCGCTGAACGCATTAGACGAAGTACAGGAAAAGTTTGGGGGCTACGACAAATTAAGTGAGGTATTCAATAAAGATAACCCAAACCTTTTTAAAGATACAAGGTGGTTACTTACGCTGCTTATTAACGAGGCACTTTTAGCAGAGGACGAAAACGCCCAGCTGCTTGAAGAGAAGAGGGTAGGCAGACTGATACACGCAGGAAATTTGCAGGAAGTACAGAGCGCTATTTTTAAATCGTTCTACAGAGGAACTGCGGGAGACAACAGCGACACAGAGAACGAAAACGACGGAGAAGAAACAACAGAAGAGGGAAACAGGGCAGCCGTGCAGGAAAATTAGATACTGCACGGCTTTTGTATATTGCAGTAGTGCTTTTGAGATACAGGGAACGTGAGGCATGGAGAAAAACACCATACCAGATAACGACACTGTTTAAATATCACAAGGAATATAACCCGCACATTTTCCGACAGGAACAGGCGGGAACACCAGCAGCTACAGAAAACATGGACGATATAGACATAGCGTTAGGGGGCTTTTAATTATGGCAGATAAGACGCAGAACGTCAAAACAAGGTTAAGTTTTGACGGAGAGGCAGAGTATAAAGCAGCCTGCAAGGAAATTAACAGCACCCTTAAAGTGCTTAATTCTGAAATGAAACTTGTAACGGCTGAATATAAGGACAATGCAAGCAGCGTAGATGCGCTGAAAGCAAAGCAGGCGGTACTACAGAAAACATACGACGAGCAGGCAAAAAAGGTAAAAGAAACCGAGGCGGCTTTAGAAAAATGCCGCAAGGCAACAGGAGACAATAGCGAAGAAAGTAAAAAACTTGAAACCCAGTTAAATTACCAGAAAGCAGCGCTTGTAAAGACAGAGCAGGAATTAGGCAAAACGACTGACGAAATGGAAAAAGCAGAAAAAGCCGCTGACGAAATGGGAAAGGAAATAAAAGACAGCGGGGAACAGGCAGACGACGCAAAGGGAAAATTTTCTGGATTTACAAGCGTGCTAAGCGGAATGGGTACAGCGCTTAAAGCAGCAGCAGCGGCGACGGCGGCAGCAGTTGCGGGAGCGGCAACAGCCATAGGAGCGCTTACCACAAAAGCGATAGAGGGATACGCAGCACAGGAACAGCTTGTAGGCGGTGTAGAAACTCTTTTCAAAACGTCGTCTGATACGGTTGTTGGTTATGCAAACGACGCATATAAAACAGCTGGAATGTCTGCAAATGAGTACATGGAAACAGTTACCAGCTTTTCAGCGTCGCTGCTTGCCAGTATGAATAATGACACGGCAGCGGCAGCAGAAAAGGCAAACGTGGCAATTACGGATATGTCAGACAATGCAAATAAAATGGGTACTGATATATCGCTTATACAGAACGCCTATAACGGTTTTGCAAAGCAGAATTATACCATGCTGGATAACTTAAAACTGGGATATGGCGGTACAAAAGAGGAAATGCAGCGACTGCTTGATGATGCAAGCAAGCTATCCGGCATTAAGTATGATATTTCATCATATTCAGACGTTGTAGACGCTATTCACGTCGTACAGACGGAAATGGGCATAACAGGGACAACGGCAAAAGAGGCAAGTACAACAATAGAGGGTTCGGTTAGTTCTATGAGTTCAGCGTGGGACAACTGGGTAGCTGGAATGGCAGACAGCGAGGCGAATTTCTCACAGCTTACAAGCAATCTGGTAGACAGTATTGTAACAGTGGTAGGGAATATAGCACCGAGGGTAATAGAAACAGTGCCGAGGCTGGTAAGCGGACTGGGAGAAATCGTAGAGCAGCTTGCAACGTATATACCACAGGTTATACAGGAGTTATTACCGCCTTTAATGAGCGGCGTACAGGACTTGCTTAATACGCTGGTTGGAATGCTGCCGGAAATGATAAGCATAATCGGGCAGATTATACCGACAATCATAGATACGCTGCTTACTATATTACCGCAGCTTTTAGAGGCAGGCGTACAGATTATTACGGAATTGGCGCAAGGTATCGCACAAGCGTTACCTACATTGCTGCCAACAATCGTAACGGTGGTTACGAACATTGTAACCATGCTGATAGAAAATATACCGTTGCTGATTACAGCAGCATTACAGCTGCTTACGGGGCTGGCACAGGGGCTGGTAGCAGCGCTGCCTGTACTGATTGAGGCACTGCCGGAAATCATAACGGCTATCATAAATGCACTGGTTGAGGGCATACCGCTTATTATCGAAAGTGCGGGCGATATTATAGTTGCATTGATTGACGGCATCATAGATGCAATACCGCTTTTAATCGCAGCCATACCGCAGATTATAGCAGCCATTGTAACAGGACTGATTACGGGGCTGCCTAAGATTTTGACGGCGGCAGGCAAGCTGGTAATGACAATCATAAATAAAATAAAAGAGCTACCTACTCTGATACCGCAGGCAATCGCTGCGGGCGTTGAGAAAATAGCAGAGTGGGGCGCAAATATGCAGGAAAAAGGCGGCACAGTTATAACAGGTTTTGTAACGAAAGTTATAGATATTGTTAAGGAGCTGCCGCAGAAAATCTGGAACAGTATAGTAAGCGCAGTAACCAGAGTGGCTACGTGGGGCGCAAATATGCAGACCAAAGCCAAAGAAGTAATGAACACAATGCTTACGAACATTGTAACGATTGTGAAAGAAACGCCTGCTAAAATCTGGAACAGTATAGTAAGCGCAGTAACCAGAGTGGCTACGTGGGGTAACAATATGCTTACGAAAGCCAAAGAGGTAATGAACGCCATGGTAACAGGCGTTGTTACGATTGTTAAGGAACTGCCGCAGAAAATCTGGAACAGTATAGTAGGAGCAGTTACCAGAGTGGCTACGTGGGGTAACAATATGCTTACGAAAGCCAAAGAGGTAATGAATGCCATGGTAACGGGCGTTATTACGATTGTTAAGGAACTGCCGCAGAAAATCTGGAACAGCATAGTAGGGGCAGTTACCAAAGTGGCTACGTGGGGCAACAATATGCTTACGAAAGCCAAAGAGGTAATGAATGCCATGGTAACGGGCATTGTTACGATTGTTAAGGAAATACCGCAAAAGATTTATAACAGCATTTCTGGTGCAATTTCCAAAGTGGCTACATGGGGTACAGAAGTAAAGAACAAAGCCGTAGAGGGCATGAGAAATGTAATTACTGGAATAGCAGACGTATTTAAGGATATTGGCAGTACGTTTGCAGGGTTCGGTAAAAACATGGTAGAAGGCATCTGGAACGGCATAAGCGGCGCTACGAGGTGGATAAAAGACAAAATAAGCGGCTGGGTAGGCAATGTTACCGACTTCCTTAAGGATTTATTTGGAATTGCCAGCCCGTCTAAGCTGATGCGTGACGAAATCGGCGTATATCTGGCGCAGGGTATCGGCGTTGGCTTTTCTAATGAAATCGGCGGCGTTAAGAAAATGATTGAGGACAGCGTACCGCAGGAGTTTGACGTAGACGCAAAGGTAAATGTAGGCAATGAATTTAAGTATGATAACGACGACAAAAAGCCAAAGCCGAGAGGCGGCGGCAGTGCAGCAGGCGGCGTAGTTGTCAATCAGTATATTTATGCGAATACCACGGACTATGCAAAACAGCAGAAAGAGGCAGCCCGACAGTTCAGAATGATAGCAAGGACGGTGTAACACATGGAAAATGAAAAACTGACTTACATAAATTCAAGGGGCGAGCGGTTAGAGCTGGGAGTAGACAGCGTATACCATTGCAATATAAGTAAAGACGTAGAGGGCATTTCCGGCGTTACGAGCGTCATTTACAGCACAAACAGTATGGGACAGCACGGCGACACCTACGTAGGGCAGCGTATCGAGGCGAGGGACATAGACGTAGTGGGACATATCAACACACGGGACAAGGCGCAGGCATTGGAACTGCGCCGCCGTATGCTTAAGATATTTAACCCAGAGCTTAGCGCTACGCTGGTGTATGAGTACGGCGGCTTTAAGCGTGTGATTGATTGCAGGGCGTATGGAGAGCCTAAGATACTAAAGAAAGAGGTACTTTATGAGTTTGATTTACAAATAGAGTGCCTTAACCCGTTCTGGCGGGAAGAGGAAGAAACAAAAGAGGATATAGCAAGCTGGGTGGCTGCGTGGCATTTCCCTTGCGTTATCGAAAAGGACAGCACAAAGAGCATGATATACGGATACCGAGCGGAAAGCGTAATAGTGGACTGCTACAACGAGGGCGACGTATCAACAGGAATGAGGATAAGGTTTACAGCACTGGGGACAGTTTCAAACCCGATACTGCTTAATGTGGATACCGAGGAATTTATACAGATTAACGCCACTATGAAAACGGGCGACGTGATAGAGATTAACACGAAGTACGGCAGCAAGGGCGCTAAGCTGATAAGGGACGGCGTAGAAACCGACTATTTCCGATACATTGATGTAGACAGTACATTTATGCAGCTTGCCATAGGCGACAATATGTTTAGATATGATGCAGCCAGCGGCGTAAATTCTCTGGAAGTATCCATATTCTACAGCAAGGAATTTTTAGGAGTGTGACGGTATGGAGCTTAGAGTATTCGACAAGACAGTACAGCCGCTGGGAGCTATAGACGAGCTGGCAAGCCTGCTATGGCATACAAAGTATTTTGACGTAGGAACTTTTAGCCTGCTTGCGCCGATTACGGACAATAACAGCCGTTTGCTGGTAGAGGGTAACTTAATAACCAAGCACGACGGAAAAAAGGAAGTAAAGACCGCCGACGGCGGCGTATGGCGCAGGGCAGCGCAGATAACCTACGTACACATTACCAAAGACGAGAACGGCTTAGAGCAGTTAGAGGCACAAGGCTATATGCTTAGCTGGTGGCTTAATAAGCGCTGCATTTATCCGCAGATTGTGGCGACAGGTACAAACCAGTATCTTATAAACCTTATGGTAAAGAACAACTGCGGCAGCGCAGCAGGAACAAAGCGGCGTTTTCCATTGCTTACATTTCTGGCGCAGGAAACCATAGACGGCGTGGCGGTTGAATATGCAAACGAGGTATACGCACAACTGGGGCAGGAAGTAAAGGCAAGGGCGCAGGCTGGAAAGCTGGGCTATGACATTCTGCTTAACGAAAGAGAGAGACTGTTTGGCTTTTATCTGTATAAGGGCAATGACCTTACAGCCACAAATACCGAGGGTAACACACCCTGCATATTTTCAAGAGATTTTGATAATGTCAACGAGCAGGAATACACAGCCAGTATAGAGAACTGCGGCAACTTTATTTATGTGCAGGGAGCAGCTGACGACGACGGCAGCCAGCCAGTAACCACAGTGGACGGCGAGGGCGCAACGGGGCTGGATTTAGTAGAGGTATTCTGCGACGCTACGGACATTGCCAGAAAGTACCAGCAGGGGGAAACAGAGGTAACAATACCGCTGAATACCTATATTGCAATGCTGAAAACGAGAGGCGGCGCAGAGTTGGAAAACTACGGCAAGAACATAAATTTTGTAAGTACCATAAATACAAATTCAAACTTAAAATTTAAGGCTGATTTTGATTTAGGCGACCGTATTACTTGCAAAGAAACTAAGTGGGGCATACAGATAGATGCACGCATTACAGAAGTAACAGAAACATACCAGAAAGGCGAGGAAACCATAGAGGCGACTTTTGGCGACAGCCTGCCGACGCTGGTAGACCAGATTAGGAAAGTGAGGTAGCAGAAATGGCAAACAGCTTACCGTTTAATGCCGTGGCAGTAGACGGAGAGTACGACAGGGTATATAAAGCCGAGGATTGGGCGTGGTACTTTGCTACTTTCATTGCAAACGGCATTTTTCCAAAGCCGAGCGACGGGCTACAGGTAGTAGCTTACAGCGGCATGGAAATAAGAGTAAATGCAGGCTATGCCTTTATAAACGGCTACGCCTTTAGAAATCCTGCAACGCTTAGCGTAACACTGGATACGGCAGAGGGAGCGCTTAACAGGGTGGACAGGGTAGTAGTTCGCTGGGATTTGCCGCAAAGAGATATGTATATTGCGGTGCTGAAAGGCACACCGTCTGCAAAGCCGACAGCAACGGCAGTAACACGCACTACGGAAATATGGGAGCTTGCGCTTGCAGATATTTACGTAGGCAAGGGCGTAACAAGGATACAGACGCAGAACATCACAGACCAGCGGTTTAATAGCGCAATCTGCGGCATTGTAACAGGAACGGTGGAAGAGATAGACGCAAGCGTGCTTACAAAGCAGTTTACGGACTTTTTCAACACCTACAGCGCAGCCGTGCTGGACGAGTTCAGCGCATATAAGCAGAGTATGGAAAAGTACCTTACAGAGATTGCGGGCGTATATGACAGCTACGTAAGCAAGACAGAGGGCTTATTTGCGCAGTATGAGAGCCAGTTTAACGAAAGATACAGCAGTTTTGAAAGCACGCTTGACAACTGGGACAAGGAACTTTTAAGCGCCTATACAGAATTTATGGCAAAAATTAAGCTATTCCAGTCGGACGCTGAAAACGAATTTAACACATGGTTTGAGAGTATCAAGGACAAGCTGGGTGAGGACATAGCAGGCAGCCTGCAACTGCAAATTGAAGAGCTGGCAGCAGCCATGCAGGAAGTGAAAAAGCAGGCAGAGGCAGGCACGAAAGAAACCAAAGAGGCAATAGCAGCGCTGGACGAGCGACTTAAGAGAGTAGAAAGCGGCTGGGGCATTGACTATAAGCATGATGCTGTACTGGGATTGTGTTACATGGGCGCAGCATACATGAGCCAGCATTACGAAAGAACAGTAGAAACGGCAGTGTTAGGGGCTACCTACGTGGGTAATTCCTATCTTGCAAATACATTTTAGAAAGGCGGCAGACCATGAAAGGATTTCCTAAAGTATTAAAGACAAAAGAGGATTATTACAACTGCCTTGCTATGGTAGCAAGCGGAGAACTGGCAGCAGCAGATTTGCTGGCGAAAATCGAGAGCGCAGAGAACCAGCGTTATATTGAGTGCGGCGTAGCAGCTGTAGAGGAAGAGAAAAAGGCGGTTACGGTATATTACTGCGACGAGGCAGCGGTAGGTATGAAATTTGTAGCAGGCGACGTATCCGGCACGGTGCAGGGAGTAACACATATCCAGACCGACGAGGCAGCGGCAGCAGGAGAGGCGGGAAACGACAGAACAGCCCTTACACTTTCCAAAGCGGTAAAAGCGGGCTGCAAGGTAATTGCGCTGGAACGCACAGACACCGTGGCAGGAATGACAACAGACGACATTGCAGCACTGAAAGGAGTATTAAAGCAGTATGAGTAGATTATTAGTGGACGACGTTACAAAGACCGACGCAAGGGCGCTTTTGAACGTAAATAAAATGGCTACAATCAGCGATATTGTAGCACCGAGCAATGAGTACATTTACGCCAGCGGAGCAAATGAGCTGACCGTAGTAGAGGGTTGCGTAATTGCCGTGGGCGGCGCTGGAATTTTCAAGACAGCAAATACAATTCTTACGGCTGCTAATCTGGACGCAGGCAGCGCTTTTGCGGTAGGTAAGGACTATTACGTATATATCTGCGACAGCAGAATTGACAGCGCAGACGAGAAATACGTAATTTCCCTTAATTCTACATACCCGACAGGCTGGAACGCTACAAACAGCCGTAAAATCGGCGGCTTTCATTATGGACGCTGCCGCAAGGTGGACAGCAATTTACAGCCGCTTAATGGCAGCAGTGTTATTTTTGGCACAGGCTGGGAAAGTGCAGTAAGCAACGGCATTGTACCACGTTCTGTATGGACACTGGGACACCGCCCGAAATGCAGCCCAGAGGGTATGGTATATTTAGGCGGCGGCACATGGGTAGATATTTACCTTAATTCTGACGACGGGGCAAAGGGCTTGAAATCAGAGTATGGCTGCGCACCTATGACGGGTACAGAAAGCATGAACTGGTACAACTTTGTAGAACGTCTGGCAAAGAGCGGTAAGCGTCTGCCGAACTATGCAGAATTTTGCGCTTATGCTTTTGGCAGCCCTGCCGGACTGGATAACGCAAATACAAACGCATGGAGCGCCACCAGCAACACAGGTAGGGGCGTAACAGGCAGTGTGGTAAATGCCGTTTCTTCCGTGGGCGTTGTAGATGCCGTGGGGCGTGTCTGGGAGTGGCTGGACGAGCTTATTACAAGAGCGGAACACGCCACAAATGCAGACTACCACGCAAGCGTAGCGTGGGGCTGGGACAAGAAAAGCCCATTGAACACAGGCGAGAAGTCTTACGACGTTGGTAACATTTACCAGTATTACGCATATTCTCTGGCGGCGTTGATGGCGGGCGGCGACTGGGGCAATGGGGCGGGTTGCGGCGCTCGTGCCGTGAGTTGCGCCGGTTACCCGTGGGGTGTCTATACGGCCCTTGGCGCTCGTGGGGCGTGTGACTCTCTGTAGACGGCGGGCGAAAGCCCAGCCGGATAAACGGGGGTAAGGCATGGACATACAGACAAAAACAGATATTATACACCAGAAAATATACGATTTTCTGCTATATATTTACCCTCTGCTTACGAAGTACCCAAAGTATGAGAAATTCAGTTTACAGACGGCGACAAGAAACGCAATTCTTGAAATGCTGCAAGAGGTTATAAAGTGGGATAAGACGGCAACGAAAAGCCACTTATACACGGTAGATACGGCATTGCAGGAAAGTAAAGAATTGCTGCGGCTGGCGCATGACTTGAAGTATAGCGCTATGAACGCACGGCACTACGGCGAGAGCTGCCGCAAGCTGAAAGAAATAGGCGTTATGCTGGGCGAACTGATAGAAGAGGTAAAGACCAGAAAATAGCAGGATATGGGGCAGCTGCTTACTTACAGCCTCTGGCGGCGTTGATAGCGGGCGGCAACTGGAACAATGGGGCGAATTGCGGCGCTCGTGCCGTGAATTGCAACAATTACCCGTGGAATGTCAATACGAACATTGGCGCTCGTGGGGCGTGTGACTTAGTGAGAACATTACAGGCACAGAGTTCTACGGAATACTGGCAAGGACTTAGAAAGGGATAAGACCGAGTGTTTAATATCCTATAGTCAGAGTGGCTGTCCCGCCGTGAGGCAAAGAGAAAAAATACGGCTGCTGGTTAGTAGCTACGGCGAAAGGCAGGAGCTTAATACTTGAAGAGAGTAGGATACATTACCGATAAGGACGGGCGGCGCATTACGCTTTTAGAGGCTATGGGCGACTATGGAAACGTACAGAAAGCCTATAACAAAGCCAGAAAGTGTAAACGCCACAGAAAAGACGTACTGATTTTTACGAAAGACAAAGAGGAAAACTTAGACAAGGTGCGGGAAGATATTATAAACCTTGCCTATGAGCCAAGCAAATACCATTACTTTAAGGTGTACGAACCGAAAGAGCGGCAGATAATGGCGCTGCCGTTCTATGACAGGGTGGTACAGCACGCCATAAACAACGTGTTAGAGCCTATATTTGATAAGCGGTTTATATCGCAGTCTTACGCCTGCCGGAAAGGTAAAGGTATGCACGCTGCGTCTGATACGCTAAAAGAGTGGCTGTATGAGTGGAACAAATACCACCCAGACCAGCCGCTTTATGCTATCAAGGCAGATATACACCACTATTTCCAAAGCATAGACCATGCGGTATTAAAAACTGAAATACGTAAGGTTATAAAAGACGCTGGGGTACTGGCATTGCTGGACAGGATAATAGACCACAACGGCAATATGCCGGACGGCGTAGGGATACCAGTAGGAAACCTTACCAGTCAGTTATTTGCAAATATCTATCTGGACGCATTAGACCAGTTTATTAAGCATGAGCTGGGCGTAGAGGCATACATACGCTATATGGACGACTTTGTAATATTAAGCCCAGACAAGGAACAGCTGCGCAACTGGCTTGCACGGATAGAGCAATTCTTACGGGAAGAGCTTAAGTTAGAGTTTAACCCGAAAACTACCATACTGGCAGCAAAGAACGGTATAGACTTTGTAGGCTACAAACACAGGGCAACGCACAGGAAAGTACGAAAGGACAGCATAAAGCGCATAAAGCGTACTATCAAGAAGTGCGAGAGCGGGAAAATCACAAAAGAGCAGTTACAAAAGAGTATACAGAGCTGGACGGGACACGCAGGACACGCCGACAGCTATAACCTACGAAAGAAAATAGAAACGCTGGCAGAGGCAGCCATAGAAAAGGCTGCTTAAGCGGCAAAATGCAGGAGCGAGTACATGAGTAGCAATTTATTAAGGGTAGTACAAGAACAACAGGAAACCATAGAAAAGCAAAGCAGGCTTATTGCTGATTTAATAGCCACTCTGGAAAGCTGGGAGCAGACAGCGAGCTACGACGGCGCAGAGCTGAAAGAGCGGGCAAAAGATTTGCAATTAAGAGAAAGGCAGGATTTATGAACATGACTATTACAGAATTTATTGAGGCGGCGGCACATAACAAAATTATCCAGCTGGTAGTATTGGCGATTGTGTGCGACACGGTTTTTGGCGTGCTGCGTGCAATCAAAGAAAAGAAATTTAACAGCTGCGCAGGCATTGACGGGGCTATCAGAAAAGTAGGTATGCTTATTTCTCTGGTATTCATGCTGGCAATCGACGTACTGATTAAGATTAACTTAATCGGATTTATACCGGAGCAGGTACGTACATATTTAGGGCTTGATACCGTGGGCGTGGCTGAATTTTTCGCACTGCTCTACATTGCCTATGAAGTAGTGAGCATTTTTAAGAATATGGCATTATGCGGGCTGCCCGTAAAAAAGGTATGGGAAAAGGTGCGGGAGTTTCTGGCGAAGTATACGGACGAACTGCCGGACACAGACGAACTGGACGGGGACAGCACCACAGGCAACGTAGAGGAACACAGGACACAGGAAAGATAAGAATAATAAGGACATAGCAGCAAAGAGCGCTTGCGGGACACCGCAGGCGCTTATTTTGTATGCGGAAAGGCAGGAAATATGAACATTAACAGAAAGATAAGTAAGTACAATTTCAATAAGGGCAGCGTTTCCAGAATTAAGTATATTGTTATCCATTATGTAGGCGCACTGGGCGGCGCAGAGGACAACTGCCGATATTATGGCGGCGGCAATAGAAATGCGTCGGCGCATTACTTTGTAGGATTTAACGGCGAGGTATGGCAGTGCGTAGAGGACGCTAATATAGCGTGGCATTGCGGAGCGTCGAGCTATAAGCACGCAGAGTGCCGAAACGCTAATAGTATCGGTATTGAAATGTGCGTAAGGAAGAAAAACACAAAGAGCATGGGCGCAACAGATAAAGACTGGTATTTTGAGGACGCAACAGTAGAGGCAGCGGCAGAGCTTACCCGTTACCTTATGAATAAATACGGCGTGCCTGCATCTCATGTAATCAGACATTACGACGTAACGGGCAAGATTTGCCCTAACCCGTATGTATATAACACCAGCGCCCACACATGGGACGAGTTTAAGCGTAAAATCAGCGGACAGGCAGAAACACCGCAGGGCGGCAATGAAAAAACAATCTGGAATTTTCTTACAGGAAAGGGCTTAAATGCTTATGCCGTGGCTGGTATTATGGGTAATCTGTATGCTGAAAGCGGGCTTATGCCGAACAACTTACAGAACACCTATAACAATAAGCTGGGTAAGACGGACGCAGAATATACAGCAGCGGTGGATAATGGCAGCTATGGCAATTTTGTAAAGGACAGTGCAGGCTATGGGCTGGCGCAGTGGACGTATTGGAGCAGAAAGCAGGCGTTGCTTAATCATGCAAAACAGGCGGGCGTATCCATTGCAGACCTTAATATGCAGCTGGGCTTTTTATGGGAAGAATTGCAGGGATACACAGCAGTAATGGACGCACTGAAAAAGGCGGGCAGTGTGCGTGCTGCATCTGATGCCGTTCTTACTGGATATGAAAAGCCAGCAGACCAGAGCGAAACAGTAAAGAAAAAGCGTGCAGAGTACGGCGAGGGATACTATAAAAAGTATGCAGCAGGAAACGGTACAAAGTATTACAGAGTGCGCAAGAGCTGGACGGACGCAGCAAGCCAGCTGGGGGCGTTTACGTCGCTGGAAAATGCAAAGAGCGCTTGCAAGGCGGGTTATACTGTATATGATGATAACGGCAAGGCGGTATATACCGCAGCGGGGCAGCAGACAAGCGCAGGCGTTCCGTTTAGCGTACAGGTAGATATTTTAGACCTTAATATCAGAACAGGAGCAGGCACGAACTATGCAAAGACGGGAGAAACCACAGGAAAGGGAGTATTTACCATTGTGGAAGTGAAAGCCGGACAGGGCGCAAGTGCTGGCTGGGGACGCTTGAAGAGTGGCGCAGGCTGGATTAGCTTAGATTATGCCACAAGATTAGCTTAAGTTTTCGAGGGTGGGCGGTTCGCTGTCTGCCCTCTATTTTTTTGCGATTTTCTTAGAAATCTATACAAAAGTGTTGACAATATACCGAAAAAGGTATATAATAAAATCATGGAAAGGAGATAAGAACAAATAAGAGGCAAAGCCACTGGAAAGGAGAAACGGCACAATGGGTAAGAAAAAGAAACAAAAGAAAAAGCCTATCAACTGGCAAGAATTGGCAATCAGTGCAGTGATAGACTTAATCATAGGAACAATACTTATCATAATTGGTAAGTACATAGGTTAGGGCGAAAGCCCTAACCAACAGGCGGGCGATAAGCCCGCCGCCTATAAGAAATATAACACAAACCCAAAGCCGAGTAAAGAGTATGCTTTTAAAATTAGGAGTATTTTTAGTAGCAGTAGGACTGGTAAAGCTGCTGGTTGCTTTCATTTTGAGGGCAAGAGAAAAGAGAGGTAAGGCATGAATTTAGGCGAAAACATTAAAAAAGCACGAAAAGCGGCAGGCGTGACGCAAAAGGAACTTGCAGAGCGCCTGCAAGTATACCAGAAAGATATAAGCCGCTGGGAAAACAACGAGCTTACGCCAAACGCAATAACACTTGCGAAAATTTGCAGAGAGCTTAACGCCTCTGCTGATGAAATTTTAGAATTGAAGTAGAAACGAAAGCGAGGGCTTACTATGACAAAGAAAAAGGTAATTTTATTGGTAGTGGCTGCATTATTTGCAGTAAGCGGTTTAACGGCGCTGCCGTCTGGAAATATAACAGGTGGGGTGGGTTGTATTGTGATTGCGGCAGTATGCGCCTATTTTGGACTGAAAAAGAAAAGCGCAGGAAAAGAGAACGGAAACAGAACACCAGCGCCTGCCGCCGCATCTGGTAGCAGGGTTTTAGATACAATCAGAACGAAAGTAGTAGGCGTGACGTTCAATAATGAGGACGGAGAAAACAGGCAGGATATTTTAAGCAAAATGTCCGGTAGTGAAGATATTACAGTAGAAAAGTACACATACAACGGAGAGCCTGCCGCATACGTAAAGTGGGGCGATAAGGTAATAGGCAATCTATCGGCAGAACTGGCGGGGGACTTAGCGAGAAAGTACCCGAAAGCCCGCTACACCGCAGAAATACTGGAAATTTCTGGGGGGGGGGGTACAGACGTTCGGGTGCAATATAGAACTTGACGTAATCGAGGACGCAACGCCCAGCGTAAGCCAGCATACGGGAGAAACTACAGTATATGTAGACCGTAGCAACAAAAAATACCATAGTAAGCCTAACTGTTCGGGAATGAAAAACCCAAAGAGCATACCGCTAAGCCAAGCAAAGAAGAAATACACCGCTTGTAAAAAGTGTTGTAAATAGGTAAAGGCATAAGCCGCAGACTTTTATGGAGGATTATTATGTTAAAAAAAATAGCAACAGACAAGGCGCCTGCAGCAATCGGACCTTATTCCCAGGCAATTGCGGCCGGTGATTTTTTATTCGCTTCAGGCCAGATTCCCATTAACCCTGAAAACGGCAATATTGAGGCTGAGGGGATCGTGGCTCAGGCGGAGCAGGTTATGAAAAATATCGGAGCCATTCTGGAAGCGGCGGGCACGGATTATGCAAATGTGGTGAAGACAAGCTGTTTCCTGGCTGATATGGCGGATTTCGCGGCATTTAACGGTGTTTATGAGAAATATTTTACGGAAAAGCCTGCCAGGAGCTGTGTGGCGGTTAAGGAGCTGCCCAAGAGTGTGCTTTGTGAAGTAGAAGTGATCGCTTATCTGGGCTGATGCTTATGGGTACGAAAGATAATATCGTTCTGATCGGTATGCCCGGAGCGGGGAAAAGTACGGTTGGGGTGGTCCTGGCTAAGGTTCTGGGCTGCCGGTTTCTGGATTCGGATCTGGTTATCCAGGAGGAGACGGGGCGGCTTCTTCATGAGATCATTTCGGAGGATGGCGTCGACGGCTTCCTGGAGATAGAAAATGATGTGAACAGCCGGATAGAGACAAGCCGCAGCATTATTGCCACCGGAGGAAGCGTGGTGTACGGGGAACAGGCCATGCGTCATCTGAAGGAGATAGGGACCGTGGTTTACCTGGAGCTTTCCTGCGAGGAGATCAGAAAAAGGCTTGGTGATCTGAGAAAAAGGGGTGTTGCCCTGAAGGAAGGGCAGACTCTTGAGGCGCTGTATGCGGAGAGGGTCCCTCTTTATGAAAAATATGCGGATGTGACGCTCTGCTGCGGAGGAAAGAGGATGCGGCAGATTGTATCGGAGCTGTCCGCAGTTTTTCAGCCCGAAGGGGAATGACAGGCCATAGGATACGGTTTTTAAGTTTATTATAGAAAGTTGGTATGTTTTATGGAACAAAACAGCCAGAGCAATAAAGGCGGGCAGAGCTATCGCAGCAGCCTGCTTCTGTTTCTTGCGGCTTCCATCTGGGGCGTGGCCTTTGTGGCCCAGAGCGTCGGTATGGATTATATGGGGCCTTTTACCTTTAATGGGGCCAGAAGCCTGATAGGCGGGATGGTTCTGCTTCCGCTGATCGCTTTCCGGGAAAGAAACAGGAAAAGGGATGCAGTGGAAGAAGAGACACCGGAGAAGAAAAAAGCGCGGCGTAAGGTGACGCTGATCGGAGGCTGCTGCTGCGGCCTTGCCATTTGTACCGCAAGTATGTTTCAGCAGTACGGCATCCAGTATACCACGGTGGGAAAGGCCGGTTTTATTACCACACTTTATATCATCATCGTCCCTATCATGGGGCTTTTCTTCGGGAAAAAAGTGAGAAGGATCGTGTGGGCGGGTGCGGCGCTTGCAGCGGCGGGGATGTACCTGCTGTGCGTCAACGAAACGCTGAGCCTGAATAAAGGAGACCTGCTGGTATTCATATGTGCGGTGATTTTTTCCATACATATCCTGGTGATTGATTATTTCTCTCCCAAAGCGGATGGGGTGAAGCTGTCCTGCATCCAGTTTTTTGTGGCGGGGATCATCTGTACCATCGGGGCCTTCCTTGTGGAAACGCCCACCTGGAGCGCGCTGGTGAGCGGCGCGGTGCCGGTACTGTATGCGGGTGTCATGTCCTGCGGCGTGGCTTATACCCTGCAGATCATCGGACAGAGGAATCTGGATCCGACGGTGGCATCCCTGATTCTCAGCCTGGAATCTGTGGTTTCGGTCCTGGCGGGCTGGGTGATACTGAACCAGACCATGAGCTCCAAGGAAATTTTCGGCTGTGTCCTTGTCTTTGCAGCCGTAATCCTGGTACAGCTTCCGGAAAAGAAACGGCAGCCGGAGGCGGAGTCAGAAGTCGGTTAGAAGCTTGAAAAACAACAGAATAAGTACGACGATAATGATGGGGCGGACTGTTTTCGCCCCATTTTTTACTACCATGCCGGAGCCGATGAAGTTGCCCAGAATGGAGAAAAGAGCGGCGCAGAGCCCTAACAGGAGAAAGACCTGTCCGTTTATAAGAAAAGTGACAAGAGCCGCGACATTGGAGGCCAGGTTGATGCATTTGGTATTTCCGGAGGCGGTGCGCACGTCCATCCGTGCAAGACCTGTGAGGATCAGTACCAGGAAGGTGCCTGTCCCGGGACCGTAAAAGCCATCATAGGCCCCGATGATAAAAGCCGCCAGCGTAGCGATCACAAGCTGTTTTTTCAAAGGAAGGGCAGGCCCCTGGGTATCCAGCGGGCTTTTTTTGCGCAGAACGAAAAAAGCGGTCACGGGAAGGACGATAAAAAGCATCCCCTTTATATAACGCTCGTCCAGAGCCAGGACCAGACGTGCGCCGATGGCGGAACCGGCAAGGGCCGCAAGGACGGTGGAGGGAACGAGCGGAAGGCTGACACATCTGTTCTTCAGATAGCGGAAGGCGGAAACCGTGGTGCCGCAGGAAGAGGAGAGCTTATTGGTAGCCACTGCCATATGGGGAGGAAGCCCTGCCATCAGGTAAGCGGGCAGGGAAATAAGGCCGCCTCCCCCTGCTATGGAATCCACGATTCCGGCCAGAAAAACCATCGGACATACGATAAAAAATACATGTATATTCATTGTCAAAAAAACCTCGGATTGTCACAAAATTTCCCTTTATTCTACCAGTGTGCCGGATCACATGCAAGCGTTTTTGTCAAGAATTTATTCCATGCTTTTTCGTTAACGAATTGTAAATAGACTGTGAATTCTTTCTAGCTTTTTTGTGATTCTATTGTTTTGGTCTGGTGTTGCAGGTATAGTATAAACAGGGGATAAAAGAATCTGTTCAGACATGTTAATCAGCAGCATCGGCAGAGAGCGGGGGATGGTTTTTTGTGAAAAAAAAGATTTGGTTTGCTTTATTTGCGGCAGCAGTAATTATTAATCTTGTGGCATGGAACAGCAGTGCCTTCTGTGACTGGCATATCCGGTTTTTCTTTCCCGTTTCCATCAATACCTATGGCAGGATGATGTCGGTTGTTCCTTTTTCCGTCGGGGAATGGATGATCGTATTCGGGCTGCTTTTGCTTGCGGAAGCGCTCATTCTGGGTTTGGTAAGGCTCTTTGTCAAAAAGGAATGGGTGAAAAAGCTGTGCAGTGGGTTTTACAAGGGCTTCGCGTGGGTCCTTCTGGCAGTTTTCTGGATCATGACCTGCAACTGCTTCCTTTTATACCATGCTTCTCCCATCGATGAAAAATACATGCCGGAGAAGACGGAACGTACCTATACGGATACGGAACTGGCGGCGGTGAGGGATTATATCGTAACCCAGCTGAATGTACTGACGGAACTCATGGAACGGGATGACGCAGGATATCTTGTTTATGATGAGGAGATCAGCGATGGGGCAATCAGGGCCATGCAGAAGCTGGGAAACGAGTACGGACAGCTGGCCGGTTATTACCCTAAAGCAAAAACCATTCATTCTTCGGATTTTCTGAGCCAGGAACATATGATGGGATATTATTTCCCTTTTTCCATGGAGGCTAATTACAATAAAACCATGTATGTGGTGAATAAGCCCGCCACTATCTGTCATGAACTGGCGCATCTGAAGGGCTTTATCTATGAAGACGAAGCCAATTTCATCGGCTTTCTTGCCTGTGTCAGCTCCGACGACCTGTTCTTCCGGTACAGCGGCTATATGAGCGTGCTGGGCTATGTGGAAAACGAATTCAGGGATTCCGTCAATCATAAGGCGTCGGCGTATTTCGAACACCCGGAAATCGCCAGAAGCGTATATGACGATGATCTGTTCCTTACGGCGGAGGCCTGGGAAAAGGTGGAAGAAAAAGCGGTGATTCAGACCGCGGTAGTGAAGAAAGCCTCCAACCAGTTTACGGAGGCAACGCTGAAGCTGAACGGCGTGGAAGACGGAATGAAGAGCTACAGCAGGGTAGTGCAGCTGCTTTTGAAATATTACGACGGGATTTTGTATTGAAAAGGTTTGGGAGCTTCTTCCGTAACCTGGAATGATATGGAAATTTAAGCAAAAAATATGGAGAAAATAGTCCTTTCACAGGATGGACTATTTTCTCCATATTTTTTTGTGTAAAAGTGAAATAATCTCCATGTTAAAAAAAGAATCCTCCATGCTAGAATCAGTTAAGTCAGGCGCCCGCAGCGGGTGCAGATAAAAATCCAGGAGGAAGAAGTATGAGTGGGACAAAACAAAAATCCATCCGGGCAGAGCGGGAAAAGAAAAAAAGTGTATGGAAGAACTGGCAGCTGTATATCATGTGCCTGCCTGCAGTCATTTATTTTCTTATCTTTGCCTATAAGCCTATGTATGGAATTATTATTGCCTTCAAAAATTACAGCATGAGAAAGGGAATCATGGGAAGTCCCTGGATCGGCTTTGGAAACTTTGAAAGGCTGTTTTCTTCCTACTGGTTTCCCATCATTTTAAAAAATACGCTGACGCTGAGTGGACTGACGCTGATTCTGGGATTCCCCATCCCGATCCTTCTGGCGCTGATACTCAATGAAGTGCAGAACAGCCGTTTCAGGAAGGGGTTTCAGACAATATCCTACGCACCCCACTTTATTTCAACGGTAGTCCTATGCGGTATGCTCACCCTGTTCCTGAGCCCGTCCTCCGGCGTGATCAATCGTTTTATTACCATGCTGGGCGGGGAGCACATTAATTTCCTTCAGGAACCGTCCATGTTCAAATGGGTATATGTGCTCAGTGGCGTATGGCAGGAAATGGGCTGGGGGAGCATCATCTATTTCGCAACCCTGTCGGGGGTGGACAAAGCGCTGATCGAAGCGGCGGATATAGACGGCGCTTCCAGGCTGCAGAAGATCTGGTATATCAATCTTCCGGTCCTGGTGCCGACCATCCTGATTCTGCTGATTTTAAACTGCGGCTCCCTGCTTAGCGTGGGATATGAAAAGGTGTTCCTTCTGCAGAATCCCACGAACCTGAGTGCCTCCGAGGTCATTTCAACGTTTGTATACAAATCCGGTCTGGAAAAGTCGGACTTTTCATTCGGAGCAGCGGCGGATTTATTTAATTCTGTCGTGAATACAATTGTCCTGGTGCTTGCGAATACGATTTCCAAGCAGACAACAAAAACGAGCCTGTTCTGATGAAAGGGGTAAGAATGGATGAAAACAAAAAAGCTGAGTAAGACGAAGATAAATAACGGGATATTCAACACTGTGATTTATATCCTGCTGCTGCTTCTGGCTGTCATAATGCTGTATCCTCTGATTTTCGTATTGAGTGCGTCCTTCAGTGATCCGAAAGCGGTTGCCGGGGGAGAGATGCTGCTGCTTCCGATAAAGCCTTCTCTGGAGGGGTACCGGTACCTGATGCAGTATAAGGAAATCTGGGTCGGCTATGGGAACACCATCTTTTATATGATTGCGGGGACCCTGCTGAACCTGGCCGCCACGCTGCCCTGCGCCTATGCCATGTCCCGGAAAGATCTGAAAGGGCGGAAGTATCTGATGATTTACTTTATGATTACCATGTACTTCAGCGGAGGCATGATTCCCGGGTATTTGAATATCAAGAGCCTCGGGCTGCTGGACACCCGCGGCGTTATTCTGATAAACGGCCTGGTATCCACCTTTAACCTGATTGTGGCGCGTACCTATTTTATGACCTCAATTCCATGGGAAATACAGGAAGCGGCGGTTATTGACGGGTGCAATGATTTCCAAATTTTCGGTAAAATCATATTCCCGCTGTCAAAGGCGATTACCGTTGTAATGACTCTGTATTATGGAGTGGGCCGCTGGAATTCATACTTTGTGGAAATGATTTATCTCAAAGACAGGAACAAATTCCCTCTGCAGCTGTTTCTGCGTGAGATATTGACGAAAAGTACGTTTGCCAAAACGGCCATGGCGGACGGCATGAGCTTTTCGGCGGAACAGATGATGGCTCTTATAAAACAGGCGGATACGGCGAACATGATCAAATACGGAGTCATTGTCCTTTCCGCACTGCCGATGCTTATCATCTATCCGTTCCTGCAGAAATACTTCGAGCAGGGTGTAATGATAGGATCTGTGAAAGGCTGATATATCAATTTCATTATCATAGATGATATATAAAATAAAAAAACAGGAGGAAGATGTATGAAGAAGAGATTCCAAAAAACGGCTGCCATTGTTCTGGCGGTCAGCATGGCTGTCAGTCTGGCGGCGTGCGGTAAGCAGGCCGAGGAAACCGGAAATGCCGGGAGTGCCGCAAACACGGAAAATACCGGAAGCGCTGACACACAGGCGTCATCAGGTACCGGCAGTGTGGAGGTGAATGAAACAGGGTATCCCATTACCAGTGAGGAGATCACCGTAACAGCCGCAGGCCCCATGCCCTCAGGGTGTGAAGACTGGTCACAGCTGGCGGTTATCGACGAATATGCCAACCGGCTCGGCATCCGTCTGGACTGCGATTTCTATGAGACAGACTGGGAAACCCAGCTGACATTAAAGGTGGCGGGCGATGAACTGCCGGATATGCTGATAGGCTGTTCCATGAATGTCAGCGACGTAAATGAATGGGGCGGGGAAGGTTATTTCCTGGATCTGAGCCAGTATATGGATCTGATGCCCAACCTTAAGGCATATTTCGATCAGTATCCGGAGCTGGAAGCATATTGCACGACTTCCGACGGCCATATCTACGGCCTTCCCAAACTGAAGGTTGATATGACCGACCGTCTGACAAGAAGCTTTATCAACAAGCAGTGGCTGGATAATCTGGGACTTTCCATGCCCACGTCGATTGATGAGTACTACGATGTGCTGGTTGCATTCAAAGAGCAGGATGCCAACGGCAACGGGGATCCGGATGATGAGATACCGCTTCTGTTCACTTCGGACAGCGGAGGCTATACCGCTCTGGAAAAAACACTGCTGGATGCGTATGGTATTTTTACCACGGATCCCAACTATGTCCTTCAGGCAGATGAGAGCGGCAAGGTAGAACTGGCAAATATCAATGATACCTACAAAGAATACCTGAAATTCATGCACAGGCTGTATGCAGAAGGCCTGATGGAGCAGGAAGCGTTTACGATTACAGGCGATGAGATTACCACAAAACAGCAGGGTGATGTATATGGTTCCTTTGGCTGTGGTTCCGCTCCGTTCGTTATGGCGAATAAAGACATCAGCTATGATGCGAACTGGATGGCTCTTTCCGGCATGTCTTCCGAACTGCATCCGAAGAGGGAAGCCAGCATTGCCAGTCCTGTTCAGAACAGTATTCTTGTTGCGGTAAACGGCAATACGGAATATCCGGAAGCCCTGGCCCGTTTCATTGACTATTTCTATACGGAAGAAGGAATGCTTTCCGCTACAAAAGGCTATGACGGAGTCACCTTTGATATGGTGCAGGATGACCTTCTTGGAACAGAGGTACCGGAGATGCGTATTCCGGACGGCTATACTTCCGGGGAAGAATTCCGTTATAAAGGAGCTATCCTGAATGAAGCCCTGAACCTTGTAGAAAAAAATATTGACCGTCAGGCTATGTTTGAGAGTGACAGGGAAGTGCTGGAAAAACCTGAATTCGTGGAGAAATACGGATGGGCAGCGCGGGTAATTGATGCCTTTAAGTCGGATGATGTAACTGGTGTGGAAGCATATCCGGTGGTATCTTATACTTCGGATGAAGTGGAAGAAAGAGGAGCTGTTTACAAAGACATTACTACCTATCTGAAACAGGCGAGAGCGCAGTTTATTACCGGCGAACTGGATCTGGATAAAGACTGGGATACCTATGTGAATACTTTAAATCAGATGAATCTGGGCCGTCTGCTGGAAATCGAGCAGGCTGCATATGACCGCTATGCGGCTGTAAAAGGCTGATAAATCTAGTTGATGAAAAGTTCCTCTTGAAATCGTATATAATCATTCAAGAGGAACTTTTTTTAGAAGTTAAGGAGAAGGGCATGCTGTATCAGAAAAAACTGGAAGAGACATTATCGGAAGAATTATTCAAAAACCCGTCCGGTGAATACCGAGGGGCGCCCTTTTGGGCCTGGAACTGTAAGGTGACAAAGGAACAGATTGATGACCAGACGGAGATATTTTTGCGGATGGGGATGGGAGGGGCCCATATCCATTGCAGGACGGGGATGAATATTCCCTATATGAGTGATGAATTTTTGGATCAGGTATCGTACGCCCATGAAAAGTTCCGGGAAAAGGGGATGCTGACCTGGCTGTACGACGAAGACCGCTGGCCCTCCGGGTACGGCGGCGGATTTGTCACAAAGGATCCGGAATTCCGTATGAGATTCCTTGTCTTTTCTCCGGAGGAAATACCGGAAGGCGTACCCGAAGACAGAGGGCGGGACGTATCGGCGGCCGTGATTATCAGAAGCGCATCCAGAAAACTGCTGAAAAGGTATGGGGTATTGCTGAATGCGGATGGTACCATGGAGGATTACCGGGCTCTGGAAGATGGAGAGGAGATTCCGGAGGGATATGATCCCTGGTATGCCTACCTGGAAATTTCAGGCGATAATGTCTGGTTTAATAATCAGGCCTATGTGAATACCCTGGATGAAAAGGCGATCGCCCGTTTCCTGGAGGTGACGCATGAAAAGTATGGTGAAAAAATGGGCGAATATTTTGGAAAGGATATTCCGGCTATTTTTACAGATGAACCGCAGTTTGCCCATAAAACCAGGCTGGGGAGGGCCCATGACAGGAAAGCCCAGTTCATTCCCTATACGGATGATTTTGAAGAAACATATGAAGCGGCTTATGGTGAGGAATTCCTGAAATATCTTCCCGAAGTTTTCTGGGAACGGGCAGAGGAGCCGGTTTCGGAGACGAGATACCGGTATCATGATCATATCGCGGAACGTTTTGCCCGCGCCTATGCGGATCAGACAGGCAGCTGGTGTACCGGACACGGAATTGCGCTGACAGGCCACATGATGGAGGAACCGACCTTGAAAAGCCAGACGGCGGCATTGGGAGAGGCGATGCGTTCCTATCGGAGCTTCCATATTCCGGGAATCGATATTCTGTGTGATTCCAGGGAACTGACGACGGCAAAGCAGGCGCAGAGTGCGGTTCATCAGTACGGCAGGGAAGGGATGGTCAGTGAAATCTACGGCGTGACAAACTGGGACTTTGATTTCCGGGGACATAAGCTGGCAGGTGACTGGCAGGCGGCCCTCGGTGTGACGATGAGGGTCCATCATTTGGCCTGGGTTTCCATGGAGGGAGAAGCGAAAAGGGATTATCCGGCCTGTATCGGCTATCAGTCCCCCTGGTTTGAGGAATATAAGCTGATTGAGGATTATTTTGCCAGAGTGAATACGGCGCTTGTCAGAGGAAAGCCCGTGGTACGTATAGGCGTGATACATCCTGTGGAATCTTACTGGCTGAAGTGGGGAAGTGAGGAAACCACCTATGCAGACAGGGAGGCGATGGAAGAAAAATTTGACAGCCTGATAAAATGGCTGCTGTATGGGCTGCAGGACTTTGACTATATCGCGGAATCCCTGCTGGAGGAGCTTCCGGAGGGAGAAAAAGGCTTTACCGCAGGAAAAATGCGGTATGACGTGATATTGGTGCCGGACTGCCTGACCTTGCGCGAGAATACGGTGATGAGGCTGGAGGCCTTTGCGAAGGAGGGCGGAAACGTCATATTCATGGGAGGTGTTCCCGAATATGTGGCGGCCCGCAAGAATGACCGGGCGGCGAAGCTGGCGGGACAGTGTATGAAAATACCCTTTGAAAAGAGGGAATTAATGAGAAGGCTGGAACCGTACCGTATGCTGGATATCCGGAATCAGGCTGGAATTCCCACGGATCATTTCCTTTATCAGATGCGTGAGGACGGAGAAAACAGGTGGATTTTCCTGGCCCATGGCAGAAAGCCGGAGAAGCCGGACAGTATGGAAAAAGAAAAACTGACGATATCCGTTTCGGGAATCTGGAGAGTGGATTTCTATGACGCGCTGTCTGGAAATGTGGGGGAAATTCCTGTATTTTATAAGGAAAACAGGACGGTATGGGAAATCACTTCCTATGCCTGCGATTCCTTCCTGTATTGCCTGAAGCCCGGCAGATGCACCCTGCACAAAACCGTGAAGGCCACAGGACGGCAGCAGGCGGTGAAGCTTCCGGAATCCGCCCGGGTAACGCTGGAGGAAGACAATGTCCTTCCGCTCGATATGGCGGAATTCCGGCTGGATGACGGGGAATGGAGCGAAAAAGAGGAAATACTCCGCCTGGATAATCAAATCCGCGAAGAGCTGGGATATCCCAGGAGGGCCGACGCCTACGCGCAGCCCTGGATATACGGAAAACAGGAATATGAACACAGGGTATCCCTGCGTTTTCACATAAATTCTGAAATCGATATAACAGACGTCCGGCTGGCGCTGGAAAATGCGGATATCACAGAAGTATTCTGGAATAACAGAAAAATAGAAGATCCCGCAGAGGGTTATTATGTCGACAAACAGATCCGAACAGTAAAACTGGACGGCGTAAAGACCGGAGAGAATATTCTGGAGGTACATATCCCATATCATGCCAATGTAAATGTGGAAGCCATGTATCTTCTCGGGGATTTCGGAGTAAAGGTCGGGGGCTGTACCGCGGTTCTGACAGAGCCGGTAAGGGAGCTGGCCTTCGGAGATATCTGTACCCAGGGGCTGCCCTTTTACGGAGGGAATCTGACCCTGCATATGCCTGTGGAGATCAGGCAGGACGGCACGCTTTCCGTTTGGGTAACCAAATTCCGGAGTCCATTGATAGAAGTTACGCTGAACGGCACGGAGAAAAGAAAGATTTTTAAGAGCCCCTGTCAGGCAGAATTCGAAGGGGTAAAAAAAGGCAGCTGTGAACTGGCGCTTAAGGTATTCGGAAACCGGAAAAACACGTTCGGCCAGCTGCATAACTGCAGCGATACACAGACCTGGTGCGGGCCGGATGCCTGGAGGACAACAGGGGAAAACTGGGCGTATGAATACCAGCTTACACAAACAGGAATCCTGGTATCCCCATATGCTGTATTAACGGAGGAACCGTAGGTTTCATGAAGGGAAGGAGTGCATTATGTTTTTAACGTTGGATAAATTCAGGCAGAGAGTCAGGGAACTGGGGGAAAAAAGATATTTCGGCCACAGCTGTATTGCCCCTTTTATATCCATGGAGGGAAATCTTCCTCCGGATGAAAGCTACAAGGGACTGCCGGAAAAGGTAGAAGGGCCGGAGTTTGGCCTCCATGATTTCTTTGTGGGAAGAGACAGGTATTTATGGCTGGAAAGAACCGTTAAGCTTCCGGAAGCAAAAGAAGGCTGTGAGACGGTGGGATTATTTGATTTCGGGGAAACCGGCGGCGGATATAACAGCGGATTTGAATCCCTGCTGTATGTGGACGGGCACCCTTACCAGGGAGTGGATACCCATCATAAGGAAGTGATTTTCCGGGGGAAAGAAGGAAAAGAGGTCTGCCTTACCTTCCTTTTGTGGACGGGCCTTGAGGGAGGCGGGGAGCATACCTCCTTTTACCATCAGTGCCGGCAGGCGGATGTAGCGTATCTTCATAAAAAGACGGATGAGCTTTATTATTTCGCAAAAGCCATCACGGAAACGCTTCTGCTTCTCCCTCCGGAAAATGAGCAGTATGCGAAGCTGAAGGCGGCGCTGGATCGCACCTTTTCCTGTATCAACTGGGATGAAGAATCCTTTTATAAAACGGCGGAAAAGGCTCATGATATGCTGATGGATGAGCTGGATCGGATGGAAAAAAGCACGGAGGTGACGGTGAATGTGGTGGGGCATACCCATATCGATGTGGCCTGGCTGTGGAGGCTGAAGCATACCAGGGAAAAAGCCCAGCGCTCCTTCTCAACCGTACTCCGCCTGATGGAGCTGTATGACGAATATATTTTCCTGCAGACACAGCCCCAGCTTTATAAATATGTGAAGGAGGACTGTCCGGAATTATATGAAAAGATCAGACAGAAGGCTGCAGAAGGAAAATGGGAGCCGGACGGCGGCATGTGGGTCGAAGCGGACTGCAATCTTTCTTCCGGAGAGGCCCTGGTCCGCCAGTTCCTGTACGGAACCCGTTTCCTGGAACAGGAATTCGGGAAAAAATGCGAATACCTGTGGCTGCCTGACGTATTCGGCTACAGCTGGGCCCTGCCGCAGATTTTAAAGCAGTGTGAAATCAATACCTTTATGACGACGAAAATCAGCTGGAATCAGTTTAACAGCATCCCGGACGACCTGTTCTGGTGGAGGGGCATCGACGGAAGTGAGATCCTCACCTATTTTGTAAATACGCCCGGCGAGGGACAGGATATGGATACCAGATATGCCACCTATAATGGAATGGTTACTCCCCACGCAGTCCTGGGAAGCTGGAATAAGTTCAAAAACAAAGATCTGAGCAGGGATACCCTGATCTCTTACGGCTACGGTGACGGCGGAGGCGGAGTCACCAGGGACATGCTGGAGCTGAGAAGGGCCATGGATGTGATTCCGGGGCTTCCCCATGTAAAATCGGTACAGGCGGGAGAATTTTTCAGAAAGCTGCATGAAAACGTGGAAAATACAGACCGTTATGTTCATACATGGGACGGGGAGCTGTATCTGGAATATCACAGAGGAACATATACTTCGCAGGCATACAATAAAAAAACAAACCGCCATATGGAGAACAAGCTTGTACAGACGGAATGGCTGTCTTCACTCGCCTATATCCTGGGAGGAGGCTATGCCGGACAGGAACTGAATGACAGCTGGGAATGTGTTCTGCTTCATCAGTTTCATGATATTATTCCGGGTTCTTCCATTCACGAAGTATATGAAGATTCCCGAATCAATTACCGCGCGGCGGAAGAACGTGCCGATCATGTATGGGAAGAAGCCCTGAAAACAGTAATACAGGAAAAAGAGCATACCTACAGTGTGTACTCCACAAACAGCTTCGGAGGAAAAGAACTGGTTTTGATTCCCGAACAGGAAGAAGGAAGCTTCACGGACGGCAGCGGACGAAAGCTGGAAGCACAAAAAACGGAAAGGGGTTATGAAGTGCAAGTGGAGACAGAACCCTTTGCCGCGATTCCCGTAATTTTCAAACCGGGAGAAAAAAAGGCGGCTGTACCAAACACGGCTTCCTCATTTGATGGGTCATCAATAGAAACGCCACGCTATTCCATAGCCTGGAATGAAGAAGGGCAGCTGACCCGGATTTACGATAAGAGGATGGAGCGTTCCGTGCTGAAGGAAGGGCAGCTGGGCAATGTCCTGGAGGTATATGAAGATAAACCCATCAATTTCGATGCCTGGGATATTGATATTTTCTATACACAGAAGATGGAAAGGGCAAAACTGGCGAAAGCCCCGGAGCTGGTGGAAAACGGGAGCCTGAAGGCGGTTGTCCGTTTTGTATTCCGGTATCACAAATCCGTGATTCAACAGGATATGACAGTCTTCAGGGATTCCGGAAATATTGATTTCGTCACCCGTGTGGATTGGCAGGAAACGCACAGACTGCTGAAGGCGGCGTTCTATACGGATATCCGTTCCGTGAAGGCGTCATATGACATCCAGTTCGGCCATGTGGAACGTCCCACGCATTGGAATACAAGCTGGGATTGGGCGAGATTCGAGGTCTGCGGGCACAAATGGGCGGATCTGTCTGAGACCGGCTATGGAGTCAGCCTGCTGAACAACTGTAAGTACGGTTACAGCATTAAGGATCAGGCGATAAAGCTAAGCCTGCTGAAGAGTGCGGTATATCCGGATACAGAAGCCGATAAAGGGACACATGAATTTACCTATTCCCTGTATCCCCATGAAGGCAGCGTGACGGAAGGAGGAACCATTGAAGCAGCCAGCCGTCTTAACCTTCCTGCACAGGCAGTTCCGGGACAGTTTGCCGATCAGAGAAAAATCGTGAAAGTATCCACTGACAGGGTTCAGATTGATGCGGTGAAAAAGGCTGAGGATGAAGACTGCCTTATCGTAAGGCTTCATGAATGCAGAGGAGGGAGAGGGAAGGTGAAGCTGTCTTCCGAATTCCCGGTAAAGAAGCTGGTATCCTGTAATCTGCTGGAGCATGGCTGCGGAGAGGCCGTTGAAGGAGCTGAGGCTGTATTTCCCATCACACCTTTTGAGATTAAGACTTTTAAAATGTACTTATAGAGGAAACAGCAGTGTCCTGGGAGGGGAAGATGAGAGGGAAGAAATGGACTGTATTGGTGCTGTTGTCTGCCATGTTCCTTTGGAGCATGGCAGGCTGCAGAACTTCGGAAAGCAGATCGGATATTCCGGAAACCGTTCCGGCGGAAGAAAGCCCGGAAACAGACGGCGGCGGGGAAGAGAAGCCCTTCGCCGGGGTAACGCTGACCTTACTGAATTTTTCATCTGCAACTCCCGGCGGAGTATTGACTGCCACCTGTGAGGTGGCAGAAGAAAAATTTGGTTTTCGTATAGAAATAGAGCCCTGCTACGATGACAATGTGGTGAGAACGAGGCTGGCCATAGGTGATTGCCCGGATCTTCTGGTTTATAATACGGGAAGTCTTCTTTATTCACTGGCTCCGTCGGAATTTTTCCTGGATCTTACGGATACGAAGATGGCTGAAAAGCTTGATTCGGATTTTATCCGGGCGGCAAGCGTTGACGGCGTTCTTTATGGGATTCCCCAATGTGACAGCATGAGCGCCGGAGTCTTCTATAATAAAGAGCTCTATGAGGCATATGGGCTGGAGGTGCCGGAAACCTGGGAAGAATTCAGAAAAAACCTGGAAGTTTTACAGCATGCGGGCGTGGACGGAATGGGAATTTCACTGAGCGAACTCGTTTCCTCGCAGCTTCCGTTTCTTGCGGATAATTATCAGGTGATATATGAAAATCCTGATTTTGCACAGGAGTTCACACATGGTGAAACAGGCTTTGCGGACTCACATGAGGGACTCAGGACGTGGGAACGGTATGAAGAACTGGTTCCTTTTTTAAACGAGGACTGTGCAACAGCATCCAATCAGGAAATCGAGGATCGTTTTTTTGACAACAGAGTGGGACATCTGATTCAGTTTTCCAGCCGCATACCCGAATGGATGAATACCTATGGGGATGAAATTAATAAAATAGGATTTTTTGCCCTGCCGGGGGACACAAAGGAAGCGACAGGACTGACAATATGGCCCTCCAACGGCATTTACGGAAATAAAAAGAGTAAAAACCAGGAGGCCATCCTCACATTTATGGAATGGTATGTATCGGAGGAAGGACAGGATGTGATGGCCTCTTTTTATTCACCGGCCGGAGTATTCCATACGGGATATCAGCCGAAGGAGAAATCCATAGAACTTGTTCAGGAAGTACAGAAATATTATACGGAAGGCAACGTCATGCTGGCGCTGGAATATCTGACTCCCATCAAAGGAATAAACTGCGCCCAGATCTGCAATAAGCTGGGAAACGGACGGATCAGCGCGTTGGAAGCGGCGGAGGCCTATGATGAGGAATGCAGAAAAATGGCGCTGCAGATAGGTTTATGGGAATAGCTGCCTTAAGGAGGAAGTCACTTGAAATTTCAGTCAAAAATGAAAATCGTGTATATTATCCTGGGGATATTGGCAGCGACTGTTTCCGGATTTATTTACTATTCGATCAGTGTGGACAAGCTCTATGGGAGGGAGATGCAGAATCTCACCATAAGCGCAGCCCAGCTGAATCAGCAGTATGATGAAATGATTAAATCCATGGAGGATATCAGCTATTACCTGCTCAGTGATGCGGATATGCTTTCGGCCATCACGTCGATTTCAACCATGGTGCGTTCGGAGAATACGGAGAATTATTTTCAGGATGCGGAAAAGGAAATTATATCCCGGCAAAACAGCGATTACATCAGAAAACGATTCTACCGCGTCATATTCTGTAATGACAATTGCGAACCCATCGGAAACAGCCAGGATATCCGGAAGGATATCAATTATAAAGAAATGCCCTGGTATGAAAAGGCTGAGAAAAACCCCAATACCTATACAACGATCGGACTGCACTGGGATCTGTGGGGACAGAATGATAAGATTCAGGTATTTTCCGTGATTAAGCAGATTCAGGGAAAGAATATGGGATACATAGAGGTTCAGCAAAGTGCCGATAAGGTACATGAGAAGCTCCGTATGGCGGATAAGGATCTGAAGGTATGCCTTGTGAATGAGGAAGGGGAGCTTCTTTACTGGAATACACAGGTAGATATGGGATTTTGCCGCAGTCTGCTGGGCCGGGGAAAGATACCGGCGGGAAGATATGCCGGAGAGGAAGGGACAGACTATCTGGCGGCGGGTGTGTATAATGAAGAGGCCGGAACCATGGTCCTGGTTTATAAGGACAGCTCCCTGATTCAGGGGGATATGGTGCATATTATGTATATGACCATATTCCTGGTGGGCTGTATGCTTTTATTTTCCTTATTATACGTTGCAGTTTCCACCAGCCATTTAACGAAATCCATCATTCAGTTGCAGAATGTCCTGGCGAATACAAACCTGGAGACGCTGGATCAGATGGAGCCGCTGGAATTCCGCAATGAAAACGATGAATTTCAGAGGATAGGGCAGGTGTATGAAGAAATGCGGAGCCGTCTCAGCAAATCCATCGGCAGGGAAAGACAGCTGCTCACCCTGCAGCTGCAGGCACAGTTCGATATGCTGCAGGCACAGGTCAACCCTCATTTTATATACAATGCATTGAATGTGATTTCCAGCAGGGGGATTCTTGATGATGACGAAGTGATCTGTGAGATGTGCGATGAGCTTGCCGGACTGCTCCGGTATTCCACCGATACGAAAGAAAAATATGCCTCCATAAAGACAGAGCTGACTTATCTGGAACTGTATTTTTCCCTGCTGAAATATCGATATGAGCACAAGCTGGAATATACGATAGATTTGGATAAGGCCATTGAAGAAGAGCGGGTGCCGAAGCTGGTGATCCAGCAGCTGGCGGAGAACAGCATCAACCACGGATATGCCAACAGCAGCAAGGTGATGAAGCTTTCCGTGCTGGGCTATAAGGACGAGAAGAACTGGTACATCCGGATCAGAGACAATGGAGAAGGCTTTTCCCCGGAGGTGCTTGTGCAGCTGACGGATGGAATGAAAAAGCTGAAACAGGATCTGCTGGATAACCGACAGAATGTGGAAATGAAAATCGGCGGGATGGGGATTTTGAATACCTTTGCCCGGCTGTATCTTTTGAAGGGGGAAAACCTGATTTTTGATATCCATAACCGTACGGAAGGCGGCGCGGAAATCATTATCGGTTCTGTAATTCAGGAAGAAAGGAATGTTTGATAATTTATGTATCAGGTATTTATAGCAGAAGATGAACCGGCTGCACTGCAGCATCTTTGTACAATCATTAAAATCAAGTGTCCTAATTTCCAGGTAACGGGGACGGCAGAAAACGGAAAAGATGCCCTGGAGCAGCTGGGGGAGCTGAAGCCTGATATATTGATTACCGATGTAAAAATGCCGGTTATGGACGGCATAACTCTGGTAAAACGGGCAAAGGAGAAATATCCGGACATCCTGTCCGTTATTGTCAGCGGATACCAGGAATTTTCCTATGCACGGTCCGCTTTGCGCTATGGAGTCTGTGACTATATCCTGAAGCCGGTGAAGCCATCCGCCCTTCAGGAAAGCATGCGGATCCTTGAGGGCAGGCTGGATGAATATTATTATGGGCTCCGCAACCAGGTGATCCGGGATATGTGTACAGGGACTTTTTCGGAATCCCCCCGTTTCCGCCGGATTTTCCCCGAGGACGAATACTATATTGCGCTGCTCCGGAAGAACAGCCTGCCGAGAAGATTTGTGGAAACCAGGGGGATTGAAATTTTTTCCATCAAAGAAGAACAGATGATGGTATATGGAAGGGACGAAGTGGAGGCCCTCTATATCTGCCCCGGGAAGCTGCTGTTCCATAACAGCTTTTATCAGATGATGATGCACCAGCTGGAAAAGGAAAAACGGACACTGGCATTTTACACGCTCGTACTCAAGGAAACCCCGGTTGCTGCCAATGAGCTCCCGGATGTGATACGCAGTTTATATTATACGCTGGATCACAGGCTTATCATCGGCAAAAACCAGATTATTGATGTGGATCAGGAGTCCCCGGAAGCGGAACAGAGGCCGGATTATGACAGCGTCTCGCTGAACCGGCTGAAATTTCTGATAAAAGAGAGGAATTTCAGGCAGCTGGAGGACGAGATTTTACGATCCTTCGCCGAATGGGAGAAAAAGGGATATACACAGCTCAGTGTCGAAGAAAAGGTACGTGAGATTTTCCGTATTTTCCGTTGTGAAAATATGCTGGATGAGTCTGTGGAAAACAGTGAGTACTTTATAGACGATGCCTTTTACTATGCGGAAAATATGAATAAGCTGGCGGAAAATATCTGTCAGATTCTTTGCAGGAACAGAATGGAAGAGGTCCAGAAAATAAAAATCGATACGCCGGAATTCTTTGAGAAGATAGAAGCTTATATGAAGGAACACCTTTCAGAACCGATGTCCGCCCAGAAAATATGCAGTGTTTTCGGAATTTCGCAGACCTATCTGAGCCGCCTGTTCCGAAAATACAGCAGGACGAGCTTCAGCAAGCGGCTGGCTATTTTCCGGGTGGAGAAGGCGCAGAAAATCATGGAGGAAAATAAGGAGCTGTTTATCAAGGATGTGGCTTCCATGGTGGGGTTCAGCGACCAGTTTTATTTCAGCCGGATATTCCGCTCTGTGACAGGGGTGAGTCCGGCGGAATATTTGAGGGAAATGAAGACGAATCAGACGGAGTTATAATCATCGGAATAAAAATGCCCGTCAGACCAGTAAATGCTGGCTGACGGATTTGTCATTTTGTCATATTTTCATGGTGTATTTTCGCCTTTCCTGCCGAATTGGGAGGTGTCGTTCGTGCATAAACGGTCGGAGTCATAGAAAGTAAAGTTGATAGGAGTCTGTCTGGTATTTTTTTCTGTTTTTAATTCTTCTAATCGTTTTTGAAATGTAAAGCAGGATCCTCGTAAATTTTTTAGAGTTCGTCAAGATAAACATTAATTTGATAATCATCTGACAATATGGTAAAATATACTAAAAATATAGGAATTGGAAAGAAATTGATGTGCATTACACCGAACAATCAATTATCTGATGCATATATTTATGCGTCAAACCTTACAGATAACATAGGAGGAAGCATATGTTATTGACCAGACAGGCAGACATAAAATCATACCCCGAAGAAGCGGTTGCAGAATGCTGGAAAAATAGAAACGGTATCAGCAGGAGGGCCAATCGTACATTGCTGAAAGAGGGAACGATGGCGGAGCCCACGCTTTTGGAACTGGAGCAGCCGGAATTATACAGGTTTTACGATATCTTTGAGGTACAGGACTTCAGTTATTCCGCCAGTGAAGGAAAAGGACATCTGAGAATTCAGATTTCCCTGATTAAGGAATACCGGAATCTGAAAATATCGGCACAGATACTGGATCTGGAAAGCCAAAAAGTGCTGGGGGAGATCACTCCGGAAACAGCGGAAAACACCAGTGTTCTGGTGGTAGAGGAGGATTTTGAATTAACGGAGCGAAACAATGTGCAGAGCCTGGGCATTATCGCATATGGCGATTGGGGAAACAATACGCCTGAGGACAATGAACTGTCGGTATTCCGCAAAGCCAATTCCGCGGATGCGGATTACGTTTACCGGCATATTTGGCCCAAGAAAGAAAAATGCACGGTAACGCTTGGAACCCTGGAGGGACGTTATCCGGAACCATGGGTATCCGGAAGTACGGATCACATAGTCATTGCGCTGATCAGACGTCCCGGTGATATGAAGGATGTGGATTATCTTTGCGGCTTTGGGCGTGATAAGGAAAGCGGCCATCCCAGGCTCTGTGTGCCCGGACAGGGAGATTTGATATTCAGTGAAGAGGAATTCCCGAAAGAGGATGAGGATCATAGAAACAGCGCGGTTTGCAAACTATACCGAAAGAGCGGCGGAGCTGCCATTATAGCCGGGACACCGGATTATTATTGTGAACAGACAATTGGAATCACTCCGCTGGGGCATAGCTATCATTATGAATTTGTATCCTGGTATATGGGGTATGATGATCCCGCCGGCTGGAAAAAGACAGAATTTGATTACCAGATGGATATGGAGGTTTATACGGTAACGAAAGAGGGCGGAGAAGAAAAGTGGCATGTACATGAGCTTAAGGTGACATCCATAAAAGGCGAGGCCAGCTTTACCCAGGAGGTGCTTCCTCTGCAGATCATGTATGGATGTATGTCGGGGAATACAAAAATATGTATGGCTGACGGATGCGCAAAGGAGATCCGTTCCATTCGAATTGGCGACCAGGTGCTGGGCAGGGGCGGAAGGCTCATGAGGGTAGTCAATGTCTGGGAAGGACCGGAAATGGAACAGATGGTGGAATTCCATGCAGAAGGCCTGCCTGCGGAGGGCTTGCTCCTGACGAAGCAGCATCCTGTCTGGGTAATGAAATCAGATGGCAGCTATGGCTGGAAACGGGCCGGGGAGTGCACGGCGGAAGATAAGCTCCTTGTTGGAAATCCGATGTCGGGGGAGGCGGTATTTACCCCTGTTGCTGCGATTATTCGAAAGGTTCCTGATGATAATATGGTGTATAATCTGGATTTGGAGCCGAAAGATGCAGCGGACGGGGAAGGCACTATGTTCGGCAATGGTGTTTTAATTGGAGATAACCGGATACAGAATGGTATTTGGAGGTAGGGCGATGGGCGCGGTTTATACGCTGTTTGTGGAACAGGCTGAAGTCAGCAGGGAACCCGGCGGAAATACATATCAGATAAATATTTATTGGAGAACAGAAGAATCACCCCAGAAATATCAGGGCAAATACCTGGCTGAACTTTATAAAGGAACCGAAAAGGTGGGTTCCCAGGACACAGAGGTTAAGAAAGCCACATTTGCAAACGTTGAATTGGACGAGGATGCTTTCTATACACTTAAGGTTACGGTCGGGGATCAGCCTGAGATAAATAAGACAACGCCGCTTATGGTGAAAACATATGAGAATCTGACCGGATCCTATAACGGGAAAATACTGAAACTGCGCTGGGACGAACCGGACAGCGGAATTTGCGGCGGTAAATGCAAGGTGAAAACGAACCGCAGCGGCATCTATTCCTTTGATGTCCGTCCCTATATCTGCGGTATGGAAATTCCTATGGATGAAACTTACTTCAGTGAAAAAGAGGTTTTTACCGTCACCCTGGAACCCTTTGCCAACGAGTACTCCAGCGGCCCGATAGCCAGGCTGGAATCCATCTTCTGTCCCGGATATGAGGCGATTACAGCCCCCGAAGGGAAAAAGCAGCTTTATTACAGGAGACAAAGCCCGGATGAGACGGTTCTTACCGTTACCCTGGAGGGAGAGATCTATGATGACGATGCAAAAGGCCAGACAAAAAAGCCGGAAGCGCCGGTTATCCAGGGGCCTTTGGAGCTTGGCATTACAGCGCCGTATCAGTTGACGATTAAAACAGATACTCTTTTAAACAGGACGGATTATGACTCTTTTGTAAGCAAAGTCTGCAGCCTTTTGACTACAGCCGCAATGTATCAGATTCTGGAGGTGATTGCAAGGGGAGCCGGACAGGAGATGGAAGATATGCTCTATTACCATTGCGGACTCAGGCCGGATAAAAGGAGGGCGGACGTGAGGCCGGGATTTTCACTGAGACTGGAGCAGGCGGTGTATATGCCAAAGGATCAGATGAACGGGGGAGACGCGGCGGGATTTGTCGGAAATCATACGGCGGAATATCTGGTATCCTTAGCCCATGGGGAAGATATGGATTATCTGGAATTTGACAGCTTCCTGTCATTGATGGATGAGGAAATCTATCCGCCGCAGGAGCAAAGCGAAGTCCGGCCTGTGGGAGCAGGAATACTTGATATGTGCGCGGTACGTATGCGTCAGCCTTTTTACCGGATTCAGTATCCGGAAGGTATTTATTCCAGTGAAGTGGAGCCGGATATCCATGCAGGGAATCATGTCCTGATGCTTGCCGCGCCGGGCTGGGAGGATGTGCCGCTGCCGCTCAACGGGGTATTGGGTAAGGATGGCCAAAACGAGGAGACATCGGCGGTTCCTTATTTGCTGTTTCGGGGAAGAAGCGCGCTGACGCTGATAATCAGCGTGGCAGTCAATGGATTAGAAAAAAGAATTCCTGTGGGTACAACTGTCAGGAAGCTTTTTCATTCTATTGGAGTTTACGGGGAACGTGCGAAGGAGGCTGTGCTGTACCGAAGAAGCCCCTTCGGGGAAGAGGCTAAAATTACCTTTTCAGAAGGGCCATGGGAAGACATGCCTTTGTTCCATGGAGACAGGATAGAGGGATAGGATGGAAAAACAGTCCGAATTGCGCTGTATTTATAAGGGAGAGTATACGGTCTATCAAAGAGAGGCCATGTACTGCTTCTTTAAAGGAAGACGGGAGCAGCAGACGCTTTCTTTGGAGGAAAGCCTGGCTATGGGAGGGATTTACCTGTTCTGTCCCGGTCTTATGGAAAATGGCAGTGAGTTTTCTGAGAACGCCATTCAGTATCTGAAGCGGTGGAACCGGAAGTTATTGTTTTTGTGGATTCAAAATCCGTGGGACAGCTATTTTAAATGGAGGCTTGGCAAATTAGAACAGGATTCGGAAGGAAGCAGTCTGGTATTTGAGCGTTACCGCCTGTTTATAAACAGATGGAAAAGACTTTTTATCCGGCAGGATAATTTTGTGCTGGATTATGGAATTTCCGGCGGCTATGGGCTGTGTTCCGGGAATATCTGCATGTTGGGCGGCAGCGATGAATTATCGGTAGGAACGCTGGGAGATTCCTGCGGCGCATTGTGCGGGGAGCTTTTTCTGGATGCGGGAAAGAGCCTGCCCATGATGGAGGAGCTGGACGCAGGGATAAAGTATGCCAAAGTGATGGAGAATGGCGGGAAGGAAGCAAAATCCGGCGGTTTCCTGACACATGCGGTCAGCCGGGTGATGAAACCTTCCGGAAGCATTGCGGCAGATCTTAAGCTGACGCCCCAGGCGCTGCTGGATGTCAGGAGAACACGGATCGGTTTGGAGGGAAACCATTTTTGCACTATGTTTGCCACGGATGCAGGTAAGGAAATTAAGGTCAGGGGGAAGGATGGGGCTGCGCTGGTGTTCCAGCAGCAGCCTGTATTGGCTTTCCGGGATAAGGATGGAGCAGTGAAGACCAGAAAGAGACTGTATCTTGGTCTGGAAGGAGAGTTTGCGATAGAGGGAAAGGAGCGGAAAATGCTCTGCGGACTCTCCGGCACGGAAAATATTATGCTGGGGAAGGATGGGATCTTAAAATTCACATCCTCTATGCCCGGCGTGTATCCCTATGGAGAGAATGACAGGATGCTGGGAACGGCTTCCTGGGTGGGAAGCTCCGGCGGAGGTGTTTATTACTGCCAACCTGTTACGGCGGCTCTGTATGGAGCGCTGCAGGATGCCGGACTGAGATATCTGGAAATTCCCGCAGCGGAGTTTGTCCGGGAGGTGCCGCCGGTTCCCATGATTCCATTCAGGGAAATCCAGCTTGCGCAGGAGAAAGAGATGCAGCCGTTGGAGGAAGGCCTGTATCAAAGAAGAAGAGAAGTTTTTAAGGCGGGGGATTATAAGGAAGGAATGAAGCTGTCCCGTAATATCAGGGCCGTAACTCATCAGGGGCTGCTTGCAGAGGTTTCCGTTCAGGGGACATATCAATGGATAGGTTTTGCAGACATGTCCGGCTTGAGAGACTTGCCGGATTTGAGATTCACTCGGATCGGTCCGGAACTGCAGGAAAAGTTCCTGCAAAAGGAATTTTTATATGCTGTACTTGAGGCGGATGAACTGCAGAAAGCAGGACCTTCGGAAGGTTTTTGTTTTTCCGTGGAGGGAATCCGGTTCCGTCTTCTGCCGGAGTATTGGAGAGGCCATGGAAAAGAGAATCCGACCATGCTGTTTTTTAAGTACTCCGGTGGAAAAAGCATAGAGGAAGACCAGAAGGAAAACCGGGAGCTTGCGGATCGGATCAATAAGTCTTATACAGAGAATGGTGAGCTAAAGGAAGGATATGAAACATTCATCCGGACCGTCAAAGATCCTGAATTTCAGGGTATCCTGGCTGTCAATGCGGCGGTATCCATGGATGTGCTGCCTCCGGAGGTAAAGATTCTGATGCAGAGCGTGGAAACGGATCAGTTTTATGCCTCTTATCTTGTGATCCATGCGGGACAGATATACAGGGATGAGAATCAAATTCTCTTTCTGGAGCAGTCAAAGGTCAGCGGTTTGATTGATTATTCCACCGAACGGAAACTGGTATATGAGGAGACTCCTCCGGATTATGATTATCTTACGAGAGAGATCCGGATCATCCTGCAGTATGGACATATCGTATCCTTTACAAGCAGCTCCGAGATATTGATCAATCGTCTCTTTGAAGCGCCGGCTTATTCCCGGGAAAATCCGGACGGAAACTGTCTGGTGCTGAACGGCCGGCTTGTGAACGAAGACGGGGTATCCCAATACCAGTACCGGCTGAAGCAATGTGTCTGTTATCAATTGTCCGCATCCGGAATACAGAATGTATGGATACGTGAAATGAATCTGAACGTGGGAAAGGACGGTGCAGGTTTCTTTACCATGGACGGGGTGCTGTCCTGCCGCAGGACAGAAGGAGCGGACCTTCTTGGCTACGGAGGGCAGAAGGAGCAGGAAGGGCTGCCGTTTACCCGTCTTGGGCTGAGTATGGCAAAGTCAGGAGCCATGACGATGGAATATGGGCTTCTTGGGCTTCGGCAGACAGACGCCATAGTGCGGGAGGGATCCTTCCAGTCAGAATTTGCGCTTTCCCTGGATTCCATACTGATAGAAAAGTCGGGAAAACTGCCTGAAAAAAAAGGCTTTCTTCCCATAACGGGACCCATATCCCAGGGCATCCCGAAAGAGAGCTATCAGGGGTTTGTATGGAATATCCGTCTCGGTTCCCTGGGAGGACTTTCCGGAGAGGAAGAGATTTCCATACAATTGTTAACGGCCTTTTGGCCGGGAGAAAAGGATGATGCCGAATACTATCTGGGAATCAGGCTGCCTGGGTTACAGGCAGGGGATGGAATCAGTCTGCAGGGTATCTTTCAGCTTGGCTTCGGCTCTGTTTCCCTGGAAGAACAAGAAAGAGGATTTGTTATCAGGCTCCACAATTTCCAGATTAAGCTTTTGGGGGCTTCCTTTCCCAAAGAGAGCAGCGATATCTTTCTTTTTTCAGACGGAAACCATGTGGGCTGGTACGCGGCATACAGGAAGGAGGAGGGAGAATGTACAGTATAACGGTCAGCGTACTGCCTGTGGGACAGGGATCCATGAACCTGATTGAGGTTTATGAAACGGAAATGTTCAGGAGGGAATTGGTGGGGCTTACCATGATTGACTGTGGAAGCGCCAGAAGCAGGCCATGTAAAAACACGTCTCTGTCTGAATATGAGCGGGCCGCGGTGAAGTATGCTGCAGAACGGATGAAGCAGCGTTTTAAACAGGGGGACGGTCTTTATTTGGACAACCTGATATTTACCCACAGGGACTCCGATCATTGGGTTCTGTTTGATAATTTATGGGGAGAACTTTTTGGAGAAGATTATAGTCTGGTAGAAGGTAATCCTGATGAACAGACGGGAGTGAGATGGCTGGATGTGGACGAGAATTGTTTTGAAAACTATTATACGAGTCAATCAGGCCAAAATAGTACCTATGAATATCAAGTATTTTATAATACGCCATATTCTTTGGGGCGGTCCTGCGAAATAGAAGGAAAAATTATTTATAGAAACGAAGAGGAACTCTCAAAGTTATCTTTCAGGAATAAGTGGTATGGCGGCGTTTTTCAGGCCGGCTGGGGCACGGCGGGACTATCCATGAAAGCATATATACCGGAAAAAGAGGAGAATCTCCTGAAGGTGAAGTTAGTGAGGAGTCAGGATAGGTTTATAATACATGGAATATTTAGGGGAGAAGATCAGCATTGGGATGTCATGGAGGATCCGCAAAGCGAAGACGGGATTCGGCAGCTAATCGTAACATTTGCCATGGAACTTCTGGGGGAAGAAAAAGAATTTAAGGGCCTTGAGGATATCGGGGATTTTTTACAGGATAAGTTTGTTCCCAAAAGCCGGGAAGAAATAGAGATGATTATAGAGTCGGGCGTGCAGATCAATGATGTAATTGGCTGTACCTATGTCGGAGGCTATGCAGATGCGGATTATGGCAAAAAAGGTTATCTGACAGGAGTCGGTAAAATGCTGCAGCGTGCTCATATTGCTTCGAGATCGGGGGTAGTGGAACTGGACAGAGATAGGCAAATCCCAATTACCGATAAGGTTATACTCCTAGTTTTGGAAAGATTGGAAGTGGAAGCCCTCCAAAGCATCAAAGTGGAAGATGGCGCTGAAATAAAGCTTGATATCCTGAAAAATGGAACCTCCGGAGTCAGTGTTTTGATTAATACAGAAGATGAAGATGTTCAGAGATTCTTTTTCCCGGGGGATGCCACGGCCCATACGTTTTATGGTATGATACTGGATCTCAGATACCAGTTATTTTCCAATGCAGTCTGGACAGCTCCCCATCATGGCTCCATAAGAACGATTTCGGGGAAGGCGGAGGGCGAAGAAGTGGAGATGCTGCCGTGGCTGTTGGATACTACCGAACCTTCGGCCATGGTAGTAAGTGCAGGTTTTAAAAACAGACACGGCCATCCCAATTTTTCGTTTATGGAATGTATGGATGCGTACTTTCAGAATCGGAAGAAAGGTATTGAGAAGCACGGTATCTATTACAGCTTAAATGATGATAAACACGGCGACTGGCATTATACCATCATCAGATACCCTGTCTATACCTCTATACAGACAGACGATGGGATTGATTTTGTGTACCAGAATCACAGATTCACTATAAATGGGTCTTCCAAAGCGTACAAATATTCAAAAATAATACAGAGTACATATAATTATGCAATAGGAATTCCTAAACGCGAGAAAGTCAGGGACACCGGGGATGGGCAGCTTTCCGACGGAAAAAGGACTGCGCAAAAGGAGGAAATACCTTCGGACCGCCTGTTCCTGCCCGGTAACAGAAAAGCATTTTGAATAAAGGGTATGTAACGGCATGTTTACCGGCCTGGCTATTGGCTTTCAACGGAACTGAGAAAGAGGAAAGAGTATGGATCTGCAGGAATTCTGTTACGAATTGGAACAAACGAAAAAAGAGGGACAGCTTGTCCTGGATCCCCTGATCTGTGAAGGCGTATTTGGCCGGCTGTTTTTTGCGGCGGGACTTATAACTGTGGAAGACTGTATTGTCAAACAGCTGTCAGACCATGTTTTGATTAGGGGGAACTGCCGCATAGACAATTGGTATAAAAAGGGAATGTTTTCTGTTGAGATCAAATGCCGGGAACAGAATTCCGTTATAGAATACCGGGCGTCCTTCTGGTGCGGCCTGAGAGGGACGCTTTCGGATTTTTTTGGAGAGGTATCGCCAACACTTGTATGGAATGCGGACGGGAAAAGCCAGGGAATCGGGCTGGTGGCGGATTTCCCGGTATTTCTGCCCGTATTGACTTTTGATTCCCAGTCGTTTGATACTACATTCCCCCTGACATTTTGTGCCGGAACAAAGACTCCTGCCGACAGCCGGTGGGGGATTTATTCGGCAATGCTCACAGACATAAATACGGTATCGGGACGGGTAAACAGGGAAGGGCAGTTTGAACTGGAAGCATCTTTGTATAAGAATATTTCAGGTTTTTTCTCCGGCGGGAGTATGGCTCTGCTGCTGCGAAACGGAGCCGAATATGAAGAGAATTATAAGTATCCGGCGATTTCCCAGGCGGGGCTGAGAATACGGCTGACCATGCCTCAGGTCTCAGAAGTGGATTTTACGCTGCCGTTGTTTACGCGGTCCGGCCAATGGAATCTTCACGCTTTTTTTCCCGGCGGGTTTGGAGTGGCGGATATCGTAAATTTCCTGACGGAACTATTTGGAATAGGAGGAAGCGCGGCTTCCCTGTGTCTGCCCTTGGAAGCGCCTTTAAACCAGTTTAAGCTGTATAAGATGGATATACTCACTGAAAGGAAGCAGCTGTCTTTGCACATGAGGTATCTTACCATAGAATTCGCCCTGGAAAAACCATGGATCATGCCGATTCCCTATTTGACGCTGGATCGTCTTGGAGTGGGCTTTCAGGTGACTTTCGGAGACAAGAATCAATGGGGAAACCTTTTAACTGCCGCTGCGGCCGGTTCGTTATCGTTAAAGCTTGGGAAATGGGTTCTGTCCATGGATATGGAAATGGATCTTCCTGAGATGGATTTCGAGGCAAAACTTCATCTTGCTGCGGAAACTGCCGGAAAAGCGGAGGGACCCGGCATTTCTGATCTGGCAGGTACGTTTGGCGCAGAGCTTCCCGCAGACTGGAAGACACAGCAAAATTTTCTGGGAGAAATTACAGTATATGGTTCTGGCAGCGGCAGGTATTTTCATATACAAGCAGAGGTGCGGAATCTGTTATCCTTTTCTGTGGGAAACCTGTCTGTAAATATTGCGGAAATAAGCGCTCAGGCCAGTGTCACCACATCGGATTTCTCGGTTTCGTTTCAGGGAATCATGGAATTTGGCGAAGCGGAAGATTCCTTTTCCTTCTATCTGAAGGCTGATTACCAGAATCCGGGCTGGCAATTTTCAGGAGGGCTGTATCAGGGCCGGGTGAATATCGGCCGGCTGCTGTCTCAGATGTTCGGACTGAAAGACACGGCGGAGGATATTTTTTCTCTTGCCCTCAGTGAATTTGCAATTTCATATGCTGTACCGGCAGGGGAATTTTCGCTCACGGCAGCGTTTGAAGCAGGCTGGAATATCACAGTTCTGGGAGAGAATCTGGTGCTGGGCGGGAGGGTGATGGTATATAAGCAGAAGGAAACAGAGACGGATGTATCCGCGCTGGCTTACATGACCCTTGGGGATTTCCGCGTTTTGATTCAGATTGATCATATACAAAAGATGGAAACCAGAAGCTTTTTATTCCGGCTGGAGTATGGCAGGGCATATCTTCAGGCTGCCTGGTTCAGGCGTCAGGAAGAGGAAATACTGTCGGTGAATCTTGGCGGAATGACGCTGGGTGAGCTTGTGGAGTCTATTGTCAATAAAATAAATCCCAATATGAGATTCACGCTGGAGGCGCCCTGGAATCTGTTAAACAGAATAGAACTGGTAAAGTTTCTGTTTGAATGGAATGTAACAAAGAAACAGGCTTCGTTTGTCTATCAGGCACAGCTTAGTATTGCAGGACTCATGTATCTTGATACGGTTGGAGTCCGGTATGACATGAAACAGCGCAGGGTATTTTTTGTGCTGACAGGGAAACTGCTGGGTGTTTCATACGGAGAAGAGAATCCTGTAACCTGGGATGCCGTTAATGGACAGCCGCCGGCCGGGAGTGCGGAAGATCAGAAGAAATTCGAACTTTATTATCTGGGTATGGGGCAGCATTTGAAAAATAATGGGATAGCTCAGGCGGACGGCATACGGGAAGCGATGCAGGCTTTGAAGGATCAGATTTCGCCTCCGCAGACCCAGGGAAGACTTCCGGATGAAGTGGGATATGATGCGGAATCAAACTGGCTTTTCGGAGCCGATTTTACCATAAATGAAGCCATTAATATTAAACTGATTCTAAATGATCCTGATCTTTACGGCATTCTCGCCACGGTAAACGCAAAACCGGGAAGCGCGCTGGAATTTTTTGACGGATTTGGGCTGGAACTGCTTTATAAACGTGTCACGAGTCATGTGTATCTGTTCCGGGGAGAGCTTCTCGTACCTGAAAAATACAGGAATTTCCAGCTTGGAATCGTAAGCCTTACCCTGGGGAGGATACAGGTGGAAATCTATACCAACGGCGGCTTTTATGTCGCTCTGGGATTTCCCCATAAGATGGATTTTACCAATTCCTTTGTGCTTCAATGGGGCATCTTCACAGGGAGAGGGGGAATCTATTTTGGTATTATGAAAGATATTCCGAAGCCTGATCTGCCTGCAGTTATCAATGGGAATTTTTCTCCCATAGCAGTGCTTGGCCTGGGATTATCCGTAGGGCTGGGACGCTCCTTTGATTTCGGTATCGTGAAGGGAGGGGTGTCCGCGGAGGTATTCGGTATCTTTGAGGGGGTGCTTGCGGTCTTCCATGAGAAAGATACAGGAAAAGAAGCGCTCTATTATTACGTAAAGGCGTCTGCGGGAATCGCCGGCCGGCTGTATGTAAGCGTTGACTTTAAGATAATTACGATACAGGCGTCTGCCGAGATCATGGCCAGCGCCGCTCTGACATTGCAGGCATATAAAAAGACGCTGGTGGAACTGGACCTTTCTCTGAAGCTGCAGGCCAGCATCAAAATACTTTTCATTAAAATAAAATTCTCTTTTTCTTTTCATCACCATATGACTTTTACCATGGGGGAAGATGAGAGGACGCCCTGGATTGAGGAAGGGGAGAGGCAGACATCCGAAAGCAGAGAGAATATTCTGCCGGTACTGTGTGTGAATTCTCTTGTGCCCGTAACATTGGACTATCAGAATATAAATCTGAAAATAGTTCCTATGTTCTATCTTCACCAGCCTTCCCGGGAACCGGGAAGAAAGAATACTTATGGTGCGGCGTTTTTGATGATGATGGATGGAAAAGCTCTGAAACTGCTGACCGGCCTGCTGACCGGTTGGATACTGTCGCATTTTCCGGGGGATGTTATAAGGAGGATGGATGCGGAGGAACTTTCACCGGAATTGGCAGATACTATGACCTACCGCGTCCTGGAAGAATTCCTTGGCAGGAATGTCTTCATTTCCTATGAGATTCACTGGGCACAGGGGGAGCTGTCCATGGAGGAAGCCTTTGGAGAGGAACAGGACGGCTATGTATTTCCAATGCTGCCATCCCTTCAGATATCTTTTGGGGAAGAAGGGAAGGAAAAAAAGGTCCGTTATTGGGACGAGGTTTTTGTTGAAGAGGATTATTTCACAGAACTGTCCGGGTATTTTAAAAAGCTGAATCCGGATCCCTCCTGTGAAGGGAAAAATTCCGGAAGCCTGCAGGAAAAAGATGACCAAAACAAGGATGAGCTCAACGAAAACAAGCTGGACGGAAGCATGCCTGTTGCAAAGGCATTCTTTCAGGATTATTTTAAACTGTTTTTAAGGGAACTGATAGGAAATATCCAGGGAATTTATGAACAATGCCGGATTGAGAATGGAATAGTGACGGCATCGGAAGAATTCGGCATTTCAGTGACAGAGCTTTTGCGGCAGAATCAGGAGCTCGTATTTGCAGAGGGGCAATCGCTGCGTTTCCCCCGCCTGAATTATGTGGTGACTGCGGGAGATACGGTGGAAGGGCTGCAGAAACGGTTTCGGGCTAAGACAGATGAATTATGGGATTCACTGAAGCATGAGACGTTTCTGTTGGAACAGGGAAGCAGGATCGCTTTTGGGGAAGGCAGTTTTACGGCGGGCAATCTGACTTTAAAAGAAACAGCGGCCGTTCTTTTTGTCCGGTTTTATGAAGAATCGGCGCCGGAAGATATGATTTATGCGGGGGATATTGTGCGGCAGAATGAAGGGCTTGATATGAGCTGGGAGGAAACAGAGCCGGGAAAAAGGAGCCTTATGCTTCCGGGCTGGGAAAAAGAATACCATACCCTGCGGGGAGACACACCTCAGAGACTGGGGAAATTTGTTAGTCTTCTGGATGCGGAAATGGGAAGCCTGCCGGAATGGAAGGCTTTTTACGAGGATATATGCAGGAGGAATCAGGAAGGAGAGGAGAAAATTTCCAGAATCCTCTTTTGTGTACCCTGGATTACTGTATGCAGGGATCTGGATCTTGGCGGTCTGTCTGCCAGAATCTATCCGGACTACAGGGAAGAGGAAGCGCCGACGGATAAGCTCTTTGGCGCAAAGATACTGAAGGCCAATACCCCGGTTATCATTCCGAATGCGGTATACACTGTATCGGACGGAGAACCCGTTACCCCGGCTTTAGTGATGAACGCCATGCCCTGTACATGGGAAGAGCTGGGACAGGCTGTAAGAGAGGACAGGGTATTTAAACCCGGACAGGAAATTCATGCGGCCGGGGTAAATATAGTGAAAAAGACGGAGATTCTCAGAAGGCTGCAAAAGGAAGCGGATTCGGTTGGAGCCGCCCTGTCCAGATTCTTGCTTCAGGGGCTTAAGATACTTGATCCCTGCGGGAGAGAAGAAAATCTTGTACCGCTCTATCAGGCGCTGCAGCAGCAGTTCCCTATGGAGATGGAGAATACGGATATGGTTTTGGCCGTATCATCACTGGAGCCGGATTGCGCCTGGGTGCAAAGAGGTGAAAAAAAGGTCAGAATGGGTTGGGAAAAAATTGCCTTGGAGCTGCCAGGGACTGATTTTACAGCTCTGCCTGAAAAATTTGAGCAGTCTGAGGATTTTTTGGCTTCGGATCAGTATCTGACAATACCAAAAACAGTGTCCTGTTACAGGGGGAAGGAGTGTCTGTCCATACAGAGGTTTTCGGAGGCCATGGAGGACGTTCTGCGGATGGGAAGCGCCGTGCCGAAGCTTTTGGATCAAAAAGGCGCGGAGGAAAAGGTGTCCTGGGGCTGTATGATACCTTTGGAGATTGGTCTATGCGGGGAAGACGATATTTTCAGCCTGTACGGGGCGGGGGCGAAAACACGCCTTACGCTGCAGAAACTCCTTGACTTACCAAATATCAAGATTCATTTTATGTACCAGGCATCCGAAGTCAGCAAGGGGGATCAGAGCTTTCATGAGTATCAGTGGCTGGAAACGGAAAGTTGTCTTGTTAAGACTAACCTGTCTGTAGAGACCCATATGGAACCCATGAGGGAGGCGGGAAATGCGGCGGACATTTATTTTGCGGATCTGACCCGGCAGAGGGATTTGCTGAGGCTGATATGGCAGTGCAGTACAGTAGGAGGAGGCGGCTATTACTTCCGGCTTATTACGGAAGATGGGCGGACGCTTCCGTCAGAAATCTTTGATGAAGCCGGGGGTGGAGTACTCTGGCTTCTGGCGGAAGCGGAGGAATATGACAGCCTGGCCGCCTGTATAAACTGCAGCATCACAATGGATACCGCCGCCCGGAAAAAGACGCTGACACTTGTAACCGCGGATAAGCTTCAGCGGGTGATGCAGCCAAGATTTCCTGCGGGCTGTATCGGGCTGTATTCTTCGGCAAAAATTCCGCCTGAGGAAGAAACTTCAAAGGAAGCCCTTTTGCGCCGCCTGTTTCAGATTACCGGATATCGGCTCAGGGAAACGCCGGGACAGTTTACAGCCAGCAATCTGTCGGCTCCCATAGTTCCCGAAGAAGCTGAGGGGAGGTGGTTTTACCGTCCCGTGGCGCCGGTATACCGCTATGCCATAAGCGGCGGGGGAACGCCTTATTCTGCGGTGGGTAAAACAGCCAGGGTTGTTCTGGAGGCTCGGGATGTCCTGGGAAATTCCCTGGAGATGGGGGAAACAACGATCACGCCGTGCTATAATGACGTCCTGACAGGGATTGGACAATGGGCGGCTTCGAGAGTTTCCTATGAGATAGCCGGAACCAGTGAGCAGCCCTTTCTGCGTCTGACCTTTGAGCCATGTCTGGGTGAAAAATGGAGTGCGGAGGCCGGAGCATATCAAAAAAGGGCAGCGCAGCAGATTGCCTGTGAGGATATAGAGGTCATCTTCCGCTCGCCTGTAAATGGAGCCAGTTATCTGTTTTCAAAAGAGATGCAGGGCGAATACAGCTATCTGCAGCTTCTTCGGAATTATGGGGCCGCGCTTGCCGATATCCTGGAAGGGAAAACGGCGGAGAAACTGGAAGCATGGAGCATAGATTTTCCCCTGGATACGAAAGAATATCCGCTTTGGGATGATATTTTCCGGTTGAGGGCAGTGCTTACGGTGGAACGTTCCCCACAACTGGCGAAGGAACCTTCCGCCAGAACCGCGTCCACGGAGGTGTGCCCATATTTCAGGGAATCGGCTGAAGCAAATGCCGGTGTGCTTTCAGGTGAAAAGGAGGAAGAAACCAGAAATCTTGTTTATTTTTCCCGCAAAGCCCGGACAGCGCTTCCGGAGCTGCTCCTGGCTCAGAAAGGGGAGGGAGACGGAGCACTTTACGGCATAACCTGCAAAGAAAACGGGTTTTTGAAAAAAATTTCCATAAAGCCATTCACATATACTGATTATGAAAAGGGAGAAAATAGGATAGAAGCCCCTGAGTTTTATGCGCTGCGGCCCCTGTATCATGGCGCTTTAAGCCGCAGTGCAAACGTCAGGGATCTGCAGGAGGACGGAACCTTTGGAACGCAATGGAACTGTGTTGAAGCAGCGGATGTGGATATGGAAATATGGGCGATGGATTTTTTGGGAGATATAGAAACGCTGCTTCTTCCTGCACAGATAAAGCGGGCGGGAATGCTCTGCAAAGATGCGCTGGCTCGGATTATGGACGCAAAGAGCCGTCTGGCGGAAGCTGTCTCGCAGCAAATGGCGCCTCTGTGGCAGAATGGCAGAAAGCCCGGAAAGGATCTGAGAGCCAGGGTGTGTGATCGCCTGAAGCGTTCCCTGAAGGAAGGGTATCGGATGGACATTGCGGCAGGCTTTATGCTGGAAATGGAAACCAGAGAATATTGCAGGCTGACGACCTCTTTCCATTCGGGGATAGAGGGGGCGCAGGCCACGGCCGGAAAGGCAGAGACTGGCAACGACAGGTTATATTTGTTTTTTACGAATGAATTTCGGGAAAAAAGCATACCGCTTGCGGCAGAACTGATCCTGAAGGAATTGGAATATGGAATCACGCAGGACGGCGGATATGAGAGTTCCCACTGGCTTAAATTCGTGGAACCCATAGAGCTTCCTCTTATCAAATCTCAAATTGACCTTCCGAATCCGCTGAAATCCTGTCCCCAGCCGCCTGTGCTGGAGGCGCAAAGCTGTGAGATCGGCTTTACAGAATCCGAAAACGGAGGAATTTTCTGTCTGTCCCCGGTAGGATCTCAAGTCTGCTGGGAGTATGGACTGACCTTTGGATGCCGCTGGCGGGAGCAGGATACGCTTTTCATACGTGTGGAATTTGAAAGCCAGGCTGAAGTTAAAGCTGGAGCGGATGGATACGATCTGTTTGATGTTTTGGCAGAGTATAGTCTGGCCCGCAATGCATTGTGGAAGGATTTTTCAGGGGCGGACACTCTTGTCTGCCGGAATGCGTTTTACAGTTTTGCGGAGCTGGCGGAACATGCGGCGCAGGTTTGGGAGGATTGGATTACCGGAGACAACAGAAGGATGGCCGGATACCATGCCGGCCAAAGCCAGGTGTATTCCTGCACGGCGCAGGGAGTAAGAACGGAAACAGGCCTTTGCTTTGAACTGGTATCGACAGAGGAGGGAAGGGCGTTTCTGGATAAGTATAAAATACCGGTTCCCGTGCTGGAGGTTGTGGAGAATACAAAACCGGGGGAAGAGATTCAACTGCATTTTGCAATGAAGCAGCTTCCTCTGTACCAATGCGCGCAGGCGGAGCCTTCCGTCAAAATCATACGCAATCAGAATCTCCTGTTTGCCCGTGAGGAAAAACGATATCTTCCGGTCAACGAGGATTTTATCTATCGGACACAGCCCGTATCACTGCCGCCACTGCCTGTGACAGGTGAGTACACCAGGGAGTATATATTAGGGACTGTAAAAGCAAAGAGCATGGCTCAGGAGCAATTAGAGCAGGTGATCGCCCTGCTGTTCCGGACACTTTTGCTGGAAAATGAACATTTGATGATAAGCTTTTCCGTATCCTATTATTATGGGCTTACACGTGGAAAAGAGAATCCCAGGGTGCTTTTGCCCGTAACGCTTGTGCCTGTGACAGAGACGACAGACGCATCGGGCAAATCGGAGGCATTGCAGAAAACACTGGGGGAAAATCTATATGCCTGGTATCAGGAAGTAAGTCCGGAACGTAATTGCAGCGGAATGCTGTTTGACCTGAAGGTGTATAAAAGGAACGGACAGCAGCAATTACTCCATTTTTCAAAGCTCAATGTAAGGTTTGCAATTTCTGATAATAATTCGGATTGAAACAATCGGATAAAAACAGGAAATAAGATAAAGTCGGGAAGAGAATGCAGAACAAGTATATTTTTTATCGGATTGCTCCATAATACAAGGTAGATGAAATGATTTTGTACAGAGATTGGAGCGGACGAAATGGATTATATAAATGCTTTTTGGGTAGGCGGACTGATTTGTGCGCTGGTACAGATACTGATGGAAAAAACCAAGCTGATGCCCGGCCGGATCATGGTTCTGCTGGTATGCACCGGCGCTCTGCTGGGAGCAATTGGCCTGTATGAGCCGTTTCAGGAATTTGCGGGTGCGGGAGCCAGCGTGCCTCTTCTGGGGTTTGGAAATACCCTGATGAAGGGCGTGAAGGAAGCCGTAGATGAACAGGGCTTCCTGGGACTATTTTCTGGAGGCTTCAAGGCAGGAGCCGTGGGCACCGCGGCAGCGCTGATATTCGGATATCTGGCTTCCCTTATATTCAGCCCGAAGATGAAAAAATAATGAAATATAAACTTTAAACGCCGTTTTGCAGACTGGCTTACCGATACCGTGCGGTATTGCCTCTGCCAAAACGGCGTTTTCTGCATGTTTACATTTTGGTGCTTTTTTTCCGCTCATTGTATGATACACTTATCATTATGTAAGACAGTGTTGAAAGGCATGGGCTGAACATGAAAACGAAAATATTGGTAATAGAGGATGATACGGCGATTTCCGAGCTGATCTGCATGAACCTGGAGGCCGCCGGATACGATCCTGTGCCCATTTATGACGGGGAAGAGGCGGAAACGGCAGTGCTCGCGGAAAAGGACAAACGGGAAGGTGTGCCGGAATATGCTCTCGCTCTCCTGGATATCATGCTGCCCGGCAAAGACGGTTTTCAGCTGATGGAGGTCATGCAGACGGCAGAGATCCCTGTGATCTACCTCACCGCCAAAGCGGATGTGGTATCCAAGGTGCATGGCCTGCGGGCGGGAGCCGAGGATTATATAGTCAAGCCTTTTGAGGTGCTGGAGCTGCTGGTACGGATAGAAAAGGTGCTACAGCGGACGGGGCGCGGCAGGGAAATAATAGAAATACAGGATGTGCGCATCGACCGGAAAGAGCATCAGGTGACGAAGGGCGGAAAGCCGGTGGCGCTCAAACCCATGGAATATGAGCTGCTTGTGCTGCTGGCAGGAAATAAAAATGTTGCTTTTTCCAGAGAACAGCTTCTCAGCCAGGTGTGGGGAAGCGATTATATGGGGGAAACGAGGACCGTGGATGTACATATAGGCCGCCTGCGCAAAAAACTGGATTTCTTTGATGTGATCCGCACCATCCCCAAAACAGGCTATCGGCTGGAGGATTAAGAAATGAAGCTTTGGAAAAAATTGTCTCTGGTAACCACGGTGACGCTGTTTTTGGCGACCGGAGTATCCGGGGCGGCAGTAATCGGGCAGACACTGCGCTACAATGTGGAAAAAACCACCGAAAGCTACAGGCAGCAGCTTCAGGCCACCGCCTATGCTCTGGGAAGGGATATCGGGGAAAGTGAGCTTTTGGGCTACAGCGAGGCTACCAGAAGCTCTTTTTTTAATTTCCTCATGAAAAAATATGGCGCATCCCGGTATATCCTAACTAAAGAAGGAGAGGTTCTCTGCAACCTCACGGATTTCGAACTGGTTAATCCGCAGGATGAAAGGTGGGCTCAGACAGAGCCTGCCGTGGATACCAGGGAGGTGGAAGGGAAAAGGCTCCTGATTATGGGGAAAAAAATTCCCATGGATTCCCCGGCGGATTACCGGCTTGTGCTGGTGGCGGATATCTCTCAGGTTTACCGGGATATGGAGAAGCAGGTCATGCTTTTCCTGGAATTTTATCTGGCGGCGGCAGTCATATCGGTGCTGTTTATTTTCCTGCTGACAAGAAGGATGCTGTCCCCTCTGCGGGAGCTGCAGAAGGCCGCCTCCGATATCAGCGAGGGCGTTCTTAACCGGCGCGCCAGGGTAAAATCCCATGATGAAATCGGAGAGATGGCAGGTTCCTTTAACCGGATGGCGGACAGGATAGAAGAGCAGGTCACACAGCTGGAACAGGTTTCCCGGCAGCAGAAGCAGCTGCTGGGCAGCCTTACCCATGAACTGAAAACGCCGATGACATCCATCATCGGCTATTCGGATACCCTGCTTCATGTAAAAGTGGACGAGGAGCGTCAGAATAAGGCGCTGCTCCATATCCACGAGGAATGCCGCAGGCTGGAAAGGCTTTCCGGCAAGCTCATGAGCCTGATAGGACTGTATGATAACGACAGCATACGGATGGAGGAGGTGGATATCGAAGAACTCTTCGCCGGAGTGGCGCAGCTGGAGAAGTACCAGCTTGAAGAAAAAGGAATGAGACTGGAAACGAGAGCCGCCGGGCAAAAGCGGATGCTGGACAGAGATCTTTTCGAAAGCCTTCTGATTAATCTGATCGATAATGCCGTGAAAGCCGGTAAGGAGGGCGACTCTATCCTTCTGGAGGCCACGGAGGGAGGAATCAGCGTCACCGATCATGGGAAAGGTATTCCGGAAGAAGAAATTTCCCGTGTCACAGAAGCCTTTTACATGGTGGATAAATCCAGAAGCAAAAAAGCGGGAGGTATCGGGCTGGGACTTGCCTTATGCAGCCAGATAGCCGCGCTGCACCACGGGAGGCTGCACATCGAAAGCAAAGTCGGGCAGGGAACCCGCGTATCTATCCTTTTCGAATAGGGCAGGCCGTTGACCCCTCCCGCCGCCGTGACCTGTGCCCTGTCCGGCCTCCTTGTGCTTTCCTTCCCGCTCCTGCTGTCCCGCGCCCTGCCTGTGCACAGGCCACGGCGGCGGGAGGGGTCAACTACGTTCATTTCCACGTGTTTGCAAAATGTTTACATTCTGCTGCATACTTTTTACCGGCCGGCAGGGTAAAGTATAGGTGTCGGAAGGGCGGCGGCTCGGATGTGGGGCCGGTGCCTGGGTGTACGGCAGATAAAAATAAAGTGAGGGTAAAGAGATGTCAAAAAAGAGATGGATTGCTGCGGCAGCGATTATGAGCATGGTATTAACTGTTCCTATTGGTTGTCAGGGAACTTCTGCGGGGAGCGAAAATCCTTCTGCAGGAAGTAAGGATTCCTCCCAGGAGGATTTGGTGGTGCCCAAAAATCAGGAAAGTACTGTTCCTGCCCAGACGGCTAAGGGAGGGAATATTGCAGAACAGGTTCAGGCGCCGGATGCTTTTGAACTGCAGTTTTCCGATGAGAGCGGTAAGATAGAAGTGGAAGTGAAGGCCAGGGTAGTGGTTCCGGAGGCGGATGGGTTCCGTCTGAAAACCGTTACCAGCCGGATATTTACCCAGGAGGATTACGATGCGGTCAACAGGGTGCTTCTGCAGGGCGGAAAGCTCTGGGACAGGGTGGTTGATGAAAACGATCCGGCTCATGGCTTTACCAAATCGGAGATAGAGGAACGGATTAGAATCCTGAAAGAGGAAAAAGAATCCGGGGAATCCTATGTGGATCAGTATGGCGACGGGAAGGATTATGATAAAAAAATAGCGGAATTCGAGGCGATGCTGGAGGCGGCTCCGGAAACCGCGCGGATAAAGGAAATAGAGCCGAAGGTCCGTTTTGATTCAAAGGCGGAGGAAAATGGGGATCCGGACAATAATATGCTTATGGGTTATGTGACCATGGATGGAAAGGATTATTTCACTGTGCTGGATAATAATATTTCCCCTGCATGGAGATGGATATCTTTTTCCGCTGAATATTCAGAGAATGGGGGCAATTATATGCCGGTTGGAATTGAGGGGAGCGATACAGCGCAACTGAAGACGTCTCCAGCAGATATCGAACAAAGGGCCTCTTCGGCTGTAGAAGAGATGGGGCTCACAGACTTCCAGTACTGCGGAGGGGAATACTTCGCGTCCTATACGGAAGAAAAAGGGCGGATGGTGCCTGTTGATTATTCCTATGGCGTTCACTTTACCAGGGTGATTGACGGAATTCCTGTAACCTATACCAACAACGATGGCACTACAGTGGAAGATAATAATGCTTCCTGGCCCTATGAACATATTTATCTTGCGTATAATGATGAAGGCCTCACCAGCTTCCGCTGGACAGATCCTTATACGGTGACGGATATGTCGGACGAATATGTATTTCTTATGCCTTTTGAAGAAATCCAGAAAATTTTTAAAGAGATGATTCTGAAAAAAAATAGTGACTTCGCCCAGGCAGGGCTTGATTTCAAATTTCATATAGAAGAAATCCGGCTGGGCTATATGAGGATTATGGAAAAGGGCAACCCTACGGAAGGAACAATGATTCCGGTATGGGATTTCCTGGGAACTAAAGTGATACATTATAATAATACAGAGGAACCCTTTACCGATTCCTTTGGAGGTCCCTTTGAAAGCTGCCTTACCATTAACGCCATGGACGGCACTGTAATCGACAGGGATCTGGGATATTAAGAGCTGCTTTTCAGACCTGGAAAATGGCGGAAATGTGAAGAAAACCGCCAGGTCAATATAGTACAATAATCGGTCAAAAAAGAAGAAGAAAAGGGCGGGCAGAAGTGCTAATTTGGTAGTATACAAATTACACGAAAAGAAATTTCCTTTCTGTATACAGGAGGGGAAAAGCGGCGGTACGGACTGGTTTGGCCCGGGACGCTGCGGGGAAAAGGAGGAAAGGGATGCTTATTCAGAAGCTGAATGAAAACTGGCAGATGTGCATCAACAATACGGAGGAATTTATGCCTGCCGCCGTGCCTGGAAGCGTTTACCAGGATCTGCTGGACAACAACAAAATGGAGGATCCTTATTACAGGGACAACGAACTGAAGGCGCTGAAAATCATGGAAAATGATTTTACCTATGTCACCTGTTTCGATGTGCCGGAGGATATCCGGGAGAGGGAAGAAGTCCTGCTTCATTTTGACGGAATTGATACGATCGGAGATATATACCTGAATGGAACCCTGCTGGGACATGTGAAGAACATGCACCGGATTTGGGAATATTCCGTAAAAAACCTGCTGAAGCCTGAAGGAAATGAGCTGAAGGTGGTGCTTCATTCCCCCACCCGCTTCATACGGGAAGCCTATGAAGAACGGCCCCTGGAAGGCAGTTCCGATGCCATGAGAGGTTTTCCCTATCTGCGCAAGGCCCACTGTATGTTCGGCTGGGACTGGGGCCCCCGCCTTCCCGATGCGGGTATCTGGCGTGAGGTGGAGCTGATGGCATTCGACACGGCCCGGCTGGATGGGGTATACATTACGCAGAAGCACGAGGAAGGCCGGGTTTCCCTGTCCGTACAGGTGGATGTAAAACGGACGGGCGTAAAGCATACCGAACGGTTCGGAAGAGAGGAAAAGGAGCTGGAAGGACTGTCTTGGCGCATAAAAGTGACGGATCCGGAAGGCGTTCCTGTTTTTGAAGGACTCTGCCCCGAAGAGGCGGTTATTGAAAATCCCCGTCTCTGGTGGCCCAATGGCTACGGAAGCCAGCCTTTATATCATGTAGATGTGGAGCTTCTGTGCGATGGCTGCGTGCTGGATTCCTGGAGCAAAAAGATTGGCCTGCGCACAATGACCATACACAGGGAAAAAGACGAATACGGCGAGCAGTTTGCCCATGAAGTGAACGGTGTCCGTATTTTTGCCATGGGTGCGGATTATATCCCGGAGGATAATATCCTTCCCCGGGTGAAGCCGGAGAGAACCTATGAGCTGCTAAAACAGGCCAGGAACGCCCATTTCAACTGTATCCGCGTGTGGGGCGGGGGTAATTATCCCTACGATGGCTTTTGGGATGCCTGTGACGAGCTGGGGCTTGTTGTATGGGAAGATTTCATGTTTGCCTGTGCGGTTTATGATCTGACAGAAGAATTTGAACAGGATATTACAGAAGAATTTATTGATAATATCAAACGCATACGCCACCATGCCTGCCTTGGCCTGTGGTGCGGCAATAATGAAATGGAAATGTTTGTGAAAGAAGGACAGTGGGTGACCCGCCCCAGGGAAAAAAGCGACTATGTAAAGATGTATGAATACATAATTCCCAAGGTGCTTAAGGAATATGATCCCAATACCTTTTACTGGCCTGCAAGCCCTTCCTCAGGCGGCGCCTTCGATGAGCCCAACGATGAAAACCGCGGGGATGTGCATTATTGGGATGTGTGGCACGGCAACAAGCCGATTACCGAATACAGAAAATTCTTTTTCCGTTATGTTTCCGAGTTCGGCTTCCAGTCCTTCCCTTCCCTGAAGACGGTAGAGACCTTCACCGAGCCGGAAGACAGGAATGTTTTCTCCTATGTTATGGAAAAGCACCAGCGCAATCAGAGCGCCAACGGAAAAATCATGAACTATATGGAACAGACCTTCCTGTATCCCAATGATTTTGACACCACTTTATATGCATCCCAGCTTCTTCAGGCGGAGGCCATCCGGTATGGCGTGGAGCATTTCCGGAGGAACAGGGGAAGATGCATGGGAACCGTTATCTGGCAGCTCAACGACTGCTGGCCGGTGGCGAGCTGGGCTTCCATAGACTACTGCGGAAGGTGGAAAGCGCTCCACTACTATGCAAAGAGATTTTTTGCGCCGGTAATGCTTTCCTGCGCCGAGGAAGGGATTCTCACACAGGATACCAATCCCAATGCGGAGCCTTATGAGGTGAAAAAGTCCATCCATCTTTGTGTGGCGAATGAGACGATGGAAGAGCAGAACCTGATAGTAAAATGGACTCTGCGCAACAACAGGTCAGAAATCCTGCGGGGAGGGGAAGAAGCGGTTACGGCGGCTCCCCTGTCAAGCGTATGGCTTGCGAAGCAGGACTGTATGGATGCGGATACGTATGGGGATTATGTGAGCTATGAATGCTTCCGGGACGGAGAGCTTATTTCCGGCGGCTGTGTGATCTTCTGCGCTCCCAAGCATTATCGTTTTGTGGATCCGAAGCTTACAGTTACGGCGGAAGGGGATGTGCTGACGGTGAAAGCAAATGCCTATGCCAGAGGCGTGGAAATCATCAACGAAGCGGATGATATGCTTTTAGAGGATAATTATTTTGACATGAATGCAGGAGAAAGAAAAATCCGGATTCTGAAGGGAACACCGGAAGGCCTGAAAATCAGAAGTGTGTATAATATACGCTGATTCTGACTGACAAACATAATTGAACTGTGCGTATAGGAAAAGGGAAGAAGGCATGCGCTTTCTTCCCTTTAAAGATCCTGGATATTCATTTTATCCAGCTGTTTCTGTTTCTTTATCTTTTCCCTGCGGCTGCCGGAAAAATGGTCCATAGAAAAGCCGGGAGATGTTGTCCCTCTCCCGGCCCGATCGTATACTATATGCTATTTTATTCCGGAATCAGAATGCTTTCAGCATCTGAAATTCCAAGATGTAATAAAAAACTCAAGGTTCTGCGCAGCTCAAGGACAGCAAGCTCCTCCAGGCTGGCGGAGAACCGGCAGAAATCCATTTTTTCCAGAGACTCAATCAATTCATCAAAAAAAGGATCATACATTTCGTTTATTTGTTCCTGTTTCCCATTCATACCGCGGAATGCATAGCCCCAGAAGAACTGCCGCATCAGCTCGGAATAAACGGTTCGGATGGTCTGATAGGGAGCGGATTCACCGACCGTGCTCAGTATGAAATAAGACAAATTTTCCCCGCGCCGCAGCCCTTTATAGGCCTTCAGCTTCACACAAAGTTCTTCAATGGATTCGGTATTGAGAGAAGAAAGCGTTAACACAGACACGTCTTTGCAGGATAAGGCGAGCATCTGAATGCTCTCCGCCATATCCAGTAGTCTGCGGCGAAGGACTGGTTTGGTGAAATCACTGTTTGCTGAAGTCTGCTCCAATGGAAGAACACGAGTGCCCACATGTCTGGCGGATTTTATAGCACCGACGCTGCCGAGAAGTTCAAGTGTCCTGCGAATGGTGCTTACCGAAACATTCTTCTGCCGTGCGAGCTCCTCCTGTGAAGGCAGCAGGCTTCCGGCCGGATACAGCCCCCGGTTGATGGAAATGAGAAGCTCCATGGCTATGGAGTAGCATAGCTGCTGGCTTTTTTTATAGGAACTCCAGGTAAAAGCAACTTCCTTTTCCGGGGATGGCATATGGATTCTGTCCTTATAGAACCGGGTAAGAGACGAGGTCAGCTTGTTCATGGATTCCGCCATTTTAACACGCAGCGCTGTCCATTCCTTCTTACGGCAAAGTACGAGCACGATTGAAAGATAATCCTCAGATTGGTCAAAATAATGAAGATTATCTTTTATGCTGAAAAAAGGATCATGTAAAAACATGAAGATTTGCCAGGCGAGACGCATGAGGAGATTATTGCCGAGGGAGCTGTATTTTTGATTGAGATGCCTCAGCATGGCATAGGGCGCTTCTATATTTTTTTCGGTAAAGAGCTCCTCCATCTTTCGCAGCATTTCAGGAGAGGCATTCTTCATCCCTACACACTGTGCATTCCCAAACAGGGGCAGCATGGAATTTATCAGATCTATCATGGCATTTTTGCGTGCCGAAAAAAAAGTCTGGATAAACTGTTCCGTTTCCTGACTGTCATAATTTACTTTCACCGTGGCCCCTACATTTTTAGATAAAGTGATATATCCTTCATCCTTCAGCTTCAGATAAGCTGTGCGGGCCGTATCGATTGACACACAGAGCCGTCTGCTGGTTTCTTCTATAGTGGGAAGCTTTTCTCCGCAGCGATAGGTGCCGAATTGTATCTGAGTGAGCATGATGCTGTAGACTACCTTGCGTAAATCTGTATTGTTTTCCAAAACGGACTCCTTTACTTACGATAGGAATTTTAGATATTTGTCATACAGTATATCATTTTTTTTGACAATTTGCTACAAACGGATTGCGGATTTTAGCTGCCGGATATCCAAACGGTCGAAGTCCTCCCTTCAGATTTTTACAGCATTAAAATTTTTCAGGAAACAGAGCTTTTCGATGGCGGTGATGGATTTCCACCAGTTTTCACTGATGATGAACTCCTTGCCGTAGGATTCCATGTTGTCAAACCAGGTCCAGGAAATGTTCCATACGCCATTTTCCGGTAAGGTTTCCTGAAGATAATTGATTTCCTGATCGACGATGTCCTTATTGGCCGGGTAAAAAGGGCTTTGCGGGCTGTGGATATAAGTGGAAGGAAGCACGCCGTAGTATTGCCATTTGTTTACATCACGTTCGATAGATGCATTAACCAGTTCGTTGATTTTGGAATACAGGGCAGGCATGTCATAATCGCCTATATTCAGGGTGGGAAGAGCGTCTATGAGGCCGATATATCCGCCGATGCCCATATCTCCGAAGTTTTTTGCAGTCAGAAGATTATCCAGCGCCTGTTTTGCCAGAGTCTCCGCTTTTTTATAAACGGAGGAAGTCTTGTCCATATTCTGCAGGATGAAGGCGCACAAGCCGCAGGTAGGGCCGATGCTTTCCGTTTTGTTGGCATCTTCGCTGTAGTTCCACCAGGGAGCGCGGGGATAGTTGTTATTTTCAGGAACATTGAAGCGCCAGCCATAGTCCGTCAAATCTTTTTCGCTGGATAAATATTCAAAGATTCCTTTATATATGGGATGTGAGGTGTCCGTCATCCCTATTCTCTGAAGAAGGCCCAGCGCATAAAGAGTTACATAAGGCGTGGAAGCAGGATTCCAGTTATCAGGCTCCAGGGCATTTCCGAAGCCGCCGTCCTCATTCTGATAGTGGGACAGCGCAGAAACAACATCTTCCTTTTTCCCGTTTTCAAAGTGGAATTTCCAGACATTCAGGTCAATTTCTCTGGCATTCCGGTATACCCATGTCCTTATTTGTGAAAATTGTTTTTCTGACAGCATAATATTTCCTCCTGGTTTTGTAACTGCTCCGGTAAGAGGCTTGCCGGAAGCGTTTTATGTACAGTATGATAATAAGCCGTCGGACATACTTTGTATTGTAATTTTGCGACATGAATCCGGCTGTATACCTATTCCTGCGGCGGGGTATTTGACTCCCGGAGAATATCCGCTTTCTTTAATGCGTAATCCTTTGCCTGCGCAGGAAGAAGGGTATGGTACCTTTTAAAATCATGCAGTAAATGGGACTGATCCGTATAACCGTATTTATGAACCGCATTCGCCGGATGAAAGGAATCCTCCGTAAGAATGTCATGCCATAAATACTGATAACGGACCAAGGAAGAGAGCTGTTTCGGGGAGACGCCGGTATATTCGGCAAAAAGGCGTTCCAGCTGTCTTGTACTCAGGAAAACTTCATCGGCAAGCGAGGTGGTCCAGATGTTGCCTTTCCTGGCAAGAAGGGCGCCTATGGCTGCATCCAGAACGGGCTTATGCCTTCCGGAATCCAGACGGCGGAGAAGGATTTTTTCCGCTTCCCTTGCCCGGGCATGGATATCGGTTATTTCATAGAGAATCGGTTCCAGGGCGGTCTTAATCGCTTCATAGTGATATTGGGCATCAAAGACCTTATTTTTTACCCCCATCATGGAATCCTGGGAAAACATGGCGGCGGACCAGGCGAAGAAACGGATGCCGAAGGTGGAGCTGGTATCCTTCTCTTCTGTGGAGCCAGCTGAGATGAAGGCTTCATTATTAATACCCACAAATCTGCTTTTCATGCTGTTTTGGGAATGGTTTACTTCAAAAATAATATCCATGCAGGTGTCGGGAATAATCAGTTCACCTGCCGTCGCCTTGCCGGCGGAGGGACCGACACTGCCCCAGAAGCATTTGATATAGGGCCTCAGGGCGCTGCAGGGAGTGATTTCCGTATAGGTGCTGTCGTTCCTGTGCGGAACCGCCGTGGCGGGCCTGTATAACCGGTAAAATTGATTCATTGTCTTCCCTCCTGGTTCAGCCGGATAAATTCTTTGGGAGAGCAGCCATACTGCTTCCGGAATATCCGGTAAAAATAACTGAGGTTGTGGATGCCGCATTCCTGGCAGATTTCAATGACCTCCAGGCCGGTTTCCAGAAGCAGCCCCGCCGCATAATCCATCCGTTTTATGTTGATGAATTCGGTGGGAGACATGTGAAGGAACCTGCGGAAGGATCGGTTCAGGTATTCCTGGGAAAGGCTGGCGAGGGATAGCAGGCGGGGAAGGCCTTCGATAAAGTTTTCCGGCTTTTCCATTTCCCGGATGAGCGCCGAGAGCCAGCCCGGCAGAGGGCTGGCCTCCTGCAGGGAAGGGCCGGGACAGAACTGGTACAGAAAAAAGGGCAGTACGGATGACAGGTACAGCCTTCTGCCGGCGCCCGGCTCCAGATCTCCTATATGAAGCATTTTGCCGCGGATATCGGAGAGCAGGGGCTCTGTCAGTTCGGTCTGGAGGCTTAGGGGAGAGTCGGTAAAAAATGACCGGGGACAGCCGAGAAGCCCGCAGATTTTATGAAAAATCGGTGGCTGAAAGGATATATTGATCAGTTCAAGATCATACTGATTCAGAAAATCATAGCCATGCCTGTCCTGTGGGCGCACAAATACAAAGGAGCCCTCCGAAAGCAGGATAGATGCATCATTGATCCGGTGGATTCCCTTTCCCTTGCTGATAAGAAAGAATTCATAAAAGGTATGGGTATGAAAGGGATAAGTTTCCCGCACGCTGAACTGATGCTGAAAGCCGCAGTCCTCATCCTCGAGGGTGAGAATGGGAATCTGCTGCAGGGCATCCATGTCAGGAAGGGACTGGTTAAAGTTCTTCAAAGCCGATCTCCTTTTTGGAAAGGAAGGTCCTCACCGCCTTATCCCAAAGCACGTCCACAGTCTTGTCAGGAAGGAAGGTGGTAAAGGCTGTTCCCGTCACCAGAGTCAGGCTGCCGCCGTCATATTTGCAGGTCAGGACCAGGGCCTTGACCTGATCAGGAGTGATGGGGGTGTCCTCCGGCTTCAGGATACCCGGTATATACCGGGGCATCAGATGAAAGATAAATTTAAACCCGGCGGGTGTCTTTTTTCCTTTTATCAGATCAAAACACAGAGGCCGCATCGTTTTCCAGGCAGAAAACTCGTCCGGATGCGTTTCCTTATTTTCCCATTCCTCGTCGCTGTAAAATTCCCGGTTGATGCGGCCGTCAATACGGAACGTATTATAAGTGGTGATAACCGCTTCCTCCAGCAGGAAGGAATCAAAGCATTCCGTTCCCAGGAGCTTGCCCATAAAGCTTTTTATTTCTTTTATCTGTAATGCAATCATGATTCATCTCCGTTACCATTGTAGTCCGAATATAAGGAAGGGCGGCTTCTGCGCAGTGCCAGTATTTCATGCAGAGTATCGCACCAGTCATTCCATAAATGCTGGTAGACATCCGCATCCACAACCCTGTCCTGCAGATCGGATATCGTATGTATGCCCCTGCTGCTGCAGGCGTCCGCACAAAGCTGGTATGCTTCCCAGTCAAGCTCGTCCTCATCCCACACAAGAGGAATCTTTGCCAGGCCCTTCCTGTAAGCGGCAAACGCCCGTGTATGGCCGTCTGTAAAAATAATCCTTCCGTTGAGATATTTGACGGGAACCGGCTCAAAATGGGAAAGGTCATCAGGCCGGAACCATTTTTCCACCTGTCTTAATTTTTCAAGGGATATATAAAACTGGGAAGGGTGTATATCAGAGAGCTTCAGCCCGGAAAGTTCCATAACATTCCTCCATGAGATCTTACACAGTTCTGCTGTAAGTTTTACCTGTTCATTTTACCACATTACTATCCTGTCCGCCATTCTTTCTTCAGCAGCTGATAACTTTATAAAAACTCTATAACTTTTAGAAATTCTCTTTACAATATATACAGGCGGGTGTTATTATAAGTGGTAATCAAAACTACGTGTGATTGTAGTGAATAATCGGAGGAACAAATGAGTTATAAAATTGTAGTGGATAGCTGTTGTGAATTACCTGAAGAATTAAAAGGAGATCCCCGCTTTGAAATAGTCCCTCTGGGAATAGAAGTGGGTGATTGGCATATCCAGGACGACGCCGGCTTCAACCAGGCGGAATTCCTGAAAAAAGTGGCGGAATGCCCCACATGCCCCCGTTCTTCCTGTCCATCTCCTGATAGATACAAACAGAGTTTTGACTGTGACGCGGATCATATCTATGTTGTTACTTTGTCTGCAAACCTGAGCGGCAGCCATAACAGCGCTGTCCTGGGAAAAAATCTGTATGAAGAAAAGCACAAAGACAAGAAAATCCATGTGGTGGACTCCAGGTCCGCTTCCTGCGGGGAGGCACAGATCGCCCTGAAGGCCATGGAACTGGAGGAGCAGGGCCTGTCCTTTGAAGAGATAGTGAAGAGGCTGGAAGATTTCCGTGACGAAATGAACACATATTTTGTCCTGAACAATCTGGAAACCCTGCGCAAAAACGGCCGTCTTACAGGCGTAAAGGCGCTGGTGGCTTCCACTCTCAATATAAAGCCCGTTATGGGCGCAACGGCGGAGGGAACCATTATCCAGCTGGGACAGGCCATCGGCTTCAAGAAAGCCCTGCAGAAGCTGGCGGATACTGTTGTCCAGGGGACGAAGAACCCTCAGAAAAAATGCCTTATGATCACCCACTGCAACAATCCGGCCAAGGCCGAGAGCGTGCGGCAGATGATTCTGGATAAGGTACAGTTTGCCGATTCCAGAATTCTGGACACTGCAGGGATCAGCAGCATGTATGCCAATGACGGCGGTATTATTATTGCAGTATAAAATCATTGGGGAATAAGAAAACAGCAAGAAAGGCTATCCGCAGACTGATATCTGCAGGATAGCCTTTTTTTAGAAATCTGTTCTGATTTCGGAAACCATGGCGCACAGCGCCTTTCTGCTGGAGGGCGAAATTTTTATCTTATGTCCGTCAATCATGGAAAGCTGGAAAAAGGAGATCTTGTCCACATATTTCAGATTGATTACCGCGCTGCAGCCGATCATGGCAAGAAGGCCGGATTCACTCACCCGGATATAACCGATGTCGAGCTTTGTGGTGCCTCTTGCGGAATAATCGATGTCAAATCCAAGAGTGGCGCAGAAGTTCAGCATGGTGGCAACGCATTCCCTGTTTTCCCCGTTTGCCTGATGAATACGGACAAAACGGTCGTCAGGATAAGCGTACATGATATCTTCTTCCTTCAGGTAAAAGGTCTCCGTATCCGTCCGGAATTCCAGCTTTTTTTCCTGGCTGTTTTTTATCGTGAGGAGAATTTCCACCATTTCGGTCAGCTTGTCGGGCTGTATCGGCTTGTCCAGAAAATAACAGTTATCCGGCAGATCCTTTTCTTCCCTGTAATTTATTTTGGAACAGCAGAAGACGATAGGAAGCCTGCTTCCCGCTTTTCGCAGCTCCCGGGCGATTTCTGCCGCATTGCAGCCATCCTCCACCATATCCATAAACAGACCGTCGTAAATCATAGGAGTGGAAAGAATCGCATTTCTGTTGCCGAAAGAGTCCACATACAGGACTCCGGTAGTATTGATCCTCCGATCCGATTCCCGTCCCAGAAGACGTTCCGTCTGTTTTCTGTCCGCAATATTGTCGTCACATACCGCTAGATGCATAGTGCTTCCTCCTGTTATTTTTATTATACTCAAACCTTGCATGAGCCAAGAGACTTTCCGTCCGCTGTCGGATCAGTGTT
>ERZ791885.90-NODE-90-length-87097-cov-3.815962_pt1 | contig 87097 bp, 82 predicted proteins | sample MGYA00510159_ERZ791885 | MGnify/ENA primary metagenome ERZ791885 (study PRJEB30046, sample SAMN00792054) | human gut metagenome | study: EMG produced TPA metagenomics assembly of the A metagenome-wide association study of gut microbiota in type 2... | reverse complement strand
TAGCAACTTTAAAGGTATTGCTGCCCGCCAGCTGCAAAGTGCCGCCGGTAATAGTGCGGCCAACCTCCTGACCTTCACCTGGAGTACCAAAACCCAAAGTCGCATTGTTCAGGTAAGTAATAACATCATTATCAGTAGACGAGCCGTCACTGTTTAAAACAGCCTTATCGTTAAACAGCACTGTCGCATTATCGGCATATACGGCATAGGCTTTACTGCCTTCCGGGGTCGCGGTATTGCCGGCTTTAGCGCCAATAGTGATAGCACCGCCATCAGTCTTGGCGTTCAAAGTGATCACAGCGCCCTTAGTGGCATATACGCCATAGGCTTCGGCTGCTTCACCCTGCTGGCCGTCCTGACCTGCCGTAGCTACACCATTACCCACAGCAGCGCCTCTACCGCCAGCACCAGCCTTCGCCTCTGCAATGATCTGGTCCACCGCAATCGCCGTCTGGCTGCCGCTGCCAGTGCCGAAAACACCATAAGCATAAGCATTACCACCGTTGCCGCCATCACCGCCGGTACCGGCAGCCGTAGCAGAACCATCTTTATATACACTGCCACCTTGACCACCAGCACCGCCGATACCCACAACTGTGATTTTGGCAACTGTTAAACCGACACTACCGCCGCTGTTGCTGACGCCATAAGCCGCACCAACTCCACCCTGTCCGCCTTTGCCGCCAACGATTCCGGCGCCATCATTATTTACCTTATTCATAGCATTAGAACCCTGAGCCTGATTGCTGGAACCGCCGTTAGCCTCTACTGTAATTTCAGCCATCGTTAAGCGTTCAGCCAATCCGCCTAAAACATTGATGCCATAAGCGGCGGCAGCCCCACCAACAGCACTGGCACCATTGATATTTCCATAGGTACTGATTCCCTCGCCACCAAATCCGCCGGTCGCCGTTATTTCCAGCTTCTGTACATCTGCCGTCAGGCTTCCGTCCGTATTCTGCAAACCAACGGCCATCGCCTCGCCGCCAGCACCGCTTACTCGCTCCGTTACCAATATTTGAGCAGCCTCATCTGTAACTTTGCCTGCAGAATCGGCATTGATGTTACCGCTGCCACCACTGCCACCGGTTGCCTCAAGCTTAATATCGCCGCTTACGGTGACTTTGCTGCTGCCGCCACGATTATCCACGCCAACGACCAAAGCTTCACCGCCTTTACCTGCAGACGCCTGTACTGAGCCTGCAGCTGTCACCTTGCTTGCGTCAGTTACAGTTAATAGACCTAAGCTACCGCCGTTGCCGCCGCTCGCCTTGATATCCATTCCAGCCACAGCCAGTTCTGCCTCACCGCCGGCGTTACTGATCCCTGCTACATAAAAATCCCCGCCAGCACCGCCGCTGCCGCTGAGGCTGTTGATAACAGCTCCACCTTTACCACCACTTGCCTTATGGCAAAAAGTCTCTATTGCTATATTCCCTATGGTACCGTCTGCCTTACCGCTCACAATATGGACGCCAGCAACATTAGCATTACCGCCTGCTCCGCCATGGCCTGTCACAACACTCTCAACAGCAGTACCAGCGGCGTCACCGCCGGCACCGCCGCTTATATAATTACTACTACCAGACTGCTTGATACTTATATCCTGCAAATCTAAATGGGCGATCCCGCCGTTGACCTCAACGCCATAGGCTACAGCATTGCCGCCAGCTCCGCCGTCAACAGTATGCGTTAAACCTGATACCGCCTCCCCATTTAATCTTCCGTTGCCTCTCGAGCCTTCGGCACTTTCGATCTCCAAAATACCTGTCAGTGTTGCCGTTGCCTCGCCGCCAGTGACTCTGATCCCATAAGCCTCAGCATCACCGCCGTCAGCAAATTTTGTGGGCCCTTCATACACTTCGTCAAGACCAAAAACATTATTAGAACTTTGAGCACTTACTTTCATCTTTCCACCGCTAAAAATAACCGTGCCGTCATCGACCTGCAGGCCCGCTGCTATCGCATTGCTGTGTTTAGCACCGCCTATATCCACTTTGTTTGTACTAATCAAATTGAATTCTGATTTTGCACTTACAGTTATGTCAGCGGCAGTGATCGTCAGATCATGCTTGACCTCTATCCCATAGGCCGCAGCGGCACCGGCAACCTGACTTACACCCTGATAAACGCTGCCGTTACGTCCACCTGTTGCAGTTACTGTTATATTGCCTGTTTCAACGCTGCTGAGACTTTCATCTACCGTTACCCTGGCCACAGCATCGCCGCCTTTAGCACCTGTCATTACTGTTGGGTTGGTACCATCGGTCTCGTCACCACCCCTACCTCCGGTCGCTGTAACCTCAATAGCATTGCTGATATTACCATCTGTGATCTTACCGGTGATAGCAGCACTTTCTCCATCGGTAACAGGGCCAGGTGAAGAGATTAAAGAGTCAGTACCATTAGCGCCGGTTTCAGTAAAAGTACCGCCGCTGCTGGTAATGTTTTCCGTTTTCTCTGCGGCGTAAACTTCGTTGACTACAATGTTGATACCGCTGGAATAAACTATCGACATCGCCAGCAGCGTATGTGCTATTTTCTTAGTTAAACTTGCTTTACGAGACATTTGCATCCCTCTTTCTCAAATCCATCATTTTTACTCATATTTTTCTTTTAGAAAATACTTTAATAAGGCTTCGTAATACGACGCCGATTCGGCATATTTGCCCTGCTTATGCAGCAGCCGCGCCGTCATCATCACAGTCTGCACAGTCTTACCATCCTGCGGTTTCAAATCGCTCCACAGGGATTTTTTGACGTATTGCCAGTACAGTTCTTTCGCGTTGCTGTCTACATAATAAATATGCCAGGGCTTCACGTAATCGATATAGTGTACGATCACCGCCTGCAGCGCCTCATTCAAAGTTGTGTTGTTGATGACGATGCAGTTAAAAATTTTCGGCAATTCCACAAACTCGCCGTCGATAACGCCGTTGAGGGCATCCTGATCGCCCCAGAGGATCTTCGTGCCGCCCACCTGCTCCAGCCACTGAAACAGCTTTTGTGCCAGTTTTTGCTTCCGCCACTTAGTCAGATCCATCAGCAGCACGCCTGAATTGAAATAACGGCCGTTTTTCAGACCGATACGGTCACAGCTGCGGTCCTCGCCGTAATCGCGCGCTGCCGCCAGCACCTTGCCCTGCAGGTCCAGCTGCCACAAGGGCAGGATATCGCCCTTGCAGATGATGTCCGCATCCATGTAGATAAGCCGCGTTACCGTTTCCGGCAGCATATCGGCAAACAGATAGCGGTAATACATAGCCTGCGTGATATGCCCCGGCGGTACGACGAAGGTCATGCCTTCAGTACTTGTGATCTGGTAAAAGCGCAGTGTCAGATTACGGTACAGCCTTTCCATCTGCTGTAATTTTTCCATATCCTCCGGCAGCAGCTCGTCGTAGACGATATGCACGATCAGATCATGCTCGATATTGTTATGCACCAGTGATGTGATGGTGATGCCGGCGAATTTGCCAAAATTCTTATCAATGCCGAAACCAAGATGTATTTGTTCGGGCACTTTACTCCTCCTCTCTTTGCCTTAAAGGCATTTTATTTGAGTTGCTTTGCTTATGCCTGACCGCCTCCCTGTCTGGTAAATTTAATATGTCCTCCGCAGCTTTCACTGCGGTTACAGCGTTTTATTTGTATGGCCGCCGCATATGCTGCAAAAGCTGCCGCACTTCCTCTAAGGTATAGGTTTCTGTAATTTCTTCCTGCTCAGACGCAGTTTTTTCAGCCTGTTCTTTGCCCCAATCCAGCGCCGCCTGAGTATCCAAAAAAACTGGCAGCGGGCACTCCAGCACATTGGCGATCCGCAGCAGCAGCTTCAGACTAATTTGCGCATGGTTATGTTCCAGATTACTCAGATGGGTCTGACTGATACCAATGCGTTTTGCCATTTCCTGCTGGTTGAGCTGACAGGCAGTGCGTAGAAAACGGATATTGCCGCCGATACGCGTCAGGCATTTTTCATCGTACACCTTTACACCTCCACTCTGTGCTGCTGAAAATATTCTTCTGACTTTGTCATCTTTTGTTTAAAGGCGTATTTTATTTATTAAAACTTCAAAAACTTTTGTTAAAATAATATTTAAAATCATTATAGCACATCTGTACCCCCCCACAAGACATACTAACGGATATATTCGACGCAGCTTGGTTATCTATTGCCCTTACGGTTTGATAGCCGCCGAAGTTACAGCCTGACCGCAGTTGGTAAAATTTTTTCCTACAGCTAAAAATGCTGCCGCCTGATGCAGGTTTGACCTGTCTTCCCCTAAAAAAGGCATAAAAAAAAACCGCCTACCAAAGTAGGCGGGGAACCGTAAATTTAACTATCAGTAAATAAAAATCTATTTGAAATTTTTTGACGAACAATCTATAATACAAAGTAGAGATAGCTGATTGTGGTAAGTTGGCTTTCCCGTGAATATTAAAATTAGCAGGAAGCCGCTTAGCCGCAAGGTTATGCGGTTTTTGTCGTTTATATTTTTATTCTACGCTGATTCTATTATTGAATTTGATAACAAAATTAAATGAAATACGGAAGTGATCTCTTATGAAGAAATTTATAACTATCACATTAGCGTTTATTATTGCTCTGGCTATTCCGCTGGCAGCATATGCTACAACTTATATTGGCAACCGCAACAGTTGGAAGTTCCATTATCAGGGCTGCCGCTGGGAACGTAAAATGAATGAAAGTAACCGTATTTATTTTTCCAGCCGGCAGGAAGCTATTGATATGGGTATGGTTCCTTGCAAGGTTTGCCGTCCATAGATCGTAAAATACTTTCACTTGAAATTCTTTGACGAACAGTCTATAATACGAAGTAGAGATAGCTGATTGTGGATAGTCGGCTTTCCCCACTAGAATTTTGAATTCGACAGGAAGCCGCTTAGCCGCAAGGTTACGCGGTTTTTGTCATTTTACCTTAAGCGATAAAACGACAGGAGAAGCACTATTAGCGTTGCAAAGGCTATCATTAAAGATAACGCTTCGAAAACTGTCATAGCGCATCACCCCCTACTCTTGAGGGAGTAGGAAAACCGACATATCAGCTATCTCTTGCCCTAGTATAGCACTTTGCAATCAAGTTTACAAACTAAAGTTCGTTATTTTATTTTTATGCTTGCAATATATTATTAAAAACAAATAAACACCTCTAAAGTAAGGTTTTTACCCTGCTTTAGAGGTGTTTTGTTTTACAAAAACAGTTTTTTATATTTTATTTGTGTAAACATAGCATAAAAACGCGATTTTGCTGCTCTTTTATAAGTGTAAGGGTTAATCACCCCGAACGATCAAGTTTTGGGCACGCTGTTTTACAGGCAACTGCCCCAGACTGAAAGGAGGAGCAAATATGAGATTACAGAAAGCAGCAACACCTGTACTGACTACAGCTAAGCTGCGGGATCTGACTGTCCTGGGACACAACCGTATCGCACAGATCTATCTGCACTGGACGGCAGGACGTTACGGCGAGCTGTACGACGATTATCATTTTAATATTGACGCCGACGGCAGCATTTACCGTACCTGCGCATTGCTGACTGATTATAAGCCGCATACCTGGCAACGCAACAGCGGTTCAATCGGTATCGCCCTCTGCTGCGCTTTAGGGGCTCTGCCCCACCACGGCTATGATACTGCTTTTGGCAGTTATCCGCCCACGCCGCAGCAAATCGACGCGGCCGCTAAATTGACAGCCCAGCTGACAGACGGACTTGACCTTGCTGTTGACCGTTTTACTGTTCTGACCCATTGCGAGGCGGCGCTGCTGGACGGTTACGGGCCTTACAGCGGCGATGCGGAGACCCGCTGGGATTTGTGGTATGTGCACGATTCACCCGGCGACGGCATGATGAAACCGGGCGGCGAAGTCCTGCGCGGTAAGGCGCTTTGGTATTTGGAGGCTTTGCGCCGGGCGCGCCTGCCGTCAGCTGTAACTTTGGAGTAAAAATAATCAGCGGTGCCTGACGCCGTAAAAGGAGGTGAAAAGGATGAGTGTTACTAAAAATATAACTTCTTTAAAATTGTATTTGGAAGCAGAGGACGGTGTAAATGCTTTGGGCGCTATGCAGACCAAAAGCGCGCTGATCGGCAGTGTTGTTATTGATGCCGAAAATGCGAAGTGTTATGCAGTTGCCGAGGCTATCGGCGAGTTGATGGCCCATCCCGTCGTTAACGTATATGTAAGTGAGAAAGCAGCGCTTGAAAAAGCTGAATAAGCTTTTTCATCCTTCACAATGCGCTTTAAAACCTACTATATAGCACCAAGAACTGCTATATTTAAGTAAAAATAATAAAACACTGTAACTTTTGGTTACATACAAAAACTATAAGCTGAAAGGAGAAAATCATGGAAAAAACTTTAGAACTGGTCTTTACTAAAAACGACGGCAGCAAAAAAACTTTAAGTATTGCTGATCCGCGTGAGGATGTTACTTTAGCCGAGGCTAAGGCAGCCGCCGACAAGATCATCGAAGCTGGCGTTATTACCAGCAGCGGTTGTGCTTTGACTGAATTGGTTGAAGCGCGTATCAAAACCGTTACTGTTTCCGTACTGGCGTAAGCTTATGGATACCAAAGAACTTTGCAGCGCTGTCGGCAATTTCGGGTTTCCGATGGTGCTGAGCTGGTATCTGCTGCTGCGCATGGAGCAGCGGCTGGACAGGCTTACTGAGTGCCTGAACGAGCTGAGCAAGGCGCTGCTGCAAAATAACCATAACGAGCAATAACAACTCAAATATCAAGGAGGCTTGTGATCAAGAATAAAACCAGGAGTTTACTCAACTGGCTGCGTCTGCTGCTGAAGCTGTTCGCCCCACGGTAAACCATAAAACAAAAAACACTGCAAAATTTTGCAGTGTTTTTTTACTTTTAGCTTCATAATCACTCTTTTAAGCTGGCGATAGCCGCTTTGGTATCGGCAGCTCCGTAAACATATGATCCTGCTACCAGCACGGTAGCGCCTGCTTCGCGGACTAATTTAGAGGTTTTATCGTTGATGCCGCCGTCTACCTGGATCTCCACGTTCAGGCCTGCGTCATCGATCATTTTCCGCAGCCGGGAGATTTTGGGCACTGTAGTTTCAATGAAGCTTTGCCCGCCAAAGCCGGGGTTGACGCTCATCAAAAGCACCATATCCACCTCGGGCAAAATTTCTTCTACCAGGCACAGGGGCGAAGCCGGGTTCAGCGCCACACCTGCCTGCAGGCCTTTATTTTTGATATATTGCACGCAGCGGTGCAGATGCTTGGTAGCTTCGGCATGCACAACTATCATATCGGCTCCGGCAGCAGCGAAATCGTCGATATATTGCTCAGGATTATTGACCATCAGGTGACAGTCAAAAAAGAGGCCTGTGACCTTACGGATCTTTTGCACGACAGGCGCGCCAAAGGTCAGGTTCGGCACAAAGGCGCCGTCCATCACGTCGATATGTACCCAGTCGGCTCCGGCAGTTTCGATTTTTTTGATTTCGTCTGCCAGATAAGCAAAATCGGCAGATAAGATTGAAGGCGCTACTTTGATCATTTTCTTCCGTCCTTTTCCTTTTTGGATTTTATTTCTTCTAAAATAGTCAGGTACGATTCATAACGCGACGGCGCTATCTCGCCTGCCGCCAGCGCGTCCTTGACGCCGCAGACCGGTTCGTGCGTATGGGTGCAGGGCGTAAACTTGCAGCCCTGTTCAAAATCGGCAAATTCGCGGAAGCACGATGCCAGCTTTTTGTCGTCCAGTTCTTCCAGGTTCAAGTTGCCAAAACCGGGCGTATCAGCCATATAGCCGCCGGCAAATGGCAGCAGATGGGCAAAGCGTGTGGTGTGCCTGCCCCGCCCTATTTTTTCGCTGACGCTGCCTGTGACCAGCTGCATACCCGGTTCGATAGCGTTGAGCGTTGATGACTTGCCTACGCCGGAGGGCCCGGCAAAGACTGTTATTTTACCATATAACCGTTCTTTCAGGGCTGCGATATTGGTGCCCTGCCGGGCAGAAACAGCAAATACTTCATAGCCGATCTTTGCATACACTGCTTGGACTTCTTCCACAAAGCCAGACGGCGCCAGATCGATTTTATTCAGGCAGATAATAGCCGGGATACCCGCCTGCTCTGCCAGTACCAGCAGCTTATCGGCCAGCAGGTAGCTGAAATCAGGGTTGACGCAGGCAAAAGCAACGATGATCAGATCGACGTTGGCTATCGTCGGGCGCAGCATAAAATTACGCCGCGGCAATATCCTGGTGATCATGCTCTCGCCGTTATGATTGGTTTCAAATTCGACCATGTCGCCGGTGCAGAGCGAAAAGCGTATCTGCTTGAGCTTGCCCTTGACCTTGCAGGTGACAAGCTCGCCATTGCCGCTGTCGACATAGTAATAACCGTTATAAGTTTTGATGATTCTTCCCTGGCCGATACTCACAGATTTTTCTCCTCGACCATTTTATTATTGCAGAAGAATTGTACTTTGCCGCTGCCGGTAACTTCTACCTTCTGGCGGATACGTACGCCTGCTTTCTGCGCGCCCTGGTAAACGGTGCGCTGACCATTGTCGTCGATCAGGATGATCTGCACGTCCTGCGTGCCGCTGCCATGCGGCACAACAAATTCGGCATATTTATTAACGCTTTGCGGATGACTGCCGGAGGATACCTGCAGCACGACTTTGCCGTCATTGGCAAATTTTGAGCCGACAGGCGGCTCCAAGCCAACTATCGTGCCTTCCCGGCTGCCGCTTGACACATAGCGCACGGTAATATCCATGATCCCCAGTTCCGTCAGGGCTTTTTTAGCATCGTCTAAAGTATTGCCCATCACATCGGGCATAGTCATGTCTTTGGGGTCGCGGCATACGACCAGGTCTACCTTCGAGCCTTTCGGGGTCTTATTTTTAGCTTTCGGGGCCTGTTCCAAAACGGTTTCGGCCGGCTTGCCTGCCACAAATTTATAGGTAACGATGCCGGTTTCATACCCCAGATCGCTTAAAAGTTTTTTAGCATTATCCAGCTTCCGCCCGATCAGATCCGGCATTTCCAGCATTTCCAGTCCTTTGCTGACTACCAGGGTGATCTCGCTGCCTTCCTTGCGTTTGCTGATGCCTTCCGGCTCCTGTTTGATAACGTAGCCAGGGGTCACCTTTTCGTCGTATTCTTCATCCAGTTTGACAGTAAAGCCCGATTTTTCCAGGGTTTTCTGCGCTTCCACTACCGATTTGCCGATGACGTTGGGCACATCGACAGTTTTGCGGCTAAAGACGTTGCCGACCAGCAAAAAGACGGCAGATAGGATCGCGACCAGCGCGAACAGCTTGATATATTTGTTGCGGCGTTCCCGTCTGTTGACGGCGGCCGCCTCCTGCACGATCTCGTCAGTGCTTTTATTGAAGGCCGGTTTCATGATGATAGTTTCTTCAGGAGCGCCTTCCTCAGTATCCTCAGCCCAGTCGTAGATCTTTCCGGTAGGCTCTGCCAGTTCGTTTTTCGAGATCGCCGTGATGCCCAGCATTTCGGCATAATCTTCTTCTACGCTTTCCTGCAGCATTTTAGTTTTGATGTTATACAGGTCCTGCCACATTTCTTCGGCGGTCGCATAGCGGTCAGCCGGGTCTTTGGCCAGCGCCTTGTCGATAACCTCCTGCAGCGAATCAGGCAGCTCGGGGTCATAGCTTTTCAGCGGCGGCGGCGTTTTTTCAAGGTGCATCATCGCCACGGCGACGGCGGTTTTGCCGTCAAAAGGCACGTGCCCGGTCAGCATTTCATACAGCACGATGCCCAGTGAATAGATATCGGACTGCGCCGTTACAGGGCAGCCTCCGGCCTGTTCAGGCGACAGATAGTGCACCGAGCCTATTACCGACGAAGTATAGACCATCGTCTGGCTGGTGACCATGCGCGCGATGCCGAAATCGGCGATTTTAGGGGTCATGCTTTTATTGATAAGGATATTATGCGGCTTGATGTCGCAGTGAATGATATTGCGGTTATGGGCGTGCTGCAGCGCAGCCGCCAGTTCGCAGGCGATATGCACGGCCCAGAAGGGTTTGAGCGGGCCCTGTTCCTCTAAGATACTTTTCAGCGTTCTGCCGTCCACATATTCCATCACGATAAAATACAGGCTGTTTTCTTCGCAGACGTCAAAAATATTGACGATAGAAGGATGGATCAGGCGCGCGGCAGACTGAGCCTCGCGGCGGAACTGCTCGAGCAGGCTTTTATCGTTATTGAACTGGGCGCGCAGTATTTTGACGGCGACTTCCCTGTCCAGCAGCATATCCTGCGCCAGATAAACCTCTGCCATACCGCCGACACCGACAGGACGCAGGATCTTATAACGGTTATGTAAAATTTTTCCTATCATATCTGTCATGATCTTTTATCCTCCTCTGCCGGTGTCAGGTCGATCAGGATCAGCGAAACATTATCCCGCCCGCCGTTGTCTAAAGCTGCTTCCAGCAGCGCTTCGGCAGCTGCCGCTGTCTGATGTTCCTGCAATATCGCACTGATCTGGCTGTCAGCCACCATATCGCTCAAACCGTCGCTGCACAAAAGCAGCTTCGTAGCTTCAGTCAATTCTATGGTAAAACAGTCTACTTCCAGCTCGTCTTCGGCGCCCACAGCCCGCAGGATAATATTTTTCTGCGGATGCTTAAAGGCCTCCTGCGCTGTGATCTCGCCGCTGGCCAGCAGCTCGGCGACGTAGGAATGGTCACGGGTGATCTGCTGTAAAACGCCTTCGCGCCAGGTATACAGTCTGCTGTCGCCCACGTTAGCCGCATAGGCTTTACCGTCGGCTGCCAGATAGACCGCCACCAGCGTCGTACCCATATCATGATATTTTTCTTCAGTCTGCGCCATGCGGCGGATATGAGCGTTGGCCTGCTGTACGGCTGACCTCATAGCTGCGCACAGCTCCGCTCCTGTAAGCGGTTTGAATTTTTCTGCTTCCTGCTGCAAAACCTGCAGGGCTTCCTTACTGGCGGTATCTCCGGCAGCATAACCGCCCATACCGTCGGCAAGTGCAAAAAGCTCAGGTCCTGTTGTCAACAAAGCGTCTTCGTTGACCGTTCTTACCATGCCCACATGGGTTTTACTGATAACGAACATTGGCGAACCTCCTTACTTTATAGCTTATATCTGTTTTTCTCACTGATAACGCCGCTGCCTTTACGCCTGCTGCTCCTGAGCAAAGCTGGCGCGCAACTGTCCGCAGGCGGCGTCGATGTCCTTGCCCATTTCCTTGCGGACGGTAGCGTTGATTTTATGTTTTTGCAGTACCTTTAAAAAGGCTTCGACCACTTTTTTGGTTGGGCGCGCATAGCCTTTTTCGGGCACTGGATTTGCCGGGATAAGATTGACGCTGGCGTGCTTGAAACGCAGATGATTAGCCAGCAGCTCGGCTGCTACGGGGCTGTCATTTTTACCGGCGATCAGGATATATTCATAGGTCACCTGCCTGCCGGTGTGCCCCACATAGGCTTCGGCAGCCTGGATAACGTCCTGAAAAGGAAAGCCCTTGTTGACCGGCATCAGCTCGGTCCTGAGGCCAGTCTCGGCTGCGTGCAGCGAAATCGCCAGATTGATGGGCAGTCCCAGCGCCGCCAGTTTTTCGATACCGGGAATGATGCCGCAGGTCGAGATCGTCATATTGCGGTAGCTCATATACAGGGTATTTTCCTGGTGCAGGAACTGCAAGGCGCCGATAACGGCGTCAAAGTTGAGCATCGGCTCACCGCTGCCCATAACGACGACGCGGCTGACCTGTTTGCCTTCCCTGACCAGCATACTGTTAAAAAGATAGACCTGCACCAAAATCTCGGCGGCTGTCAGGTTGCGCACGCAGCCGTTCAAGCCGCTGGCACAAAAGGCGCAGCCCATATCGCAGCCCACCTGGCTGGATACGCAGACGCTGTAGCCATAGTCGTGGTGCATCAGCACCGTCTCGACCGAATTGCCGTCAGGAAATTCCAGCAGCACCTTGCGGGTCAGGTCGTCCTGAGATACCTGTTCGCGCAATATTTTAAGCTGCTGCGGCAGGATCGTAAAGTTTGCTTCCAAAACCGCGATATCTGCTTTGGAAAGGTTACGCATCTGGTCAAAAGCAGTGACGGATTTTTGATATAACCATTGATAGACCTGGGCCGCACGGAATTTTTTCAGTCCGGCGGCGACCAGAAGTTCCTGTAATTCACTTAAGGACAAGCCAAACAGCTCTTTTTTCACGATTTACTCCTTACGCACCAAAGCGCAGATATAGAAACCATCGGTACCGTCACGCTGCGGCAGCAGCTGCAGCTCGTCCACAGTTTCACCTGTCAGCGGGTGCTGAAAACCGGCATATTGCCAGTTGGGATTGTTTTCTAAAAATTCGGCGGGAATGTAGTGGTTTTCGGCCTGCTCTAAAGTGCAGGTACTATAGACCAGCCTGCCGCCCGGTTTAACGTAGCGTGCAGCGTTGCGCAGAATCTCGCGCTGCAGCTGCGGGAAGGTTTTGAGGTCCGCTTTAGTTTTGGTCCAGCGCGCTTCGGCACGGCGGCGCAGTACGCCCAGCCCCGAACAGGGAGCGTCAACCAGCACGCAGTCGGCCAGTTCCTCCCACTCCGGCTTGAACTCAGCCGCGTCGTGCACCGACGGCTGAATGATAGTGATGCCCAAACGCCTGCTGTTTTCTTCGATCAGCTTGATTTTATGCTCATGGATATCAGTAGCGTAAATAAGGCCCTGATTTTGCATCAGCTGCGCCAGATGGGTAGTTTTACCGCCCGGCGCGCTGCACACGTCGATCACGGTCTGTCCCGGCTGCGGCGCCAGAACCGGCGCTACCAGCATCGAGCTTTCGTCCTGTACATAAAACATATCGTTATATTTGCTGAACAGTACGCCAAGAGACGGAATCCTGGTACAGACGATACCGTCCCCGCACCACCGTGAAGGTTCAGCTGCAAAACCGTCCTCCAGTAAATTCGCCAGCAGGGTTTTACGGTCGGTCACTAAAGTGTTTACCCGCAGGGTCAGCGGCGGCGGCTCATTATCAAAGCGGCACAACGCCTGCGCCCCTTCAAAGCCAAATTGCTTGAGCCAGCGTTTTACCAGCCAGTCCGGGTGAAATTCCTTTAGCGCCAAATACTCTTTGGAGTCTTTTTCCGCATCGGGATAAACGATATTTTCTTTGCTGCGTACCGCTCCCCGCAGTACGCCGTTCACAAATTTTACGATGCCGTCATGCCCGAATTTCTTCGCCAGATTAACGGACTCATTACAAGCAGCAGAGGCCGGTATGCGTTCCAAAAAATAAATTTGGAAAACACCCAGCCGTAAAATATTTAAAATCATCGGTTCGATTTTGCCCAGTGGCCGCGATACCAGCTGCTGCAGCAGCCAGTCGATAGTGCCTTTGGCTTTTACCGTGCCGTAAACCAGCTCGGTAACGAACCTTCTGTCCTGTTCACTATATTTTTGTTGGCCCAGCGCTTTGCTGAGCGCGATATTGGCGTAAGCACCGCCGGTAAAAACGCTGTTTATCACCTGCACCGCTGTTAAACGGGCATTAGGCAGGGTGTTTGCCACAGCTTTTTTTTCTTTATTGTTAGCCATGCTTTTCCTCAACTTCTAAAAAGTCCAGTACAGCGGCTTCCACACGTTTGATATCGACGCGGGTATTGAAGCAGGGCCCGAAGGGCCGCTCGTTGAGTACGCCGATGACCGGCAGCGGGAACACGTCCTGGATACCGCTGGTCAGGTCGCGCTCACAGGCAACGGCAACAATAGCTTTCGGCCGGATCTGTTTGACCATTTGCCGCGCTAAGGTACCGCCTGTGGCGACCGCCATATGGATACCGTATTTATGCGCCAGCCCCAGCATAGCGCCGACGCTGCAGCCGCCGCACTGACGGCAGTTTTCGATATTGCGGGTGATCTTATGCACACAGGTATCCAGCTGGATACAGTGCGGAGTCAGGATCATGATGCGGTCGGCAGGCACTTTGACGCGGTGCTGCTTGACCAGATGATTGCTGACTTCGATAAAGGACTGTTCTATCTTACTGCGCGGGATATCAAAAATGCGGCCTAAAACAACAGCGAAGGGGAATAAAATATTCACAGCCTTCCAGGCCCAAAAGTAAAAGATCTTCATGATAGGTACGCCCAGGATCGCCAGCACGATACCGGCAACGCCGGCCAACAAAGCTAAAGCAATAGCGATACCGATGCCGCCGAACACTACCGGCAGCTTGGCATTGATTTGCTGCAGACCCGGCAGAGCTACGCGCCAGGCCATATAAATGACCATCGCGCCAAGAACGGCGCTGGCCAAAGTCAGCGAAACAAAAACCCTCTTTTTCGGTTTAAAAACATTTTCCAGTTCAATCATTGCTTACCCCTCGATATTACCTAAAACAGTGCCGGGCTCTACGCCGCGGCCATTGCAGAAAACTTTTGCTTCCATACGTTTTTTCGATTCGGGCTGCACTTCCAGCACTTCCAGTGCGCCGCTGCCGCAGGCTACGATAAAGCCCTTTTTAGTAACAGCGGTAACTGTGCCGGCCGGAGCAGACGCCCCTGCTGCCAAAGCAGTTTTCCAGATTTTCAGGCTCTTGCCGTCGGGCAGTCTGGTAAAGGCTCCTGGCGCAGGGTTAAAGCCCCGCACCAGGTCATGTATTTTGGCTGCCGGCTGCGTCCAGTCGATTTTTTCCATCGCCCGGTCCAGCAGTCTGGCATAGGTTGCTTCGGCTTCATTTTGCGCTTCAGGCTTTACCGTACCTGCGGCAAGCTCGTCCAGCGTCCGCACCAGCAGCTCCGCCCCTTTGACCTTCAGCTCGTCGTGCAGCTCGCCCATCGTCATTTCACTGCCGATAGGCACGGTAACTTTGCTGAGCATAGCGCCCGTATCCATGCCGATATCCATCTGCATGATCGTTACGCCGGATTCTTTTTCGCCCTGCATGATCGCATAATGGATCGGCGCCGCACCGCGGTATTTGGGCAGCAGCGAAGCGTGCACATTGACGCAGCCTAAAGGCGGCAGCGTCAAAATTTCCTGATTGAGCAGCTGGCCGAAAGCGGCAACGACGATGATCTCGGGCTGCAATTCCCGCAGCTGCGCGATAAACTCGGGCGTTTTGACCTTCGCCGGCTGATACACAGGCAAAGCCTGCGTTAAAGCGTATTCTTTAACAGGCGTCATCAGCATTTTCTGCCCGCGCCCTTTGGGACGGTCGGGCTGCGTGATAACGGCAGCGATCTCGTGCTTACCTGATTCTACCAGAGCCTGCAATGTGCCCACGGCAAAATCTGGCGTACCCATAAATACAATTCTCATTTTAGTCTCCTTTGGCTGCGGCTTATTCGATGCCGGCAGGCGCTGTTTCTTTAGGTGTCAGGACGGTAGCCTTGTCAATAAACAAGATCCCGTCCAGATGATCCAGCTCGTGCTGTACGGCGATAGCCAGAATGCCGTCGCTGGCAAGCCTCATGCGTTTGCCCTTACGGTCAAAAAATTCACATTCGATATATTCGGCGCGTTCTACTTCGCCTTCAAAGTTAGGCACCGACAGACAGCCTTCGCCGCCGACTACAGAACCTTCCCTTTTGGTGATGACAGGATTGATCAGCTCGATCAGCCCTTCGCCGACGTCGATAACGACTATCCGTTTGGACACGCCCACCTGAGGCGCAGCCAGACCTACACCGTCTGCCGCATACATGGTTTCCGCCATATCGTTCAGCAAACGGACCGTTTTTTTATCTATACGTGCTACTTCTTCTGCCTTTAACCGCAGCACTGGGTTACCGGCAACAATGATTTCTAATTTAGCCACGGTCGGACCTCCTTAATTTTTCGTATCCTATATTATACCACAAGGGCATATATTCTCACTAGGCTCGAAAACACCTCGCCAAGTGTTCATATTATACCATATTTAGCAAATTTCAGGCAATTTCTAAACAACGCTGACCGGGTCAACGTCAAAAAAGACATTGCGGCATTCTTTAAATTCCGAGTTCCACAAGGCACGCTTGACCAGCTCCATCTGCGGACATTTTACAAGAATGTTCATACGGTACAGATCGCGCACTTTGGCGACGATCGCAGGAAACGGGCCCAGAACCAAAATTTCCTGTTCTGGCTGCTCCAGCTGCAGTGTCTGCAAAAAGTTGACGATCCGCTGCGCCAGACTGCTGCCGCGTACCTCCTCTTTATCTAAAACTGTTATTTTCAACAGCTCGGTATAAGGAGGATAGCCCAGCTCCTGCCTGGTTGCCAGCTCGCCGGCAGCAAAAGCGTCATAATCCTGCGTCGCCGCCAGCTTGATCACAGGGTTAGCAGGGTCATAGGTCTGCAAGACCACATGCCCGGCCCTGTCACCGCGCCCGGCTCTGCCGGCAGCCTGCGTCAGCAGGGCAAAGGTTCGTTCCGAAGCCCGGAAATCGGGCAGGTTCAACGTCGAATCCGCCGAAAGGATACCGACCAGCGTGACGTTTGGTATATCATGCCCTTTGGCCACCATCTGCGTGCCCAAAAGCACATTATATTCACCGCTGCTGAAGGATTTAAGAATATCCTCGTGCGCAAATTTTTTGACAGTCGAATCCTGATCCATGCGTAATATCCTGATCTCCGGCAGCTCAGCGATCTCGGCTTCCGCCTTCTGCGTACCCGTGCCGAAAAATCTGATCCGGCGGCTGTGGCAGTTCGGACATTCGTCCGGTATCGGCGCGGTATTACCACAGTAATGGCAACGCATGGCTTCTCCGGCGCTATGATAAACCAGCGCCACGGCGCAATGCGGGCAGACGATGCTTTCACCGCAGTCACGGCACATCACAAAAGTCGAAAAACCGCGCCGATTTAGCAGCACTATAGCCTGCTCTCCCTGTACTGCCGTTTGCAGTAGCGCATCGCTCAGCGCCGCCGACAGCACCGATTTATTACCGCGCTGCAATTCCAGCCGCATATCGGCAATTTCGACCTGCGGCAGCATACTGCCGTTAGCTCGCTGCAGCAAACGCAGATGTGTATATATGCCCTGCCGCGCTTTATAAAAGCTTTCCAGATCAGGCGTCGCACTACCCAGCACCACCGGTACGCCGCTCAGCTGCGCCCGTTTCAGGGCTACTGTCCGCGCATGATAGTTGGGCCGCTCGTCCTGCTTATAGCTGCCTTCATGTTCTTCATCAATAATGATCAGCCCCAGATCGCTGAAAGGCGCAAAAACGGCTGAACGGACGCCGATCAGCAGCTTGGCGTTGTTGGTACGCATTTTATACCACACATCGGCACGTTCGTTCTGCGACAGCTTGCTGTGGGCAACTGCAACTTCATCGCCGAACCAGGCCTGAAAGCGTTTAACGATCTGCGCTGTCAGCGCGATCTCGGGCACCAGCAGCAGCACCTGCCTGCCGGCTTCCACAGCCTGCGCTGCCGCCCGCAGGTAGACTTCAGTCTTACCGCTGCCAGTTATGCCCTGCAATAAAAAGGTTTCCTGACGCGGCTCTGTGATCGCGCTGCTGATCGCCTCGACAGCCTGCCGCTGCTCGTCTGTCAGCTGCAGGCTTTCTTTCAGCTCCGTTCTGTTGGCATAGCTGTTACGCAAAACACGTTCTTCACTGCGCTCGCTCCAGCCTTTTTCGCACAGGTTCCGCAGCGTCGCCGCACTCACCTGCACTGCCGCCAGTTCCTCACTGCTCAAAGGGCGTCCGGCTTCTGCCAGCACTTCCAGGGCGTGCATCTGTGCCCGCAGCCGTTTGTTATATGCTGCCAGCGCCTCACGTCCTGTCGCAGTCACAGCAAAACAGCTGCGGGTCTTGATCTTCATTTTATTTTCGTAATCATAAGCTATCAGCTTACCTTCATCGTTATAGACAGCCTGCCGTTTGATACTGGTTTTGCCGGGAATAAATAGCCGCATCGCCTCTGCCGGCGAGCACAAATAATATTCGGACAGCCAGTTGGCTGTTGCCAGCATTTCCGTATCGAACCAGGGACGCGTATCCAGCGTCGCTAAAATTTCTTTACAGTCGTATTCGGCCGGGGCAGCCGCTGCCAGCGAGGTCACAAAGCCCTCTACCGTCTGATGCCCAAAGGGCACCACAACGCGCCAGCCCACATCGACATGGCCCAGCTGCGGCGGTAAGCTGTATGTAAATTGTTTAAACAGGTTTTTTACAGGCAGGTTGATTGCCACATTTACATATTTCATTTAATACTCCATTACTGCAAACTTTAGCTTATTATATTTCTACTATTTTCATGAAAATTCCTTTATTTTTCCTCCAGCCAGCAGTTTAAATACTAAGATAAAGAAAATCACAGCTCCCGCAGGAGCTGTGACTGTATACAAGTTTTAAATTATAAGCCTGCCTGTTCTTTCAGGGAAGCGGCTTTATCAGTACGCTCCCACGGCAGATCGATGTCAGTGCGGCCCATGTGACCGTAAGCAGCCGTTTGTTTATAGATCGGGCGGCGCAGGTCCAAAGCTTTGATGATCGCAGCCGGACTCAGCGAGAAGTTTTTGCTTACCAGCTCGGCGATCTTATCCTCGGCGATCTTGCCGGTACCAAAGGTATCGACTAAAACTGATACCGGCTGCGCTACGCCGATAGCGTAAGCCAGCTGGATCTCGCATTTATCAGCCAGACCTGCGGCAACGATGTTTTTAGCAACATAGCGTGCGGCATAAGCAGCGCTGCGGTCTACCTTTGTAGGGTCTTTGCCCGAGAAAGCGCCGCCGCCGTGACGGGCCATGCCGCCGTAGGTATCGACAATGATCTTGCGTCCGGTCAGGCCGGAGTCACCCTGCGGACCGCCGATAACGAAACGACCGGTAGGATTGATATAGTATTTGGTATCAGCGTCCAGCATCTCTGCCGGCACGATCGGTTTGATAACATGCTCCATAATATCGGCACGAATCTGCTCCATCGGAATCTCCGGAGCGTGCTGGGAAGAAACAACGATAGCGTCGATGCGTACGGGTTTGCCGTCGTCATATTCTACCGTGACCTGAGTTTTGCCGTCAGGACGCAGGTACGGCAGCGTACCGTTTTTACGCACCTCCGATAAGCGGCGGGCCAGCTTGTGAGCCAGGCTGATCGGCAGCGGCATGTATTCTTCGGTCTCGTTAGTAGCGTAACCAAACATCATCCCCTGGTCGCCGGCACCGACTTCGGTCTCCTCGGCCTTGCCTTCCTTGGCCTCCAGCGCTTTATCAACGCCTAAAGCAATATCGGCAGACTGTTCGTCGATAGAGATCAGCACACCGCAGGTATTGCCGTCAAAGCCGTATTTTGCACGGTCATAGCCAATATTGACCACAGTCTCACGGGCAATCTTGGGAATATCCACATAGCAGTTGGTAGAAATCTCACCGACCACATGGATCTGACCCGTTGCTACCAAAGTCTCGCATGCTACACGTCCCATCGGGTCCTGTTCTAAGATAGCGTCTAAAACCGCATCAGAAATCTGATCGGCGATCTTATCCGGATGTCCTTCTGTTACAGACTCAGAAGTAAATAATTTTCTCATAATTAGCCTCCTTTAAATAAAGTACACATCATCAATCTGCCTGCTTACTAAAAAAAGCGCTCTCATAATGAGAGCGCTGTGTATCATTGTTCAGCATTCTCATCTCACGAATTATCGCAGGACTTAGCACCGTTTTGCAAGACTTTCCTCTTACAATGGTTGCTGCGGTTTCACAGGGCCATTCCCTCCACCAGCTCTTGATGAGTAGTATTCAGTTACAATGCTTATTATAGCGGAACGACTGCCAAATTGCAACAGATTTTACAAAAATCTTTCAATTTTACATCCTGCGGCCTAGCGGCGCTTACTGCTACGCCCCCCGGCCTATAGCTGCAATCATTTGCGTAAACGCAGGACAGTATTCAAAAGCTCTTCTGCAACTTCTGCTTTGGTCATTTTTTCCAGCTCGCGCACTTCGCCGTCTGGAAACAGGAACTTAACGATATTGGTATCGGCGTTAAAGCCAGCTCCCTGCAAAGTGACATCATTGGCAACAATCATATCCAGATTTTTTTTGCAAATTTTTTCTTTGGCGTTAGCGACCAGATTTTGAGTTTCGGCGGCAAAGCCTACCAAAAACTGTTTTTCCTTACGCTCGCCCAAAGCTTTCAAAATATCAGGATTTTTATCCATAACGACAGTTAAGGCGTCGTCAGTTTTCTTTTTGATTTTCTGGTCGGCTACGTCATGGGGACGGTAATCGGCTACGGCGGCAGCCTTGATCACGATATCCACCCCGCCGTAAACTGCCAGGCAGGCGTCCATCATCTGCTGCGTAGTCTCGACCTGCACTGTTTTGACATTGGCAGGCGGCGTCAGCACCGACGGCCCTGAAACCAAAGTCACCTCAGCGCCGCGTTCAGCAGCAGCCTGCGCGATCGCATAACCCATCTTGCCGCTGGAACGGTTGCCGACATAGCGGACCGGATCGATCGGCTCACGGGTACCGGCAGCAGTTACCAGAACACGCATACCTTTCATATCGCCGCAGCTTCTGGCAAAGAAGGCTTTGATAAATTCCACGATCTCAGCCGGTTCAGGCAAACGTCCCGCCCCGGAAGTACCACAGGCCAAAAAGCCTGTTGCCGGCGTCATCACAGTTACGCCATGAGCTTGCAGGCTGGCAATATTTTCCTGCGTCACCGCATTTTCATACATACCGGTATTCATCGCCGGGCAGACGATGATCGGCGCCTGCGCTGCCAGCAAAGTCGTAGAAAGCAGATCGTCAGCCAGGCCGTGCGCCATTTTCGCCAGAATATTGGCAGTAGCCGGAGCCACTACAAAAACATCGGCCCAATTGGCAAGAGCGATATGCTCGACATTGAATTCCTGATTGCTGTTCCACATAGACGTCGCAACAGCGTTGCCGCTGATTTCTTTAAAGGTCAGCGGTGTGACGAACTGCTGGGCATGCTCGGTCATAACGACACGCACCTCGGCCCCCTGCTTGCGCAGACGGCTGACCAGATCGACAGCTTTATAAACGGCGATACCGCCGGTAACGCCTAAAACGATTTTCTTTCCTTTTAGTAACAAGGCACTAAGCCCCCTTATCTCAGCGTACTTTACGCTCGTAAGTAATAACGTCGTCAGCGATCTCGCGCAAAGCAGTGCTTACTTCTTTCTGAGGCATGTTCTGATTGCCGACAGTCAGTTCGCGGGCACGTTTGGCGGCTAAAATCACCAGGGTGTATTTACTGTCAACTTTCTCAGCTAAATAATCGATAGAAGGGTCAACCATACTCATATTTCTCTCTCCTTATGTGCCGCATGGCAAATTTCATTGATAATAAAATAGGTTCTGGCAGCACGGTAACGCTCTGCTTCCATGATCGTCAAAACTTTGTTAGTAGCTTTCTGCGCCACATCGTTGACGACGATATAATCATATTCGTTGGCATAAGCCAGCTCGCCTGTTGCCGAAGCCAGCCGGCGCTTGATCACGTCTTCGCTGTCCGTACCGCGTTTATAGATACGCGAGCACAGCTCGTCCAGTGACGGCGGTACGATAAACACAAATACTCCGTCAGGGAAGCGTTTTTTGATCTGCATCGCGCCCTGGATGTCGATCTCCAAAATGACATCCTTGCCCTGATTGAGCAGCTCCATCACATAAGAACGGGGCGTGCCGTAATAATTGCCGTAAACCTCGGCGTATTCCAGCAGTTCTCCCTCTGCGATCATATCCTTTACTTCTTCCACAGATTTAAAAAAGTAATTGACGCCGTCCACCTCTCCGGTACGCGCCTGCCTGGTAGTAACCGAAACGGAATAAGCCAAGTCGGGAAGCTTTTCCCTAAGCATCTGACAAATCGTTCCCTTGCCGGCGCCTGACGGCCCGGACAAAACTAATAATAACCCCTGCGGCTTCACGATCAGCCCACCTTCCGTTTTATTTATTCTTCGTCTTCGTCGTCAGTTTGCACTAAACGGTTGGCGACTGTTTCCGGCTGTACAGCCGATAAAATAATATGACCGCTGTCAGTCACGATAACGGCTCTGGTCCTGCGGCCGTAGGTAGCATCGATCAGCATGCCTCTGTCGCGCGCTTCCTGAATGATCCTTTTGATGGGAGCAGACTCAGGACTGATGATAGAAATGATCCTGTTGGCAGCTACGATATTGCCAAACCCGATATTGATCAATTTGATATCCATACTTTCACCCTTTCCCGATTACTCGATATTCTGGATCTGTTCTCTGATTTTTTCTATCTCAGCTTTAATCTCCACAACGACCTGCGCCAAAGTATAATCGTTGGCTTTGGAAGCGATGGTATTTGCCTCACGGTTGAATTCCTGAATAAGGAAGTCGAGCTTGCGTCCGACAGGCTGGTCGGAATCAATGATCAGCTTGAACTGCTTGATATGGCTTTTCAGTCTCACGATCTCCTCGGTAATGCTGGTACGATCGGCAAAAATAGCGACCTCCTGCAGCAGCCGTTCCGGCTCGATGACCTGATTGTGCTTCTCTAAAAGCTCGTTGATCCTATCACTCAGGCGGGCCTGATATTCTTCAACTACCTGCGGTGAACGTGCTTCGACCACAGCCAGCTTTTCAGCGATCAGATCGGCACGTTTGATAAAATCGCCGTAGATATTGCTGCCTTCGGCCTCGCGCATAGCGACCAGATTACTGATAGCCTGCTGTAAAGCCTGTTCCAACTTCGGCCACACGCTTTCCACATCAAAAAAGCCTTCCTGAGCGTTGATCACATCCGGGCAGCGCGACAAATATAAAATCTCCGATTGCTCGTTGAGTTTACAGTCTTCGCAGCCGATAGCAGAACCAACGTCGCGCAAAGCATTATGATATGCCAGCGCCAAAGCTTTATCTACCTTAATAGAAACATTTTCTGTATTGGTATAGGAAGCATTGATAAAAACATCAATGCGTCCGCGGTTAACAGATTTAAGGATCGTTTTCCTGATCCTGTCCTCTACCGGGTTCAAAAAACGCGGTAAGCGGATAGCCACTTCGTTATAACGGTGATTGACCGTTTTCATTTCAATCGTTACTGAAAACTGCTCGTCTTCATATTCACCGCGGCCAAAGCCAGTCATACTTTTCAGCAAGCTAAAACCTCCTAAATTTTATGATCGATTTTATTTTAATAACGCAGGATCAACGGCAAATTCGCGTCCGCCGCAGTAAGCGTCTTTAATAACCAGCAAATAAGGTTTATCGGCATCAAATTCAGCCTGATCAAAATAAAAATTATACTGCAGCTGGCAGATTTTTTGTTTTACCTCCACCGGCTCAGCTTTGGCATCAGCAGGCGCCTTTTGCTCCAGCTCGATGTCAGCAGGCTTGATTTTATTCCGCTTCAAAGCTTCCAGCTGTTTCTGCAGCGCTGCTGCTTTTTCCTGGATCGTTTCCATCCGGTCCAGCTTCTTTTGGACCTCCGCATCTACAACTGGCCTATTAACAGTTTTTTCAAGATATTTGCCGTCCAGATATTCACTGTAGTAAGGTGTGACAAAAGTACCATTCTGCACTAGCTGTACTTCCAGATCCTTTTCGCTCAGCATGATCGGCGCATTGATCAACGCACGGATAACGAGCACCCCATCATAACGCGTTACCAGCTCTTTAGCAGCTTCCACACTGACATCAGCAGCATCCTGCGCCTTTCCGGCCGTGTCCAGGGCTGTCAGCAGATAAGGCGTATAAACTACGATCTTCTCCTCATCACGATAAGGATTAGTTTCAAAGCTTTCAGCAATCACCCAGGGCTGCAGCATCGCCGCATCATTTTTTTCACCCTGATAGCTTTTACCATAAGCAATAGCCGCTGCTAAATTCTGGTCACTGGCTGGAAGCGCCGCTTCTGCCTGCAGACAAACAACAAACAGGCACAGCGCTAAAAGCAGATTTTTCATAATCGTATCCCCTTCCGATTATTTGCTAATCGCAAAATCTGTTGTATACTTATTCTTGAACTATTATTATATCTTATTCTGCTTGCCCGTGCAAATCGAAATCATTAAAAAACGAAGTAAGAAGGAGCAAATCAATGAATTTAGAAGGTTTGACCTTACATATTTTAACAAATAAACTACAAACCGAGCTTTTAGGCGGAAAAATCTACAAGGTTTTTATGCCTTCGCATGAATCGCTGCTGCTTTTAGTCAAACGCGAACGCGATACGGCATCCCTGCTTGCCGATTTCAGTGGCGGTTCACCAATGCTGTATCTGCCGGATAATCTTCCGGAGCGGCCCGAAAGTCCGCCGGCGTTTTGTATGCTGCTGCGCAAGCATCTGGAAGAAGGACGTATCACCAGAATCGAGCAAAGCGGTCTGGACCGTATCATCACCATAGATATCGATACGATCGGTACCGCCAGACAAATAGTCACCAAGCAGCTGATTTTTGAGCTGACCGGCAAAAACAGTAATATCATTTTTACCGAAAACGGCCTGATCGCCGACAGCTTGAAGCACGTCAATAAAGCAATGAGCTCTTTCCGGCAGATCATGCCCAACCTGCCTTATCTTGCACCGCCGCAGCAGACCGGACTTTCTATTTTAACGGCTCCTGCCAGCGCGATCATCGATGCCCTGCGTAATTCTGACGCTAAAACCAGCCTTGCTGCTTTGATCGCCGTTACTACAGGTATCGGCAAAACAACTGCCGCCGAGCTTTTTGCCGCAGCAGGTATCGACAGCAGCGCAGAGACTTTGAATGCCGACGAAGAAAAACGTTTGGCAGACGCTGTTACCTCGCTGCAGCAGACTGTCAGGCAGCAACCGGCAGCGCCGGTCTATGCTGTTATCAGCCGCACTAATCAGGTCAAAACTATTCTGCTCTTCGAGCCCCAGGTTTTGGAAACAGGCTGCAGCGCTAAACAGCTGCCGGATATTAACAGCGCGCTTAATTATGCCGTCACCCTGACGCCGATCCAACTGCCAGAACAGGAAACACTGCAAAAATTAGTCGCCGCTGAAAGCCAGCGTCTGGAAAAGAAGCTGCCGGTCCTGGAAAAAGACCTGCTGACCGCCGATAAGGCCGAAACGCAGCGGATGATCGCCGATACGATCATGGCTAATATTTATCAGCTCAGCAAAGGACAAAGCTCCTGTCAGCTGCTGAATATTTATGACGGCGAGCCGCTTGAGATCCAATTATCGCCCCTGCTTTCGCCTACTGAAAATGCTCAGGCCTACTACAAGCGTTATAATAAATATAAACGGGCGCAAAGCGAAGTACAGAACCAGATCGAAACGACCAGGGAAATGCTGGATTATCTGGCTTCTATCGACGCCTCCCTGACTACGGCAGCCACTAAAAACGAGATCGCCGAGATCAAGCAGGAGCTGATCACAGCCGGACTGCTGCAGCCTCAGGGCAAAAAGCATAAAGGCCAGCCTCCTAAATCTGAACCCCTGCTGGTAAAGCTTTCTGACGAAACGACCTTATATATCGGTAAAAACAATAAACAAAACGACTATGTGACCTTTTCTCTGGCCCGCGGTAAGGACCTGTGGTTCCATACAAAAAATATTCCCGGCTCACATGTTATTCTAAAAACTACGCTGCCCCAGGCAGCGGCAAGCGATATTGACGCCGCAGCTATGCTGGCCGCTTATTTCAGCAAAAGCCGCAGCGGCAGTAAAGTTCCCGTCGACTGTACCGAACGCCGCTTCGTCAAGAAACCCAACGGCGCCAAGCCGGGCTTCGTGATCTATACCGATCAAACGACCTATTATGCTACGCCGGACGAAACCGTAATTCAAAAACTTTTACAAAAATAACAAAAACGCCTGACTTCTGCTGCAATCGCTTGTTTCAGCTTTTAACGTCAGGCGTTCTTTATTTTAACATTCATTATTTTACAAGATCTTTAAAGCCAGTATCCCCAAATATTCCTTCAGCGCCATCGCCGAAAGCTCCAGGGCAAACCCCTGCGGCACGAAACTGAAAATACTGAGCTGCATTTGACCGCTCAGCTGATAATCGCAGGGAAACGGCACTACTTCTAATCCTCTGTCAGCAAAATTCAGCATACTGCGCGGCATATGAAACGCCGAAGTCACGAGCACTATGCTGTGCCAGTTCTGCTTACGGCATAAAGCAGCAACATTAGCGGCATTTTCATTTGTATTTCTCGCTTCAGTATCAGTAAAGATCTGCTCTGCCGTCACACCAAGCTCCAGCAGCACTTTCTCTGCTACGGAGGCTTCCGTACCGCTATCGGCAAAAACCTGCCCGCCGCTGATAATGATCGGCACATCTAAACGCTTCTGCAGGCGCAAACCGGTAATCAGCCTGTTCATGGAAATCGCCGATAAAGCCTCCCTGCCACTGATATCGGGCACATTACTGACTGCTCCGCCACCAAGAACGACTATGGCATCCACTTTGCCTGCGCTGTGCGCTGAAACCGGAGGAACATACTGCCGCTCTAAACCTTGTACCAGCAGACCGGCAACAGGCAGCGTCGCAAGCAGGTATAAGGCCAGTGTCATTGCCGTTAAAACATAGCGCAGCCTGCTGCGTTTAAGAAAACAGTAACAGCACAGCAGCGCCAGTACTGCAATGATACAACCGGGCGGCAGCAGCCAGGCAGCAATAAATTTCTGTAGATACAGCATTTTATTTACATTCCTTCACCAGCATCTCATACATCTGTCTGAATATCTCCGGCTGCAAATTGATTTTGTTTAAAATCGTATACCGCTTCCGAACTTCTTTCGCAAACATCCAGGCTTTGATAAATTCTTCCTCGGTGATATTCAGGGTTTTCGGGCTCACAGAAATATCGTAAGCTTCCAAAAAGTCCAGCAGCATATGATGGTCACGCCCCTGCAGCCGGCAGGCTACAACACTGCCCAGCGCAACTAAAATACCATGCGGGATATTATGCTCAAATAATTCATCCATAGCGTGGCAGAACAAATGCTCGGAACCGCTGCAGGGCCGCGAATCACCGGCTATCTGCATTGCCAGTCCGCTCAGGACCAGCGACTGGGCCAGCATTTGAATACCCGGCACCGTCGTTAAGGATTTGGCCTCAGAATATAAAAGCGAAGTAAACGCAGTCTCTGAAAGCATATAGGCAAAGTCGTTAGGACGGTCACTGTTTTCTTCGCAGCCCAGCTTCCAATCATACAGCGCCGTATAATTACTGATCGTATCGCCGACACCGGCTTTCATCAAAAGCCTCGGTGCGTCAAAAATAATATCCGTATCGATCAGCAAGCCGTCCGGAATTTTAGAGGTAAAGGAATGCTTGCGTCCGTTTTCGGCAAACAGTACAGAAACAGGCGAAGCAACGCCGTCATTACTGAGCGTCGTCGGTATCGCTATATAAGCGACGTTGGCTACAAAAGCAGCATATTTGGCCGTGTCCAGCGCCGTACCTCCACCCAGGCCGATGATCAGGCTGATATTGTTCATCGCCACTTTTTTGGCAACGTCGACAGCAAAATCAAAGGAGCTTTCCTGCACGGTAATGATCTCAAAATCCAGCAGTTGTTTTAATAAAACAACAACCTTTTTTTCCAAAGTCTGCAATAACCCATCAGTAGTCAAAATCAAAGTTTTGGCATGAATAAGTTTGGGCATATATAAGCTTAAATTTTTATTAAGATCCTGAACTGCGTTTTCTTTGACCTGCATAAACAACGGCAAGGAATAATTGCTCATCATTTAACCTCCCGGCGTAGTTTTCTTTGCATATTATCTATTCTCTATTATATAGCAAAATGACTGATACTAACAGCACTAATGCAAAAACAGAACCAGATTTTACAAAACGCTGTTAACTTAGTCCCAAATAAAAAAGCCTGCCAAAAAGGCAGGCTCCGATATCCAAAATTATTTACGAATACCAAGTTTAGCAATGATAGCACGATAACGTTCGATATCTTTAGCCATCAGATAGTTCAGCAGACCACGGCGTTGACCAACCATTTTCAGCAGGCCGCGACGGGAATGATGATCTTTTTTATGTTCTTTCAGATGCTCGGTCAAATATTTGATACGTTCAGTCAAAACAGCGATTTGTACTTCCGGAGATCCGGTGTCGCCTTCATGACGGGCATTTTCGAGAATAAGTTGTTGTTTTTTTTCAGCAGTTAACATTGTAATTCCTCCATTTTTTTATAATCCCCAAAGCATAGAAGTCGTTGGAGAAGCGAGCTTCCAAGCCCTGGTTAAAGTACTTATGTAGTATACCACACTTAACTTTCAAAGACAACTATTTTTTGTAACATTGGAAATAGTTTTTAATATTTTCGCAGTCTTCAGTAATGCGTGCTTTCAACTCATCGATACTGGCGAATTTCTCTTCGCCGCGTACATATTTGTAAAAATAAACTGTGATCTCCCTGCCATACAGATCGCCTTGAAAATCAAACAGGTTTACTTCCAAACGGGCATGCTCCACATCGCCGAAGGTAGGATTGTTGCCGATATTGGCCATACCGAAATACAGCTTATCATCGACCCTGACCCTGACCGCATAACCGCCTGTTGCCGGCACCGCAGTCTCACTGCGCTGCAGCTCGATATTAGCGGTAGGAAAGCCGATAGTTCTGCCGCGCTGTGCGCCATGGGTAACAATGCCGGTCAGCGAATAAACACGTCCCAGCATCTGATTGGCATGCTCCACATGCCCTGCCTGGATCAGGCTTCTGATACCTGTACTGCTGATGACGTTTTTACCGCATTTTACCAAAGGCCTGATAATCACAGTAAAATGATCGTGCAGACCGGTACGCTGCAGGGTATCCGTTTTACCGCTGCCTAAAAAGCCATAGCTGAAATTTTCACCGACGACTAAACACCGGTAATTAAACACCGACAGTTTTTTCAAAAATTCATCCGGCGACAGTTCGGCCAGAGCCTGATCAAAAGGTACATTGACTAAAATATCAACGCCCCATTTTTCCAGGTATTTTATTTTTTGCTGCTGCGTAATGATCCGCACCGGCACTAAATCAGGCTTGATCAGGGATAAAGGGTGATTGCTGAATGTAAAAACGATCAGCTTCAATCCATGTTTTTCGGCATAAGCACGTGCCGTTTTAATAATATCCTGATGACCCAAATGCAGCCCGTCAAAGGTCCCCAACGCGATAACGCTGGGACTATATTCAGTTTTCACAGCTTCTAATGAAGTAATGATTTCCATATCTGCCTCAATCTAAAGCAATTCTGCATCTGCTTGAAATTGTTTTAATATTTTTTCAGCTTTAACAAGCTCGGATTCCGCGCTGCCGATACCAAGAAAATCACCGGTAACCGTTTTCAGACGGTAAGTACCGTCAGCAATGCCGCGCACAGTAGTCTTAACGCCCTGCGTGATCCGCAGCGCCTGTTTATCTGTCAAAACCAGTTCCTGCAGATCCTGCACCGCCGTTTCGGCAGGCAGCAGATAAGCAGCCGGGGCAGCGGCAATTTCTTCCAGCGTTTTCGCCTCGGCCAGATAAAAATCACCGACCTGCTTACGCAGCAAAAAGCTCATTGTACCGCACATTCCCAGTTCTGCAGCTATATCTTCCAGCAAAGTCCTGATGTACGTGCCTTTGGAGCATACTATATCAAGCGTCAAAGAAGTATCAGTTTGATGAAGCAGCTCTAAAGCGTCAATAGTGATGCTCCGCGCTTCCCGTTCTACCTCAATGCCCTGCCGCGCCAGCTGATAAAGCTTTTGTCCGTCTTTTTTGATAGCAGAATACATCGGCGGTATCTGCTGCTGCTCACCGACAAATTTTTGCAGAGCTTCCCGGATTTCTGCTTCGGTAAGAGTACGGACTTCAGAAACAGCAATGATCTTACCACTGTCGTCGCCCGTATCTGTCTTGATCCCGAACTGCAGCTCCGCCCGGTAATTCTTGCGCCCTTCGACAGCATATTCCAGCAGCCTAGTCGCTGTGCCGATAAAAACAGGCAGCACGCCCGCTGCGTCAGGATCAAGCGTGCCGCCGTGGCCGATTTTTTTAGTCTGCAAAGTCCGGCGCAGAAAGCCCACTACATCGTGAGAAGTCATGCCGCAGGGTTTCAGTACATTCAGTATCCCCGATGTCATACCAGTTTTTCCTTCAAAGCCTGCAGCAGCTGCTGCCTTGCTTCCGGCAAAGCCGCTTCGATAGTGCAGCCAGCCGCACGCAAATGACCGCCGCCGCCGAAGGTAATGGCGATCGCCGAAACATCAAGGTTCCGTGACCGCATACTGACACGGGTGACAGCCTTTTCCACGGCTTTAAACATAATAGCTACTTCCACGCCTTCAATATAGCGCGGATACGAAATAAAGGTATCTGTATCGACATCTTTATCATACATTTCATTGCTGATAGAAATATAGGCGATCCGGCCGTCGGCATCAAAGGTCAACGTTTCCAAAACCTTTGTCAGCAGCTCAATATTGGAGCGCGGTTTGATCTCCATACTGTCGGAAATCTCGTTTGGCTTGACGCCCAGTTCCAACAGCGCTGCCGCGATCCGCATCGTTTTCGGCATCGTATTGGAATATTTAAAAGAACCGCAGTCCGTATACAGCGCCGTATAAATACACGTCGCCATCTCCAGATCCAGTTCAACGCCTAAAGCGCCGACCAGTTCATACATAATTTCACCGGTAGCGGCCGCCATTGTATCCAGATACAGATAATCAGCATATTCAGTGTTAGAAATATGATGGTCGATATTGAGCATTTTCGGTGCCCTGACGCACTGTGCCACGTTACCGGCCCTGTCCAGAGAGCTGGCATCGATCACGACTAAAAGATCGGCGTCGATACGCTCATCATTTTGAAAACGGACGAAGCTTTCGATGCCTGGTAAAAATTTATAGACCTTGGATATTTCATCATCAACAGTCACAATAACGTCTTTACCAAGCTTCTGCAACGCTTTCATCAAACTCAAAGCAGAGCCCAGCGTATCACCGTCTGGGCTCACATGAGAACATAATACTATTTTTTTTTCAGCCTGCAGTAAAGCGGCTGTGTCCTGCAGGGAACAATGCTTACTCATGCAAGGGACCTTCCTCTTCTTTGATTTTTTTCAGTAATCCTTCGATATGGGCACTGTACTCCATCGAAGTATCCTTCACTAAAATCAAATTAGGGGCAAAGCGGAGACGTATCCGCTTTGCTATTTCCGTACGCATGAAGCCCAGCGCTTTGTTCAGGCCCTGCCAGGCAGCTTCATGGTCCTTTTCAGGACCATAAAGGCTGACATATACTTTAGCAATACTCATATCGTCAGTAAGCTCGACGCCGGTAATGGTCACAAACTGGATCCGCGGATCTTTGATGTCCATCAGCAGCATTTTACTGAGCTCCTGCTTGATTGCTTCCTGTACTTTTTCAACTCTTAATCTAGCCATAGTTCACCTATTCGACGGCGACTTCTTCCATAGTGAAGACTTCGAACACGTCGCCTTCTTTCAAATCACGGAATTTTTCCAGGGTAACGCCGCATTCATAACCAGCGGCGACTTCCTTAACGTCGTCTTTAAAACGGCGCAAAGTGTCGATTTCGTCTTCATTGATAACGATACCGTCTCTGACTACGCGTACCTTAGAAGTGTTAGTGATCTTGCCTTCCAGCACATAGCAGCCGGCGATCAGCATTTTGGAAATAGTGATCAGCTGACGAACCTCGACGCGCCCCTGGATAGTCTCCTGGAATTTCGGTGCCAGCATGCCTTTGATCGCTGCTTCAACATCGTTCAGCGCGTCATAGATAACGCGGTAAGTACGAACGTCTACCTTTTCTGCTTCCGCGGCTTTACGGGCGTTAGCATCAGGACGGACATTAAAGCCAATAATCAGGGCATTGGCAGCCGAGGCCAGCATAACGTCAGACTCGGTAATAGCGCCTACGCCTGCATGGACGACAACGACTTTGACTTCATCATTTTTAATATTCTGCAAAGAAGAGCGCAAAGCTTCGATAGTACCCTGAACGTCAGCTTTAACGACGATATTCAGGTCTTTGATCTCGCCCTCCTGGATACGTTGGAACAAGTCATCCAGAGAAACCTTGGAATTCTGCTGGATCTCTTCAATACGTTTTTTCGCAACACGTTTTTCAGCAACGCTGCGGGCAATTTTTTCGTCGGTCGAATCGAGGATGTCACCGGCCAGCGGTACATCGTTCAAGCCCAGAACCTCTACCGGAGTAGAAGGCAGTGCTTTTTTGACCTTTTCGCCACGGTCATTGACCATAGCACGTACCTTACCATAAGCAGTTCCGGCAATGATCGTATCACCGATCTGCAAAGTACCACGCTGAACTAAAACAGTAGCTACAGGGCCGCGGCCTTTATCAAGCTGTGCTTCAATGATCGTGCCGTGAGCCGGCAGGCTTGGGTTGGCTTTCAGATCCTGCATTTCCGCAACTAACAAAATCATTTCCAAAAGCTCGGGAATACCTGTTTTCTGATGTGCGGAAACCGGAACCATAATCGTATCGCCGCCCCAGTCTTCCGGGATCAGTTCATGCTCGGCAAGCTGCTGCTTGACGTGGTCCGGATTAGCTCCGGGACGATCCATTTTATTGATGGCAACGATAATAGGCACCTTGGCTGCTTTAGCATGGTTGATAGCTTCAAGTGTCTGCGGCATAACGCCGTCATCGGCAGCTACCACCAAAATAGCTACGTCAGTTACCTGAGCGCCGCGCGCACGCATAGCTGTAAAAGCTTCATGACCGGGAGTATCGAGGAAAACTATCTTTTTACCCTGATAATTGACCTGATAAGCGCCGATATGCTGCGTGATACCGCCAGCTTCACGTGCTGTAACGTTAGCCTTACGGATAGCGTCAAGCAAGGAAGTTTTACCGTGATCGACGTGACCCATAACGGTGATCACAGGCGGTCTCGGCAGGCGTTTCGCCGGATCATCTTCCACCTCGGGGATCTCAGTCGGGTCCTCTTCAGGCGGCAAAGCAGCAACTTCTACGTCAAACTCACTGCCGACCAGCAACGCCGTATCAAAATCAATATCCTGATTGATCGTAACGACTACGCCCAGCATAAACAACGATTTGATAACTTCGCTGACTTCGCGCTTCAATAAGGTTGCAAAGTCTTTGACATTGATAGTTTCACCTATCTCTACATAAGTAGGCTTCTGGACCTCCACTACAGGCTGCTGCACGCGCGGAGCATTATTGTTGCCCTGGCGTTTATTGCTGCGGCCCATATGGTTGTTGCTGCGGTTGGGACGGCTGTCCTTCGTAGCATAGGAACCCTTGATCTGCGGTTTGTCCTTGCGGGCATTTTTATTGAACGGCTTATTATTAGCACTGGTACCTGCCGGGCGGTTGGCATTAGACTGCGGACGCTGGCCGTTGCCGGTATTACCCTGCTGGGGACGAGTGTTATTGTTCATATTACCCTGTTGGGGACGCGTATTGCCCTGCTGAGGGCGGGTGCCGCCTTGCTGCGGACGGGCATTTGGGTTAGGCTGGCCAGGCTGCTGACCGCGAGGACCGATATAAATACCGCCCTGCGGACGCTGCTGCGGCCTGTTGCCCTGCTGGGGACGCTGTCCCTGCTGATTGCCGGGACGGTTCTGCTGGTTACTGCCCTGGTTAGGACGGTTTTGGTTAAAACGTTGTCCCTGCTGTTGGTTCTGAGCAGGTCGTTGTCCCTGCTGATTGTTAGGGCGTTTCTGCTGATTACTGCCCTGATTGGGACGATTCTGACCAGCAGTCTGGCCCTGTTGATGATTATTGATCGAACGCTGGCCCTGCTGTTGATTCTGGACAGGGCGTTGTCCCTGCTGCTGATTGTTAGGGCGTTGTTGTCCCTGTTGTTGCTGCTGCGGACGTTGCGCAGTAGCGGCAGGTGCAGGCTGAGTTTTTGCCTGCTGGGGTACTGCTGCCGTCTGTTTTGCCGGCTCTTTTTTTACAGCGGGCTGGGGTGCCGGAGCCGCTTTTTTCTCAGGTGCGGACTTTTTGGCAGAGTTTTTAACTACCAAATCCCTGACCGTATCATCTACGGTACTTAACGTACTTTTTACCTGAATGTTATTTTTAGCTAAAATATCGATTACTTCCTGGTTTGTCTTACCAAGTTCTTTTGCTATCTCATATACTCTATGCTTACCCATTCATCCACCTCCAAGCGTATTTATGTCATAAATTTTTATTTATCATATTCGCAAAGCTGTTATCCAAAACAACTACTGCGGTTCTTTTTGCTTTGCCAATCGCCCAGCCCAGTTCATCTCTGGACAAACATTCAACTACCGGCGTCCCGGACATCTCTGCCATAAAATACATATCCTTTTTAGAATTTTCAGCAGCGTCTACAGCTACCACCAGTAATTTAGCCTTACCGCTTTTCAGCGCCGATCTGACGGCGTAATCTCCTGATGCCAGCTTACCGGCTTTCTGAGCCAGTCCTAAAGCAAAAGTCACGCCATTATTCGCCATCAGGCAGATCCTCCAGCAATTTAGCATAAACTTCGTCGCTGACAGGCTTTTCCAATGCCCGTTCCAGGCGTTTTTCCTTCACTGCTTTAGTGATACATTCTTTTGATTGGCAAACGTAAGCTCCACGCCCTGCTTTTTTCCCGGTCAGATCAAGGCTGATCTCACCTTCGGGAGAACGAACAATTCTCAGCAGCGCTTTTTTTTCTTTCATTTCATTGCAGCCCACACATTTACGTTGCGGGATTTTTTTAATCTTCGTCTGCTTCATAGGCTACACCAGCTTCTTGTGTTCCCTGTTCTGCTTCTTCGGCAGCCTGAGATTCACTTTTGATATCAATTTTCCAGCCTGTCAGCTTTGCTGCCAGACGTGCGTTTTGTCCTTCCTTACCAATAGCCAGAGACAATTGATAATCGGGAACAATGACCCGGCAGATTTTTTCCTCTTCCAGAACCTCGGTACTGACAACTTTCGCCGGCGATAAAGCGTTAGCTACATACTGGTCAGGCTCGGCACTGTATTTGACAATATCGATTTTCTCACCGCGCAGCTCATTGACGATCGTCTGAACGCGCATGCCCTTATGGCCCACGCAGGCGCCAACCGGATCGATATTCTCGTCTTTAGTGTAAACAGAAATTTTAGAACGCATACCCGGCTCACGCGCTACCGACTTGATTTCGACCAATCCGTCATGGATTTCCGGTACTTCAAGCTCAAACAATCTTTTCAGCAAGCCCGGATGTGTTCTGGAAACCATGATCTGCGGACCTTTGCTGGTCTTTTTCACTTCCACGATATAGGTTTTCATTCTGTCGTGATATTGGTAGATCTCGCCGGGGATCTGCTCGTTAGGAGTCAAAATAGCCTCGGCCTTACCTAAATCAATATAAACATTTTTATTTTCCATACGCTGAATGATACCGGTCACAATATCATTTTCTCTGCTGGAAAATTTTTCAAAGACCATACCGCGTTCAGCTTCGCGGATACGCTGCACTACGACCTGTTTGGCATTTTGTGCCGCAATACGTCCAAAGTTGCGCGGAGTAACTTCAGTTTCCACAATATCGTCAACTTCATAACGAGGGTCTATTTTGCGCGCTTCCTCCAAAGAAATCTCATTGGGATCATCACCGACCTCTTCTACGATATGACGCTGCGCATATACATGAAGTTCTCCTGTTTCCTTGTTCATATCTACGCGGACATTCTGGTTAGAACCAAAATTTTTCTTATAAGCTGTTACAAGAGCTTCTTCGACCGCCTGGAACAGGAGCTCCGGATCGATCCCCTTTTCTCTTCCCAATTCCCCTATTGCCAGAATAAAATCTGCATTCACGTTTCTTAATCCTCCTATACTCTAAAATCCTTAAAAATCGATATGCGGTCTGATCATCGCGATAAGCTTGCGGTCAATACTGACAGGATTCTTAGCTTCTTTCCCTTTAATGATCGTTTTTACCGCGATCGTCTCATCACTGTGACTTACTAAGATCCCAACCAGGTCTTTCAGGCCTTCCCACGGAGCAAAAAAGGAAATATCTACTTTAGTGCCGTAAGCAGCAGTAAAATCCTTGTCCTTTTTCAACGGCCGGTCGATGCCGGGCGATGAAACTTCCAGGTAATACTTCTCTTTGATCGGGTCTTTTTCATCTAAAACCGTCGTCAGCTTTTCGCTGACTAATTGACAGTCATCGATTTCAACTCCACCAGGTTTATCAATGTAGATACGCAGATACCAGTCTTTCTCACGCACATATTCCACATCTACCAAAGTCAGATCGGTATCTTCTAAAAGCGGCGTTACAAGATCAGCAATTAAAGCTTCCAGAGCTTCTTTCTGCACAATACTCACCTCCGGTCTGTATTTAGCTCAAATAAGCGGAAAGAGCGGGTATAGCACCCACTCTCTCAAAAGAAGTCATAAATTTTCTGCTTATATTATACCACCCTGTAAAATTAATTACAAGTTATTTTGTTTACTTTCCTACAATATATGTGCAAAATTGAAGCTTTGCTCAAATCACACCACAAATTCAGCCTTTCAAAAAAACAAATTTCTCTGCTGTTGATTTATCTTCTTGATAGCGGTAACCCAGGCGGTCAAAATTTTTCACGGTTTCGATCTGCAGAACATTATGCTCAGCACACCAGCGCACCATTTCGCCGCGGGCCATTTTAGCCTCGGTAGCTTTGACCTTGATCTTTCCCTCCTGCCGCATACCAAAAACACAGGTTACATATTCTACCTCCGGCGTCAAATACTTTTCAACAGCTTTACTGTATTCTTTCGAAGCCAGATTGAGGATACTTTTATCATTTTGCGTAAGCTCAAGATAAAGCCTGTTTCCCCAAAAATCGTACAGATTTTTATAACCGCCCGCCTGAAGTTTTGCCTGCATCTCCAAACGATAAGAAACAACGCCGTCCATAGCTTTTAAAATACCATAAAAGCCAGATAAGATATTTAAATGTTCTGCAACATAGTCAAGCTGCGCATTTTCAAAAACACGCGGCGCCATATATTGATATTGAATACCATCATAGGCCAGTACTGCCGGCGTCAGGTTATCCTGCAACCGCATGGATTGCAGACGTTTATAATTTAAAGCTGCGATCTCATCGTTGCATTGCCACAGATTTTTCAGCTCATCATACTGCATTTGCTTCAGTGCCGACAGTAAAATTTCCGTGTCTTTTAAAAAGCGCGGTTCAGAAGCAGGTGCCAAATCGTCATTATCAATACGCATTTTTTTAGCCGGGGAAATAATTATCTGCATCGTGATCCTCCCGCAATAATTTATCAAAAAGCGCGTTCTCTTTTACAAGAACGCGCTGCACCGCTTAACCTTTCAGATAAGCTAATATCTCTTCCGCATTGGTATCAGGATTAGCGTTAGGATATGCCTTTTCGATCATACCCTTTTCATCGACAATATAAGTCGTTCTGACTACGCCCATCGATACCTTGCCATACAATTTCTTTTCCTGCCATACGTCATAAGCTTCGATCGCCTGACGTTCCGGGTCCGCTAAAAGAATAAACGGCAGCTCCTGCTTGGCGGCAAAATTAGCATGAGATTTTACGCTGTCTTTACTGATACCGATAACCTCGATGCCCAGTTTTTTATACTCGCCGTAATTATTGCGGAAAGAGCAGGCCTGACGTGTACAGCCTGGAGTAGCATCCTTCGGATAAAAATAAATAACTACTTTCTTCCCTGAAAAATCCTTCAGGCTCACACTGTTGCCATCTTTGTCCTGCAACGTAAATTCCGGTGCTTTTACACCTGCTTCCAACATAATAATCGCCTCCTGATGTCAGAATAGATCTATCTGATCTGTTTCGGGCAGATCTCCCAAGGCTCCGTGTTCGGCTAATTTTTCAACTACCGCTTTACCAACCTTGGCCCTCACCCGCAGATCTTCCTGTGAAATAAACGGATGACCGCTTTCTCTGGCTTCGCTGATGCTTTGAGCAGCGGTAACGCCAATACCTCCCAAAGCTGCAAGCGGCGGCCGCAAACCTTTTTCGGTAACGGTAAACCGCGTCGGATGGGATTTGTACAAATCGATACGTTCCATTTCAAAACCGCGAGCCAGCATTTCAATGACCAATTCCAGATAAGTTACCGTATCCTTATCCCTATTGCTGGCCTTATAGCCCTGCGCATAAACGTCTTTGATATAACGTTTCATGTAATCAACGCCTTTGACGACATGGTCCATATCAAAATCCGGTGCGCGTACAGTAAAGTATGCCGCATAAAACTCGCGCGGATAATGTACTTTGCAGTAGGCGATACGGTAAGCCATCATAACATAAGCTACGGCATGTGCTTTCGGGAAAAGATACTGGACCTTATTACAGGACTCAATATACCATTCCGGTACCTTCGCCGCCCGCATTGCTTCCAGCATCGGCGCTTCCAGTCCGCCTTTAGCAGCTTTGCCTTTACGAACATATTCCATGATCTTAAAGGACATACTGGGATCGACGCCTTTAGCGATCAGATTCGTCATAATATCATCACGAGTCGAGATCGTTTCTTCACTGGGCTTACCTTCACGAATCAGATCCTGTGCATTGTTCAGCCACACATCAGTACCATGCGAGTAGCCGGATACCCTGACCACCTGACTGAAATTCTTCGGCTGTACATCCTGGATCATCTGCCGCACAAACTGTGTGCCGCATTCGGGGATACCATAGGTACCAACGGCACTGCCGATCTGCTCCGGCGTTACGCCAAACGCTTCGGTCGAACGAAAGATCGACATGGTTTTTTCGTCGCCGACGGGTATCTGCTGCGGAGGAATATGTGTCAATTCCTCCAGCATTTTGATAACCGTCGGATCGTCGTGACCAAGTATATCAAGCTTGACCAGACGGTCATTGATCGAATGATAATCAAAATGAGTAGTTACTGTTTCCGAATCTTTTTCATCGGCCGGCCTGTTCATAGGCGAAATGTAGTGGATATCCATATTACGCGGCACGACCATGATGCCGCCGGGATGCTGACCTGTTGTACGTTTAATGCCGGCAAACCCTTCTACAAGGCCTGCTACGTGCGCTGAATGTACATGCAGATTTTTAGCCTCATAATATTTTTTGACATAACCAAAAGCCGTTTTAATGGCAATCGTCGAAATCGTACCGGCGCGGCAAACATTATCGCGTCCGAAAAGTTCTTCCGTATATTTATGTGCCGTCGGCTGATAGTCACCGGAAAAGTTCAGATCAATATCAGGTACTTTATCACCATGAAAACCCATAAATACGGCAAACGGGATATCGTGACCATCACGGATCATTTCCGTACCGCACTCCGGGCAGGCTTTAAAGGGCAGGTCAAAACCTGACGCAACCTCTTCTTTCATAAAAAATTCGCTGTGTTTACATTTGGGACAGCGGTAATGCGGCTTCAAAGGATTGACTTCTGTAATATCGATCATCGTCGCAACAAAAGAAGACCCGACCGAACCACGGGAACCAACCAGATAACCGTCATCCAAGGATTTTCTTACAAGCTTATGCGCAATATAATAGAGAACCGAAAAACCATGATTGATAATGGAATCCAATTCCATTTTCAGCCTGTCGCTGACTACCTGCGGCAGATTTTCGCCATACCATTCGTGCGCGCGCTGATAGGACATTTCCTTGATCGCTTTTTCAGCGCCTGGGATAAACGGTGAATACAGCTGATCACGATCAGGCACAGGTTTGATTTTCTCCACCATTTCGGCGATCTTGTTAGGATTGGTCACACACAGCTCGTAAGCAATTTCTTTGCCAAAATACTCAAATTCCTTCAGCATTTCTTCCGTTGTTCTAAAGTACAGCGGCGCCTGCTGATCCGCATCAGAATAATTTTGCCCGGCCTGCAGAATAGCCCGCAGCTGCGCGTCCTCAGGATGCAGAAAATGTACGTCACAGGTAGCAACCGTCAGCTTGCCCAGTTTTTTGCCAAGTTCATAAATCTTCCGATTATACTCCTGCAGCTGTTTGACACTGCAGCGCTCCTGCCTGACCAAAAACATATTGTTGCCAGTCGGCTGGATCTCCAGATAATCGTAAAAAGCAGCGATCTTTTCCAATTCTTCGTCAGGACGGCCTGCCAGAATAGCCCGGTACAGCTCACCTGCTTCGCAGGCTGAGCCTAAGATCAGGCCTTCTCGATATTCTTCGATAACCTCACGCGGCAGCATCGGCCGTTTATGCAGATAACGCAAATGGCTGATCGTTACCAGTTTATACAGATTACGCAGACCTGTTTCATTTTTAGCCAAAATAATGATATGGTTATTTTTCACCTTTTTGACCCGGCTTTTCTTGATCGTATCAGTCGGCTCTAAGTCAATGTCGTGACCGTCGTCATTCATCAAATAACCTTCCATGCCAAAAATCAGCTTGATGTCCGCTTTTTCAGCGACATCAAAACAGAAAGGGAAGGCCTGCACGACACCGTGATCTGTGATCGCCAGTGCTTTGTGGCCCCATTTGATCGCAGTTTCCACTAATTCTTCCATTGGTGTTACGCCGTCCATTTTACTCATTTTCGTATGGCAATGCAGCTCGACACGTTTAACTTCGGCATTATCCATCCGCTCTTTTTTGGGAATGACCATGATTCCCTGAGGACTGATAACCATTTCATCAAACAAAAACCTGTCCGGAGCGACATTACCCATAATGCGCAGCTGCATGCCCGGTTTGATTTTCTTTTTAAACTGCAGGCACTCTTCCAGATTCTCAAAGCGGATCCTGACGTAAAGCCCGCTGCTTTCATCGCTCAAATTGAAAGTGAGCATCACATTACCGGTACGTAATACCCGCTCAATAAAGGCGGTCAGCTTTCCGTCCTTATCGATGCTTTTGACAAAGGTTCCTTCTACGACTACCCGGTTCTCTTCTTCGACAATATCGATCATCGGTCTTGGTTTACCTTTAAAGGCTTTGCCGAAAATCAGACCGTCGGCTTTTTTATTGCCGCCATAGAGAAGATTATAAGCCTTTTCATAGGCATCGTCTTTGCGTTCTGCTTCACAAGGCGGTACTGCTTCAAAAGCAGTCGCCTCTCCTATTTCAACTGCTTCAGGTTCTTCCGGTGGCAACGGGATATCTTCCTGCATCGGCTCTTCCTGCGCAGCCTTATGTTCTTCAGCAATTTTATTTTCTGTTTCAACCGCTTCAGTCTTAACTTCAGCTTCCAGTATATTTATCTGCTGCAGCTCAACCTTTGCCAAATTAAAAGCAGCGGTAAGCTTATCTGCTACCGCTGCAAGTAACGTTTCTGTCACGGGAGCAACTGCTTTATATTCTATCTGCCATACGGCAGCCTCGATATCCATAAAGATTTTCTCAGGCTGGATCAAACGAGCACGCAATAATTCTGCTTCCGTTAAGGACTGCTCGGCTAAAAAAGCAAAAAACTTATTTTTATCGGGAACAATACAATATTTCGCCTTCATGCTTGCGTCCTTTCTTGCCAATCAACCAACATTCTCTAAAGTGATGATACCTTCGATACTTTGCAGACCGCGAATAATATCGATATCATCTCGTTCCTTACTTATTTTAAGATACAGCTCTAAAACGACCTCATTTTTTCTGGAGTTGTTTTTTACGTTTAAAGTTCGTACCTTCACACCGTTTTCAGTCAGATACGCTGTAATATTCGTTATGATACCAGGCTCATTTTCCGCAACGATACGGATAAAACGACGTGCATTTCTGCTGCTGCCGGCAAAACGTTTTTCCCAGCTGTGAAAAGTGACTAAAGTTACCATCATTACAGCTGTGGAACCAATACTTAAAATATACATCCCGGCGCCTGCCGCCAACCCGATAGCCGAAATCATCCATAGGCTGGCAGCTGTGGTCAGGCCGCGTACGGTAACACCCTCGTGCATGATCGTTCCCGCACCCAGAAAACCGATACCACTGACTACCTGCGCCGCTATACGGGAAGAATCGCGGTTGCGCGGGAATTCTTCCCCATGCAGGTCATAATAATCATAGCCATACATGGAAACCAGCATGAATAACGCCGCACCGGCACAAACTAAAATATGCGTCCTAAAACCAGCCGGCCTGTCACCGCTGCCGCGTTCGATGCCGACGATTCCGCCTAAAACAGCAGCCAATAATAGACGCATAAGCATTTCCCAATCATGAGAACCCATTTATCGGCACCTCCCTACTGTCTGTTTAAGTACTTATTTTGTAAAAGCAAGTTCTGCAATAATATTTTTGATGTCCTGGATATAATCGCCGTCCAGCGGTAAATATCTGATCTCACCAGTTTTCCTGATTTTTACTTCCAGCTTACCTTCGGTCAGGGTTTTCGGCCCGATGACAACGCGCAGCGGATAGCCGATCAGGTCGGCATCTTTAAATTTAACGCCAGGGCGCTCGTTACGGTCGTCGATAACTGTTTCCAGTCCTACTTTTTTCAGCTGCATATAAATCTCTTCCGCTTTAGCGGCAGAGGCTTCGTCCTTAGTATTAACAGGTACGACCAGTACATGATACGGAGCAATTTCTATTGGCCAGATAATGCCGTTCTCATCATAATTCTGCTCGATAGCAGCCGCCATCGTCCTGCTGACGCCAACACCATAGCAGCCCATGACCATTGGCTGTTCTTTGCCATTTTCATCAAGATAGGTCGCTTTTAAAGCCGAGCTGTATTTGGTAAACAGTTTAAAGACCTGACCAACTTCAATGCCGCGGGCCTTGCTCACTTCGCCGCCGCAATGCGGGCATGGGTCACCTTCCTGAATAAGACGGATATCTGCTACATGGGTAGGCGTGAAATCACGTCCCGGATTAACATTGATAAAATGATAGCCTTCTTTATTAGCTCCACAACAAACATTATGCATTTTCATAACGGTAGCGTCAACTACCACCATAACTTTTTTATTATCAATACCGACTGGGCCCATATAACCGCCTACAGTACCTGCCTCAGCCAGCTGCTCCTCTGTTGCCATTTCCAGATCGATAACGCCGCAGGTATTGATCACTTTGATTTCGTTGACCTCATGGTCACCGCGTACAAAACAAAGGATCAGTCCTTTTTCACTGTTATAAGCAACTGCTTTAACCGAATGATCAACAGGCAGTTTCAAATAAGCGCAGACATCGGCAATAGTTTTGCAGTCCGGAGTTACTACCTCTTCTTTGTCCAGCAGTGCTTCTTCCGCCGCTTCCAGCGGGAACAGCTCTGCTTTTTCAACATTGGCAGCATAATTACAGCTGTTGCAGAAAACGATCTCCGCTTCACCGCTGTCAGCAATTACCATGAATTCATGGGAACCACTGCCGCCGATAGCGCCGGAATCAGCTTCAACCGGACGGAAATTAAGCCCGCAGCGGGTAAAGATATTGGTGTAAGCATCATACATATCCTGATAGGACTTATCAAGACCAGCTTCGTCACGGTCAAAGGAATAGGCATCTTTCATAATAAATTCACGACCGCGCATCAAACCAAAACGGGGGCGGCGTTCATCACGATATTTATTCTGGATCTGGTAAACACTCAGCGGCAGCTGGCGATAAGAGCGCACGTCGCCGCGAATCAAAGTAGTTACCATTTCTTCATGTGTAGGTCCAAGACAGAAGCAGCGATTATGACGATCCTGCAATCTGAACATTTCCGCACCATATACGTCCCAACGTCCGCTTTCCTGCCAGATCTCGGCCGGCTGTACGATCGGCATCAAAAGCTCCTGCGAGCCTTTGGCATCCATTTCCTCGCGTACTATTCTTTCTATTTTTTTCAATACACGCCAGGCAAGCGGCAGATAAGTATAAATACCTCCGGCAGCCTTACGCATAAAACCGGCGCGCAGCATCAATTGGTGACTAACAACCTCCGCCTCTGCAGGTACCTCACGCAAAGTAGGAGCATACAGTTTGGAAACTCGCATTATTTCATCTTCCTCTCAACCAAAATTTTCTTGATTTCATCAAACAGCTCGTCAACGATTTTATCCTCGCTGACTTTTTTTATGATCTCGCCCTTACGGAACAACAGGCCTTCGCCAATACCGCCGGCAATACCAATGTCGGCTTCCCGGGCTTCGCCTGGTCCGTTGACCACGCAGCCCATAACTGCGACCGTGATCGGCTCTGCTATTTCGTCTAAACGGCGTTCGACCTCTAAAGCAAGCTTCTCCAGATCGATTCTGGTCCTGCCGCAGGTCGGGCAGGAAATCAAAGTTGGGCCATATTCTCTAAGTCCCAGCGCTTTTAAAATATTGTAGGCGACCTTCACTTCATTAACAGGATCACCAGTGAGCGAAACACGGATCGTATCGCCGATCCCCTCCGCCAGCAGCGTACCTATGCCGACTGCCGATTTGATGATACCTGAATTGACAGTGCCGGCCTCAGTGATCCCCACATGCAGCGGATAATCGCACTGAGCAGCCAAAAGCCTGTAAGCCGCAATCGTCAACGGTACGTCATGTGCTTTCAAAGAAATCTTGATATTGCGGTAATCCAGCTCTTCTAAAATACGGATATGCCGCCAGGCAGCTTCTACCAATGCTTCTGCTGTTGGATGCCCATATTTTTCCAATAAATCCCTGGGCAGAGAACCAGCATTGACACCGATGCGGATAGGTATATTTTTCACTCTGGCTGCAGCCACTACCGCTTCCACCTTTTCCCTGCAGCCGATATTGCCCGGATTTAAACGCAGTCCGTTGACACCTGCTTCTATAGCCGCCAAAGCAAGTTTGTAATCAAAATGAATATCAGCTATTACCGGGATCGGGCTTTGAACAGTTATTTCCCGCAAAGCCTGCGCTGCGGCCATATCAGGCACTGCGCAACGAATAATATCACAACCGGCTGCCGCCAGCTCCCAGATCTGTTTCAAGGTAGCAGCAGCGTCATCTGTGCGCGTATTCGTCATCGACTGTACTGAAACAGGAGCATCGCCGCCAATAAATACCGATCCTAACTGTAATTGTCTGGTTATTCTGCGCTTCATAAAGACACCTCTTTATTCTATCGGCTGATGTCGTTAAACACCGCCAAAACAGTAATGCTGAGAATGATCGCCACACCCACCATCTGAATGGCATTGGTCGCACGTGCGCCTAAAGGCTTGCCGCGTACTGCTTCCAAGAGCAGCAAAGCAAAATGCCCGCCGTCCAAAGCCGGTAATGGCAATAAATTGATCACACCTAAATTGATACTCAGAAAAGCAATAAAATTGAGGAGCGGCAGCATCCCCTGATGCGCCATCTCGCCTGCCATCTTCGCCACGCCGATAGGCCCGGCAACATCGGCAGGAGCAGCCCCGGTAATGATTTTCTGTAAGCCATCAATCATTGCAAAAATAATATGCTTGGTATAACCGGCACCCATAGCAGCAGCTTCCGCTACGCCGGGCTGATAATGCTCGTATTTGGGCGATATACCGATCAACGGCCTGCCATACTGCGCATCATAAGCTGGCACCATTTGATAGTTTTTCACTTCACCCTGATGTTCTGCCGTAACCGTGATCTCTTTATCGGGATACTTCTGCAAAGTAACTACCAGATCATTCCAGGTAACGATCTTCTCACCATTGATGGAAACGATCCTGTCGCCAACCTGCAGCCCGGCTTTTGCCGCCGCTTTATCTGCCATGATCGTACCTAAAACAGGCTGATCGACCGGTTTTTGAATACCATTGATCATAAAAATACTGAAAAATAAAATTACCGGCAGCAGAAAATTCATCAGTGAACCTGCCAAAATGACCAGCATTCTGGCGGGAATGGATTTTGATTTGAATGAATCCTCAGTAGCAGGCTCATCCGGGTCCATCCCGGCTATTTTATTATATCCGCCTAAAGGGATGATCCTTAAGCTATATAAGGTTTCCCCAACTTTTTTCTGAAAAATGTTAGGCCCGAAACCAATGGCAAACTCGTCCACGCGCATACCTGTCATCTTTGCCGTAATAAAGTGGCCGAATTCATGTACGGTGATCAAAACACCAAAAACGAAAATAGCCGCTAAAATAGTTGTCATGTCCGAGTTCCCCCTCTCATTACAAGTTTTGTAAGATTTCTCTGGTCAGCCTGCGAGTTTCAGCATCTGTCTGCTCGATATCCTCAATAGCAGGCTGCAATATATTCTGATGTCCGGCAACGATTTTTTCGATAGTCAGCGGAATATCAAGATATTTGATCTTATTATCTAAAAATGCGTACACAGCTTCTTCATTAGCAGCATTGAAAGCACAGGGCAAGGTACCGCCGGCTTTGCCGCATTCGATCGCCAGCTTCAGTGCCGGGAAGGCTTCCAGATCAGGAGCTTCAAACGTCAACTGTCCCGCTTTGACCAGATCCAGCTGCCCGAAAGCGTTAGCAAAACGCTCCGGGTAAGAAAAAGCGTACTGGATCGGCAGCCGCATATCAGGCAGCCCCAGCTGCGCCAAAACCGAACCATCCTGATATTCCACCAGGGAATGGATCACACTTTGCGGATGCACTACCACATCGATTTTTTCATAAGGCATAGCAAAAAGCCAATGCGCCTCGATCACTTCCAACCCTTTATTAGCAAGAGTAGAAGAATCAACTGTTATTTTTCTGCCCATACTCCAGTTAGGATGTTTCAGGCACTGTTCTAAAGTCACATCTGCAAGCTCGGCTTTGCTTCTGCCGCGAAAAGGTCCGCCCGAAGCAGTGATCAGTAAACGTTTGACTTCCTGATGTTTACCGCCTGCCAAAGACTGGAAAATAGCGCTGTGCTCACTGTCGACCGGCAATAAACTAACCTTATGCCTGGCTACAGCATCCATAACGATACTGCCGGCAGCAACCAGCGTTTCCTTATTAGCCAAAGCAATGTTTTTGCCATGCTCAATAGCGGCCAGTGTAGGACGCAGGCCTGCATAACCAACCATTGAAGCTAAAACAGTATCGACTTCGCTGAAAGTAGCAGCTTCCAGCAGACCAGCTTCGCCAGCCAGGATTTTCGTCTTGCCAGTATAGCGTTTTTTCAGTCTCGCTGCAGCAGCTTCATCCGACAACGCCGCAATATCAGGCTGAAAAATATTGATCTGCTCTTCTAATAAAACATCGCTTGTATGCGCAGCCAGCGCTCTGATTTTTATTTTATCAGGATTAGCAGCCGCAACCTCTAACGTCTGTTTACCAATGGACCCGGTACTGCCAAGCACAGAAATGTTTTTCATTTTCAAGCCTCCGAATCATATAATCAATGTGTTCTAGTCAGTAAAACCGAAAACACCAAAACATAATAACCAAGCGGTATGGCAAACAGCAAGCTGTCACAGCGGTCTAAAACTCCGCCATGCCCCGGGAAGATCTTACCTGAATCTTTAACGCCGAAAGAACGTTTTAAAATAGACTCTACCAAATCACCCAGCGGTGCAAAAACAGCTACACATAAGCCTAACGCAGTCGCCTGCAATACGGCCATATCCAATACCTGCACTCCCAGATAAACCATTACGGCCAGACAGCCGATAAATCCGGCCACAGCACCTTCTACAGATTTATTAGGGCTGACATTGGGGCATAATTTACGTTTGCCGACCGCACAGCCGACAAAATAGGCAAAAGTATCACTGGCCCAGGTTCCAAGCATGATCAGCCAGAAAAAACATTCGCCGCCTTCCAAAACAAACGACCCCAGAACTACCGGTTCAAAGGGCAGCTGCCGCAGCAGGCCGAAGTGGAAAAACAGGATGCCGATATACAAAACCGCCATCACCGATAAACCTACATTCTCAACCAGGTTGCCCTTGCAGTGCTTATGTAAGCCCTCCAGCAAAATGGCAATAATCGTGACGACCAAAAAGAGCGGCAGTGAATACAAGGTATAAATAGAATCATCCAGATACATCAAACTGCCTACCAGCACTAAAGTCATGATACCGGAGGAAAAATAAAAAACATTATAGCCTTTGTTTTTAGCCATATTATAAAATTCCAGCCAGCCGATAGCCGCCAGCACAAATACTGCGGCATTAAAAAGCATACCGCCGCTGTGCAGCAGCCAGACTACTATCGGAATACCTACCAAACCTGTCAAAATACGAGTCAACATATCTTTGCACCTGCTTAATTTATTTTGTCACCAACCCGCCGAAACGGCGTTCGCGCCCCTGATATTCCCTGATCGCCTGCAAAAACATCTCAGGAGTAAAAGCAGGCCAATATGCATCCGTAGTCCAAATTTCCGCATAGGCTATTTGCCACAGCATAAAATTACTTATACGGTTGTCTCCGCCCGGTCTGATTAAAAGGTCAGGTGCCGGCAGCCCTGCCGTATAGAGATAATTTTCAAAAGTTCCTGCCTGTATATCTTCTACCTTCAGCAGGCCTTTTTCTGTATCTGCCGCAATACGCTGTACTGCCTGCAGGATTTCAGCCTGACCGCCGTAGTTTATTGCCAAGTTTAAAATAATACCGTTATTGTTTTTAGTTGCTGATACAGCATGATCCATTTTCTGTTTTACAACTTCCGGCAAACCATCACGCGAGCCCATAAAACGAACCTGAACATTGTTTTGATTAAATTCTTCGATCTCACTGGTCAGATAACGGCTTAACAGCTCCATAATGAAACTGACCTCTGTAACAGGCCGTTTCCAGTTTTCTGTTGAAAAAGCATAAGCACTGATAACTTTAACGCCGATCTTATCGGCAGTTTTAACAATAGTCTTTAAGGTTTCAGCCCCAGCCTGGTGTCCAAAGGTACGCACTTTTCCCTGCGCTTTGGCCCAGCGGCCGTTACCGTCCATAATAATTGCTATATGCTGCGGCACGTTTTCTAACTTGATGCCGTCAATATCGATATTTACGTCGGGGTTTGTATTCTTCTTGATTTTGAACAAGCTGTTAAACACAAGCACACCAACCCTTCCCTGGGATAAATAAAACTGACAGACCCCCTCTGAGAGGGGGCCTTGCAGTCCTAAAAACTTAAAATCAAGGTTGTTTAATAGCACCTACAGGGCAAACACCAGCGCAAGCGCCGCATTCAACACACTCTTCACCGATTTCATATTTACCGTCAGCTTCTTTGATAGCACCTACGGGGCAGGTAGAAGCGCAGGAACCGCAACCGATACATTCTTCTCTATTGATTGACAATGCCATTCTCCAGCACCTCCTTTCTGTATCTTTTTACTGTTACAAGAGCTACTTTATTGTCAGACAGCAAACTCTGCCTAACTACATATTCAACAGCTATCTTATCCGCCAGAACTTCATTTTGCCGGCGCGGCGGCTGCGTAACTGCAACCGTATATCCGATCCCGGCAGCTTCCAATCTGGCAATAGCTTCTGCCAAAGGCAGCGCCAACACATCAGGTATCAGCATCAGATCTCCATAACTTCTTTCTCTTTATTGGCCATGATAGTGTCGATTTCCTTGATGATCTTATCCGTCATCTTCTGAATATCTTCAGTACCTTTTTTAGCTTCATCCTCAGTGATCTCTTTGGCTTTTTCAGCTTTTTTCACAGCATCGTTAGCGTCACGGCGCAGGTTACGTACAACAACACGTGCATCTTCAGATTTTTTATGCACAGTTTTGACGATCTCCTTACGGCGTTCTTCCGTCAGCTGAGGCAGATTTAAACGGATCACAGAACCATCGCTGTTAGGGTTCAGCCCCAAGTCAGATTTCATGATCGCTCTTTCAATATCTTTCAGAAGATTTTTCTCCCAGGGCTGAATAATGATCATTCGCGGTTCTGGGACCGTAACGCTTGCCACCTGGTTGACAGGTGTCGGCGTGCCGTAGTAATCCACCATAACCTTTTCCAGCAAGGCCGGAGTAGCGCGTCCAGCACGAACTGAAGCAAGATCGACGCGCAATACGTCAGTAGTTTTGTGCATTTTACCTTCTGCTAATTCAATAATTTCTTTTACTGTTGCCATGATTATTTCCCTCCCACCAGGGTACCGATCTCTTCGCCTAAGGCAGCACGCAAAATGTTACCCGGTTTATCAATATTAAATACTACGATAGGAATTTTATTATCCATGCACAGGCTGATCGCCGTAGAATCCATTACGCTCAATTTCCTTTGAATAACTTCAAGATAATCAAGCTTCTCAAACATCACCGCATCTTTATTTTTAGCCGGATCGCAATCATAAACACCGTCAACGCCCTTTTTAGCCATTAAAATCGCATCGGCTTCCACCTCAGCCGCTCTCAAAGCAGCCGTGGTATCTGTTGAAAAGTAAGGATTACCTGTACCAGCGGCAAAAATAACTACACGCTCTTTTTCCATGTGACGTATCGCACGTCTGCGAATATACGTTTCCGCGATCTGCCGCATCTCGATCGCTGTCTGTACACGGGTCGGAACTCCTAAAGTTTCCAAAGCATCCTGCAGCGCCAAAGAATTGATAACTGTAGCCAGCATCCCCATATAATCTGCAGTAGCGCGGTCCATACCTTTCGAGCTTCCCGATAAACCACGCCAGATGTTGCCACCGCCGTTGACAATAGCGACTTCTAAACCACATTCCGTAACATCTTTGATTTGCGAAGCTATAGATTCAACCGTTTCCGGGTCAATACCAAACCCTTTATCACCTGCTAAAGCTTCACCGCTCAATTTTAAAATGACACGCTTGTACTTTGATTTCTCCGTCACTTCCACGACCTCCTATTTTCTGCAACTCTATATCCTATTTCATATTCTACATTGTACCAATATTTCCTCTTTTTTACCTTGAGTTTTTTGTGAATTACAGCCATTCGGGCAAAAAATAAGAGAACACCGAAGTGTTCTCTTATGCGGTTTCTCATTATTTTACAAAAGACATAACTTCTTCTGCAAAGTTTTCTTCTTTTTTCTCAATGCCTTCGCCCAATTGATAACGGGAGAAACGGCGGATAGAGATGTTCTCACCGATTTTTGCAATAGATTCGGTGATCAGATCAGAAATAGTTTTATCGGGATCTTTAACGAAAGGCTGTTCCATCAAGCATACTTCTTTGTAGTATTTTTCGATACGGCCTGCAACCATTTTTTCAATGATTTTTTCAGGTTTGCCTTCGTTGCGAGCCTGTTCAGCCAAAACAGCCTGTTCATGTTCAAGCTCAGCAGTAGGAACTTCTTCGCGTTTGAGGTAAGACGGATTGGTTGCAGCAATATGCATAGCAATGTCTTTTACTAATTCTTTGAAAGCATCAGTTTTAGCAACAAAGTCAGTTTCGCAGTTGACTTCTACCAAAACGCCGATACGTCCGCCGCCATGGATATAAGCTTCAACTAAACCTTCAGCAGCTACACGGCCAGCTTTTTTAGCGGCGGCAGCCAGGCCTTTTTCACGCAGGAAGTCGATCGCTTTTTCAAGATCGCCATCGGTTGCGCTCAAAGCTTTTTTGCAGTCCATCATACCTGCGCCAGTACGTTCGCGCAGCTCTTTTACTAATGCAGCAGTAATTTCAGCCATTTATTCGTCCTCCAGTATTTGATTATTATTCAGCGTCTTCAGCAGCAACTTCTTCAGCTGCGGCAGCTTCTTCCATCTGCATACCCTGACGGCCTTCCAAAACAGCGTCAGCCATTTTTGCAGTCAGAAGTTTTACAGCGCGGATAGCGTCATCGTTAGCCGGGATCACATGATCGATAACGTCAGGATCGCAGTTGGTATCAACAGTAGCAACGATAGGAATGTTCAGTTTGCGTGCTTCGAGCACAGCAATATTTTCTTTGCGGGGGTCAACAATAAAGAGCGCGCCCGGCAATTTTTTCATGTCTTTGATACCGCCAAGATATTTGTTCAGTTTTTCCATCTCATGACGGAGACCAAGCACTTCTTTTTTAGTCAGCACGTCAAAAGTTCCGTCAGCTTCCATAGCTTCCAGTTTACGCAGACGGCTGATACGGGTCTGGATAGTTTTGAAGTTAGTCAGCATACCGCCCAGCCAACGTTCGTTGACATAGAACATGTTGCAGCGTAAAGCTTCTTCACGCATAGCTTCCTGAGCTTGTTTTTTTGTGCCTACGAACAAAATGTTTTCGCCGCGTGCAGCAACATCGCGCAGGAAATTGTAGCATTCTTCAACTTTTTTAACGGTTTTTTGCAGGTCGATGATGTAGATGCCGTTTCTTTCAGTGAAGATGTACGGAGCCATCTTAGGGTTCCAGCGACGGGTTTGGTGACCGAAATGAACACCAGCTTCAAGTAATTGTTTCATGGAAATAATAGCCATTTTTATTTGCCTCCTGTTTTTTCCTCCGCAGAAATCGTCTCTAACCCTCACCGCAAGCGGACAGCGGGCGATCATTCTGCGTGTGTATTTTTACACCGTGTGATATTATATCACAGTTACGCCCTCTGCACAAGTTTTTCTTAATAAATAACTGTAAAACCTGTTTAATAATTTACACTTAACATGTATACAAAATATTTTAATAATTAAACTTGCAAGCGATATGCAGATGTGTTAGATTGAGTTTGTTTATTATTAGTATTATATATGAAAGGTGGAATGACTTCCATGAGCTTCAACATCGACAAAATGATCTCCCCCTTTATTAAAGCCCTTCCGCCGTCCGGATTGGCAAAATTTCTGGAAATCACAGCCAACAACCCTGACATTGTGCCGCTCAGCGTCGGCGAGCCTGATTTCGATATTCCGGATAAAGTGCGCGAAGCCTGTATCGACAGCCTGAAAGCAGGCAAAAGCAACTACACCTCTACTCTGGGAATGCTGGAGCTGCGCGAAGCGATCGCCGCTGATACCCTCAAAAATTACGGCGTGCAATATGACCCTAAAACTGAAATCATGGTCACTGTCGGCGTCAGCGAAGCCTTAGACGTCGTTATCCGCACGATCATGGTGCCGGGCGGCGAGATCATTATTCCTGAACCATGCTACGTTGCCAATAAAGCCTGCATAATTTTGGCCGGCGGCAAACCAGTGCCAGTAGAAACAAAGCTGGAAAACGGCTTCGTACCTGCCATAGCAGACCTGGAAAAAGCTGTAACCGATAAAACCCGCGCTATCCTGCTGGGTTATCCCAACAACCCTACCGGCGCTATCATGAGTAAAGAACAGATCAAAGCCATTGGTGACTGGGCCGTAAAACATGATCTTATGATCATTTCCGACGAACTTTATGCCCACCTGACTTACGGCGGCAAAAAGCACACCATGTTTACTGCTTTCCCTGAATTTAAAGACCGTACCGTAGTTTTAAACGGTTTCTCCAAAGCATATGCCATGACCGGACTGCGCCTCGGTTACTTTACCGCTCCGGCCGCATTCGTCCAGGCAGCAAACCTGCTCCATCAAAATGTAGTCCTCTGCGCCAATATCACGGCCCAATACGGCGCGATCGCCGCACTTAAATACTGCGAAAAAGATATGCAGGCTATGGTCGCCGAATACGAAAAACGCCGCCAGATCATGATCGAAGGCTTTAAAGAAATCGGCCTGCCCCTCTATGAACCAGAAGGAGCCTTCTACGTGTTCCCCTGCATCAAACAGACCGGACTTACAAGTATGGAATTTGTGGAAAAACTGCTTGCTGAAGAAGAGGTGCTTGTTATTCCCGGCAGCTCCTTCGGCGCCAGCGGAGAAGGCTTTATCCGCTGCTCCTATGCCTACAGCGAGGACAATCTGCGGGAAGCACTGAAACGTATCGCCAGATTTATCAAAAAATATACTAAATAAGTATGTAAACATAAAGCGGACCGCCTTTAAAAGCAGTCCGCTTTACTTTTACAATAACCCCACAGGTATATACCAGTTTTTAGCATCGACAGGCAGTAAATCAGCGGCCAGGCAAATAACACCGCCGTTACCGATTGTCATAGGTCTTTCACCCTCTGTAACCGGCTTCAAAATTTCAAACTTCTTGATTTCACGGGCAGGCTGGGCACTTTTACGAATTGCCAACGGATATACACATCCGTCTGCCTCGATCAGCAATTCGATTTCTTTGGTATTAAAATCACGGAAATAACTGAGCGGCGGCACCTGACCGCAGTTAATAAAGCTTTTATAAATCTCGTTTACTACCCAGGTTTCAAAAAAATTAGACGCCATCGCTCCTGCTTCCAAAGTCGCCGCACTGCTCCAGCGCAGCAAATAAGCAGCAAGTCCCGTATCAGTAAAATAAAGCTTCGGCGCTTTGACAGCATACTTTAAATTAGGATGTGCAAAAGGCTCCAGAAAATACACCAGCCCAGCAGCAGCCAAAACCTTTAACCACTGCTTGGCTGTCGGCGGCGTAATCTCCACCTCTTTAGCCAAAGCTGCATAATTTAGCATACTGCCAGTATAGCTGGCAGCGGCACATAAAAACCTGTAAAATTGCAATTCATCATTTACCTGTGCCAGCTCTTTCACATCACGCTGCAAAAAAGTCTGCACATAAGACGAATAATAGCAATTCCAATCCTGCTCAGAAGTATTATTCAAAGCAGGCATACTGCCCTGCCAGATCCGCTCAAACAGATCGCTCATCGGCAGCAGTACCGAATCCTGGGCCCGATGCAGCAAAAATTCAGTTTCCGGCACAAATGTCGCAGCAGGACGGGCAAGCAATTCACCATAACTCAAACCCAATAAATTAACGACGGCGATCCTGCCGGCCAGACTTTCACTGACTCCGTTCATCAGCTCAAAGGCCTGCGACCCGGTCAGCCAAAAATCACCGTTCCTACCATGTTCATCAACATACATTTTGATATACGGCAGCAGCTTCGGCACCATCTGGATCTCGTCGATCAAAAGCGGCGGCTTATAACGCTGCAGAAAGAGCGCCGGCTCAGTCATCGCCAGGCTGCGCACGTTGATGTCGTCCATCGTCACATAAGTGCGGCCGCTATCCGCCAGTTTGCGCAATAGGGTAGTCTTGCCTACCTGCCGCGGCCCCGTAACCAGCAGCACCTTAAAACAACTGCTCAGCTTTTCGATTGTTGTCTCCAAATGACGTTTGATATACATCGTCGTTTCGTTCCTTTATTACAAAAATTTCATGCCAAATTTATCCCGGGCAATGTTACGCAGATAAGCCATTTCCTCACGCTTCCTGAAAATAACTATCCACACCGTAATAGGTGATAGTAACCTAGCACAATAATTTATTACACAGTCATTTATTTAAGTATATAATGTCAATCATTCTACTTGAATGTTTTTAATAGTCTATTTATATTGTTTTAACGTATCTATACTTAGTCTTTCCAGTATAAATAGCAAACAACTTTGCAAAAGTTATCTTGGTAAAAATATTATCTGCTTCAGCCCAATCATACTGATTTTTTGAAGAACTTTCCCATCGGATTTGCGATGCAAAATGCATGCGTAAATAAACGCTCAAATTTTGACCACGATAATTTTTTTCGACAACTATCCGGCTTGCTTTTTCAGTGAAGTAATATACCGCAATCAAATTATCGGCAACATAGATGCCTACAACATTATTATCCCTGATTTGTTCCTGCCAGTCCTCGTCTTCTATGGATAATTTATTGTATTTACCCATGTAGTCAACGATCAATCGTTCCACTTCACTTTTGTCATTTAAACTCACTGTACCAATACGCATATTATTTTCGCAAAGTTTCCACTTATTCTCTTCTAAATATTTAAAAGATATCTTATGCAAATTTCCGTAAGATAGCCGCACTTGCTCATACTTTTGTTTACATTCATAATTATTTTCGATAAGCAACTGGTGCAAAACATTTACACTGAAATTATTATTTTGTTGTTCATATATATCACAGCAAATTTCTTTATCGGCGTCGGGCAGGCTTTTTGTTTTGGTGGTAAGCCCCCAAAAATACATTTTATAATAATTGCCCTGATCGGCAAACAAGAATAAGGTTCCATCAACAACAGCATATTTTATTTTCCCCTCATTAATATAGGCAGATATACTCTTTTTACTGATAAAGTAGTTGAGATACCCCCTCACATGCCCTTCCGTTACATATTGATTATAAAGTTGTTCGTACTCCGATAAAGATTTTATTGTTTTCAGCACTTATTTTTCCTTCTTATTCAATATAGCCGTAATATTCCCGTAAAACAAAAGAATGGCCATGACCGGGATAAACCACTAGATCCGGTGGCAAGCTATTGATATAGGGAAGCGCAACATCTGTAAATTTTTTAGAGTTCCCACCTGGAAATTTAGCCGCAGGGACACTTTCATCTAAAAGTATATCGCCGGAAAACAGAGTGTTTTCGTTGAAGAAGATGAAATTGCCGCCTTCGCTGTGTCCCGGAACTACCTTGATAAAAACAGTATTGCGCTGCCATGTAAACGTGATACTGTTATCAAAAAGCTCATCTGCGCTGCATGAATAATTGCTGTCAAAAGCAAAATCCGGCTTTTTCAAGTCGGCCTGAAATTCATAATAGGCTTCAAAATATTTTGAGAAATTTTTGGCAGGCCTTTGCAGATTATGATCGCATTTTGAATTTGACAACAGCTTGCAGCCATGCAGCTCTTTAAATTTGTTTACGCCGCTGATATGGTCGTAATGTTCGTGAGTAACAAGCAACAGATCGACGATCTTGCCTTCTAATAATACTGCTGTTTTTTCATCATAATATGGATCAATCACTATACAATGCTTCCCCTCTTCTACGATATACATATTTTGTTCTAAAAGAGGGGTAGTACAGGTTATTATTTTCATTTTTGCATCTCGTCCCCATAAATTTTTTGCAGCATTTTTTTATCTATCTTGCCGTTAGCATTGTGCGGCATATTTTCCAGGAAAAACATTTTATTGGGCAGCATATATTTAGGCAGCCTGTCTCTGACGCCTAAAAGGATCTCTTTGGACGTAAGATTTTGACCCGAACAATAGAGGACGATCAGCTGCCTTTCTAAATCGTAGAGGCAAGCACATTCATGTACTCCCTCAACTGCGTTCACTGCTGTCTCGATCTCGCCCAATTCTATCCTGTAGCCCTGATGTTTGATTTGAAAATCTTTTCTGGTGATATAGACCAGTTCGCCTCTTTCGTTGTATTTGACCAGATCGCCGGTTTTATAAATTATATCCCGATAATGGGTATTTAGCGGATTCTGCACAAAGACTTCACCGGTTTTTTCGGGATTATCGTAGTAACCGGAGGCCAAAAAAGACCCCCGCACGCACAGTTCGCCTTCTTCATCAGCGCCGGCTAAGGTATCGTCCTCTTTTAAAACAAAAACGTCGCAATTACTGCATGCAGAACCGATGGGAATAGGTTCATCGTCTTTAAATTCCCTGTCGATAATATAATAGGTTGCTATATCGGTAGTTTCAGTAGGGCCAAATAAATTGGCATACATGGTATCAGAAGATAAATGCTGACGCCAGTAATTCAGCTGCTTGGTGGGCATGGCTTCGCCTGCAAAAAGAACAGTCTTCAAAAACGGCAGCTGATGATTATCCAGGGCTTTAAAATTGGCAATCATATTCATGGCCGAAGGAACCCAGTAGATAGTATTGATCTTGACTTCGTTCATAAATTCTATCAGTTTGACAGGGAAAGAAAAAAGCTGCTTGGGGATAACTACCATCTTCGCACCTGTAAAAATTGTTGAAAACATGGTGGATACGGACATACTGAAATAAAACGGCGTCTGGCTGCCGAAAACAGTATTTTCATTGATATGAAAGGTTTCTGCATACCACTGCGTATATTTCATAACGCTTAAATGTGTAAGCACCGTTCCTTTGGGCACGCCGGTAGAACCGGACGTGAACAGCGCATATACGGGATCAGCATCAATCATTTTTTCGCGCACAGCCTGCAACTTATCAGCATCCGGGCTTGTTTGAACGATTTGTTCATAATCATAAACGTCTTGCCTCATCCCCAGCTTTGCCGCCTGTTTTTGGCACTTTTCATCAACTATAACGGCTATGGGTTTCAGAGTAGTAAAGATATTTTTTATGCGCTCTATGGGCATCAGCGCATCGATAACCACATAAAAATTGCCGCTGTACACTACCCCCAGCATGGCTTCCCAAGCTTCGGCCGAGTTATCCATAAAGACGGCCACAGGTTGCCGCATTTTTTCGTATTTACACAAGAAACTGCCGATAGCCCGGGCATTTTTAACAAAATCGGTATAGGTTATTTGTTTTTTCGCATCTGAGCAGATGATATTAGCCGCAAATTTTGCAGCTGTGCTTTCCAAACAATCTAAAACTGTAATCATTTTCTCCCCCGGTTGCTTTAAGTTTACTTATAAAAATTACATGGTTGTTCTAATAATAAATTGATTCATAGATTTTGCAGCAGCTTTAATACCGACCATTTTATATACTCTCCAAGATGGTATATTATCAACTGCAATCCAGCCACCAATCCCCTTACTTTGCATATACTCTTTTTCTTTCACAGGATTATTTGGCATATTATCATAAAAATCCTTAAATAAATATAATACTAATATAGGTGCATAAATATTATTTTGGCAATCACTTCTAGAACCATAAGCACCACCATGGACACAAGCCTTTATTGCAATAGCATAGATCGAAGCGCTTTCATCAGTTATACAATACAGATAGCCAGCGTCTGCCTGTGCTTTGCGTTCTTTTCGTGTATATTTTTTTTGAACAAACTTATCTATAATACTTCTATAAACCTTTTCAAACTCATCAAGCTGCTTATAGGAAGGTATCGCTATTTTCTTACCTTCTAAAGCAAGAGTTTTTTCTAACACTTCTAATTTCTTAAAAAATTTATCCGGCGAAAGAGATGGCCTATCTTCTATAGAACGATATGTATTCAAAAATTCGCAACCTGAATCCAATAAAAAACTTTCAAAGATTTCCTGTTTTTTATTTTTACGGCCTTCATAATATACATTTTCTATCAAAATATCTTTTTCTAAAGAAGGAAATGTGAAAGATTCCGACATATTTACATATAAAAATAGATAATAATAATCACCTTCATCATCAGCAAAAGCTAATCCTTGTTCTGTTTTGACCTGATAAAAATTTTTGAGGTGAATCAATCTTTTGATTTCTGCAGGCAGCATATAGCAATTAGTAAAAACCTTGTTTTTAGAATTAGCCTTTGCTCCTTTGACCAGAGCCGCATATTGATCATAAGATGTAATGGGTATTAAAACACTTTGTTTTATCAGCTTCTGATGTTGATACCATTGCTTTATTTTATGAATAAAACTACACATAATGTTACTTTTTAACTCCATTTACAAGATTCATAATCGCAGCAGCACTTTCAAAATTTTCCGCAACCATACTGTCTACCGGAATTTCTACAGCGAACTCATCTTCTATACTTGCAATAATACTTACAATATCAAATGAATCAATAAAACCATCAGTAACTAAAGTCGTAATATTACGAAAATCAACATCTGGTCTAATTTCTTCTAAAAGTGTATATAGTTTTTCCATTGTTAACTTCTCCCTAATTCATATAAGCTAAAATATCATTTACACATTCCATCGCTTTGATCTGCGCTCCGCTTACTGTTTTTTCAAATTTTTCATCTAACATTACAATTAAAGACAATGCTGCTATAGAATCCCATTCATCTACTTCTGCCAGCAATGTTTCCGGTGTTAAACTGCCCTCTGCTACATCCAATACTTCTTCAATCAGTGTTATTTTTTCTTGTAAATTCATTTTCTTTTCGCCTCATCTTTTTTATATTTTTAATTTTATATTATTAATCCATGTAATCTAAAATATCATTTACGCTTGCCAGTGCTTTGATTTGCACTCCGCTTACTGTTTTTTCAAATTTTTCATCCAGCATAACTATCAACGATAACGCTGCTATAGAATCCCATTCATCTACTTCTGCCAGCAATGTTTCCGGTGTTAAACTGCCTGTCTCTACATCCAGTACTTCTTCAATCAATGCCAGTTTTTCTTGTAAGTTCATTTTCTTTTCTCCTTATTATCTATAATATGTGACCATCTATACTTCCACCATCATTACCGGCTGATAGCCATATAGATTGGCCTGTAATCTTTTTGCTCATATCGCTTAATAAAAATATGATAGTATCAGCTACATCTTCTGCCTCTAACATACCAAGAGGATAGATCTTCTGCATGGCTTCTTGAGTAGTATTGTCTTTAAAACCGGCGCCCATTTCCGTATCGACGGCTTCGGGGCAAACTGCATTAAACCTGATTAACCTGTTAGACATTTCCTTTGCAGCTGCAACAGTATACGAATTTATTGCTGCTTTGGAAGCCCCATAAACACCCTGCGATTTATCAGGTAAATGCGCAGCTCTTGATGAAACGCTTACAAAAGAAGCCCCATTATTACTGATGCGCTTCGATGAAAAAGCTTTAGCTATCGCCATCATCGACACTATATTAGTGGCAAATATTTTATTTATTTTTTCTTCTGTGACTACGCCCAAAGGCAGCATATCATAAATACCGGCAGAAAATACACACCCATCCAGCTTGATATTATCCATGCTGACCGCAGTTTTAACTGCATTTTGTGCTGCTGAAAAATCGGAAACATCACAAATTAATATATTATGCCCATCACCGTCAAGCATCTCCAGAGTTTCCTGAAGTTTTTCTTCATTCCTGCCAACTAATACCAATCTTGCTCCAAGCTGGCTTAACTGAAACGCTACCTGTTTGCCAATACCAGAAGAAGCACCAAAGATCAAATACTTTTTCCCATTAAAGTTTAAATACTCCATTTCAGTCCTCCCAAGTTTTGGCCTCGTCTACGTCGATCGCTACACCTGAAATATATTGCATGGAATCGCTGAGCAGGGCCACTACAATAGAAGCTATCTTATCCGGCAGCATCAAATAATCGGGCAGCTCATTAATAGCATCGCCTTCTATGGCTTTTACGGTCTGATTAGCCAGCATTTCTGTTTTTATACCGCAAGGGCAAATAGTATTGACCCTGATTTTCCTCGGCCGCAGCTCTTTGGCAGCGCTTTTCATAAAAGCGTCCATAGCTCCTTTAGACGCGCCATAGACAGCGTTTGCCGCCTGCCCATAAACGCCTACGCAGGAGGATATGCCAACGACAGCGCCGCCATCATTGAACAGCCTTTTCTGCGCCACGCATTTTAATAAAGCCATGAAAGAATAAGTATTGCTACTGAAGATCTGCGAGATATTAGCTAGTGACATACTTCTTAACGGTATCGGTACGGCTAAGCCTGCGCAATGAGCAATATAGTCTAATTTTTCGCCGTCTTTAGCGACTATATCTTTGATGGTCTCAACGATTCCGTCAAAATCTGTCAAGTCCAGCACTCGATAACTATGACCACTGCCTTCCATTAAGGAGAGCGTTTTCTGCAATTCAGCTTCCCTTCTGGCAACAATAACTACTTTAGCACCCATGGCGCTGAATAAGATGGCCACTTCCCGGCCTACGCCGGATGAGGCACCCGTAACTAAAACTTTTTTACCATTAAAATCAAATTTATCCATTGCTATCCTCACTTATAGTCTTCAAAACTCAGGCCGTCGTCGTATCTTTCTTTTACTCTAAACACAGGGAAACAATTCTGCGGCTCCACCGTGATGCCCACGATACCCAGCGATAAACCAATGCCAAAACCGCAGGTCAAGAGCTTGCCCGTATCCTGAGCTACATCTTTGTTAGCGTAATGTTCGCAAATGGCCAGCGGTATGGAGGCGCAGCCCGTATTGCCATAATTGACGATGGAAAGCGGTATTTTGGCAAGGGGAAATTTTATTTTTCGTGCCAAATTGCTGATGATAAGCTTATTGGCCTGATGACAGGCTAAAATCTCGTATTCATCATAATCACAGGCAAAACGCTCTTTAAAATCATTGATCATGGTTACTACTTCTTTTAAAGAGAAACGCATCACGTCCATGCCTTCCATATGGAACATATCCCTGTAAGCGCAGGCCTTTTCGTAACCGAATTGCTGCACCATGGGCCAAAAGGGATGCCTTTGTCCGCTGAACGGCGACGTCAGCATTTTAAAATCGCGCCCTATGGAACGTAACAGGCCATAGACAGGCGCTGCATTTTCGTCATATTCCAATAAGGTCGCCGACCCGCCATTGCCAAAAAGCATGGGGATTTCCGAAGGTACATAGCCATCGGGCAACTGTTCGCCTGTAGACCCTGACAATAATAATACGCTGCGGCAACCTGAATTGATGTGCATAGCAGCCAAATGTAAACCATACACATAGGCCGAACACCCAAGCGGAATATCATAACACATGCAATCATCAGATAACCCTAATCTATCCTGCAAAATTGTTGCGGTGACAGGTTCCAAATAATCACGGCTGGAAGATGCAAAAATCAAGGCCTCGACTTTACTTCTGTCGTAGTCCAATTCCGTCAATATTTTTTCCGCAGCAGCGTAGCATAGGTCTGATGCAGTAACGCCTAATCTATGTGCAGTAAAACGCCGCTGAACGCCGGTAGACATAATGAACTTCTTGACATGCTCTTTGCCAAAAAGGTCGTTATAATCAGTAGTATACTCAACATCATCGGGAACACTGGCAGCTACTGCTTTGATTTTTGCATTGTTTAAATTAAAATATGCCATATAACTTCTGCCTCCTATCTAAAATATGTCTCGTTGTCGATACCGTCATCATAAACTTCACTTGTTTTAATAATTGGTAAACATACAGACATATCCATAGTAAAAGAAGCTACTGTCACATTAAGCCCAATACCAAATGCCAGCGCCAATATTTTCTTATTACCCTCATATACATTATTATTCTCAGCATAATCACATATATTTACTGCCGTACTTGCCCCTCTTGTGTTCCCAAATCTTTCAATAGAATTTATAACCTTTTCCTGAGGTGCTTTTATTCTCTTGGCAACATTATCAATAATCATTTTATTCGCCTGATGAATAGAAACCAAATCAAAATCACTTATATCATTACCCAAATTTGCTAAAAATGTTTTTGTCGTCCGAGGAGCATCCTTAATACTAAAAGTAAATACATCTGTGCCTGACATATATGTTGCATTATTATAATAAGTAGCAAATTCAAAACCTCTTGTTTGTGCAACAACGGGTAGTGGGTGTCTTTCCATCCCATAAGGAGTAATCAACGACTTATATCCGGAACCTATAGTTTCAATAGCAATATTAATAGGTAAAATATCTTCGTCTGTTTTCTCCACTATTATGGCCACACCTGCATCGCCAAAAAGCAGCCCATCCTTATTACTCGTTTCACCTCTATTAGGATTGGCATCACCCACTAAAAGCAATATTCTTTTACAGCCAGCCATAATATTAGCACAGGCCATTTGCAGGCCGAAGGGGAAGGCCGTACAACCGATATTGGAATCATAAACCAGGCCGCAGTTATCCAGCCCCAAACGATGCTGCACGATACAGGAAGTTGGTGGCACAAAATAATCTGGCGTCTGAGTAATCATGATCAGACCGTCTATTGTATCTTTATTAATATTTAATTTTTCAAAAAGCTTATTGGCCGCTACGACGCACAGGTCCGAAGTAGTAGTTCCTACGCCATAGGCATTATACTTTTCGTAAATGCCTGTTGCGGCGCAAAATTTTTCTACTTCGCCTTCGGCAAACAGGTAGTCATAATCCGACATTTTCTGGTGGCGGTCTGGCACGGCAGTTGCCATACCTGCAATTTTTATACCCTTAAATTCAAAAAAATTCATCATTTCCTCCTAAAATATTTTCTTCAAAATTCCATTTCTCGAGCAGGGTTACCAAAAACCCGCTTTCCAGCCTTTACTTTGCGCAAAACAACACTGCCGACACCGACATAGACATCATCTTCAATAACCGCGTTTGGTGCGGCGGAACAATTTCCGCCCATAAATACACGGTTACCTATTTTTACATGACCCATGATGTTGCACCAGGAAGATATAGTAGAAAAGTCTCCTACTTCCACATCGTGCCCCAGGCCACAGGCAAGCAAAGTGCAAAAATCGCCTATCTTAACATTTACCGTCATCCCAAAGCCGGAATAGATAACGGCTCCCTCGCCGATGGTATTGAATCGGCCCAGGGCCACATAGGGATGGATGATGCTTTGAAAAACCGCCCCTTTGGCTTTAAGGCCTGCAACTATTTTTTCTTTGACCTGAGGGTTGGCGATGCCCAGCGCCAGAACATCGTTTGCCTGCGGCTGATAGTCTTTGATGGTACCGACAACCTGATAGTCGCAGTCGATGCCAGCCAGGGCCTGCAAGTCGTCATCTAAAAATCCTACTATATTCCACTGGACACCTCGTATGGCGTGAATGTCTTTGATAATATTCAGCACTTCCCGCCCACAGCCATTTGCACCGACTATATACAAGTTTCTCATTTACTCACCTGCCGAAATAAGATTTAAACAATACCCCTAGTTTATCCGGGTTTATTGTACAGCTGCAAAGCTTCGTCTACATCGCCCACAAAGCGTAAATGGCTGCGGTCTATCCAGACTGCTTTTTGGCAGATCCTTTTGATATCGGCCGCAGAATGAGATACTAAAAGCACTGTAGTGCCGCTGTTCATCATAGCTTCCAGACGCTTATGGCACTTGTCTTGAAAGGCCTGGTCGCCGACGGCCAAGATCTCGTCAACTACCAGTATCTCGGGCTTGACCATGGTAGCGATGGAAAAACCCAAACGGGCAATCATGCCACTGGAATAGTTTTTTACGGGGACATCTATAAAATCACGCAGTTCGCTGAAGTCTATTATTTCATCATATTTTTCCAGCATCAGCTTTTTGCTGTAACCAAGAATCGCGCCATTCAAAAAAATATTTTCACGGCCTGTCAATTCGTAATCAAAGCCTGCCCCTAATTCGATCAACGGCGCGATAGAACCATTTACCTCGACGCTGCCTTTGGTAGGAGTCAAAATACCGCTGATGATTTTTAGCATGGTACTTTTGCCGCTGCCATTAGCGCCTATCAAAGCGCAGGATTCGCCTTTATCCACAGTAAAGCTGATGTTATTCAAGGCCCAAAATTCGTCGAAGCTGACACTTTGAAGCTTTATTTTTTTGATAAGTAAATCTTTTAAGCTATCCACACGTTCAGAAGCCAGATTGAAACGCATGGAGACATTATCTACAACAATAGTTTTTTGCACTTTTGCCACCTATATGTATAAAATAAAATCATTCTGTTTGCGTTTGAACACATATAAGCCTATGACCAGCATACCTAAAGTAAAGGCCATACAGATCATATGTTCTGTCAGGGTCGGCCACTGGCCGTAAACAGTGATCTTGCGGAAAAATTTTATATAGTTATAAAGGGGATTAAAGACCAGCAGTTCCCTTAGCCACTGGGGCAATAAACTTTCCGGGTAAAAAATAGGCGTCAGGTAATTAAAAGCCGTTAAAAAAATACTGTACAAATACTGGACGTCTCTAAAAAACACTACCAATACAGACAACAAAAGCCCCATGCCTATACAAAATACCAAAACCTGCACTAATATAAATGGCAGCAGTATTATAGTTCTCGAAAAGGTGACGTCGGTAGCCATGATAACAATGAAAAGGGCAATCATGGAAAGCAGCATACTGGTAAAGCTGGATATTACCCTGGACAGGGGAAAGATGTACTTAGGCAGATACACCTTTTTGATAAGGGCCGCACCGCCTAAAATAGACCCCATGGCCATGCTGGTAGCTTCGGAATAAAAGCCGAAAATAAGCTGCCCGGCCAACAGATATACAGGATACTGGGGTATATCAAAACGAAACATATTAGAAAAAACTATCGTTAAAATGATCATCATCAGCAGCGGATTTAAAACGCTCCATAAATAGCCCAGAAAGCTGCGCCGATACCTGATTTTCAGATCACGCTCGACTAATACCTGTAGTAACCAACTGTATTTAACTAATCTTTTAGCGCTGTCTACTATATGCACAATAAGAAATTCTCCTATGACTGATATCATCGAAATGTCTATACGTCGTTTTTTTCAAAGTCAACGCTCCTGCTCCGGCCAGAAATATCCTTCCTGCATCCTCGCCAGGTTTTTGTTGTAGATCGAATAGCTTTGCCCCAGCCAGGGATAAGCTTTGGTCTTTTCTATAAATTTTTGCTCATAATCAGCAAAAGAACCTATCACTTTTGCAGGAACGCCGCCCACAATGGAATTTGCGGGAACGTCTTTGGTAACGCAGCTGCCGGCGGCGATGATAACATTATCGCCAACAGTGACATCGTACATGATCAGGCTGTTGCTCCCGATCAGGACATTACTGCCGATAGTTATTTTACCTACTCGCCTGATATGCCTGTCCATGTTGTTTTTGTACAGGATAACATCACCAAAAATATCGTGAGTAATAAACCTTACGCCGGAAGCAACTTTTACATTGCTGCCAAAGGAGAGCAAATGGGGTTCTACACCGAAGTTGAAGATTTGAAAATAGCATCCTTCACCCTGAGCATGAAAATAGCCTGTTTTTTTACAATATGCCGCCCGCTTGCCGCCATCCCGCAGCAGAAACAGCCTTAATAATTGCAAGTATCTTTCAAACATTATTTATTCCCCTTAAATTCTTCCATGGTGACTGAGGTTGCCGATGAGATGCCTTCACGCCCGAAAACTTTCATTACCGTCTGGAAGATAATCTTGCAGTCTCCGAAAAAGGTGATGTTTTTGACATATTCCAGGTCGTAGCAGAATTTTTCTTCCCAGGTGATGCCGTTGCGGCCATTGACCTGTGCCAGGCCCGTTAGTCCCGGTCTTACATCATGGCGATGCTTCTGCTCTGCGGTATACCGCTCTAAATATTGGACTAACAAAGGCCTTGGCCCCACTATGGACATGTCGCCTTTTAAAATGTTCAACAGCTCAGGAAGCTCGTCGATAGACGTTGACCGTAAAAACTGGCCGAATCTGGTCAGCCTGATCTCGTCAGGCAAAAGATTTCCATTTTCATCTTTTGCATCCGTCATGGTGCGGAATTTTAAAATGCCAAAGATCTTCTCATTTTTTCCCGGCCGCAGCTGTTTAAAAAATACCGGTGCCCCCAGTTTGATGCGTATCAAAAACGCTGTTAAAATCAGCAATGGCGATAAGATGACCAAAGCCAGAAGCGATAAGATGATATCTAAGATTCTTTTTATAAAATTTTTATACATAGCTTCCTCTTCATTCAAAACAGCTTTTTATGATCTCAATGATCCGGTCCTGCTCCTGCGTCGTCATTTTGTTATCGCTGGGCAAGCACAAACCCCGCTCAAAAACATCACCGGCCACATCATCGTGATAGCCGTTTTGAGCAGTCTCATCACTATTGATGCAGGATGCGGCATTTTCTCTGCCGCTGCCCGAGTGGGTAATAAAATCATTCATTTTATATAGGGGCTGCATGTGCATGGGTTTCCAAATGGGCCGCCCTTCAGCATTCATCGCCGCTAAAGCTTCCAAAATTTCTGTAGGACAGGTTTTTCCTTTTTCGCTTAGATAAAGTGTTTTCCTTTCACTACATACTTGTTTGCACATGGCTTCGGGGTCAATAAGCAGACAGCTTAACCAGTAGTTGGGCCGGCTGTTGACCGCATCAAATGGATTCATCTTGACAGGCAAATTTTTAAAGCCTTTTTTATAACGCATGTAGATCGCCTTTTTTTGGGCGATATGTTCTTCTAAATAAGGCAGCTGACCACGCACGACGCCTGCGATAACATTACTCATGCGATAGTTATAACCAAGTTCTTCATGCTGATACCATGGTGCGTTTTCACGGGCCTGGGTCGACCACTTGCGCACTTTATCGGCTGCTGCTGCGTCGTCTGTTAAAAACATTCCACCGGACGAACCGGTGATGATTTTGTTGCCATTAAAGGAAATAGCGTTATAGTTACCAAAAGTTCCCGTCTGCACACCTTTATAAGCCGCCCCCAGTGATTCGGCAGCGTCTTCGATGATAACTGCGCCATGTTTATCACAAACGGCTTTGAGTTCATCCATCTTTCCTGGGCTACCGTAAAGATGGGCCAGAACGACAACCTTTACCTCTGGATAAAGTTCAAAAGCCTTTGCCAATGCTGCAGGGTCTATATTCCAGGTATCATATTCGGCATCTATAAAAACAGGTACACCGCCTTCATACACGACCGGGTTAACTGTGGCGGCAAAAGTCATATCGGAGCAAAAAACCTTGTCGCCGTTTTGCACACCGGCCAATTTGACTGCCATATGCAAAGCCGCAGTACCGGAGGCAAGGGCAACGGCATATTTGCAGCCAAGTTTTTCGCATAGCAGCCGTTCCACTGCGTTGATATTTTCACCAACAGTAGACATCCAGTTAGTTGCATAAGCTTCCTGCATATATTTAAGTTCTTCTCCGTGCATGGTAGGCGAACTGAGCCATACTTTCTTTGTTAGCGGAGAAAACTTCTTTAGAACATTCTCTTTCAACAAAAAACACCTTCTAATCTATTGGTAATCTGCCCTTACTTTTTAAAAGCATCTCTGTTGGGCGTATAAGTAGGTACTATCTCCTGCAATTTTCTTACAACTGCGTCACCTTCGGTGATCTGTAAAATATCGACTATCTGCCTTTGTAATTCTGCTTTATCAACGTCTTTTATTTTGGCTGTAAATATTTTACTGTGTGTAGTTTTTTCGGTACCATCTTCAGCGCTCAAAAGTTCTTCAAACAGCTTTTCACCGGGTCTTAATCCGGTTATTTTTATTTCTATATCTTTATCGGGTATAAAGCCCGATAATTTTATCAAATCTTTGGCAAGATCATAAATCCTTACAGGTTTTCCCATATCAAGTACGAATACCTCTCCACCTTTCGCCATTGCTCCGGCTTGAAGTACCAATTGGCTTGCTTCAGGAATAGTCATAAAATAACGTTTCATTTCTGCATCTGTAACAGTTACTGGTCCTCCTTTGGCTATTTGTTTTTTAAACAGTGGTATTACACTGCCCCTGCTGCCAAGTACATTACCAAAACGCACTGCCACAAATCTTGTACTGCTTTCTTTATTCATACTTTGCACGAGCATTTCAGCAACTCTTTTGCTACAACCCATAACACTAGTTGGATTCACTGCTTTATCCGTAGAGATCATTACAAAGGTTTCAACTTTATGTTTGGCAGCTGTTTCTGCTATTACTTTAGTTCCTAAAATATTGTTTCGCACTGCTTCAGCTGGTTGGTATTCCATTAAAGGCACATGTTTGTGGGCTGCGGCGTGAAACACTACTTGAGGTTTAAAATAGTCCATTATAGCGTTAATTCGTTCTTCATCTCTAACATCTGCTATAATGGGCACTTTTTTTAGTTGGGGATATTCTAAATTCATATCCTGCATTATTTCATAAATGCTGTTTTCTCCTTTACCAACGAGAAGCAATTTACGAGGATACATTTTAGCAACTTGACGCACAATCTCGCTGCCAATGCTGCCACCAGCACCAGTAATAAGCACTGTTTTCCCTGACAAGTACTTTGCAACGGCTACGTTATCCAATTCCACCGGATCTCTGCCTAGTAAGTCTTCAACATCAACAGGGCGTAATTGACTTACGCTCACGCTGCCTTCTATAATTTCATATACTCCAGGTAAAATAGTTAATTTGCAGCTTGTTTTTTTACAAATGTTGATAATTTCTTTGATATTTTTTCCTTTTACTGAAGGCATGGCTATAATAATTTCATCAATTTCATAGTTGTCGGCAAGCGCTGCTATATCGTCTCTACTGCCTAATACTTTTGTACCAACCATATATTTTCCTATTTTTGTTTTATCGTCATCAATAAAACCAATAACTTGTCTTTTACCTATATGATACTGATTTAATTCCCTAAGAAGCAGGGCACCGGCATCACCTGCGCCAACTATCAATACTTTGTCTTTTTTACTTAATATAAATTTATGTTTGGATTTATTAATAAAACAACTGTAGATTCTAAAGGACAATCTACTGCCGCCAACAAATAAAACAAGAATCGAAGCAGTAAAAATATATAAAGAACGTGGTAACGCCAAATCTATATAAATAGAAATTCCATACCAAGACAAAGCTGCAACAATATTTGCAGCAACGATGGCAACAAGTTCTATGCTGCCAGCATAACGCCATACTCTACCATATAGTTTAAAAACAAAATATACTACCAAATGCACAGCTACTGCTATAGGTAATTGTGAGATAAGCATTTCAAGATATTTTTGGGCGATTTCAGTATCTTCAAAACGTATATAAATACTAAAAAATGCAGCACTTATAATACAGATGGTATCTAAAACTACAACCAAAAGCGGCAATAACAAATATCGCAAATTTTCTCATCCCCATATCACATACATTAAAATTACCGATATATAGTAATTTTTCACTTCTAATCAGAAATAATGTTTTCATCAAACAAATTCTATTATCTTCACTTAAAACAGGAGCACAGACAAAAAATATTTTGTATATTTATCGTATTGAGGTATTTTAAATTTTATTTAGTTCACTTTTACATTTTATCCTTAAAATACTTTTTTGTTTCAAATAATTTTAATTAGAATTATACCACACGAGTCCCCCCCCGCAAGACATTTACAAATAAATGAATCAAACTTTTTCCGGTCTTGCTGTTACTTTTGCATCGCTCTCTACGCGATCGCGATGCTTAGCTGACGCGATACCAGTTCGCAAAACCCCGACGGACATAAAAAAACAACGTCGCTTTCAGCGACGTTGTTTTAATTTACGTTCGTTAAAATATTTTATTGATTTTTAATATTTTTCCAGCAAATAAATATCACCAAGTTCTGTGATCTCATTCAAATGTTGAAGTTTATTCTGATCTTTTAAACGGCGCAGTTCCAAACCACGCACCAAAATATATTTTGTATCGGGAGCATTTAAAGCCGCTGCCAGATCATTACTTTTAGGTCTCACTTCCAAGCCAGGCTCACCTGTATAATACATAAATCCCGGTCTTAAAAACTTATCCACATAAACTGGTTTCTGCTGATCACACCTGTCCTGATAAACTTTGGCGATCTCTTTAACACTAAACCGGTTAGCTACCATTGGCAGAAGGAATGAAAATGCGATCACCATCGTCAAAACACCGGTAACTACATGCAGCCAGGCAGCAAAACTGATATCCCGATAATACCAAAGTGCCCAAACGATACTCACCCCTAAAATAAAGGTCACTGTGCCTAGCACTATACCGCCAAAAGCAACTTCAGGCAGTTGCTGACCACCGATGACCCACCCTACTGTCAACAGCAAAAACATTATTCCGCTGCCCAAAATCCAGGACCAGCGGATACCATAATTTTCTTTTTGCATTCTGGCAATATTCCAACCGATCATGATCGCCAGCGCCGGAAACATAGGTAAAATATAGGAAACCAGTTTCGTCTTGGATACAGTAAAAAATATCAGTACAAAAAGCCACCAGATATTCACGAACAGCATTTTCCCCAGATCATCAGACCGGCTGTCTGCGATCGATGCTTTGACAGACTGCAGCAGTAAGCCCGTCCAGGGAAATAGTCCCAGCACTATAACAGGGAAATAGTACCACCATAAAACTCTGGTAGGATGCTCGGGCGTTGTAAAGCGGGTCAGATTATGAAAGCCTAAAAAGGTATCGATAAATTCCATACCATGCACTTGATACATTAAATAGTACCACGGTGCGGCAATCAAAAAATATAATAACAGGCCCCGCACACAGTGCATTTTTAAAATAAGGCGCCACTGTCCGGTGCAGAGAATATGCAGAAAGATTATCGCACCCGGAAAAACTATGCCGATCGGGCCCTTGGTTACTGTAGCCAAAGCCATACACACATACATCAGCCAGTATTTTTTATGCAAATAACATAATAAAGCTCCGGTCAGAAAAAACACCAGTGTCGTATCTGTCACTGCCGCTTTGCCAAGATAAAAAAACTGTACAGAGGTCGCTAAAACAAGGGCTGACCAAAAGCCGGCTTTTTCGTTAAAAAGCCTGGTCACCGAACAATACAGCATTATTACCGTCAAAAAAGCCATCACTGCCGCAGGAAAACGTGCGGCAAACTCGCTGTCGCCGAAAACGTGCATCGAACCAGCCACAAGCCAGTAATACATAGGCGGTTTATCGAACCAATATTCATTATAAATGCGCGGTGAAAGATAATCATTAAATTGAATCATCTCCCGCGCAGTTTCAGCATAGACAGGTTCATCCGGATCGAGCAGCGGTATACTGCCCAGACCGAAGAAGATATTGAAGGCAACTATGATTGCTAAAACGAGCAGGCTTCCCTTCTCGATTCTATTCATTACTCTCCTGCTTTCCCCTGTTTACATAATCATGGTAGGTTTTTTGGATACCTTCTTTTAACTGCATCTGCGGCGTTACGCCAAGTATCGTCTTCAGACGTGCATTAGACAAGGCCGAACGAAAAATATCGCCCTGACGTGCGGCTGCATAATGAACTTCTATCTTATCCGCAGCTACTTCGGCAAATGCTTCCAGCAGCTGATTAACTGATGTTTCATATTCTGTCGCCACATTGATAGTTTGATAGCCTGTAGCCAATAAGCCTGCTTTAAGCGCAGCGGCAACGTCCCCTGCATAAACAAAATCCCGGGTCTGTTCGCCGTTACCATAAACCGTAACCGCTTTGCCGGCAGCCAGAAGCTTGCAGAAAATGCTGACTACGCCACCTTCTCCGCCCTCGCCCTGACGTTCGCCATAAACATTGGCAAAGCGAAAAACAACTGTATTGATACCATAAAGCTCGTGATAAACACGCAAGTAATGTTCTGACGTCATTTTGGTGATCCCATAAAACGACATTGGCATTAAAGCAAATTCTTCCTGTAAAGGCACGCTTTCATTATTGCCGTATACTGCCGCACTGGAGGCAAATAAAACTGTTTTGACCTGGTACTTACGGCAATTTTCCAACACATTGATCAAGCCTGCTAAATTGATTTCGCAATCTTCATCAGGGTGTTCGATAGAATAAGGCACCATTGTCTGCGCGGCCAAATGTACGACTGCGTCAAAGCGTTCGGCCTTGAATAACGCCTCGATTTCCTGCGAGCGTATATCCGCGACGACAAGTTTCATCCCCTGAGGGACGTTTTCTCTGAAACCGCTTGAAAGATTATCTAAAACTACGACTTCATAATTTTTATCATTATGTAACAGCTCCAATAAATGCGAACCGATAAAGCCAGCACCGCCGGTAACTAAAAGTTTCATTCCTGATCTTCACCCTTCTTAAGATTTTTCATAGATAGAACATTCGCACCAAAGGCACGTATAGAAACGACTGCCCCTAACAAAAAGGGCAGATATTCGGCTGTAAAGCGCCACAAAACTGCCATGATACCGACAAGGCCGCCTGGCAGTAGTTCGGAAAACAGGACTACAAAGCCTGCCTCGGCGACACCGGAACCGCCCGGTGTAGGTGAAAAGTACAGCACCAGATTCAGCAGCACCATACGCCCCATGACCTGCAGCCACTCAAATTTAATATTCACACCCATAAAAAACATTGGTACAGTAGCATAAATACACAATAAACTGAGTCCTGATTCGATAAAAGCCCGCATTACCTTCAAGGGACTTTTTCCCATAATAAAAGAGGCCTGTTTAAATTCTTTATACCAGATAAAACACTTACGCCTGAAATCACGCGAGAAATTATTCGTCAGCCCAATGATCCAAAACTCCGGGTATCTGGTCCGCATCAGCAATACTGCCGCAACCGGCAGAGAAACAAACAAAACTGATACTATGGTAATAACGCTGGTCGGCATCCAGTCAACCAAAGCATGATCGCTGTGCAGTACAAAGGGTACTAATAAAATCAGAAAAGTAATCGACATGATCGTGCGCACAAAAACAACGACCGTTGCCTTTGCCACCGGCACGCCCGCCTTACGCATGAACATGATCTGGGCCACAGCTCCGCCGCTGGCCCCCGGAGTTACCAGCGCCAGAAAATAGTTGCTCAAAACGACGTTTATCACTTGCCTGATAGTCAGCTTTTCATCGGTCACTTCCGCCAGGGTCATCAACCGCAAGCCGTCAAAGACAAGGCCCAATCCTAAAATGCCAAAAGCCGCAGCAATACACCACGGTTCAAACATTGTCAGATATTCCAACGCTCTTATATCAAATGTAAAATAAATAACTGCCGCAGAAATAACAATAACAAAAACAAACATCCATAGCAATCTGCGGATCAATTTTCTGTGCATATCAAAGCCCACCAAAGTTTATCAAAGTTACCTTCTGCTGCTCCAATAAACATTTATTTTTTTCGGAAAGAAAAGCGTTCAGCTCATCTTCCCAATGATACTGCCAGGAAAAAGTTTTTTCTAAAGACTCTGCATCCATCCCCGGATGAGTCATGATCTCACTTACGCCATCAGGCAGATTTTTGATTATTTCCCCTACTAAAAATTCATTCAGATTCCCGCCGGCCAGCATACCAAAAAAATACTGCGGATAAACAAAGCCGACCTGTCTGGCTTTCATTTTTGCCAAAGCGCTGCAAAAGCTCAGGCCTTCACGGCCGATCAGCCGACCGGCGCTGCTGTTGAAGCCGCCGCGCCAAAACCAGCCTTCCTGAGGCATCCTGATTTTTTTGATGCCAAATTCACTGCAGAGTTTCAGGACGATGTCGGCGATCCCCGGCAGCACATGCAGATGCTGATGACTGTCGACGTGAGTTATTTGCAGTCCGCAGCTTAAGCCGCGTTCCAACTGTGCCTGCAGTTCGCTGATAACTTCTGTTTTTTTGATCCTGCCAGCGTACCAGCGTTTGGCGAAAACTGTATAATCAGCAGGCAAAAGCCCGCTTTCATCCACAAGTGTCCGCAGCTGCCTTGCCTGCAAAAGCGGCTTGCCGCCGCCTACTAAAGTAAGATGGATACCTACACCCAGCGCAGGTGTTGCTTTAGCCTGAAGCACCGCGTCCTCAAAGGCTTCACCGCTGCACATCAAGGAAGTACTGGTAATAAAGCCTTCCCTGCTGCCTTTAATAATACCGGCGTTGATGGCTGGATGCAGCCCAAAATCATCGGCATTAACAATTAATTCTCTCATATATTTCAGCCTCCTGCAAGGCTCTAGATTTTTTTATAATTGGCGAAATGGACTTTGACCAGCCGTTCCAGGGCACTGCGTCCCAATTCTTTGAGCAGCTCGCGCGCACACGCTGTTGCGGCATCACTGCCGCCTTTAGGTAATTCACTGCGCCCGACCTGCGCTGCCAGCTCCTGCATTATTGTTAAAAACCTGGCCCGCGCCAGTACTGACGCTGCCGCCACAGCAATATCTGCCTCGGCCCGGTGCTGCTGCACTACGTTGACCTCTGGAAATTCCCGCTGCAAGCTGCTGCGGATATCGTTGGAGGCGGTAAACTGGTCGACAAGAGCATAATTACACTGCGGACATTGCCGCAGGACATTGCTCAATACAGCTATGTGGCCATTACTCAATAAATGATTGAGATTCTTCCCGTCGGCACGCATTTGCTGATAACGGAAATTATACATTTCCGGCTTCAAGGCCAAAACACTATTGACCGGAGCAGCTTCTGCGATCAGTTCCGCCAGACGCAGGACTTCTTTATCATTGATCAGCTTACAATCCCTAACACCTAAGCGCACAAGTTTTTCGGCCGCAGCAATATCTACTAACACTGCGGCAACGACCAATGGCCCAAAGAAATCTCCTTTACCAGATTCGTCACTGCCTGCCCAAATCCCTTTAAAATCAGCACAATTTCGTAAAAGTGTATAATCGTTGCCGCAAACAGATGGCATTTCTGCAGCAGTATCAGCAGTTTTACCAGTCAAATACGCTTCCAGCTGGAACCTTAGCTCTGAGGCAGAACCGCCCCAAACAAGTTTAAGACCTTTTTTACCATTATACACTGATATTACTACTTTACTATCACTGCCTGTTACTGTCAACTGAACGCCATATTGCAATGGTTTCTCTGCAATGGTAAGGCTGCTGTCAAAATTTTTGACCTGCTTTTTTAAATTGTCGATATACGCAGCAAAATCATTGTTCAAGTTGTGCCTCCGCAGCAGTTGCTGCCGCCTGCATGATCGTTTTCAGGCTGCGCCCGCTTTTTAAGGCCAGGGATTTGCAGTCTTCAAATTCAGGAGCAATATTTACGATGCGTCCGCCCATCTGTGCGTATTTGATCCTCACTTCGCCTTCCGGCAGCTCCACAGTAGTAAACTTACGATAATTGATGTGGCGATGCACTGCATAATAACGTACTCCCAGCGAAGTAGTTTCCGTCAGTAAGATCTCCGTCAGCTTATCCAGGTTCTGCGGAGTAAGCAGCACTGATAAGGTCTGCGCCGGACGGCCTTTTTTCATAATGATCGGCGTCAGCCAGCAGTCAAGCGCGCCAGCCTGCAGCAAACGCTCCTGCACATACGGATACAATTCTCCGTTCATGTCGTCGATATTACATTCGGCAACCAGCAGATCCGCGCCGGCTTCAGCTTCCCACTCGCCGATATTGATGCGCAGCACATTCGGTATCTCTAGATCCCAGGTACCGGCGCCATAAGCGATCTTACTGCCTGTAAAGCCCTGCGGCAGGTCATTGGTGCTGACCGCCAAAACCTTCATCAGTGCTGCGCCCGTTGGCGTAGTAAGCTCTTTATCAATATTTCCGTGACTGTGCCGTAAGCCCTGTAACAGCTCTGCTGTTGCAGGAGCCGGCACCGGCATCAAGCCGTGCGCACATTTGACAAAGCCGCTGCCGGTATGGATATTGGAAACAAAAATTTTTTCGATACCCAAATATTGCAAAGCCAGCACGCAGCCGGCAATATCAATAATCGTATCAATGGCCCCAACTTCGTGGAAATGCACTTCGTCAACAGTTTTACCGTGCACTTTGGCTTCAGCTTCTGCCAAAGCGGTAAACACTCGCAAAGACTGCGACTTGATCTCTGCGCTCAGATCAGAATGTTCGATAATATGGGCTATATCATGCAGATTACGATGTTCATGGTGATGATGCAGCGCAGCTTCAGTTACTTCATGGTGATGAACAGACTGTTCATCACCAGTGGCATGCTCATGATGATGCCCGGCTTCGATATGTTCGTGATGATGCTGTTCTGCATGAGTATGTGTATGCTGCTGACCGATTATGACGTCATGTTGATGCTCATCTGGCAGCACAACGTTAAAATAATTGGCAGCAATGCCGCACTTATCAACACGTTTGTTAATCAGCTCATATTCTCCCAAATGCAGCTTTTCCATTTCCGCTGCCAGGTAGTCGATCGGTACGCCGGCATCCAGCAAAGCTCCCAGCAGCATATTGCCGCTGATGCCTGCAAAGGCTTCTATATAAATCGCTTTCATTAACATCACCTCATATGATTGATGATACTGGCCATCCGCCCGGCGCCAAAACCGTTGTCGATATTGACTACGGCCACTCCGGCGGAACAGCTGTTAAGCATACCTAAAAGTGCCGATAGCCCCTGGAAGTTGGCGCCATAACCGACACTGGTCGGTACCGCGAGCACAGGTCGTTCGACCAGACCGCCAACAACGCTTGCCAAGGCACCTTCCATACCGGCAACAACAATAACTACATTCGCATTTCTGATCAGGTCAAGCTTATCAAACAGGCGGTGGATACCCGCCACGCCTACATCGTAGACCCGCTCTACCCGGTTGCCCATGATCTCGGCAGTCAGGGCTGCTTCTTCTGAGATCGGCAGATCGCTTGTCCCCGCCGTCACCACAGCGATATAACGCTTATCATCCTTGGGCAGCGGTTTACGCTCTACAAAAATCAGCCGTGAATTTTTATGATAAACGGCATCAGGCAGCACCTTCTGCACCGCGGCAAATTTATCGGCATCGGCACGTGTCCCCAAAATATTATTGTGGACCTGCGCCAGCTTTTCCATAATCGCAGTGACCTGTTCGACTGTTTTCCCCTCGCAGTAAACAACCTCGGGAAAGCCCTGCCGCAGACTGCGGTTATGATCAAGCTTGGCAAAGCCAAGATCGGTATAATTGGCAGCCTGCAGTTTTTCTAAAGCCGTTTGGGCGTTGATAGCCCCGCTTTTATAGCTTTCCAAAAGCGCCAGCAAATTTTCTTCATACGTCATATTCTGCTACTTCCTTAGTCATGATTTATGCAAATGTTTCTCTTTCCATTCTTCGCTCAGCAAATACAGCAGCGGCACTACTACCAGCGTCAGCAGGGTCGACGTAGTCAGACCGCCAACTAAGACCACTCCCATCGACTGACGCAGCTCGGCACCGGCACCCAGGCCAAGTGCGATCGGCAGCATACCTAAAATAGTCGAAAGCGTTGTCATGAAGATAGGACGAATACGCAGGGCACAGGCTTCCCGCAAAGCTTCACGCAAGGGCATGCCCTTCGCCCGCGCCTGATTGGCATAGTCAACCAGCAGGATAGCGTTTTTGGTAACCAAACCCAGCAGCATCGTAAAACCGATCAGCGACATCATATTTGCTGTCTGCCCGGCTACCATCAGGCCTAAAACAGCGCCGACGATAGCAAACGGCAGCGACATCATAATGACCAAAGGCTGCATAAAGCTTTCAAATTCTGCCGCCAGAACCATATAGATCATAATGATCGCCAGGATAACAGCTTTTGCGATCTCATTGAAGGCTTTCGCCATCGTATCGGCCTGACCAATCATTTTATAGCGGTAACCGACCTGCATATTCATATCCGGGATCATCTCATTCTGGATCTTCTGGATTAGATCGCCAGGCGTGATACCGACCGTATTGGCATAAACAACGATCTGACGCTGCCGGTCCTCACGGTCGATACGTGTAGGCCCGGACGAGAAGTACACATCAGCCACGTCGCCCAAACGGATAAATTTACCGTCGGTATTGGAAACGCGCAGGTTCGCCACATCGTTGATGTCGCGGCGATGCGCCGTATCTAACTGTACAATTATATCATAGTCGTTATCACCTATCGTGAAACTATTATTTGTACTTTTGCCCAAAAAGGCCATTTCCACAACTTTACCAACGGAAGTAGAATCAAGCCCCATCGCGCTGGCACGTAAAGGATCGACTTTAACGATGATCTCCGGTTCTTCTTCCGAAGAAGAAATATCGACATCAGTAGAGCCCGGCACCTGCCTGATCCTTTCAGCCAGATCCTGGGCATAGGTCGTCAGCAGATCAAGATCACTGCCGCGCAGGCCTACCTGTACCGGTCTGCTGTCACCACGGCCGCCGCCCTGATTACTTACTACCGCAACCTTCAGCTCTTCTACCGAGCCAAATTTACGGCGCAGCTCATCCATAATAGAAATCATACTGCGGTCACGGTCAGAGGCAGGAATAAGCTTAACATCGATATTGCCTTCATTGACAGGGGTGCGCGAACCACCCAGACGCATTGCCGCGATCCTGACCTCAGGCATTTGCAGGATCTCTTCTTCCAAGGGCATAGTCAGCTGTTTCATGCGCTCGATACTTGTACCGGCCGGCGCTTTGACGCTGATAGAAAATTCACCTGAATCATAGGTAGGCTGATATTCCGTACCAATAAAGGGTAACAGGAAAAGATTAAATATAAGTGAAGCAACAGAGATCAAAACTATTTTCCAGGGATGCTTAAAAGCAAACACCATTAATTCATCATACATCCGGCAAACAACCTGAAAACCGGCCTCAAATTTATCCAGACAGATCTGCACTATTTTAGGCCGCGGATGCTTGTAAGGCTTAGCGTGCTCCTCGCGATAATCCTTCAGCCAGTAAGCCGAGATCATCGGCGTCAGCGTATAGGCCGCCATCGTAGAAAATGCCAGGGCAAAAGCTACCGTTAAGCCAAACTGTTTAAAGAACTGACCAACAACTTCACCCATCGAGCCTATCGGTACGAAAACCGCCATCAGAGAAAGCGAGGTCGCCAGGATCGCCAGCGACAATTCCTCCGTGGCATCCTGTGCCGCCTGGATCGGCGACTTGCCCATTTCCATATGCCGGAAAATATTTTCGATCAAAACGATAGCATCGTCGATAAGGATACCGACTGCCAAACTCAACGCCATGAGCGACATATTATTCAGCGTAAAGTCCATCGTCTTCATCAAAAAGAAGGTAGCAATGACAGAAGTCGGTATGGACAGACCGCCGATGATCGTCGCCCGAAAATCGCGCAGGAACATATAAGTTATCAAAAGTGCCAGGAAGCCGCCAAAAAGAATGGCGTTCCAGACATCGGCGACGTTCTCGCGGATATAGGCCGACTGGTCGCGGACGACATCGACTTTGATATCCTGCGGCAAGTCGTTGGCTATCATTTGTTCCATAGAAGCGTTGACGCCGTCGACAACATCGACCGTGTTGGTTTTCGACTGCTTGCGCACCAGCACCATAACGCTGGGGATCTTGTTGGCACGGGAATAAGTCTCTTCATCTTCCCAGCTGTCAACAACCTTTACAACGTCTGCCAGCTGGATCGGACGCCCATTTTGATTAGCTATGACGATGTTTTTGATGTCGTCGATATTTTTATATTTCCCCAGCGTTCTGACCGTTATTTCCATATCGTTATAACGGGCCTTGCCGCCTGGGGTATTGATATTTTCACTGTTGACCTTGTCTAAGATAGACTGAAAAGAAATATTATAAGTATGCAGTTTCTCCGGGTCGGGGATCAGTTTGATCGCACGCAGGCTGGCGCCTACGACCGAAACCTCGGATACGCCTTCGACACGCTGCAGTTCTTCTTTGACAACGTCTTCAACAATCTTACGGGTCTCCTCACGGCTGCGCGAATCGGACGCAAAAGTAAATGCCGCTATCGACTGCGACGAAATATCGAAACGCTGCACGACAGGCTCGTCAATGCCGTCAGGCAAACGCCGGCGCACCGACGCTACTTTTTCACGCACTTCGCTGGCCATTTCCCTTGGATCAACGCCCAGCTCAAATTCCAATACCGTCTGCGAATAACCTTCGCGAACTGTCGACGACAAAGTCTTAATACCAGCAACCTGACTGACGCGGTCCTCGATAGGCCTGGTGATCAGGGTTTCCATTTCTTCAGGAGAAGCGCCGGTATAGGTAACGCTGACGCTTACCAAGGGCAATTCAACGTCAGGATACAGATCGACACCCAGATTAGGATACGACTTGATGCCGAATACTACCAGCAGCAGTACGAACATCGTCGTAAAAACAGGTCTGCGTATAAATGTGCCTATCATTTTATTTAGCACCCTGTCCTTCTAATTTTATCTTGCTGCCTTCACGCAGTTTGTTCTGACCACCGGTCACGATCCGGTCGTTATCACTTAAGCCATCCAGAATCTCTACCATATTATCATTCACAAAACCGATCGTTAATACTCTGCGGCTGACAACGCCTTCCTCGTCAACAACAAAAACCGTACGCTGATCTTCACGCATAACAATAGCGCTCATCGGGATCACCAGCGCGTTTTCTTTTGGTGCAGCAGTAATGACCACATTGGCATAAACGCCGCCGCGCAGCTTCCCGTCACTGTTGTCAACAGTGACCTCGGCAGCAAAAGTACGTGCCGGCATATCGGCCACCGGTGAAATACGGGTGATCGTGCCGCTGAATTTATCATCTGGATAAGCGGGCACAGTAATATCAGCCAAACCGCCCACGGCAATATTGCTGATCTGTCCTTCCGGAATATTTATTTTAGCAGTCAGTTCGGAAATATCGGCGACATTGAACAGCGCCGTTCCGACTTTGGCATAATAACCTTCCTGATAGTAACGCTTGGCAATGATACCGTCCTGCGGCGCCATAACGCTGGCCCCGCTCAATTTATCCTGCATATTATCCCATACGCCCTGAGCTTCCGACAGCTTACCACGGGCATTATTTCTTGCAAAACGGTAGTTATCAACAGTCTGCTCTGATACAGCCCCCTTTTCATACAAGGCCTGATAACGCTGCAGTTCACGTTCAGCTTTTTCCAAAGTAGTCTGGGCATCCATCAAAGAGCCTTTGGCCGACAATAAATTAGCCGTCTGCTCAGTCTGCTCCAAATGTGCCAGTACAGTACCCGCTGTGACGCGGTCACCTTCGTTGACGTAAACCTGCTCTACCCTGCCATCGATCTTTGCTGCCACATCAGCCTGCCAGACTGGATCAAGGCTGCCTGCAAAACGCATGACCGGAGTAATACTCTGACGCTGCGGAAAAGCTGTAGCCACAGCAACGCTGCGGCCTTGGGAAACACTGCTCGCACGCTCGTTGTTAGCCTGGATATTGCCATAAATACGGTAAGCGATGATTGCTAAAAGAACCAGGGAAGCGATAATTGCTATACGAACTTTTTTATTCTGCCACATCATTTTCTGCTCCTCAATTTATCGGAATAAAGGTAATTTTAATTACAATAATAGATATTTTAATTATACAACTTTTTTATACATAATAGCAAGAAAATTACAGGTCAAAGCACTGGTTTCACAGTCTTTTCCTGATATGTTTTGCAGCATAAAAACAGGCCCCTGCTGTGTAAAAACAACAAGGGCCAAAATATGTTTATTATTTTTATTTTCTCGCTTCTTCTACTGCCGCCATATTGGCTGCATCGCGTTCTTTAACTCGCTCCAAACCAGTTTTTTCACCGGTATCAGTACTGTTCACCTTCCCTAAAGTATCCTTCAGAGAATACACAGTAAATTCGGCTGTCATATCCAAATTTCCGGAAGTGTCGTTTTCTTTGACAGTATTGATACTGGCTTTATTCAATTTAGCAAATCTGCCGCCGTTTTCTACCTTCTGCAAAAACTCGACCATTTTATAATAGTTTCCGCTGATAGAAATATTCAGCGGCACTTCATACGCTCCGCTTACCTGCTTCAAGGCAGTGCTGGGCGGCTTGACACTTTTAAACTGGATTCCGCATTCTTTGGAAAGGTTTGAATATTCCTGTACTAATTCAGGTACGGTTACCGTATCGGGCAGCAGCTTTTTAGCTTCCGCAAGATAACCTGCCTGCTTAAGCGCAAAAGCATTATAATCCTTATTCTGTCCGGCAAAGGTCTGATAACTGGCCAGACGCTGCTGGGCCTGCGTCAGCTCCTGCTCGTTTTTTTGAATGTCTTCACGCAGCGGCTGGACAAGGTACAGCGCTGCAAAAACAAATAATAGCACTGAACCCAGCAATAATAAAGAGTATCTACTGTTTTCTGACATATTGCTGTCAGGCATTTCTAATTTCACTTTTTCACCCCGCTTCGCTGAACTTCCAAAGCAAAATCAATAACGCCAACACTGCTGCTGTTATTATTACTGCCGCTTTCGCTGGCAGAAACCAGCTGCACACCGGCAACATCCGGTCTGGCCTGCAGAAGGCTGATAAATTTGAGCACGTCATCCATCTTCATCGCCTTGCCGGCTATACTCATCTGATCCGGCTGATTGCCCTGCTTGACACTGGTAAGCCAGCAGCCGTAAGGTGTAACATTGCCCAGCTCTGCCAGTGAGCAGCTCCAGACGATACGGTCTTTAGAAAGATTGCGTACGATAGTATTGCGTTTATTGATTTCCGCATTCTGGAGCTGCGCTTTATCAAAGCGTTCCTGCCAGACTTTCATCGAAGCGATGCCCTCGTTGACCTCGCTGAGTCTACTTTCCGTATATTTGAACATTGCCAAATGATAGCCCCACAGCAAAATACTCAAGCCTAAAAATACATAGGCTACAATGCGATAAAGCTTCCATGTCGGAAATTCTGTTTTACGCCTGTACTCAGGTAAAAGGTTGATTTTAATCATCAGCTTCCCCTCCATACAAAGCAGCGCCTATCGCAACTGTCAGCGCTCCCAGATATTTTTTCAATTCCCGCTGGTCCAGCTTATCGGCAAAAGTTACTGCCTGGCGCAGATCATTAACAACGACCTGCATTTCCATGCCCTCGCTCAAAAATTCAGGCAGCCCGGCCATATTCGCGCCGCCGCCCGCCAGAACCAGATGTGTAAATCTGGCCTCTTTTTTATTGATTAAATAATATTCGCAGGTCCTGCGCACTTCACGGCCCAGATTTTCGATCTCGTTAAAAAATTCCGCATATTTAGTTTTATCCGTTTCCAAGCTGCTCAAAAGCAGTTCATCTTCCAGTTTGATCTTTTCCGCAGCCGCCAGGTCAACACCGGCACCGTTGGCAATAGCGGCATCGAACATCTGCCCGCCCTGGGGTATACTGCGCTGAGCTACAGGAGCGCCGTTCTGGAAAATAGTCAGCATGGAATAAGAACGTCCTATATCCAGCAAAACAAAATTTTCCAGCTGCTGCGGCAAGGTTCTGTATGCGGCTAAAACCTCGATATCGATACCGATCGTCTGCCAGCCAAGCGCATCACTGATCTCCAATAACGAATCAATAACGTCTTTGGGCGAAGCTACCAAAAGTACAGGCTGCAGGCCGTCACTGGTAAACGAACCAAATTTTGCCGAATCAACATAATAGGTATCGGCTTCATAAGGCACATACTGACTGGAATCCCAGGCCACAGACTGCTTCATTTCCTCATCAGGCATTTCCGGCATATCGATCTCGCGTACAAACGCATTGCGCCCACCTACAGTAAACACTGCATGCCTGGCGTTAAAATCATACTTGGCCAGCAAACCCCTAATAAAACCTATCATCGCATCGCTGTTGCGCACAAAACCGTTATTGATCAGTTCAAGCGGCAGCTCTGCTACAGCAAAACAACTAACTACAGGCTTACTGCCGTTTTCTATCTGTACCAGCTTGATACTGCCTGTGCCAATATCGACACCGATTATTTTAGACGGCTTTGCATGAAACAATTTTTTTACGATGGCTTGCACATTCACTTGCGCAGACCTCCCTGATTTATATAAATAAAATCAATTTTAATACTATATCTTATAAATTATATCATAAGTTTATAAACTTATACAAACAAACTCCAGTAAAAATAAATCAAATAGGGCGAAAATAAAAGTGCAATATACGCGCCTGTACATAAGAACGGCCCAAAAGGAATCGGATCCTTGCGCTGCTTGATACCAGTCACCAGCAGCAGTACACCTATGACGCCTCCCAAAATAAAAGCCAGCATCAGACAAACGATACTTGCCTTCAACCCCAGCCAAACGCCTAAAACAAAGCTGAGCTTAACATCACCGGCTCCCATCCCGCCGCGGCTCAGTAAAAAGATCAGCAGCATCAGACCACCGGCGAATAAAGCGCCATAAAGCGCATCCCACATATCCGGCAGGGCATAGTAAGCATAAATAATACCGGTTGGCAGCATCAGCATCAAAATTTCATCCAGCAGTATCTGGTAGTCCAGATCAACAAACGCCTGCACTATCAGACAAGCTACAAAAAAGAATACCAAAGCTATTTTCAGCCCCGGTAAATAATAAATCCCACACAAAGCAAACAAAATACCTGTTAAAAGCTCCACCATCAGATAGCGCGGGCTGTAAGGCGCCTTACAGTAGCGGCATCTGCCGCGCAGGAAAATATAGCTTAAAACAGGTACCATATCCAAAGGCACCAGCCGGTGGCCGCAGCTGCCGCAGGCAGACGGCGGTTTAACAACAGAAATTCCCAGAGGCAGCCTGTAAATACAGACATTCAGAAAACTGCCGATCACAATACCCAGCACAAAATATAAGCAAAATAATAAATACACTCAACCACGTCCTAAGATAAAATATACCTTAAATTATAATACTTTTACTTTATATAAGCGTAAAAAGAACTGTTAAAAGGCCTTACAAAAAAGACAAAATCACACACAAACTTCTGCCGGCTAATTGTTTTGCAAGCTTTACAGCTCACTGTCACAATGCAGAGATTTTTTATAATAACTGCGTTTTTCTTCATACATTGCTCTATCAGCACTGTTGATCAATCTCTCAACGGCTACAACCTGATCCGTCCAAACCGCACCCAGCGAAAATTTTATTTCTGTATTCCGCAGCGCAAACGCACGTAAGAAGCGCTCTTTTTCCTCAAACGTCGCTTTCTTGATGTCTTCACAGAGTACCACAAATTCATCGCCGCCGATACGAAATACTTTTTCGCCAAAAGTAGTTTGCAGCAGCTTGCTGATCGTCATGATAATATAGTCACCATAATCATGACCTTTGCTGTCATTAGCTTTTTTCAGTCCGTTGATATCAAGAAAAACAACGCCTAAACTGCTGTACTGTTTATTTTTCAGCTCGTCTAAATATTTTATATAACTCGTTCTGTTACAAACGCCGGTCAAAGAATCCTTATAACTGAGAATCTGCAGTTTTTCGATCAGCAGTCGTTTTTGCAGGTCATTAACAATAAAAGACGTGACCTGTTCCAATAAGCCATAATGCAAATACTCGACCGAAGGATTATCTACGCCAATAAAGCCGATCAGCTGGCCGTTATTAAACAACGGCGCCGCTATCAGCGAATTGATATTCTGCGCCCCTAAGATTTTATATTCTTCTGACTCGTGTTCCAGCTCATCTTTTAAAGAATAAATGATCCGGGATTTATGGTTATTGAAGCGCTCGATCCACATACCAAAATAACTGAACGGTATTTTCTGCAATAACTCCAGCTGAGGGACAATGCCCTTTTTACACCACTCATAGGTATTAGAAACAGTATTATCAGCTTCACATCTTTCAAAAATGTATGCCCTGTCACCTTCATATGTTTCGCCAACGATCTTCAGCAGTTCGTTGATCGCTTTATTGACATCATTTTCATGATTCAAAGTATCGATGCATTGGATCAGCGTTCGTTCCATATTCAGTTTATTTTTGATGTCCTGTTTTTCCTGGACCTGCGCAGTAATATCACTACCAATCTCCACACGGCATTCCCGGCCATTTATTATGATTTTTTTATCATGCAAAATAAAATACTGCTGCAGATCTTCCCTAAAAAATTCCCATTCATAAAATTTTTCTGCCGAAAGCACAGCATTAGTGCAGAACTCGCACGGACTCTCCTTGCCCTGCAAAGCCTGATAACAAAGTTTGCCGAACACCTCGGACTCACTTTTGCCAATCACCTGCAGCAGCCTTTTATTTGCAAAAATGACCTTGTTCGTCTCTATATCCGTAACATAAACAAGATCATCGCTATTATTAATGATT
>ERZ791885.85-NODE-85-length-87757-cov-3.851486_pt1 | contig 87757 bp, 68 predicted proteins | sample MGYA00510159_ERZ791885 | MGnify/ENA primary metagenome ERZ791885 (study PRJEB30046, sample SAMN00792054) | human gut metagenome | study: EMG produced TPA metagenomics assembly of the A metagenome-wide association study of gut microbiota in type 2... | reverse complement strand
TTATTTGATGAATGGAAACAAGAAATTTTTAGCAATGGCGGTATTGTGCGCCGTTACCAGCGTCGGCTTCGTACTGCCTGCCGCCGCTGAAGAAACTATGACGCACGATCTGGACGAAGTCATCGTCGAAGCCGACAGGGACGCTCTGCCGGGGGGATTTGTAGCCAACAACGATAGAGTTGGTATTCTTGGAAACATCAAAGCGATCGATGTGCCTTTTACACAGAAAAAATATACCGAAAAAACTATCATGACTTTTTATGACCCTAATCAACCGTTGAATGGTGTTTTAGCAAATAATCCTTCAATTCGTGTCGGCAGCCCTTCCCCCATGTATACCGATTTCAATATGCGCGGCGTCAATATGAACGCTGCCCATTACTACATCAACGGTATTCCCAATCTGTTCAATCAGACCCGCAGCATTCCTGCTTATGTACTCAGCAGTGTCGATATCGTTTCCGGCCCTAACACCGTCCTTAACGGCGCCACCTTCTCCAATAACGGCACCAACGGCACCGATGCGCCGGCCGGCCTTTTAAACGGCACCACAAAACGTGCCACCAATGATCCTGTAACACGTTACACGCAAAGATTTTCAGGCCGCAGCACCTGGACGGAAGACCTGGACGTAGGCCGCCGCTTCGGTAAAAATAACGAGTGGGGCCTGCGCGTCAATGCTCACAATGAAGACGGAGGACTTTCTATGGAAGGTGCCGACGTACGCGACAAAAGCATTTATATCAACTTAGATCATCAGGACGCCAAAAGTACAACCAATCTGTTCGGCGGCTACTACGACTGGAAAGTCAACGGCGGACAGCGCTGGCTCAGCGCCAGCACCGTAAAAGACGGCCTACTGGCCGATGCGCCCAACGGTAAAAACAACCTCAGCTTCGACGGCCAGACCAAATACAATCACGGTATGCTGTTCACTTTAAATCATATTCAAAAATTCAGTGATAAATGGAGCGGCTTTTTGAATGGTGGCTATGGCCACTATTCCGAACACAAATACGATCCTAACAGCGGTTCGCTGACTCTTGGCGACAACGGCAAGCTCTCCGGTAAATTCCGCGACTATATCTCCGACAGTACCAGTACCTATTGGCAGGTCGGCGTTTCTAACAAAGCAGCTATCGGCAACGTCAAAAATGATTTGTCCTTTGCCGTAGATTATTTCATGTATAAAAGCAAAGCTCTGAATACCGGCAGTAATGCCGGACAGGCAACTATCGCCGGCAACCTGTGGGACGGCGTCCATATCGTTGGGACACCAATTTTTGGTGTTGACAGTAGCGGCAAAAGCTTTGATGACCTTGGTTACAGCAAGGAACACGCTTATGCTGCAACTTTGGCAGACCGCTTTGAATTTGGTAAAGCTTCATTATATGCAGCCCTGCAGTACCGTGATACTGAAACTGAAAGTGCTACCGGCGTCAAAGTCAGCAAAAATTCTCTCAATCCGACCTTCGCTTTGGCTTATAAACCCATCGAAAACCTGTCTTTCTACATCAGCCACGCTCAATCTTACACTAAACCGGTAGAAGTAGGCAAAGATTATGTCAACAGAGGCGAAATTTTTGATCCAATCAAAAATAAACAAACAGAAATCGGCGTTAAATACGAAAACTCCGGCATCTTGCATAGCTTCGCCTTATTCCAATTAGATCAGGCAAGTTACATGGTAGAAGGAGATACAGCCAATCCTGCAGACGCTTACTATACACAAAATGGTAAAAATGAGTTTAAAGGAATTGAGTATTCCCTTACTGGCAAAGTAGCCCCCAAATGGAACGTCATGGGCGGCTTGATGTATTTGCATGGAGAACGCACTGATACCCCAAGTGTTAGTTGGGACAGTACAAATAAAAAACTAAAACCAGCTACTTCCAAAGACGGCTGGTATGCTACCGGCACACCTAAATGGAATGCTGTTTTGGCTACCGAATACGAAGCCGACCAGAATAATTCAGCTATTTTCCGCATGAACTATGTCGGCAAATCCCACGTCAACGATAACGGCGTCATGGCCCCTGATTATATGACCTTCGATTTAGGTTATAAACACAAAACAAAAATCAATTCCACACCTGTTACTTTGACTGCTATGTGCTACAACATTTTGGGCAAAGATTACTGGATCTCCCGCGGCACGTCCGTAGCGCTCGGAGCGCCGCGCACAATGATGCTGTCAGCGCAGTTCGACATTTAATTGACCGACTCTCAACAGATCAGCTTTATTATACTGCTTTAAAACAATACCTGGCATACTGCTTAACGTGTGCCGGGTAAAGACTGCCAAAATCCACAAAAATTTAACGAGGTGTTTATTTGATGAATGGAAACAAGAAATTTTTAGCAATGGCGGTATTGTGCGCCGTTGCCAGCATTGGTTTTGTACTGCCTGCCGGTGCTGAAGAAACTATGACGCACGATCTGGAGGAAGTCATCGTCGAAGCTGACAAAGACGCTCTGCCGGGGGGATATGTCAAAACCAAAGGCAACGTCGGTATTCTCGGTACAAAAGACGTTATGGATGTTCCTTATACACAAATGAATTTTACCAGACAAAATATCGAAGATTTCGGCGGACCTAACCAGGCGTTAGACAACGTACTGGTCAATATGCCTTCTGTACGCCAGACCGGCACCATGCTGCACGGTGATTTTTCTGTCAGAGGCAAATCTACCAATGGTTCTTTCTTCTATCTTAACGGCGTTCCCGGTATGCTTGGTCAATTTATGGTGCCGGCCTTCGCTGCTGAAAGCATTGAAATCACCGCCGGACCCAATAAAGCCATTTCCGGCTCGTTCCCAGCAGGTGAAGGCACAGGCATTGCCGCAGTTGTCAATATGACTACCGCTAAAGCTCCAGATGTTCCGGTAACCAGATACAGGCAAATCTTCTCCGGCAAAAGCGGCTTCGGCGAAGCGCTTGACGTAGGCCGCCGCTTCGGCAAAAACAATGAGTGGGGCATCAGGGTAAACGCCGAATTCATGAACGGCAATCCAACTCACTATAAATCAGATAAAAACTCTCAGAGTTTTTTTGCTAATATCGATCATCAGGATGATAAAAGTAAAACCAATTTTCTTATCGGTTATCAATATTATGAAGTAGAAGACGGTATGCGCTGGTTTGGCTTTGAATCTAAAAACGTAGGTACCAAACTTACTCACCTGCCGTCTGCACCCAACTCTAAAAACAATTACAGCTTCCCCGGTATGGATAAAGTCCATGAGGGCACGATCATGGTTCTGAACCACGAACAGAAACTTAACGACAGCTGGAAAGTATTCTTTAACGGCGGCTGGACGCACAGCAACCTGAAAAAGAATATTACCGGCCTGAGCAGTAAATTGACCATTACTGATGACGACGGGACTTACGCCGGCAAGTATTTCACCAGACGTACCCCTTCACATAAATATTACGGACAAATCGGCGTCAACGGCGAATTCAAAACCGGCACTGTTAAACATAACCTGGTCCTTGCTGCCGATAAGTCCTGGTCTAAATCCTGGACCGGTGTGGTAGGCGGCACAGGCTTGACCAACTTCACAGGTTTAGGGGGCAACATCTCTACCGGCGTCGATCCCAATGAAAGCGTTACGATTCCAGACTTCGAAAATTACCACAGCAGCTCCGCACGTTTCTGGGGTGTTTCTTTGATGGATACCATGGAATTGGGTAAATCGCAGCTATTGCTGGGCATACATAAGCATAACGCTACTTCCACTTCCTATTCTGATCCCAGTAAAGGCGCTGTAAAAGCTACCTCTGTCAAATCCGACGCTACCTGCCCTGCTTTTGGCTTTGTCTATCAGCCGGATAAAAATATCGCATTATATGCCAGTCACTCTGAATTTTTCGACAGCGGCGAACGGGTATCGGAAAATAAAGACAACAATAACCTCTATTATGAAAATAAGGGAGATATTATGTCCCCCTCCAAAGCAAAATCCAATGAAATCGGCGTAAAATATGAAAACAAAGGTTTCCTTGCGACTCTGGCTTTCTTCCAAAATAAAGAAGCAAACAACATTACCGTCTACAATAATGACTTTACTAAAAAATGGTATACTCAAGATGGCGAAAATGAATATAAAGGCATCGAGTTATCCGTAAACGGCCGTCTGAACGATAAATGGAACATCATGGGCGGCTTGATGTATCTTGACGCAACCAGGACCAGAACTGAAAAAGGCACCTATGACGGTTATAGCGTTGCCGGTATCCCTAAATGGACCGGCGTTGCTGCCTTGCAGTACAACCCCGATAAAGACTGGTCCATCATCGGCAGAGCTGTTTATGTTGGTTCTACGCCTATTTTCCCTGCCAGCAATGATATAAAATGGACTGTTCCTTCTTATGTCACTTACGATCTGGGAGTTAAATACAAAACCAAATTCAACAGCACTCCTGTAACTTTAAGCGCTATGTGTTATAATATTACCGGCAAAGATTACTGGATCGCCTATGGCAGCGGACTGCATTTATCCAGTCCACGCACGCTGATGCTTTCAGCAACCTTCGACATTTAAAATTCTATCTTGCAATGTTTAAAGAGGGTGCTTTCCGGTACCCTCTTGCATTTTATCATGAGGTATTTATGCTTAAACTTACTGACATCGATTTCAATGCCGTCTGGCAGGAAACCTTCGGCTGGAATACTGACGATAAAAGCGGCAGGAAATTCGACGACCGGGTCGAAAGTGATTTCTGGGTCAAGCTGGCTCCGCGTTATACTGAAGAATACAACCTTAATCACGATACGCCGCTGATAGCCCAGCGTTTGCAGCAGGGAATAAAGGCCGACGTAGAATTTTTACATTACACTAAAATAAAATCTTTTACTGATATAGATGCAGTATCACAAGAGATGTGCTATGATTTAAGTAAAAAAACTTTTTTGACCTACAGGGAACCGCTGCTGCGAAGATTTCAAGAGCAGGCCCTTATGCAGGACTCCGCCCAGCAAATCAGCCAGCCGCGAACCACTGTTATTATTTCGGTAAAAAAATAAATTTGGGATGAAAAGATGAAACTATGAAGCATTTTTGCAAGCCGCTGTTGCTGCTGCTCACGGCCGCCGTACTTTTACTGGGCGGCTGCGGCACGCAGCCAACTGCCGCAGATCAGGAAAAAAATATCACAGCAGACAGCAGCGCCGTCGTTTTGGCCGCCGGCCGGCACCTGGCCCCCGGCGAAAAGGACGGTTATTATTGCAGCAAGATTTTAGGTGTTTGGGAACCGCTGATCACCAAGGACGAAAACGGCCGGCCCAAGCCCAGCCTGGCCACAAGCTGGGAAATGAAGGACGGCGGTAAAGAATGGCTCTTCCATTTGCGCCGGGGTGTGCAGTTTCATAACGGCAGCCCGTTCAACGCCGATGCCGTTATCCAAAATTTTGAACGGATGAAGTTAGGCGTCAAGCGTTCTTCCTTTTACGGACTGGACATCAAAACCTTTTATCCTTCGCTGCTGCGTTACGAAAAAATCGACGACTATACGCTGCGGTTTCTTTTTGCCGAGCCCAACGTCAACCAGCTTTACAAAATGATCGATTTCGGCAGCCCTGTCTATGCCCCGGAATGTTTTGCCCCCGACGGCAATTTTCAGGGCTTTGCTATCGGCACAGGCCCTTATAAGATCACGGAAAACGTGCTGAACAAATATGTCAGGCTGACCCGCAGCGACACCTATTACGGTGACAAGGCCTCTGTGCCTGAGATCATCGTCAGGAACATTCCCAATCCCGACGTCCGTTACGCAGCCTTAAAGGCCGGCGAGATCGCAGGCGTGCTGGACATCAACGCTATTCCGCCCTTTCTGGCGGAGGAGATCAAACAGGACGACCGTTTTGCTATTTCGACCAATAAATCGACGATGATCCGCTTTTTGGCCCTGAACGGCAGCAAATTTCCCTTTAACGATGTACGGATGCGTCAGGCCGTCAGCCTGGCGATCGACAGAAAAGATCTGGTGCAGGCGTTATATCTGAATTATGCCGAGCCGACTGCCAATATTTTGAACTATACCAGTCCTTATTATAAGGATTATCCGGTGGAATACGACCCTGCCAAAGCGCGCAGTCTGGCCCGCGAGGTGCTGGGCGACAAGCGCTGTGAGGTCGTCTACTGTATCAACGGCGGCGAACCGCTGCAAAAGGGCGAAGCCGAACTGATCGCTTACTGGCTGCAAAACATTGGCCTTGATGTGACGATCCAGTCGCTGGAATACGCCACCATGGCCCGGCAGATGCGCCGGGGCGATTATGATATGGCCCGTGTGCAGCAGGGCCTGCCCAACGGCGATCCTTACAGCATTTTTTACACCTTTATGATGCCTGACGGCAGCCGCAATAAAATCAGCTGCCTGGGCTATGCCAATTCCGAGGTCGCCGCTTTACTGCAGGAGGCCAAGCACTGCGTCGATGAAGCTAAACGCCGCGCCATTTATGACCGGCTGCAGCTGATTTCCATAAAAGACCAGCCTGTAGTGCCGCTGTTCAATGATCGCAGCATCGTGGCCTACAGCAAACGCTTAAAAAATTACGACGCGCTGGTTTACGGCGTTAATTTAGCAAGAATCGAGTTGAGCGACCCATGATCAGATATTGCTGCCAACGGCTCCTGACTGCCGTACCAGTACTGTTGGGCATCAGTTTGCTGGCCTTTATTCTGGGCGTTTTATCGCCCGGCGATCCTGCCGAATTCGTTTTGAACCAGGACGGACTGTATGCCCCCACAGAAGAACAAATAGCGGCCATGCGTACCGAGCTGGGCCTTGATAAACCGCTGTGGCTGCGCTATGGTCTGTGGCTGCTGGGCGTTCTGCAGGGCGACCTGGGCACCAGTTATATCACCGGGCGCGACATCGCCGCCGAGATCATGCAGCGTCTGCCCGTGACGCTGGAACTGGCCGTGCTGGCACTTGTAATGGCCGGTGTGGGTGGCATTTTTCTGGGCAGCGTCTGCGCTGTTTACCGCGGCAGTTTTTTTGATAATTTCGTCAAAAGCCTGACTAATATCATGCTCTCGATCCCCGGCTTCTGGCTGGCGCTGGTCCTGATCCTTGTTTTCAGCGAGCAGCTGCGCTGGCTGCCTACCAGCGGCACCGGCAGCCTGAAATATTTTCTGCTGCCGGCCTTCGTTCTGGCTTTTGCCACGCTGGCCACAGTCTGCCGCTTTATGCGCGGCGCTCTGCTGACCGAATTCGGCCGGCAGTATTTTCTGGTCGCCAAAGCACGCGGCATCAGCAAGGTCAATCTGCTCACCCGCTATGCCCTGCCTAATGCCATCATCCCCGTTATCGCCCTGCTGGGCAATTATTTTGCCAGCGTTCTGGGTGGCTCCGTGATCGCCGAAAGTATTTTTGCGATCCCCGGTATCAGCAGCATGGCGCTGGAAGCGATCCGTTACCGTGATTACCCGGTGCTGCAGGCTTACGTTCTGGTCAGCGGCTGCACTCTGATCCTGGTAATGGTGGCGGTCGATCTGCTGATCGCCTATCTCAATCCCAAGGTAAAGCTGGGTGAGCGGTCATGAAAAAATCAAACCTGCAATTTTACTGCGCCGCCGGCCTCCTGCTGCTCATCATCGGCGCCAGCCTGCTGGCTCCGCTCCTGGTCACTCACAATCCCTTTGAGCCGGATATGGCAAGCCGGCTGCAGCCGCCCTCCTGGCAGCATTTTTTTGGTACGGACGCACTGGGGCGCGATATGTTCAGCCGCATCCTTTACGGCGGCCGGGCCTCAATCCTGCTGTCACTGGCCTCTGCGGTCCTGTCGCTTGGCGTCGGACTTGTGATCGGTCTTTGCTGTGGTTTTTACGGCGGCAAGCTGGATCTTTTCTTCACTGTCCTGAGCAATATTTTTCAGGGTATCCCCGGCAGCTGCTTTATGATCGCTATCGCCGGTATTTTCGGTCCCAGCATCAAAAGTCTGGTGCTGGCGCTGGTCATCACCTCCTGGGCCGGTTTTTCCCGCATCGTGCGCGCCGAAGTGATGCAGCTTAAAGAAGAGCCTTTCATCGAAGGGCTGCGCTGTCTGGGCTGCGGCGACAGACGGCTGCTGCTGCGCCACATCATTCCCAATATCGTCAACAAGCTGCTGATCCTCTTCACGATCAGGGTAGGCCGCGGCATCCTCTCTATCGCCGGGCTCAGCTTTCTCGGCCTGGGCGTACAGCCGCCGACGCCTGACTGGAGCGTGATGGTCAGCGACGCCGTTTTATATTACCGCAGTTCGCCGCATCTGATTTTGATTCCCGGTGCCTGCATCTTTTTCCTGATCTATGCCATCAACAATCTGGGCGAATTTCTGCGTGACAGGCTGGATGTACGCTTTAGCGAGGTGCGCAAATGGTAACTTTAAACTCCACAGCCACGCTTGACCTGACGCTGCAGCAGCTGTACGTGCACTTTCCCGTTCCCGGCGGCCTGGTTAGGGCCGTCGACGGCGTCGACATCTGTTTCCGCCACGGCCAGATCACCGGGATCATCGGCGAAAGCGGCTGCGGTAAATCCGTTTTGGGGCAGGCAGTCTTAGGCATCCTGCCTGATTATGTCACCCGCAGCGGCAGCATCTTTTACCGCGGCACGGATATTCTGGCAGACAACACTGCCCTGCCCGGTTTTTACGGTCAGCAAATCGCCCTCATACCTCAAAATCCCGGCGACTCTCTCAACCCGCTGCGCCGTATCGGCAGACAGTTTGACGACATTCTGCAGACCGCCGGGATCAAGGATAAAACCGATCAGCGCAAACAACAGCTGCTGGACTTCTTCGGACTGCCTGACGCCACACGCGTGCTGGCCGCCTACCCGCACGAACTTTCGGGAGGTATGCTGCAGCGCGTACTGTGTGCCATGAGCATTTGCTGCTCTCCCAACTGGCTTTTGGCCGATGAACCAACCAAAGGACTGGACGAAACAGCCTGCGGCGTTGTTTATGAAAATCTGCAGAAAATAAAAACCGGCCAGCAGCTGGGTATGCTCATCATCACCCACGACCTGCAGCTGGCACGCTCTATCTGTGCCGACATCGCCGTGATGTATGCCGGACAGATCGTCGAATACGGCCCTCAGGTCCTCACAAACCCGCGGCATCCCTATACGCAGGCCTTTCTGGCCGCCCTGCCGGAAAACGGCTTTCAGCCCTTGCCGGGACTGCCGCCGTTACCGCAGGACGAACTGCCCGGCTGCCGGTTTGCGCCGCGCTGCGCCAGCTGCCACGAACGCTGCCTGCAGGCAGTACCGCCGGTCTATGACAGCGGCACTGCGAAAGTGAGGTGCTTCCTCTATGCTTGAAGCTGTAGACATTTCCAAAAAATATTGGGACCGCAGCAACGGCAAGCACTACGACGTTTTGCAAAACTGCAGCCTTACGATCCAGGCCGGCGAAGCACTGGGCCTGATGGGCCCCAGCGGCTGCGGCAAAAGCACGCTGGCACGAATCCTGTTGCGGCTGCTGCCGGCAGACAGCGGGCGGATCATCTTCCGGTCGCAGGACCTGACCACGCTGTCACAGGCACAGCTGAAACCATTTCGCCAGCAGGTACAGTTTATCTCGCAGCGGCCGGAAAGCTTTTTCGACCCGCTGCTGAAGTTAGGCGCCAGCCTGCGTGAACCACTGCAGATCTTCGACCTGCCTGACAACAGCGAGATCATTGAATCTGCCCTGTCCACAGTCAAGCTGTCACCAGCACTGCTGGACCGTTATCCGCATCAGGTCAGCGGCGGCGAAGTACAGCGCCTGAGCATCGCCCGGGCACTTTTGCTCAAACCGCAGCTGCTGATTTTAGACGAGCCGACCTCGATGCTGGATATTTCCGTGCAGGCGCAGATCCTGCATTTGTTAAAAAGTATCCGACAACAGCAACAGATGGCCTTTCTTTTTATCTCCCACGATCACGACGTGATCCGTTATATGTGTGACCGTCAGCTGCAAATGCGCGGCGGCAAACTCGTTTGACAAATATATCACCTAACAATTTTACCGCAGTGTCCGGTCAAACCGGACGCTGTATTTTTTTGCCCTTTAACTGTTAATTTTTAAATTATGCGTCTACAGAAAACTTTTGCTTGCGGGGGGGGGGCAAAATGCTATAATACAAAGCGAAAGTTTAATATTTTCATCAGACAGGCAAGTATTTATTCCCAATAGGATATATGCTCTACGCTTCTTAAAAAACCATGCTGTTATGCACTAAGCAAGCAGCAGCGGCACAACCAGCGCCAGCTCTAATTTCTTTTATGCTTATATATATTGCTTTAAAGATGTTATAACATTCTTATTAAAAACTTTTACTTGCTAAGGAATGTGACGAATGCTATAATACATCACGTAATTTAAATTTTCAACAGCTTATAAATTTCTATTTAATCTAATATAAGTGATCAGGTGCATTATTGCCTAACAGAGAAATCGGTGCAATACCGATGCGGTCCCGCCGCTGTAATGCCGAGCAAACCTCACGATGCCACTGGGAAACCGGGAAGGCGAGGCAAGCGATGACGCAGAGCCAGAAGAACTGCCTGATCATAGTCTGCTCCATCCTGCGAACGACAGGCCAGAGAGTTGTAAGTCGTTTTACGCTTTTCTGCCTTTAGGCGCAGAAAAGCGTCTTTTTTTGCTCTTGATTGTTTTGACACGCGAAACTCGGACAGCTCGGTCAACACAATTACAGATAAAAAACTAAAAGGAAGTGTTGAACAAGATGAATGGGAAGCAAAAATTTTTGACAATGGCCGTGCTGTGCGCCATTGCCAGTATCGGCTTTGTACTGCCGGCCGGTGCGGAAGAAACACTGACGCACGATCTGGACGAAGTCATCGTCGAAGCCGACAGAGATGCCCTGCCCGGCGGATTTGTCAAAACCAAAGGCAGCATCGGTATTTTAGGCGATAAAAGTATTATGGAAGTTCCTTTCAGCCAGACAAATATCTCCGCCAAAACTTTAGATCTTTTTGGCGGGCCGACGCAGCCCTTAGATAATGTTTTAGTCGGCGTTCCCGCTATCAGGCAGGCCGGCAGCGTTTTGCACAACGATTTTACTATCCGCGGTTTCCGGGCCAACGGCACCAGTATGTACGTCAATGGCGTCCATGGGATGCTGACGCAGTTCAACGTGCCGATGGCGGCTTTTGAAAGGGTCGACGTCACCGCCGGCCCCAATACCGGTATCAGCGGCAGCGGCGTCCAGTACGAATCCTCGACTGCTGGCGGCATTATCAACCTGATCTCCAAAAAAGCAGGCGAGCAGCCGCTGTTCCGCTACAAACAAACTTTTTCCGGCAAAGGTTCCTTCGGCGAATACCTGGATCTTGGCAGCCGCTTCGGCAAAGACAAAGCCTGGGGACTGCGGATCAACACCGAGCTTTTGAACGGCGAAACCTCTGTTGATAAAACCGACATCAAAGCCAAAGGCATCTATATGAACCTTGACCACCGCGATGACAGAAGCACTACCAACTTTTTGGCCGGGTACAGGGATATTGATATTAAAAACGGTATGCGCTGGTTCAAGATCGGCCCTAACGTCAAAAATTTCCCCAGCACTATCGACGGCAGCAAAAATTACGCCTTTGACGGTATGGAAAAAGGCGCTTACGGCTACTTCATGGTTTTGAACCACGAACAAAAGCTGAATGATGACTGGAAGCTCTTCTTTAACGGCGGCCTGAACAACAATAAGCTGAATAAAAACGTCATGGGCCAAAGCAGCGCTTTCACTATCAAAGACGACGCCGGCAACTATGACCTGAATTACCAGTCGTCGGCGACGCCGCAAAAAGCCTACTACGCGCAGATCGGCACCTCCGGCAAATTTGCGACCGGCGCTGTGAAGCATGAAGCCACGCTGGCGATCGACAAAGCCTGGCGCAACCGCGACGCCAGCACGCCGCTGGGCTACTCGGGCTTTGGCCAGTTGGGCACAGGCAATATTTATACCGGCGCGATCGACCAGACCGGAATGCCCGACGGCAGCTACAAAACCTATTTGAACAATAAGACCAGTATCTGGGGCATTTCCTTTGTTGACAGCCTGAAATATGAAAAATGGGGCGCCGTTTTAGGCGTGCATAAGCATCAGGGCACTTCCACCTCCTACAGCCCTACGACCGGACAGGCTACTTCCTCGGTCACGTCGGACGCTACCAGCCCCACATATGCCCTGACCTATAATCCCAACGAGAAAATTATGCTGTACGGCAGCCATTCGGAGAATTTCGACCTGGGCGCCGTTGCCGGCAGCACCTATGAAAATGCCGGCGAGATCCTGCCGCCTTCTAAAACCAAGCAAAGTGAGCTGGGCGTAAAATATTTGAACAAAGGATTTTTGACGACGCTGGCTTTGTTCGACATCAAGCAGGCCAATAATATCGCTGTCACTAATCCTGCCGGCGGCAAAGATTTCTTCCGTCAGGACGGCGAAGTCAAGCACCGCGGCATCGAGCTCAGCTTCAACGGCGCTATCGCTTCCAAATGGAACGTAATGGCCGGCATTGCCTATATGGATGCCAAATACGAAAAAACCGCCAAAGGCTCTAAAGATGGCGTACAGGAGTCCGGACAGCCCAAATGGAGCGGTTCTGCGGCACTGGAATACAAGGCTGACGAAAACTTCAGCATTATCGGCCGGGCTTTGTATACCGGCAGCAGCCCTTTATATAACACTGACAGCAGCAGACATTTCTATGCGCCCTCTTATATGACCTTCGATCTGGGCGTGACCTATAAAACCAAAATCAACAGTATCCCCACCAAATTATCACTGATGTGCTATAACCTCGCTAACAAAGATTACTGGATGGTATCGCGCGGTGATCAGATCTATGCATCCACTCCCAGGACTATCTATATGTCCGCCGAGTTCGACATCTGAGCCTGCTGAAAGCTAATGCAAGCTTCGTTTTTCTATCTTTGTTCCTGACCTTTCCAATACGGGTACCCGATTCGGAACGGTCAGGACAAAGATAACTAAAAAACTTAAAGGAAGTGTTTATTTGATGAATGTAAACAAAAAGTTTTTAGCAATGGCAGTATTATGTACTATTGCCAGCGTTGGCTTCGTGTTGCCTGCCAGCGCCGAAGAAACCATGACGCACGACCTCGACGAAGTGATCGTCGAAGCCGACAGGGACGCCCTGCCGGGGGGCTTTATCAAATCCAGCGGCCAGGTCGGCCTGCTGGGCCGCCAAAATATCATGGACATCCCTTTCCAGCAAACAAATCTGACCGCTAAAACCATTGCTGTTTTTAGCGCCAATCCCAGTGAAGCTTCAACTTCGGTACTGGTCAGCGTGCCTTCGATCCGTACGGCAGGCAGCACCGTTTATAACGATTTTTCGATCCGCGGCCAGGCTGCCAATGCTTATCAGTTCCGTATCAACGGTATTCCCGGTATGTTTTCGCAGACCAACATCCCTATGAATTTCTTTGAAGCGGTGGACGTCACTTCCGGTGCCAGCGTCGGCATCAACGGCGTTACCGCCCAGGAATCGGCAGGCGGCACGATCAATATGGTCACCAAACGGGCCCATGATAACAGTATCAAATACACGACTGGCTTCTCCGGCCGCAGCACCTGGTCCAACTATATCGATATTTCCAACCGTTTCGGGCGCAATAAGGAAAACGGGCTGCGTATCAACGCTTCCCATGTCGACGGCGATACAGGTATTGCCAGCGAAGAAGTGCGCAACACCACTTTTTCCCTGAACTACGACCGGGAAACCAGACACGCTGAAACCAATCTGTTCCTTGGCTACAGGGATACCCGAACTTCGCAGGCCCAGCGTTATTTCGATTTTTCCAATGCGGCCATCACCCATATGCCCAAAGCTCCCAAAAACAGTAATAATTATGGTTTTGACGGCGAAACAGTCGGAATGAAAACTTATCTGTTCACCCTGAACCACTTGCAGAAACTTACTGATAAAACCAGCCTCTTTCTCAACGCCGGCTCCACCTATAACGACGGTTACGATTATGTAGTACCGGCTTCAACACGCCTGGACGTTATCAATGATAACGGCGACTTTACAAGGACCATCAACAACGAACCCTTTGCCATCCGTAATTCCTATATCCAGTTCGGGCTCAAGCAGGACTGGGAGGCCGGCAGCGTCAAAAACAAGCTGGTCCTGGCTTATGATAAAGACTGGTATGCGGCCCAGTGGGGCAGCAGCAATTCCAGCAAAGGCGCTGTTACCGGCAACATCTTTACCGGCAACGTAACCGTCGATAAAATTACCGAAAACCTGACCGGACCACTGCCCAGCGGCAAATCGCAATATTACGGCTGGTCGGCGATCAATGAATCCACGCTCGGCAAGGCTATCGTTACTTTGGGCGTTCACCGCCACACCTCTTCGGTGACCAGCTCTGCGGGCCTTAAAACCAAAACCGACGCTACAGCGCCATTATACGGCATCGTCTACAAACCGACAGAGCGCGTTTCCCTGTTCGCTAACCATACGGAAAGCTTCCAGGCTGGCAAGATCATCGGTAATTCCTATAATAACAGGGGCAACGTCCTCTCGCCTGCCAAAACAAAATCCAACGAGATCGGCATCAAATACGGCACCAGTAAATTTATAGCCGGCCTCTCATATTTTGATATGAAAAAACAGGCTGAATTTGAGGACGGCAACGGTAACCTGACGCTGAACGGCGACCTGAAATATAAAGGTCTGGAGTTGACGCTGGGGGGCGAGATCGCTCCTAAATGGTCTTTGACTGGCGGCTTCCTGTATACCGACAGCAAATACAACAACAATAATACCGCCTATCTTGACGGCAGCCAGGTGATCGGCACCTCCAAATTCAGCGCCGTTGGCACCCTGCAATATGCACCTGACGAGAAAAGCAGTATCTTTGGCCGCATGGTCTACACCGGCAAAGCCCCTATTTACACTACAGCTGGCAGAGAACTGACCGTTTCGTCTTCAACGGTGTTCGACCTTGGCGCCAACTACAAAACTAAAATCAATAATACCCCAGTCACATTTACCGCCACGGTCTTCAACGTCTTTAACAAGGATTACTGGCTGCCGCGCGCTACCTACAATTACGGTATTTTAGGCAACCCCAGGACTGTAGCCGTATGCGCTACCTTTGAGATTTAAAAATTCATCCGCAGGACTGCTGCAAGCAGCAGTCCTCTTTCCATTGCAGAAAAGGTATTTACAATGAAAAAAATATTCTCTTTAACACTAACACTGTTCCTGCTGCTGAGCCTACTTCTGACAGGTTGCTGCGGCCTGCAGAAACAGGCAGAAAGCAACACTGCGGCCATGTTCACCGTTACCGACAGCAGCGGCCGTCATGTACAGCTGCGCCAGCCGGTGAAGCGGGCGGTGGTCGTCAACGCCTACAATGCCGAGCTGATCAACGCTATCGGCGCACTTGAACAGGTCGTCGGCGTCGATTACTATATCTATCAGGATCAGGAAGGCTTTCGGCACCGCTTTAACAAGGATACGCTGGTTGGACAAAACCAGGGCGGCCTGAATTACGAAAAAATCATTGCCTTAAAGCCTGACGTTGTGATCATGACCGGTAACAGCGGCTGGCAGGAAGCAGAAAAAAAGCTGCGTCCCTTTGGTATCCCTGTCGTCACTGTCGATGCTTATTATACCGGCCAGTTTGCCGCTAACGTCCGCCTGCTGGGGCAGATCTTCGGCCGGGAAGGCGACGCCGGTGAATTGGCGGCCTATTTTACCGACCGGCTACGCTATATAGACACGCAGCTGCAGAACGTGCCCCGCCGCAGCGTTTATTTTGAATATCGCTCGTCTGGTAAAACCACTGTTCCCGGCGACTACTTTTATAAAATGGTAGATTATGCCTACGGCGGCAATATTTTTGCAGCGGCCCCCAACGTCAATATCGACATCGAAGCGGTCGTCGCCCAAAATCCCCAGTACATCGTTAAGGTTTCCGACACAGATGTTTATTCCTCATATCTGCCGCCGACAGCCGCAGAGATGCAGAAAATCAAAAGCGGCATCACCAGCCGTCCCGGCTGGGAATACATCGACGCCGTCAAAAACGACCGGATCCTGCTGCTGTCGCACTACGCCCACGGCGGCGCGTCCAAGCTGGTCGGCACCATGTATATCGCCAAATTCCTTTATCCTGAATATTTGCCCGACCTGCACCCGGAGCAGGTTTTTAAAGACTGGGTAACCAAATACCAGCATCTGGACTACCGTCCCGGACACACCGACCCTCCTTTTGCTTTGACTGATTGACAGAGGTGTATTATGTTAGAAAAAGCTTACGCGCAAGACACACGCAAAAAATATCTGCTGATCTGCGGCACTTTGCTGCTGACACTGCTGGCCGCTTACTGCTGCACTACTATCGGCCTGCACAACGCCGGGCCATGGCAAACACTGCACGCCCTGCGCAGCTGGGCTGACGGCACACTTAACGGCGGTCCGGACGCCGCCGTCAATAAGATCATCTTGCTGCTGCGGCTGCCGCGGATCCTGCTGGCGCTGTTGGCAGGCGTGGGACTGGCCGTTGCCGGCGCCGTCATGCAGTCTGTCACCCGCAATTATCTGGTCAGTCCGTTCACGCTGGGGATTTCGTCAGCAGCAGCCTTCGGTGCTTCCGTCTGCATCGTTTTCGGCTCCGGGCTGTTTTTCACCAGCGACGTTGGCATCATCACCTGCGCGTTTGCCGCTGCCTGCGGTTGCGGCCTGGTAGTCTACGCTATCTCGCGCCAGATCGGCGTCAAGCCCAGCTCCCTTGTTTTAGTCGGTATCGCCCTGAATTATTTTTTCAGCGCCCTGACCGCTACCATTGAATTTTTTGCCAAAGAGCACAAGCTGGAAGCCGTTGTGCAATGGACCTTCGGTTCCTTCAACCGCGCGGCCTGGGACAGCGTGCTCATCACCGGCGTCATCACCCTGCTTTGCTTTGCAGCGCTGATGCTGTACTGCCTGCCGCTGAACGCCATGTCGGCCAGCGACGATGAAACTGTCAAAAGTCTGGGCATCGACCCTGAACGTCTGCGCACGCTGATCGGCCTGATTACTGTTTTCCTTACGGCGTCAATCATCAGCTTCACCGGCGTCATCGGCTTTGTCGGGCTGATCGCCCCGCATATGGCGCGCTTTATCGTCGGCAGCAGCCATCGCTTCTGCCTTCCCTTTGCGGCCGTTTTAGGCGCACTGCTGCTGCTGGCATCCGACACCGTTGGCAAGCTGATCCTGTATCCGGTCAACATTCCCGTCGGCATCGTCATCTCCTTTTTAGGCGTGCCGCTGTTCATTCACCTGATCCTTGCCAAAGGACGCGGGCTGGAATGATGTCTTTCTTTTACACTTATCCCCTTAGGGCAGGCAAGGACGATCCGAGCCTGCAGCTTTGATGAGCAGGAGCATTTTATGAGTTTAGAAATCAGTAATTTATCCTTCGGCTATGACGCCGGTAAAAAAATTCTCGATAATATTTCCCTGTCCGTTCGGCAGGGAGAGATCCTTGGTATTTTAGGCCCTAACGGAACCGGAAAAACGACCTTGATCAAATGTATCGATCATCTACTGATTCCTGCCAGCGGCACAGTCTGCTTTGACGGTCAGGATCTGGCCGCGCTTACGGCCCGGGAACTGGCCAGGATCATCGCCTATGTGCCGCAATACACCGGCAACTATTTTGCCCTGCGGGTCATCGATACCGTCATGATGGGACGCCTGCCCTACGCCGCCAGGCAATATTCAGAGCAGGATCAGTCTGTCGTTTTTGAACTTCTGCGACAGCTGCAGCTGGAAGCGCTGGCTTTCCGCACGCTGAATACCTTAAGCGGCGGTGAACGGCAGCGGGTCTTGATCGCGCGTGCTTTGGCGCAGCAGCCCCGCTGCATCATTCTGGACGAACCGACCAGCAGTCTGGACCTGCACAATCAGCTGTTTATCCTGCATACGATCGCCGCTTTAGCACACAGCAGACAGCTCTCTGTTATCATGACGATCCACGACCTGAACCTGGCTTCAATGTTTTGCAACAAACTCCTGATGCTTAAAGATACTCGCGTTTTTGCGTATGGTGAGGCTCAGGAAGTTTTGCAGGAAGGAACTATCGACGCGATGTACGGCGTCAAAACTAAAATCACCGTTGCAGACGGCTATAAGCATATCCGTCTGCTGAAATGAGCAGAACTGACAAAAACGCCCAACACAATAAGGTGTTGGGCGTTTTTTAACTTTAGTCCATTTCTTTCACTGCATCATCACAGCCATTGTCCCAGAACTTCCTGCAGGCGCTCGATACTGATCGGCTTGCTGAGATGCTCGTTCATGCCCGCATTGAGGGCCATCTTGATATCCGACGAAAAAGCGTCGGCCGTCATCGCCACGATAGGTATCTGCCGGGCATCTTCACGCTCCAGCCTGCGAATGGCCCTGGTCGCCTCGTAACCGTTCAGCACCGGCATCCGCACATCCATCAGGATCATTTCGTAATATCCCGGCAGCGACGCGGCAAACATTTCTACCGCCAGCTGGCCATTCTCGGCCCCTTCACAGACCACGCCCAGACTTTGCAGAAATTCCAGCGCGATCTCCATATTCAGGTCGTTATCTTCAACGATCAGGACCCGGTGGCCCGTAAAATCACTTCTGCCCGACGGCCTGGCCGCAGCGGCAGGTTTTCTTTCATCATCGCTCAGCCAGCGCAGAGGCAGCGTCAAAGTGAATCTGGCCCCGCCTTCAGGCCTGTTGGCGGCTTCGATCGTACCCGCCATCAGATTCGTCAGGTTTTTACAGATCGCCAGTCCCAGGCCTGTACCTTCAATTTTACTGGTGCGGCTGTCTTCGCCGCGCTCAAACATATCAAAAATTTTCGGCAGCAGCTCCTCCGATAACCCCCGTCCATTGTCGCTGACAGTAAATACATACTGCGACCGCTGCGGTATCATCGACGGCAGCTCCTGCAAAGTCAAAATGATCTCGCCGCCTTCCGGGGTATACTTGACCGCATTGCCCAAAATATTCAGCAGGATCTGCCTGATATGCGTGCCGTCAGCCAAAACCTCCGGATGGAACAGTTCTGCCTGCTCCAGCTGCAGCTTCTGCCATTTCTTTCCCACCATCGGGCGGATGATAGTGAGCACATCCTCCAGCAGCTGCGGCAGGCTCAGTTCGTCATCTGTTAAAATAACCTTGCCGCTTTCGATTTTCGACATACTCAGAATACTGTTGATCAGCTCCAGCAAATGGGCCGAACTGCTGCCTATTTTATCAAGGCAGTCCAGCGTTTTGGCTTTATTATCGATATTCTGTCTGGCAATAGTTGTCATCCCGATAATAGCATTCATCGGCGTGCGGATGTCGTGGCTCATCTGCGACAGGAAAGCGCTTTTGGCTTCGTTGGCAGTATGTGCCGCCACTAACGCGTCCTTCAATTCCTGCTGCTGCTCCATCTCACGGCGGCGTTCCTCGTCAATAAAGCGCGCCACCAGGACCGCCTGCTGTTTTTTCGAGCCACTGTAATCCGGCAGATAGGACACCATCACACTGATCCATTTATAGACCCCGCCGTTTTTACGGCGCAGCTCCATTTCCAGCTTATCGCCATTTTTCGTCAACAACCGGCGCATTTCCCGCAGATTGAAACGCTGCCTGAATTTGTGCCAGTCCTCACGGGGAAGGACATCTCTGGTATAGGCCAAAAATTCTTCGCAGGTACCTTTATACGGATAATCTACGCATTTCTGCCCGGTCAGTTCCACAAAATGATAAGTGCCCGCATCCAGGTCAAAATGGACTACGGCATAGTAAATATCGCCCAATACATGGTTGATCTCATAATTCAGACTTTCGACCAGCTGCTTTTCCTGCTGCATCCGTTTCCAGGTATCGATATCGCGCATCGTGCCTACGACCCGCACCGGGCGGCCCTGTTCATAAACAGTCGTTGCCTGCACCAAATACCACCTGTTGTCCATCTGCTTATCAATGTAGCGGCGCATCCTGATCTCCACAGCTTCTTCGCTGCGCTCGCCGCTCAGCAGGCTCAGCCAGATCTCCCGGTCAACGGGATCGACCAGGTTTTCTTTAACGACCACCGCTGGATAATCAGGAATATAGCTGCGGCGCGTTTTTTCAGAAGAATCGTCATCCGACACGTTGCTCCAGGAACGCATCACCTTTTCCCCGATCTCATATTCAAACAGCAGGTCGATACTGCTTTCCATGGCGACCCGGTAACGCTCTTTTTCTTCATACAGCTGCCGCTCCATATCCCTGCGCTTCGTGATGTCGCGCATAAAACAGCTGCAGTAACCGTACATCGGCTGATAACAGTCTACCGAAAGGTATTTTCCTAATTTGGCACTGTAATCCTCAACGTTCTGGGTCATTCCCTCCAGCGCCGTTTTCTTATAAACATTGAACCATCTTTCATCATTATCGTTCCAAACATCTCTGAAAGACATTCCCAGCAGGTAATTTTTGCCGTCGATGTCTAAAAAAGAAGCGCAGGCGCTGTTGGCATACACAAAAATAAAATCCCGCGGCTGACCGCTGGCATCAGCCTCTACCCGCAGCACGTACACTGGCAGAGGCAGTTTATCGAACTGCAGCATCATGCCCCGCTGCATGGCAGCAAAATCTTCGTTGAACCGTTCCAATAAAAGCTTCTTTTCCAAGCTTTCTCACCCTTCCGTGGCTAAAGCCAAGGTTATCTTATCGCATGTCCATACAAAAACCTGTCGACGATCAGGTCTGCCAATTCAGCATCAGTAAATTCCTGCTCGCCCACATAATGCAGCACCGACATCGCCACCCCGCCGAACAGATGGTGCGCCGTGACCGTCGGCTGTCCGTATTTCATAAAGCCCTGTTCCATGCCTTCGCTGATGATCGCCACCAGACATAAGACCTGCTCTCTGATCAGGTCACGATACCGCAGGATGCGCTTATATTCATCTTCTGACAAGGTATCGCCGTACAGCGAGCTCATTTCCCAGGACCCGTCATTCAAGATCACCGGATGGAAGCCGCGCTGATTGCCGCTCACCTCATACCAGAGTATCCTGTACAGATCTTTATTTTCCCGCAGGAACGTCAGCAGTTCCAGCATATAGCTCCTGATTTTTTCCTTAGTGCCTGCGCCCGAAGCCGCAACAGCCTGCAGGCCCTGCAGAAACGGCTCGATCTTACTGGCGACCAGCGTATAAAACAAGTTATCCTTATTGCCGAAATATTTATAGACCGTGCCCTTACCGGTATCAGCAAGCGCAATGATCTCGTCCAGTGTCGCCTGCACATAACCGCGGCGGCTGAAAACGTCCTCTGCAGCCAGCAGTATCCTCTGATCTTTGGGTAAGGCTTTGTCTATTTCGCGCATAAATCAAACTTCCTTTCAGTAAATATTTCTATTTTCCCAATTATTATATATATTATAAGTTTTTTAGACGAACTTTACAAATTTATCTTACCAAACTTCGCTTTAGTCCATTAAAAAATCAGTTAATTTATTTTTTCACACTTTTGGGGGTTTATATCCCCGGAGCTTTCCTATATAATAGAGTTGAAATCACAGAAAACTATTATTTATTTTTTCTAATCATTTTGCTTCCGCCAGCGGCGGATAGTTTAAAGAAAGAAGGAGGTCGCGATTATGAGTCTTAAGGTCCATACCAACCGCTGCAAAGGCTGCGGCATCTGCGTAGCATTTTGCCCCAAACAGGTTTTGGCGATCAGTGAGATCGAAAAAGTAGAGGTGGTCGCCGAGGACAAATGTATCCAATGCGGCCAGTGCGAAACACGCTGCCCTGACTTTGCGATTTTTGTAGAAAAGTAAAACGGAGGAGTTGAAATCATGTCCAAGATCCTTTTGTTACAAGGCAACCAGGCAGTGGTCGAAGGCGCCATCGCTGCCGGTGTAAAATTTTTCGGCGGCTATCCTATCACACCCTCTACCGAAGTAGCCGAATCCCTGGCTGAACGTCTGCCCCTCGTCGGCGGCAAATTCATCCAGATGGAAGATGAGATCGCTTCCATGGGCGCTGTCATCGGCGCGTCTTTGACCGGCAAAAAAGTTATGACCGCCACCAGCGGCCCCGGCTTTTCTTTAAAACAGGAGCTGATCGGTTATGCCTGCATGGCCGAGATCCCTCTGGTCATCGTCAACGTGCAGCGCGTAGGCCCGTCTACCGGCCAGCCTACCTCTCCTTCCCAGGGTGACCTGATGCAGGCCCGCTGGGGCACCCACGGCGACCACTGGCTCATTGCCCTGACCCCGGCCAGCGTGCCCGAATGCTTTGAACTGACGCTGCGCGCTTACGCCCTCAGCGAAAAATATCGTGTGCCCGTTATCCTGCTGATGGACGAAGTCATCGGCCATATGCGCGAAAAGATCGAACTGCCCGACGACTACAGCGAGATCCCGCAGGCCGAACGCAAACAGCCCGACTGCAAACCGGAAGACTTTAAAGCTTATGCTACCGACGACAGTCTAGTCCCGGCCATGCCCGCCTTCGGCAGCGGCTACCGCTGGCACGTTACCGGCCTGGTCCATGACGAGACCGGCTTCCCGAAAGGCACCCCGGCAGCGACCCTGGCCGCTACCAACCGTCAGCACGACAAGCTTTACAACAATCTGGACGACATCGTCCAGGTCGAAAACTATAAAATGGAAGACGCGGAATATGCCGTGATCGCTTTCGGCGGCGGCGCCCGTACCGCTTACGAAGCTGTCGATATGGCACGCAAAGAAGGCCTGAAAGTCGGCCTGATGCGCCCGATCACCATCTGGCCGCTGGCAGACAAACAGATCAGGGAACTGACCTCCAGGGTCAAAGGCATTTTGGTGCACGAGCTGAACTACGGCCAGTACGTACTGGAAGTAGAACGCGTCGTCGCCGGGAAGGTCCCCGTTGCGCTGTACGCCAAATACGACAACGAACCGGCCACCCCCGCCCAGCTTTTAGCTGAGATCAAAAAGGCCATGGCCTGAGAAGGAGAGGAGATTAGATTATGAACATGGAAGCAATGATCGATAAATATTTCCGTCCGGGCCGCCTGCCTCATATCTGGTGCCCCGGCTGCGGCAACGGCGTCGTTACCGGCACTATTGTAAAGGCAGTTGCCAAGCTGGACCTTGATAAAGACAACGTAGCCGTTATTTCCGGCATCGGCTGCAGCAGCCGTGCCTCCGGTTATTTAGATTTCAACACCGTTCATTCGGCACATGGACGCGCTTTGCCGGTAGCAACCGGCGTCAAGCTGGCTGACCCCAGCCTGACTGTGATCGTCGTTACCGGCGACGGCGACGCCACCGCTATCGGCGGCAACCACCTGATCCACGCTGCCCGCCGCAACATCGACATGACGGTAGTGCTGTACAACAACAGCATCTACGGTATGACCGGCGGCCAGTACTCGCCTTTGACGCCGCACGGCTCCAAGGCAACTACCGCTCCTTATGCAACGATCGAGCAGGACTTCAACGTAGCCGAACTGGTGAAAGCAGCCGGCGCGACCTTCGTCGCCCGCGGCACTACTTTCCATGCCCAGATCCTCGTTGACCTGATCGCCAAAGGCATCGAGCATAAAGGCTTCAGCCTCATCGAAGCAGTAACGGCCTGCCCCATCTCCTTTGGGCGCCAGAACAAAATGGGCGGCCCGGCCGACATGATGAAATGGCAGCGCGACCATGCAGTACCGCTGGCAGCCTGGGAGAAAATGACCGACGAACAAAAAGAGGGCAAATTCCCCATCGGCGTACTCTATCAGGCCGAAGGCAGACAAGAATACACAGCCGCCTACGACGAGCTGATCGCCAGAGCGCAGGGAGGTAAATAATCATGAAACAGGAATTACGTTTATCCGGCACCGGCGGTCAGGGCCTGATCCTGGCTGGCATCATTCTGGCTGAAGCAGCGCTTTTAGACGGCAAACTGGCGATCCAGTCCCAGTCCTATGGCCCGGAAGCCCGCGGCGGCGCATCTAAAGCCGAGGTCATCATCTCCGACGAAGCGATCCACTTCCCGAAGGTCACCGACCCGAACCTGCTGCTCGCTATGAGCCAGGAAGCGGCTACCAAATACTCGCACGATCTGACAGCTGACAGCATCATGGTCACCGACAGCCTGTTCGTCAGCGAAGTGCCCGACTTCGGCGGCAAAGTCTACGAGCTGCCGATCACCCACAGCGCTAAAGAAGTGCTGGGCAAAGCGCTTTTTGCCAATATCATCGCCCTGGGCGCGCTGGTCAGACTGACCGGCATCGTCAGCGAGGAATCGCTGGTCAAAGCCGTTTTGAACCGTGTACCGAAAGGCACTGAAGAAAAAAATAAACAGGCCCTGCAGGTCGGCATGGATCTAATTAAATAAACTGCTGTGATCCCCGGCATTATCGCTGATATGCCGGGGATTTTTGCGCGCTAAAAACTGTTTAGCTCTATATTTTTAAATATTTATTTTTTCTATTTATTACAATTATTTTTGTCTTAGTTCATATATTTATTAAAAAATGTTATAATTTTTATAGCACTTATTTTTGCTATCCCATTATCCAAGGAGGATCTGCCATGGAACGCTTTGACAAAAAACTAAACGCCCAGGATATCATTAACGCTATTCCCGGCGGCGTCGCAATTTATAAAGTCTCCGATATCTTCGAAACGGTTTATTACTCTGACGGCGTCCCCGAACTTTCCGGTTATGACCGCACCGAATATGAACAGCTTATCCAACAGGATGCCGCCAAGCTTATTTATCACAAAGACGCACCTATGGTCGTCAACAGGATCCGCCAAGCGCTGGCTGACGGTACAGCCGCCAGCTTCGATTTTCGCAAACAGCACCGCGACGGCCACATCGTCTGGGTCAACGTCTATGCAAAAAAAATCGGTGAAGCTGAGGGCTATCCCCTGCTGCAATGTGTGTTCCACAATATCTCCGCCTTCAAACAATCTCAGGAAGAACTGGCCCATATCATCAACTCCATCCCCGGCGGTATCGCCGCCTATGATTTTACTGATCCGCATAACCCACAGCGCCTGCTTTGTTCCGACGGGGTCGCCAGACTTTTCGGCTGCAGTGATGCTGCCGATCTGCAGCGCTATGCCCCCAATCCCTGGAGCATGGTCTTTAAGGACGATTATCACCGGGTTTACAATGCCTTCCAGCATATGTTCACCAGTAGTGAAACGATCGATCTTTCTTACAGGATCAACAGCAAAAAGCAGACGCTTGAATGGATACGTTTAAACGGCAAAGCCATCAATGGCATTTTTTACGCTGTTTTTACCGGTATGTCCGAAGAAGCCAAGCTTTTTCAGCAGATCAGCAACGAAGCGGCCCAGGGCATCTATGTTATTGACAAAACGAACTACGACCTGCTGTACTACAACGAAAATACAGCGCTCTTTTTGGCAGGTAAAAGTAATCTCTGGGGTGAGAAGTGTTACATCGCTCTGCACGATCAGCAGCAGCCCTGCGACTTTTGCCCCCTGACCGACAGCAAAAACATCGGCACACCGCAGGAGCTTACCTTCCCCAACGGCAAAAGCTATGAACTCCGCGCTAAAGAGCTCGTCTGGAACGGTATGCCCGCCTATACCCTTTTCGTCAACGATATCACTGATAAAATATCAGCCTCACGCAAAGCCAACCAGCTGGAGCAATTTTATCAGACGCTTGTCCATAATCTGCCGGGAGGCATCGCCATGCTGCATTTCGACCCTGAAACCAGCAGGATGATCCCCGAATATCTTTCCGACGGCTTTGCCGCTATGACCGATATGACACAAGAAGAAGCCTACGCCCTTTACAAAGACGATGCCACAGCAGGCGTCCACCCGGACGACATACAGTATAGCCTAAACAGGCTGCGCCAACATTTGAACAAGCATCTTGATACCTGCGAAAGCATCTATCGGCTGCGCAAAAAAGACGGCAGCTACATCTGGGTCAAAAACAATTCTTCTCTGATTTTACGTCAGGATGAATCACCGCTCATTTATGCTGTATATAGCAACGTTACCAAAGAAGTCGAATCGAAAGCCAGGCTGCGGCAAAAATATAACGACTTTCTGCTGCGTCAGCAAAACTATCCGCTTTCGAACGAGATCCTCAGCGGCTACTGTGATATCAACGCCAATAAGATCCTGCGCATTTATGATAAAACCGGTCTTGATCCGCTGCAAACCTTCGGCGACGATCGTCAGGTCTTTTTCCATGGTCTGGCTTCGATGATCGAAAACGTTCAGGAACGGCAACGCTTCCTCAGCACCTTTTTAAATGCGCCGCTGCTGGAAAAATTTGCTCAGGGCATCACCCGGCAGGAAGTAGAATGTTTTATCCGCATGCCGCAGGATAACAGCGGCCGTTACCTGAAATGCGTCATCAATATGATCGAATCGCCGGATAACGGTCATACCATCGGCGTGCTTTCCATCCTGGATATGACGCAGTCCCGGATCAACGAGCAGGTATCCATGCACCTGGCTCATGCCCACTATGATTTTATCGCTGCCTGCGACTTCAGCAATGACAGCTACCAGCTGTTTTTCACCAACGGCAAAGCCAGCCTGCTGCCGCCTGACCAGGGCAGTTACAGCAAAAATATCGTCGCTTTCCTGCAGGAATTCACTGTGCCCAAGGACCGGGAATTCTGCCTGCAAATGTTTGATCCTGTCAATATGCAGCGGCGTCTGCAGCAGGAAAATTCTTATTTTTTCCATTATTCGCTGCAGGATGAGCAGGGGCATGTCTATACTAAAAATATGATCGTTTTCCTGATCGATCAGCGTTTGAACAAGGTCGGCATGGCCCGGGCCGATATTACCGACTATGTACGGGAACAGCGGGCTCTGCTCAATACGCTGGCCTATACCTTTGAACAGCTCAGCATCATCAATCTGCTGACCAGAGATTTCACGATGTACACCCGCAGATCGGTACTGCAGAACCTGTCGCCTTATAAATGCTCAGATTTTAACAAAGCGCTGCAAAAGCTTGCTGCTCCCTATATTAAAGCAGCAGCTGACGAAAGTGTGGCGGCGTCATTCTCGCTGCCTGTTATCCTCAGCAGACTGGCAGAAAAACCGCAGGGTTATGAATTGACGCTGCCCTACCTTGCCAACGACGGCAGTGAAAAACACAAACAGATCAACGTCCTTTGGGGTGATGAAGGCCACCATACGATCTGCCTGGTCCGCTGTGATGTTACGGATATCATCAGTGCCGAGAAAAATTCCCGGTCCGTGCTGCAAAACGCGCTGGATCTGGCCCAGGAAGCCAACCGTGCCAAAACCGATTTTCTCTCGGCTATGAGCCATGACATCCGCACTCCTATGAACGCCATCATCGGCATGACGGATCTGGCGCTGGGCAATCTTGACAACCGTCAGCAGCTTTGCGAATATCTGGAAATCATCAAAACCTCATCGTCACATCTGCTGACGCTCATCAATGACATCCTCGACATGAGCCGTATCGAAAAAGGCCAGCTGGAATCAGCGCAGGCCCCGTTCAACCTGTCCGTAGAAATAGACAGGTTCTGCAGCCGTTACCAGCTGTTGATGGATAAAAACGGTCTTAACTTCCTGCATGATACCGATCTGCTGCACTGTAACTGTCTCGGCGACACCTCCCAGCTGCAGCGGATCTGGGACAATCTTGTCAGCAACGCCTGCAAATTCACGCCGCCGGGCGGCACAGTCACCTTCAGCGTCCGCGAACTGCCACCTGCCAGCGACCGGATCGGCTGGTATGAATTTACTGTCAGCGATACGGGCATCGGCATCGATAACGACAGTCTGCCGCAGCTGTTCGACCCCTTCTACCGCAGCAGCGAGGTCGTCAGCAAGCAGATTGAAGGTTCAGGTCTGGGGCTGTCCATCGTCAAAAATATAGTCGATTATAAAGGCGGCACGATCTCCGTTGCCAGCCAGCACGGCGAAGGCACTACCTTTACCGTCGCCCTGCCGCTGCATTTTGATACTGCTGCCGCCGTTACCCCAGAAAAAACGGTCTCTCCCGCCGGCACAGACGACTTTGACTTTACAGGCAAGTCTTTTCTGCTGGTAGAAGATCATCCAATCAATCAAAAAGTAGCCGAACTGATTCTGGAAAAAACAGGAGCAGCTGTTACCATTGCTGAAAACGGCGCGCAGGGTGTAGAACTCTTTACTGCTTCCGTGCCGGGCAGCTTCGACGCGATCCTGATGGACATTCAGATGCCGATCATGAACGGTTACGAAGCAGCCAAAGCTATCCGCTGCAGCCAGCATCCACAGGCAGCAATGGTCCCGGTCATTGCCATGACTGCCAACGCTTTTGCCGAAGACATCAAAAACGCGCTGGCCGCTGGTATGAATGCGCACGTTGCCAAACCGATCGACCCGCAGAAGCTGTATGAGACTCTGGCTGCGTGCCTTAAATAAAAAAAACACTGTTACGTATGGATTACGTAACAGTGTTTTTTTGTGTATCATAAGCTAACGCTTGGCCCAGCTCCACACCTCACGTGTCAGCCAGATAAAGAAGACGCCTGAAAAATCCAGGATCACATCCGTCACCAAAGCGCTGCGTCCCGGCGCGTGCAGCTGGATATATTCGTCGGTCACGGCTACCGCCAGTCCCAAAAACAGAATATAGCCGGTCGCCGTCCGGTGGCTGACGCCAAAGGCGGCATAAACATTGCAGAGGATCACTCCCAGCAGGGCAAACTCCAAAAAGTGCGCCAGCTTGCGGATGTTGTGATCCAAATTCTGCTGCGGTACATCAATACCGAACCATTTGCCCATACCGGTCAGGATCGAGCCGACCAGTTCGCTGGCCCGGTGCGATTCAGCCGCCGGCATGGAAGAATTATAGAAAATAAACGCTGCAAAAACGACCAGTAAAAGCAGCCATACAAATCTTTTCACGGTCTTACTTACCTCGCCTTATAAATTTCTGCTGAGCATGTCCATGACCATCATATTGCTGACGACGCCGATTCCGCCGGGCACAGGCGTGAACGCGCCGGCTTTAGCGCTGGCAGCAGGATCTACGTCGCCGACCAGTCCGCCTTCGACAGCATTGATGCCTACATCGACGATCACGACACCTTTTTTGACCATTTCCGGTTTGATGAAAGCAGGCACGCCCACGGCCGCCACGATCACATCGGCAGTTTTCAAAATACCGGCCAGATCCTTCGTCTTCGAATGGCAGACAGTTACTGTAGCATGCTCCTGCAGAAGCAGCAGCGCTACCGGCTTGCCCACTACATTACTGCGGCCGACAACGACGACGTTCTTGCCTTTGAGCTCGATCCCGTAATGGGCCAGCGTAGCCATACAGGCCCGCGGCGTACACGGAGCCCAGCGGCTGCGTCCCAAAAAGACTTCGCCGACGCTCTTGGGATTGAGGCAGTCCACGTCTTTGCTCATGGTAATGGCCGCGCCGACGGCGTCGCCGTCGATATGCTTCGGCATCGGCATCATCGGCAGGATACCTGTGACATAACGGTTATGGTTGAGTCTTTTGATCATGGCAATGACCTCATCCTGGGTCGCTGTTTCCGGCAGCTCCAGCACCTTGGCCTCACCGCCCAGACTTTCGACCAGCTTGACCAGCCGGTCCTTATAAACATGCGAAGCCGGGTCATCGCCGACCACAATGATCGCCAGCGTCACCTTGACGCCTTTGGCCCTGGCGGCCGCGATCTTGGCTGAAATAATTTCTCTGTAAGCATCGGCAACGGGTTTGCCCTTCATCAACAAAGTTTTCATCGCTGCAACTCTCCTTAAAACAAGCCGCTGATGACGCCGTCATCGCTGACATCGATTTTCTCTGCTGCCGGCACCTTTGGTAGTCCCGGCATCGTCATGATATCGCCGGTCAGCACGACTACAAAGCCTGCGCCGGCAGAAATCCTGCAATTTTTGATCGTCATGGTGAAACCGCTGGGACGCCCGAGCAAGGTCGGATCATCCGAGAACGAATACTGGGTCTTAGCCATACAGATCGGCAGGTTACCATAGCCCAGACTTTCAAAATCCTTCAAAGCCGTCTCTGCTTCTTTGGCATAAACTACATCGCCGGCGCCATAGATCTCGCGCGCCACAGCAGCGATCTTTTCTTTCAGCGGCAGCTCGGAAGCATAAATTGGGGCAAAGTCTGCCTTGCCGCTTTCGGCCAACGCCACGACTTCCTGTGCCAGCTCGACGCCGCCGGCGCCGCCTTTGGCAAAGACGTCGGACAAGGCCACATTGACGCCATGTGCGGCGCAGTGAGCGCGTACAGCTTCCAGCTCCTCCGGCGTATCCTGCGCAAAAATATTGATGGCTACCACTAAAGGCAAGCCGAATTTTTTGATGTTTTCGATATGTTTTTCCAGATTGACGATGCCTTTTTTCACAGCTTCCACGTTCGGCACAGTCAATTCTGTCTTCGGCACGCCGCCGTGCATCTTCAGGGCGCGTACAGTAGCGACCAGCACTACTGCGTCCGGTTTCAGGCCGGCATAACGGCATTTGATGTCAAAGAATTTTTCCGCACCCAGATCAGCGCCGAAGCCTGCTTCCGTGATCGTGTAGTCCGCCAGCTTCATCGCCGTTTTCGTAGCCATGACGCTGTTGCAGCCGTGGGCGATATTGGCAAAGGGGCCGCCGTGGATAATTGCCGGCACGTTTTCCAGCGTCTGCACCAGATTCGGCTTCACAGCATCCTTCAACAGGGCCGCCATCGCGCCGTGGGCTTTGATCTGCCCGGCGGTGACAGGCTTGCCGTTATAGTCATAAGCAACGATTATCCTGCTCAAACGTTCTTTCAAATCATGCAGACTGCTGGCCAGGCACAAAATAGCCATGACTTCGGAAGCAACGGTAATGTCAAAACCGTCCTGACGCGGTACGCCATGCGCTTTGCCGCCCAGTCCGACCACGATATTGCGCAGCTCACGGTCATTCATATCGACAACGCGTTTCCAGACGATCCGGCGCGGGTCGATATTGAGAGCGTTGCCCTGCTGCACATGGTTATCTACCATGGCGGACAACAGCATATGTGCGGAAGTGATCGCATGAAAATCGCCGGTAAAATGCAGGTTGATGTCTTCCATCGGCACGACCTGGGAATAACCGCCGCCGGCAGCGCCGCCCTTGACGCCCATGCAGGGACCCAGTGAAGGCTCGCGCAGCGCCACGATAACGCTTTTATCGATCTTGGCCAGGCCCTGGGCCAGACCTACGGTGGTAGTCGACTTGCCCTCGCCTGCCGGCGTAGGCGTGATAGCCGTTACCAGAACCAGCTTGCCTGCCGGTTTGTCTTCCAGCCGGCGGATCAGGTCCATAGATAATTTGGCCTTGTAACGGCCATACATTTCAATGTCTTCCTCGCCGATACCAAGCTTGGCGGCGACCTCCGTGATCGGCAGCATTTTGGCCTGCTGAGCAATTTCAATATCAGATAACATAAATAAACGCCCTCCTCTTCACTTATACATGTGAACCATCTTGTATATCTTCTGTGCCGACAGCTTTTTTCCTGCTGCTCTGACAGCATCCTTATGTATACATACACCGTTTTTATTCAAACCAGATCTCCAGCTTCGTTCCTTCGGCGACCACTGTCCCAGGAGGCTGCGACTGCCTGCGGGCCCTGCCGCTGCCATGCGGCACCAGCACCAGATGTCCCTGCTGGATCAGCTCTGCCGTCTGCCGCATATCCAGGCCGCTGAAATCCGGCACTTTGATCTTACCGTCAGCCATGATCTCCATCTGCGGCATTTTTTCAGGCGCCGGAACATTAGAGATCACCGCGCCCGGTTTAGCATGCTGCTCAAAAGACGGCAGCCCCTCGCTGCTGCTGGGCTGGATGCCCTTGGCCACAAGGATCTGCTGCAGCGTATCGCGGAAAACCGGCGCCGAAACCTGCGAACCGTAAAAAGCGCCCTGCGGCGTATCCAGCATGATCAGCATCGCATACTGCGGCTTATCGGCAGGTACAAAGCCTACGAAGGAAGCAATATATTTACCGGCCGCATAGCCGCCTGTTTCAGCCAGCTTCTCGGCAGTACCTGTCTTGCCAGCGATGCGGTAGCCCTTGATACTGGCGGCTTTACCGCCGCCGCTGGCTACTACCTGCTCCATCATGCCGCGCATCTGGTTGGCAACTTCCTCACTCATCACCCGGCGCACAACTTTTTTCTGGCCCTGACGCAGGACCCGTCCGTCCGGCATCACGATCTTATCGATGATATACGGCTGCAAAAGCTCGCCGCCGTTGGCGATAGCGCAGATCGCACGCAGCATCTGCAGCGGCGTTACGGCAATGCCCTGACCGATCGACATGGTCGCGATATCCGGCTGATACATCTGCTCAGGGTCGTAGAGGATGCCTTCTTCTTCACCCGGCAGCTCTACTCCGGTCACACTGCCGAAACCGAATTTTTTGCTGTAATCGATCATGCGCTGCGCGCCCAGCTGCATACCCAGCTGCACCATGCCCGTATTGATCGAAAATTTAATAACGTCCTGAAACGGGACCAGTCCCATGCCTTCGCCGTCCCAGTTGCGGATCGTCCGGTCGGCGATCCTGATACTGCCTGTATCGTTGATCATCGTCGTCGGTGTAATGATCTTTTCCGTCAGTCCCATCACGCCTACGATCGGTTTAAAAACCGAACCCGGTTCGTAAATAGTCGAGATCGCACGGTTAGTCCAGCTGGTCGCCGGGAATTTATAAAAAGTATTCGGGTCAAAGCTGGGCCTGTTGGCCATACCCAGGATCGCGCCCGTATTCGGGTCCATCAGAATGACTGCCGCACTGGCGGCTTTGGTATCCTTCATCGCTTTATCCAGCGCGTCCTCCAGCACAAACTGGATCTTGCTGTCCAAAGTCAGATAGACGGAAGCCATCTTCTGCGGCCTGGCTTTATTGAAACCGCTGTCGCCCATGGGACGTCCCAGCGCGTCGACGACCTCCTGCTGCTGTGTTTCCGCACCCTTGACGACCGAATCCAGCGCCAGCTCGATCCCGCTGAGGCCGTTATCGTCCGTACCGACGAAACCAAGTACCTGGGCCGCCATTGATTTTTTTGTATAATAACGTTTGCTTTCTTCTAAAAAATGCAGCCCCGGCAACTTGTTCTCCCGAATGATCCGTTCTACCTCTGCCGCATCCTTCGGCTCCATTGTCCGTTTGAGCCAGATAAAGCGGGCTTCAGTAGTAAAATCGGCATACAATTCGTCCGCCTTCACCTGCAGGACGCCGGCCAGCAGATCAGCCGCCAGACGCTTGACGTCACGCTCCGGCTTTTCACCTTTTTTCGTCGGATTGTCCTGCATCTCGACCGGATCGACATACAAAGACTTGGACATGATGCTGACTGCCAGCTCTTCGCCGTTGCAGTCCAAAATAGCCCCGCGGGGCGAATATTTAGTAACCTTGCCCGTGACCTGATTAGCCGCACGCTTGGCCAGCTCCTCGTTTTGGATCACCTGCAGCCAGATCAGCCGCAGAAATACCGTTCCAAAGCCCATAAAGATCAGCAGGCCGATAATGGCAAAACGTTTTTTACCGTTTTGCAGCGAAAACTTTTTCATCAGCGCTGCCACCTCCCCTCACCGTGCGAAACGACACGCATCTGCGTCCGGCGGGTATCAGGCGACAGCCGCTCCAGCTTCTCGCGTTTACACTCGTCACGGTACACAGAAAGCACCAGCCCGATCGAGGCCAGCGTGATCAGCATCGAAGTACCGCCATAGCTGATAAAGGACAGCGGCACGCCGATGACCGGCAGCAGCCCGCAGACCATCGCCATATTGGCTACGGCCTGACCCACGATCAGCAGACTGACGCCCGAAACCAGAATAAAGCCCCGTTCATCTTTAGTATGCATGGCAATGCGGAAAAAGGCCGCCGCCAGCAGTAAAAACACCGTGATCAGGATCGCCGCGCCTAACAGGCCCCATTCCTGACAAAAAATCGCAAAAGCAAAATCCGTATGCGCTTCCGGCAGATAAAAAAACTTGCCGCTGCCCTGTCCCCACGGCAAGCCGGTCAAACCGCCGCTGCCGATCGACATCAACGACTGCACCATCTGATAACCAGTATTGGCCTCGTCGCTCCACGGGTCCAGCCACACCTTGATCCGCTGCAGACGGTAAGGAGCCATGATTGCCCCCGCCACTGCTACCGCGCCCAAAATGCCCAGCAAGCCAAATACCTCCCGCAGATGCAGGCCGGCCAGGATGTATAACCCCACCATCAGCGCCACGATAATAGCGGCCGTGCCCATATCCGGCTGTTTCAAAACCAGAATACCGTAGATCACTGTACCTACGAAAGGCCAGACGGTATCCTTATTCAGCAGGCTGATCGGCTGACGTTTACGCAGCATTTCACCCAGCAGTGCCGCACCCAGCAGGATCACGGCGATTTTCGCCAGCTCGGACGGCTGGATCGAAATACCGCCTACATACAGCCAGCGCTGCGCGCCCTTATTCGTCGTACCGATCAGGTCTACCAAAAGCAGCAGACTGCCCACGCCGAAATAAACTGCCTTCAGCCAGAAGTCATTGAGCCACGTCTTGTACGAAGGCGCACGAAAACCCAGCCACAGCATCAGCACCAGTCCGGCGGCGCCAAAAATCAGATAACGCTTCAAATAATAATAGCCGTCCTCAAACATATCCCGCGCTTCGACAAAGCTGGCGCTGAACACATTGATACAGCCCACGAGCATCAGCAGTAAAGTCAGGCTGATGATCGCATCCTTGGGATTATCCCAGATCAAAAATCTTTTCTGCATAACAGCCTCTCTTAAAATACCACTTCACAAAAATTTATCGGTGTTCCCAACGCACTGAATTTCTGTTCATATTCCGTCTGCACCTCGTTCTCATACTCCGAATGATGCAGATCATAGCTCAAGGCAATGATTTCCAGCCCGAATTCCTTAAACTCTTCCACTGAAAAATCGAACAGCGACCTGTTGTCAGTTTTAAAACGCAGATGTCCGCCCCGGCCTAAAAGCCGCTGGTATTTAGCCAGAAAATTACGGTGCGTCAGTCTGCGTTTGGCATGACGCGCCTTCGGCCACGGGTCGCTGAAATTCAAATACAGCTCTTTGATCTCGCCCAGCTCGAACCAGTCCTCCAGATGCTCTGCATTCGCACAGATGACTTTGATATTATCCAGCTTCTGTTCTTTGGCCGTTTTCCCTGGATAATAGGCGATATCGTGCTGCGTTTCCACGCCGATGAAAGCCTTTTCCGGGTGCAGCCCGGCCATGCCGATAATAAAACGGCCCTTGCCGCAGCCGATCTCCAAACATAAACGCTTGCCGGGAAACAGCTCCTGCCAGCGTCCTTTATACTTTTCCAAATCATGCATCAAAACATATTCGTCTTTTAACTCCTGCATTGCTTCTTCGATCCATGGTTTTTTTCTTAATCTCATACTGACCCGCCTTTGTAAAATCTAAATACAAATCCAATTTATATTATATAACAAAGTGGCGTTCTAATCATCATTTTTATAAAAAATTACAAGTTTGTTAAGAACTGGCAACGATCAAATTCACGCTCTGCTTTTTTATACCCTGCCCTCTTAAAAATTTGCCGCCATGATCGCACAATCAGTACAGCTTCTGACTGTGCAGTTAAAAAAAGTCGCCGCAGAAATCTCACCCGCTTCTGCTTTAAGCCTTGTGCTGCAAAAATGCCTGCTGCTCAGCTTTCTGCCGGCCGATTTTTAAGCAAATAAAAAATAATTATGCAAAAGTATATTGACAAATTTGTGAAATGTGATATAAATATAAACTATAGTTAGCTATGGCTAACTTGAATATTAGATTAGTTACATGTAACTAAGGATGAGGGAGTGAAACCATGCAGCATTTTGCTAAAAAGAGCAGTTTATTGATTGCCCTTTGTATTTTAAGTTCTATCAACAGCAGCGGTAATGCGGCCGCCGCAAATGATCTGCATCAGTATAATCTGGACGAGTATGTCGTTACCGCCACCAGGACAGAGCTGACACAGAAAGAAGTACCACAGAGTGTCGAGGTGATTACTAAAACAGATATCCAAAATGTTGGCGCTATCAGTATCAGAGATGTCCTGAAAACAGCCACCAATCTGCATATTGACGATGGTGGTGGCGGTCATGGCGATCAGTTCACAATCCGCGGCAGCGTTACCAACGATATCCTGATCCTGGTCAATGGCCGGCGCATTGCCGGCGAGAACATCTATCCCAACGGCTCCAGCAACACCCGTATCCTTGACCGCCTAAATCTAAGCAACGTCGAACGTATTGAAATCGTACGCGGACCAGGCGGTGCTTTATACGGCAGCGATGCCCAGGGCGGTGTTATCAACATCATTACCCAAAAATCCGCAAAGCCTGAATTTATCATCGGGATGTCCTCCGGCAGCAGGGAAATGAGCAATTATTACCACTGGGATACAGGTCGCAACAGCAAAATCAGCGCCGTACTTGATGCTAATTTCAGTAAGCTGCGTAATTTTGAAGGTAAGGCCTCCGGTTTTACCTATGGCCCTAAACAAAGCTATACCTTAGATATGGATTATGATATGGACACTAAAAACAGGCTGAACCTGGTACTTGATTATGATAAGGAGAACCTTCAGTATCAGGGTACCAGCAGTACTTCTAAAAGGCTCCAGAACCGTAAAACAGCTGCACTGACCTACGAAGGTGAAAATTCCAACAGTATATACAGTCTCACCTCTACCTTCAGTCAGTTTGAAAATGAAACAAGCGATAAAAAATATAAATTCTGGAACATTGAAGCCCGCGACAGTGTTCAGACCGCAGCTAATAACAAAGTTACCTTTGGCACAGAATTCCGTGTTACAGAAGGCAGCGCTTATGTTGCTTCCGGTTCTGACAGGGCCGAACAATATGCGTTCTATCTCCAGGATGAGTATCGTGTCGGCGACAAACTGCTGCTTATTCCTTCAGTACGTTATGACCACCACGACAGCTTTGGCAGTCATACTTCGCCAAATATGGGCGCCACCTACTTCATTAATGACAACTCTCGTTTCAAAGCAAATTACGGCAGTGCTTACCGCTCTCCTTCTGTAGATGAATTATACGGTGACTTCAGCCACGGCGGTATGTTTACTGTTTTCGGCAATCCTGATCTGAAGCCTGAAAAAACCAGAGGTTATGAATTTTCCTATGAGCATGAATTTGATGATAACACCTCTACCAAAGTAACCTATTTCAAAAATAAAAAGAAAGATGCCATCAGCATGGTAGAAATGTCAAGCGGCGGCATGTTTAACAACCGTCGTTTCGTCAACATCGACCGCACCTCCTCCGAGGGCATCGAATTTGAAGCAAAACATAATTTAGGCAACGGCTTTACGCTCAGTGGCAATTACAACTGGCTGGACGCCAAAAATGAATCGACTGGCGAAAGATTATCTTACAGCGCCCGTAACACTTATATTGCCAAGCTGCAATGGACAGAACCAGTACATAAAGAATGGAGTGTTACTGCCTGGAATAAATGGTACACTGATTACCACGATGGCAGTACTGACAGCAACAGTGGTAACACCTTTAATTTTGTCGTCAACAAACGCTGGGGCGACAAGTATCGTGTTTTTGCCGGCATAGACAATGTTTTCAACAAGGAAATTTCTGAACTGAGCTATTACGGACGTATGTGGCGTCTGGGCGCAGAAATGAAATTTTAAATCCCTGCCTGAAACTTATAAAATTTAAAACCAGACAGAAAAAAGCAGAGTGCCATGCACTCTGCTTTTGTTTTGTTTATTCTTCTTTCATGCCTTTCGGCCCCAGTCCGTATTTTTTCAGGTAACGGTACAGGGTCACGCGGCTGACGTCAAGCATACCGGCCAGTTTGCTGATATTGCCGCCGGCGGATTTCCAAGCCGCGATAAAGGCGTCTTTATCGTATTTCCAGGATTTTTCCAGCGTCCGGTCACCGGGCAGCTTGATATTCTCGGATTCGATGATCGCTCCGGGAGTATGGAAGAAAGCCTGCTCGATCACGCCCTGCAGCTGCTTGATATTGCCGGGCCAGCTGCAGCTGGTCAAAAGATTCAGCGCCTCCGGCGACAGACGTTTCGGCGGCAGGTTATGCTGCGCCGACATCTCGGCCAAGATATGAGAAGCGATGACTTCAATATCCTTGACGCGCTCACGCAGAGGCGGAACACGCATCGTCGTATCCAGGACCAACTCGTACAACGCTTTTGAGAACAAGCCCTTGTCCGACAGACGTTTTAAATTGGAATCACAGGCTGCGATCACACGCACGTTCAATTTCTTGCGCACACCGGTCTCACGGTTCACCAGACCATTTTTCAAAGCATCGGCCAGCTTATCGCCCATTTCCACAGGCAGCTTTTCTACTTCGTCCAGGAACAGCGTACCGCCCAGGGCCAGCTCCAGTTTGCCGGCCATCGGCTGACGGTCGCCGTCGACACTGCCGAAAAATTCTTCTTCCAGGGCCTCCAGAGGCGCGCTCGAACATTTTACAACGATCAGCGGTGCCGCAGCGCGCGGGCTTGCCTGATGGATACCATGGGCCAAACGCTGCTTGCCGGTACCGGGTTCACCCTGCAGCAGGATATTATTATCGCTGCGGGCGATCCGCGAAGCCTTATGCTGCAAAGCCAGGAACTCGCTGGTTTCGCCGACCATGCTGTACAGACTGTAGCGGGAGCTGTAGCCTGTAGCGTGGGCGATCGTAGTTTTCAGATCTTCGATCGACATCGACATGACCAGCGCGCTTTCGACCTCACTGCCCACTTTGATCGGCATGACCGTCGTGATATCTTCATAAGTACGGTCCTGCGTGATCCAGGTGATCTCACGGCGGTGCGTCGGTACGCCCTGCAGGGCTTTTTTAATGGGGATATGTTCATAATTCAGGAAAACGTCTTCCAGCTTCTGCTTGCCGTCCAGACGCTTCTGCGCATTATTATTGCAGTATTTCAGCTGCTCATCCTGACCGATCCAGTACACGGCTACCGGCAGCTCGTTCATCATCAGCTGATAAATGCTCCAGTATTCCAGCATGGAAAGATGCTGTTCGATCGAATATTTCATCGTCAAAAGCAGCGACAGCAACAGGTCATAAGGCAGATCGTTCTGATCCAGCGAGAAGAAGGAAATAATATAGCGGATCTTGCCGTTGACAGAGATCGGGGCGCTGCAGGCATCGCCGGAATGGCTGTCTTTGATCCACATTTCCGGGCCGAACATCAAAAAGGGCACATTATGCTCACGCGCGATACTGATACTGGAAGTACCCACATCCTCTTCCAGCACGCGCATACCCTGAATATCCTCGATCACTCTCTGGAAAAAGGGCAGGGCATAATTTTTGATCACATAACCGTCTTCGTCGATCAGCAGCATGCTCAGGTTATGGATATTGAAATGCTGTTTGCTTTGTTCATACAAACCGTCGACGTATTTTACGATAAACTCATGGGTCCTCTGGTGTTCAACGATCTCTTCGCGGCTCAGTTTATTCAGCTTGGGCATCGTTTCATGGGGCAGCTTCATCGCCCGGCAGCGCTGCCAGGATTCGGCCACCCAGGGATGGACGTTTGGATCGATGACGCCGTCTTCCATAAACTTACGATAATAGGAAGCCAGTTTTTCCTTGTTGCGTTTTTCACGGATCATTATAAGACCCCTCCTCAATTTCATCAAATATCATCAGGAACCTATTGGAACATTACACTTCGCCGTTATCGACAAGAATACGGCGCGCCCCGTAATAACGGGACTTCCAGTAAGTATTATCCAGCGAGTCGAGCACTACGCCGCGCGAGGTCGACGCATTCCAGAACATGCCCTTGCCGGCATAAATACCTACATGGGACGCTCCCGGCTCATAGGTCGAGAAAAAGACCAGATCGCCTTCCTTGAGCTGGTTTTTCAGCACAAAAACACCCTTTAAGACCTGCACATCGGCAGTACGCGGCAGCTGTGCCTTGTGCTTGCCGAAAACATACTGTACATAGGCCGAGCAGTCAAAGCCTTTCGGAGTTGTGCCGCCGAATTTATAAGGAGTACCTTTATATTTAGAAGCCGTTTTCACGACGTCTTTGCCCTTGACATTGGTAATGCCTTCTTTTTTAAAGGCTTCCCAGGTCACCTTTTTATAGGTCTTGTCATCCAGACGGCCGTTAGCCTTCAGCTTATACTTTTTCTGAAAATCCTTCAGGCTTGCGGCAGTCGCTTTAGTGAACTTGCCGTCGGTACGGTCGGGCGCGTACCCCAGCGTTTTCAGCTTCTGCTGGGTGACCATGATCTTCCAGTCCTTGTCGCCCTCTTTAAAGGTTTTGGCCAAAGCTGCCGCTGGCAGCAGACAGATTATCAGCACAAAGGTCAGCAATGCGGTCATTTTCCTCATTACCATCGATCCCCTTCCTTGCACACTCAATATCTTGTATTGTTATAAACGTCCCATTCCTTGACTTTAGCTAATTCACCGGCACTCCAGGCGATCTCGCCCAGCAGCCGCTTCTTGTCCTTCGGCAGGGTGCCTGCCAGCTGAACATAATTGGAAACATGGTTGCTGCGGAAAATACACGGATGATCCTCCGGCAGCTCAACAGCAGCTAAAATACTGTACAGCTCTTCCATCAGTCCCTGCGGGGACAGCGGCTCAAATTCGCCGCGTTCAAACTGGTCCAGCAGTTCGCTGCCGCGGTACAGCATCAGGCACAAAGCGCTCAGCATCGTCGGCTTGATGGCATTGATCGCTTTGGCAGTCTCCGCCGCATGCCGCTTGCTGCCGGGTTTGCCGGCCAGCCCCAGAATGATCATCATCGACAGCTTCATGCCTGCCGCTACAACCTTCTGCCCTGCTTCAACAGCTTCGGCGCCGCTGACGCCCTTGTTTACCGCCTGCAAAGTCGCGTCGTCACCTGTTTCCATACCGTAATACAGCAGTTTCAGGCCTGCTTCACGCAGTTCGACTAATTCCTCGTGCGATTTACGCAGGATATCCTTTGGTGCGGAATAAGCCGCTACCCTTTGCAGCTTCGGAAAAGTTTTATATAACGCGTCTAAGATTTTTAACAGACGCGGCGTCGACAGTACCAAAGCGTCACCGTCGGCTAAAAACACTCTGCGGACCGAATTTCTGCCGTGTGCGGCAGCCGCCTCGATCTGTCTGTCGATCTCTTCCTCAGTCAGCACCTGGAAAGGCACGCCCCGGTACATATTGCAGTAGGTGCATTTGTTATGGGCGCAGCCGCGGGTCACGCGCAGGATAAAACTGCGGGCTTCACTGGGCGGACGAAAGACAGGAGTGTCATAAGAGTCAAAAAACATGTATACCTCCCGGTATCCTAAATTGTACCGGCAGTATCAAAAATACTCAACTTGATAGCTGCCAGGATTACAGTAAAGCGATTTTAAGTGTTCAATAAGCAACTTATAATACACTTTACGATACCTATTATAACTTATTTTACAGTATTTCGCAGTATTTTTTCGTGAATTTTTTGGAAAACTATGGCTAAAGTGTAAAATAAATCTGCTTTTTTTGTTAAATTTATAGCAACTTTCCAGCCGATTAACAGCAAAAATGCTCTTTTCCACTACACTTTATATATTTTGCAGACAATCGTTTTTCTTTACGCAACAGTTACAGCCGCAGCAGCCTTCTTCACCGCTCTATTATCAACTTTCTACATAATATTATCCCAAATAATCTTCTTCACGTTCTGAAGTTTTTCGTTTTATTACATTCTTTACTATTTTTCTGACGGCCGGTAATATTACCGGAAAATGTTGCTGAAACGATTGCTATTTCTGTGGTTACGCCTTATAATATATGTTAAATCTTTATTAGTATACACTATTTGTTTTGAGCGAGGTGACAACATGTTTTCCCGTCTGCATACTTTTATGGGCGGCACCCATATCGATGCCGCTAAAAATTTAACTGCGGAGCTGCCGATCGAGGCGATCCCCGCACCAGAGAAAGTCGTGCTGCCGCTCTCGATGCATATCGGAGCCCCTGCCAAGCCGTTAGTACAGCCGGGAGATAAGGTCTGTCTGGGCCAAAAGATCGCCGCAGCCCAGGGCGCTGTCAGCAGCAATATCCACGCCAGCGTCAGCGGCATCGTCACCGGCACTGAACGGCGCTTTCTGCCGAATGGCACCGTAGCGACCTGCATCGTCATCAAAAACGACGGTCAGGACACTCTCGATCCCACGATCAGCCCCCGTGAAAGCGGTCTGGTACTGCCGCCTGATGAGATCCGGCAGCTTCTGGCAGACAAGGGCATCGTCGGCATGGGCGGCGCCACCTTTCCGACCCATGTCAAATACGCACCGCAAAACAGCGGCCGCATCATTGATACAGTCATCCTCAACGGTATTGAATGTGAGCCCTTTATCACTGCCGACTACCGGATCCTGATCGAAAACGCCGCCGAAGTCATCCGCGGCCTGAAATATTTTCTGAAAGCCTCTTTAGCCAATAAAGGCATCATCGCTATCGAAGCTAATAAGCCCCGTGCTGTCGAGCTGTTGCAGCAGCTTACTGCAGACGAGCCTAACATCAGCGTCGTCGTCTGTCCTGAAAAATATCCACAGGGCAGCGAGCGGCATCTGATCTACGCCGTTACCGGCCGCGTCGTGCCCGAAAGGGCCCTGCCCTCGGCTGTGGGCGTGATCGTCGATAACGTCGCTACCGCCATGCAGGCGGCGCAGGCCGTCAAGGACGACCTGCCCTGTTATGAACGCATCGTCACGGTCAGCGGCAACACCGTCCGTAAACCCGGTAATTACCGTGTCCGCATCGGCACACTTTACAGCCACCTTGTCGAGCAGGGCGCCCTGGGCTTGAAAAACGAACCGGCCCGCATCATTTCCGGCGGTCCGATGATGGGCTTTTCCCTGCATTCTCTCGACTTTCCGGTGCTGAAAGGCACCGGCGGGCTGCTGATTTTCGACCACCAGTCCAACTTGGCCCAGCTGCCGCCGGAAAATCCCTGCGTCCGCTGCGGCAAATGCGTCGATACCTGCCCCATGTTTCTGGAGCCGACCCAGCTTTTCAAGGCCGTCAAACGCCGCGACTGGCCGGCAGCTTTGGCCGGTCACGTCGGCGCCTGCATCGAATGCGGCTCCTGCGCCTATAACTGCCCGGCCCACATTCCTCTGGTACAGTATATCCGCATGGGCAAACAGTTCATCATGACTGACGGCTTCGGCGGTCATAATCCCTACTATAAAAAATAAGTATTTTACTCACTCATAGAAAGGAAGGCTCTTATGGAACCGGTCAAAGCTCCCACGCCTTTAGTTATCATCTCGTCGTCGCCGTATATCCATAGCGGCAGCACTATCAGCGCCGCCATGCGCGACGTTTTGCTGTCGCTGCTGCCTGCTTTGGCCGCCGCAGTTTACTTTTTCGGCTGGCCGGCCCTCAGCGTGATCCTTACCTGCTGCCTCGCTGCCATCATCTGCGAAGCGCTCTGTCAGAAAATCATGCGGCGTCCGCTCACCATTGGTGACGGCAGCGCCCTTTTGACCGGCCTGCTCCTGGCCTTCTGCCTGCCGCCGGCATTGCCGCTGGGTCTGGCCGCCTTCGGCAGCTTCTGCGCCATCGTCATCGGCAAACAGGTCTTTGGCGGTTTGGGCAGCAATATCTTCAACCCGGCCCACCTGGGGCGCGCCATCCTGCTGGCTTCCTTTCCGGCACAGATGACGACCTGGACCATGCCCTGGAGCACAGCAGCAGCAGCTGTCACTACAGCCACGCCTTATACCGACGCCGTCAGCAGCGCTACGCCGCTGGCCGCTCTGCGTCTGGCCGAAAATGCCTGGCAGCGCGGCCTGAACATCGACCTAACCTCGCTGAGCGCGCTGTTTTGGGGCAATGTGGGCGGTTCCTTAGGCGAAACCTGCGTCCCGGCGCTGCTTTTAGGCGGCGTCTACCTGATCTGGCGCGGTCATATCGACTGGCGCATCCCGGCCGGCTATATCGGCACTGTTGTCGCTATTACTGCCGTTTATGGCTGGCTGCGCGAATATCCGGCCTGGTTTGCCCTTTATCACCTGCTGGCCGGCGGCCTCATCATCGGCGCCTTTTTCATGGCGACCGACTGGGTCACCAGCCCGATCACAAAAAAAGGCCGGCTGATCTACGCGCTCGGCCTCGGCGTACTCACAGCATTGATCCGCCTGCGCGGCGGTTATGTGGAAGGCGTCTGCTATTCGATCCTGATCATGAACATGGTCACCCCTTTGATTGACCGTTATGTAACTAACGTCCCCTTTGGAGGAGGTGCGCGCCATGAGTAAAGATATTCTGCGTCTGGCCGCGATCCTGCTCGTGGTCTGTGGTATTGCCGCCGCCTGCGTCGGTACCGCCCACGACCAGACAGCGCCTTTGATCGAGGCCCGCAGAGCGGACGCCGTCCGCGCGGGTTACAAACAGGTACTGCCCTCTGCCGGCCAGCTTACGGACGAACAGGCAGCAGGCAAACGTATCGTTGCCGTCAAACGCTCTGAGTCTGCCGGGCAGACTAACGGTTACATCTATACCGTCGACCCCGACGGCTACAGCGGCAAAGTCGTGATCATGCTGGGGATCGAACACCCCAGCGCCCGTATCAGCGGCGTCAAGATCCTGCAGCAGCATGAAACTCCCGGCCTGGGAGCCAAATGTACAGAACAGGCTTTTATCGACCAGTTTCTTGGCAAAGACCTCAGCCAGGAGCTGATCGTCAGCAAAAACGCCGTCAAACCGCAGGAGATCCAGGCCATTACCGCCTCCACCATCACCTCTAAGGCCGTGGTCAAAGGCATCAATGCCGCACGCAGGCATTACCAGGAACATTTCGGCGTCAGCCTAGCAGCTGCCGGGAAAGGAGTATAGCCATGCTGCCAGAATTCACCAAAGGTATCATCAGGGAAAATCCGCTGTTCGTTCAGCTTTTAGGCGTCTGCCCGGCGCTGGCGACCACTTCTTCCCTGACCAACGCTCTGGGTATGGGCGCGGCCTTTACCGTTGTCCTGATCGGTTCCAACCTGATCATCTCGGCCCTGAAAAAATTTATTCCCGCCAATATCCGGATCCCGGCCTATATCGTCGTCATCGCCTCGCTGGTCACCGTGACAGAAATGCTGATGAACGCCTATGTACCGGCGCTCTATGAATCCCTGGGCATTTTTATCCCGCTGATCGTCGTCAACTGCATCATCCTCGGCCGTGCCGAAGCCTTCGCTTCTAAAAACGGCTTGTGGCTTTCCCTGCAGGACGCTGTCGGTATGGGTCTGGGCTTTACGCTGGCCCTCAGCGCTATCGGCGCCTGCCGTGAATTTTTCGGCGCCGGCACACTGCTCGGACAGTCTGTCGCCCTGCCAGGTACGCAGCCCGTACTGCTGCTGATCCTGCCGGCGGGCGCTTTTCTCACCATGGGACTGCTGTTCGGCGGGCTCAACTATCTCAAAGCCAGACGGGAGGTAAACCATGGACAGTAATTTCGCCATTATCTTTTCGGCAGTCTTTATCTCCAATATCGTTTTATCGCAGTTCCTGGGCATCTGCTCCTTTCTGGGCGTTTCCAAAAGCCTGCGCAACGCGCTGGGTATGAGCGCCGCCGTGGCCTTCGTCATGGTACTGGCTTCGCTGATCTCCTGGCTGGTCTATTATCTGTTCCTGGCCCCTTACGGGCTGACCTATTTAAAGACCATCGTTTTTATTCTGGCGATCGCTTCGCTGGTACAGCTGGTGGAAATGTTCATCAAAAAAATGCTGCCCGCGCTGCATAAAAGCATGGGCGTTTTTCTGCCGCTCATCACTACCAACTGCGCTATTTTAGGCATCGCCCTGATCAATATCCAGAAAAACTACACGCTCTGGCAGAGCCTGCTCAACGCCGTCAGCACCGCCGCCGGCTATACGCTGGCCCTGGTACTGTTTTCCTGTATCCGCGAGCGGCTGGAAGACAGCGACGCGCCGGAATGTATGAAAAACCTGCCCATCGCCCTGATCACGGCCGGCTGTATGTCGATCGCTATCATGGGCTTTGCCGGCATACACTAAAAGGAGAACGCCATGTGGAAATCTGTTGCTTTAGTAGCAGGCCTCGGCGGCATGTTCGGCGCTATTCTCGCTGTGGCAGGCCGCAAGCTGGCCGTGCATACCGATCCCCGGATCGAGGAGATCACCAATCTGCTGCCCGGCGCCAACTGCGGTTCCTGCGGTTATCCCGGCTGCGGCGGGCTGGCTGAAGCCATCGTCAGCGGACGCGACGGTGTTTCGCCCTGTCTGGCCTGCTCGCCCGACTCCAAAAAGAAGATCGCGCGCATCATGGGCTTTACCGGCGATATACCCTTATCGCCCGACCTGCGCAAGGTAGCCCGCGTCGCCTGTAACGGCTGTAAGGAAAACGCGCCCAAGCTGTACAATTACACCGGCATCAAAGACTGCCATCTGGTCGCCAAATACTACGGCGGTCCCGGCAAATGCAACTTTGGCTGCCTGGGGTTTGGCTCCTGCGTCAAAATGTGTCCTTTCCATGCCATTTCCATGAGCGAAAGCGGCCTGCCCGTTATCGACTACGGCAAATGCAGCGGCTGCGGCATCTGTGTGCGCCAGTGTCCGCAGATGGTGCTGTATATCACCAGTGCCAGTACCAGGATCCATTTAAAATGCAATAACCGCGACAAAGGCAAGGCCGCTATGGTCGACTGCAGCGTTTCCTGTATCAGCTGCGGTATGTGCGCCAAAGTCTGCCCGGTACAGGCCATTACCATGCGTGAAGACGCCAACGGCAGCTTGCCCGTTATCGACCACAGCAAATGTATCGAATGCGGACTGTGCGTCCAAAAATGTCCGCGGCATTGCCTGCACCAGTTAGAACCCATTACTGCCGAGCATGAGCAGGGTACAGTCGCTACAAATAAAAAAAGCGGCTGCAGCTCCTGTCCGCTGGGAGAAAGCTGCGGCGGCAAACAATGAAAAGTTACGGCATAAAATATCTGCTTATCCTGATGATGCTGCTGGCGTTCAGTGTCAGCGGCTGCGGCGAAGAAGCACAGGTCAAAGTCAGCGACACCCGCTTTGCCATGGACACCTTCGTCAAGATCGACGCTTACAGCGAGCAGCCTGGCGCAGCCCGTTTAGCTGTTGACGACGCGCTGCAGACCTTTCAGCAGATCGCGCTGCTCACGGACCGGTTCAGCGACGGCGGCCCCGGCTCTTTATATGAAGCCAACAGCAGGGCTGCAGATACCCCGGTGCATGTTGCGCCGCAGCTGGCCAAACTGCTGGCCTGGCTGGATCAGCGTCAGGACACGCAGCTTGATATCACTATCGCTCCTGTCGTTGACCTGTGGCAAACGGCCCGCAGCCAGAATACCCTGCCGGCTCCGGCAAAATTACAGGCAGCCCTGAGCCATACCGGTAAAGCTCAATACCATTTCGATACTACGGCCCAGACTTTAAAATATCACGACGCGGCCGTCAAGCTCGACCTGGGCAGCGTCGCCAAAGGCTATGCTGTCGATGCGGCCGCCGCCACCCTGAAAAAACATCCCGATGTCACCTGCGCCCTGATCAACGCCGGCGGCAATATCAAAGCGGTCGGCAATAAACCCGGCAAGATGCCCTGGCGCGTCGCTGTCCAGCATCCCCGCGATCCGGAAGCCTTTTTAGGCACGGTGCTGCTGACAGATGGCCAGGCGGCCGCTACCTCCGGCGATTACCAGCGCTACTACGAAGTAGACGGCGTACGTTACCATCATCTTTTAGACGCCCAGACAGGTCAGCCGTCCCGGCTGCACCAGTCGGTAACGGTGATCGCGCCGTCAGCGCTGGAGGCGGATTACCATTCCACGCTGTTCTTTCTGCTGCCGACGCCGGAAATAAAAAACAGGCTGACCGCTGCCAAAGACCTGGCCGTTGTCATTGTTGAAAACGACGGCAGTATTTTTGTATCCGAAAATCTGCAGCAAACCTGGCAGACTGCCAAAGGAAGATGATTATGCGCCGTAATGATTATCTGCTTTGTTTAGTCATCATCATAAGCGCCCTGTGCGGCTTCTGGTATCTGGGCAGCACTGCCGCAGGCAGCGACGCCGTCGTGCGCATTACCCGTCACCATGAGCTGATCCTGCAGCAGCCGCTGCGGGATTTTCCCGCACAGTACCGTTTACCGACTGAACACGGCAGCCTGACGCTCACAAAAACGCACAGCAGCCTTCGCGTCAGCGAAGCACCCTGCCCTGATAAGCTCTGCGTCAAACAGGGCGCCCTCAGCGGCGGCTCGATCGTCTGCATTCCCGAAGGCGTGCTGATCGAAATAACGGCTGCTGAAGAAGGAGGCTCTGCTGATGCGCTCCTCCGCTGATCCTGCGACCACAACCAGAACTATGCTGCTTCTGGCGCTGCTGGCAGCGCTGGCTGTTTTGCTGCGTCTGGGTGAAAACCTGCTGCCCCTGCCGGTCCAACTGGGCGGCGCTCGTCCGGGCCTGGCCAACACGGTCACTATTCTCTGCTTATATCTGTTCGGTCTGCGCCTGACCGGGCTTTTTTTGACTGTCCGCATTCTGCTGGTCGGCCTTTTGAGTACCGGCCTGTTTACGCCCGGCTTTTGCATCGGTCTGGGCGGCACGCTTTTCAGCCTGCTGCTGATGGAAGCGGGGCGGCGCAGCCAAATGTTCTCGCCCTGCGGCATTGGTATCCTGGGTGCGGCAGCCCATAATACCGGACAGATCCTGACGGCGGCGGCACTGCTGCAAAGCACCGCTTTATTTGCCCTGCTGCCCCTGCTGCCCCTGCTGCTGCTGTTAGCGCTGCCCTTCGGTCTGCTGACCGGCGCTGTCGCCGCCAGAGTATTACCAACGCTGCGGCAGTACCTGCGTTAAATTCACCGATCCTTCACTTTTACTAAATCCCGGCTTGTGATATAGTAAAAGATAACATCAGCTGACGAAGGAAGTTTTTACATGAAAAAGTTACTGCTTTTATGCTGCAGCCTGCTGCTTGTCGCCGGCTGCGGCAAACCGGCCGCCACCCTGCCCACCGTTATCGGCAGCGGCAGCGTCGAGATCCCGGTTTATAAAATAACAGCGCCGGCCGCCGGCAAAATATTAGGACTGATCCTTGAACCCAATGAACGCATCGGTCAGGGCCAGCCTTTGTTTGCCATCGAACAGACAGAGCTTGACGCCGCCGTGGAAGACGCCGCCACCGAAGCAGCCCGGGCCGAAGCCGAGCTCACCAATCTGGAAAGCGGCAGCGGCGAACAGGCCATAGCCGCCGCCAACTATTCACTGCAAAGTGCTGAAAGCTCTTATCAAACAGCTTCGCAGAACTATCAAAAAATGGCCTCTCTTTATGCCCAGAACGCTATTGCCAGGATCAAAGTAGAACAGGCGCAGGCTGCCTTAGAAGCGGCCAAAGCCAATCTGGAAGCGGCACAGGCACACCAGACCCGTTTAACTGCCAAAGCTTCACCCGAAGCGATCGAGCAGCAGAAACAGGTCGCCCTGCAGGCCCAGCAGCATTATCAGCAGCTGCTGCAAAAGCAGCAGGCTAACGAAGCGCAAAGTCCCTGCACCGGTATCGTAACGGAAAAACTGCTCAGCAGCGGCGACACAGCTGCCCAGGGACAGCATATCCTCACTATCCGCGCTACAGAACAGTGCCAGGTCAAACTGAAAATGCAGCCGCAGCAGGCAGCGGCCTTAAAACCGGGTCAGGCGGTGACTGCCGAAGCCGCAGCGCTCAAAAAAAGCTTTCCCGGCACTGTCACTTCCGTCGCTAACGGCACCGTGACCATTACGCTGGAAGATAAACTGGAAGAACTGCAGGCAGCTACGGAAGTCAGTATCAGCCTGAAAAATGACGCTTCCCGCTAAACAGAAAAATAACACCTTCAGAACAGAAACGTACCGCTCTGTCATGAAGGTGTTATTTTTTCAGCAGCGTTTAAAATCAATAACGCTCCGCCACAGCATCATGCTGCAGCTTGTACTTAAACCGCAGCCCCGGCTTGCAGCTGACGTTTTTGCCCTTAAAGGCCAGCCCCGCAAAGGGCACGGCTATACCCGCCGCCAGCGAAGTATAATTCATATCGCCGGAAAATTTGATTTCCTCGTTATTTAACTTTACCAGATAACCGTTAGGCAGATAATAATCCTGCAGCCGCATCCTGATCACGCCCTTCTGTGATAACAGCTTGCCCTTCTGCACTTTTTTCAAAGTCCCTTCCAAAACCGTACCCCGGGGAATGATGACCTCATCAGCAACGCTGACGGCCGCCAGTAATTTTACGGAAACCTTATCGCCGACTTTATTTCTTTTGCTTTCCAGAAAATTCAGCAGCTCCAGCTGTAAAACAGTATCTTCGGGAATAACGACGCCGGCGTCCGCCGCCTGCAAAGGCGCTGCTGCCGCCAACGCACCAACCGGCCAGCAGACTGCGGAAAACGCCAGTAAGCCGGCCACCAAACAGCATAAAAATTTTTTCACTTTTTCCGCCCTCTTTCACCAGCCGTAATGATTATTTTTTCAGCTCACTGCTGCCCTTAACACCGGACAGCCACAGACCGATCGCGACAACATTGATGAACTGCCCCAAAAAGCCCTCCAGCAAAACCAGCATCTTTAAAAACCGCGACTCGGGCACGATATCGCCATAGCCGATAGTCAAAATACTGACGCCGCTGAAATACAGGCAGTCGATGTATCCGTTCAGGCGATTGACTGTCCGCGGCAGCAGCTGCTCTTTACCTGATCCGTCTTTTTCCGGCACCAGTTCCCAAAAATGCGGCACATTCCGCAGAACCGTGCTTTCCTGCAGCGTTGTCACATGCATATCGCCGTCCCACTCCTTGACCAGCCCTTCGACGCTGGTCGTGTTGGTCACCACAAAATTTTCGGTATCACTGAAAAAATAGTACAGATTGCCAAAGGCCAGCCAGATCATCAGATAGGCGCTGATAATAAGCAGCATCCGCCGCTGCCCCGTCGTATTGCTGTTGATCGCCGCCCAGATGGCAATACTGATAAAGCTGAGCAGTAAAAACAGCAGCAGCAGCACGATGCCCAGCAGCAGGCCCGCCTTGAACCGCCCATTGCCATAAATAACTATGTAATCAAAAAGGATACTGGCGATCACCGGCGCGCAGGCCAATAATCCCAGCGAGATCAGAAACTTGTAAAAATTTTCGTCCAGCAGCTGCTTGTACCATTTTTTCAGGCCAAAAACATCTATTCTTACTTTCATTCGCGTCATCTCTTTTCATGCAGACTCTCTTTGCATTGTATCACGATTGCCTGTAGTTAAGAAAGTATCCTAAGGATTTTTTATTTAAAAAACTCGGCCGCGCTCCTGCCGCAGCTGTATTATCCCCGGTCTTTCTATGTTATAATAAATATGAACAACAAAAATTTATGTATCAGGAGGCAAATATCATGGCACTTTTAAACAAACTTGGCGAGATCGTTAAATCCGCCGCTGAAAAAACAGAAGAACTCACCAAAACTCTTGGTGAAAAAGCAGAAGCTGCCCTCGAAATCCAGCGCCTGAACTCTCAAGTCAATAAAGAACGCGGTAAGATCAACGATACGCACAAAAAGATCGGCGAGATCATGTGGGCCAAATTTGAAGCCGGTGAAGAGATCCCGGAAGAATTCAAGGAACACTGCACCGCTATCAGCGAAACGCTGACCAAGATCGACGAGCTGAAAATCGCGATCGCCAAAATCAAAGCTACCGCCTTTGCCGGCGAAGAACCGAAAACAGCCTGCCCCAACTGCGGCGCCCAGGTAACGCTCAACGCCAAATTCTGCGGCGAATGCGGCGGCAAAATGCCGGTCCACGAACCGGAAATCGTTGAAGAAGAACAGGCACCGCTGACAGAAACTGTTGACGAAAGCAAGGCGGAAACAGCCGAAGTCACAGGCGCTCCTGCCGCAGCGGCAGAGGAAACAGAAAAAACAGAACCCAAAGCTTGAGGTTCATAAAAAAACCAGTCCTTAGGGACTGGTTTTTTTATGAACACAATATAAAATTTTTAGGTTATAATTTTATATTGTTCTAAAAGTTCCTATTGAAAAATAAAATCCAAACTGCTATAATATTAAACATGATATGATATTTATTGTCAATAGTTTTACATTCCGTATCATATTATATTAATAATAGAAATAAAACTTAATAGTCGAAAATCACGGGAAATTTGGTGAAAATCCAAAGCTGTACCGCAACTGTATTGTGAATCTTATTATTGTATTCCTCTTGCAAAGGTATAATAAGATAATGATCAAAGCCAGGGCACCGTTATTTTTTTCCATAAGCAAACTTGCGCTGTACAAGTCGGAAATATTTTCTGTAATAGCAAAAAGCTATTCTATACTTGTACAGTTTATTTACTTTAAAGACTGTACATATAGTACAGTCTTTTTTCTTACAGAAATTCTGCTCATAACAGTTTTATTTCAAAATTTTAAAGGGGTGGAATATTTATGTTTTTGTCAAAAAAGAAAGTTCTTACCGCATGTATTTTAACAGCAGTAGCTTTGCCCATTGGGGGGGGGCAAGCGTTTGCCCAAGAAGAAACTCTCCACAACTATACTCTAGATGAATATGTTGTCACAGCTACCAAAACTGAAAATAAAATTTTTGACGCAAATGCTAATATTAGCGTAGTTACTAAAGCTGATATTGAACGTATGCATTATGAGAGCCTGGAAGAAGTCTTGAGAACAGTAACTAACATACAGTTTTTAAATTATGGACTTCCTGGCTATAATATGAATAAAATCAGAATCAATGGTTCTGAGAACGTACTTGTATTAATAGATGGTGTTCGTGTTTCTACTACTGGTACAGGATTACAATATCCTTTTAATCTGATTAGTGATATGGACAATATTGAGCGCATTGAAATTTTGAAAGGTTCCGCAGCCGTTTTATACGGCAGTGATGCTAAAGGCGGCGTTATCAATATAATTACAAAAAAAGTAACCACCCCTCGAACAAAAATTTCTGCAGCCAGTGGTAATTTTGGCAAAGAAGAGTATAAAGTAAGTACTGAAGGCAATATAGGAGATACCAGTTATCGTATTTACGGGCAAAAACATTTATCCGGTAATTATAAAGATGGAGCAAATGTGGCATGGAAAGCTCACGATAACGCTGAAAATACAGGAATTATGCTCAGACATGAATTTGAACCAGGAAGTAATCTCACCTTAAACTATACACATGGGAATGATGAATTTAATTTATTGGACCATTTATATAATCAAAATATCAATGGCTATGCCAAGTCAAAAAATTTACAACTAACTTATAATCAAAAGATCTCTAACTCTCTGACAAACACTTTAAGTTATAACAATTCAAGATACCAACATGTTGGATTCCTCAATAAATCTTCCGGAAGCTCTGATTTTTGGAATAATCATTATAAAACCCACGTCATTAATGATACTTTGACAAAAACTTTTGGCGACACTCATACTGTCATTCTGGGAATCGAGCATATTAAATCAGAAAACCTTAATCCTTCCACAAATTGGAGTACCTTTGAAACATACTACCAACATATGAAAAATACTGCTTATTTTCTGCAAGACGAATGGAATTTTGACAATCGGTGGAAATTAGTCAGTGGAATGCGTTATGATAAACCATCAGGTGGTCTTGTTAAAATAGATTCCAACCTCGCAAAAAGCTTTAATTTAGGCTACAAATTCAATCAAAATACAAACATTTATGCTGCATATAACGATTACTTTATTTTACCTTCAATGTATCAATTATATAACACTAAATACGGAAACGATAAATTATTACCGGAAAAAGGTAAAAATTATGAAATTGGTTTTAATCATATGTTGGATACTAAAACAATGTTAAATCTCCATTATTTTAACCGTAATTCTAAACAAAATATTGGATTTAGTACCGATACTAACACTTATATCAACGACGTTGAAAAAGCGCATGGTTTTGATGTACAACTAGATAAACAATTTGATAATGTCTGGAACGCATCGATTGGTTATTCTAGATTATCTTATACCAATAAAAAAGGTACTACTGATAAAGGCTATCTACCCAAAAATTTAGTCACTTTAGGTGTTACCTATACTAAAGCTAAATGGGATATTGGTATTGACGGTAAAGGATTTATAGGCAGAGATGGTAACGATGTAAAATCGCATGGCTGGCCTTCTGATAAATACTGGATCTTCAATGCTTCCGCCAATTATAAAATGACCAAAAATCTTAAATTGTTCGCTAAATGTAATAATATCTTCAATCAGGAATACGCAGAACACACCAACGCTATTTGGTGGGGCGGTAAACCTGGAGACTGGTATGGCATGCCTGGACGCAACTTTGTCCTTGGGGCTGAATTAACTTTCTAACAACTATCTATCAAATTAATAATATACAGACAAAAAACCAGTCCTCACGGACTGGTTTTTTTATCTGTTCAATATTTTGCCTATATTCTTGATCGAAATGGAGATCTTGCCGTCAGGATTGCTGACAAATTCGATATAATCGCTGTTTTCCAGACATTCGGCTGGCACGATGATCTCGATCCCTGTATCAGTTTTGATCTTCAGCGATTTACTCGCGCGCAGCGCGTAATTTTTATCCACTGGCACCTGTTCGGGCAGCTTCGCTTCTTCCAGCCCTTTCTGCAGTTCCTGCTGCAGCACCTCGGAATCGGCAAACACCTCTTTAGCCAGCGCTGCCGTCGTCAGCTTACTGTCAGTTTCAGCCGTTTCCGCCAGATAGCCTTTGACCCTGGCTACGGCTTCCGTACTGCTGTAACCGTAATTTTCAGCGATCTGCCCCGCCATTTCCGTTACCAGCTTTACCGTTTCCCGCGTCGAGGTATTAGTGCTGCACTGCAGTATCCGCTGCGGCAGGATATATACGTCTTCGCCGCCGATACTGCGTTTTTTATCGGCAAAGCGCAGCTCGCCGCTGGCAACATTGACCAGAGCAAAAGTATTGACCTTCTGCACCGGATTCGGCAAGATCGCATAATGGCGGATGATCTCGTTGCGGACGGCAGTACCGTCGTTGACCACCTGATGGGTATACGCAGGCCGGCTGCCATACAGCATCAACCCCAGATAACGCTCTGTTTCGATCGTAAAATCACAGACAACGACATCGACGATATCCGTCTCACTGGCATCTGTCAGGCAGACATCCAGATCTTTGCAGATACCGGCGCTGAAATCAGCAAAAGTGATATGTTCATCCAAATAATTAGACGCCGTCTGGCTGAAAACGCTTTCCGGCAGGAACTGCCCTGTTTTCGCCGAAGCATCCTTGAATAATTTATCCAGATGTCCTGCCAGAAAATCATAAGTACCAGGAGCACCCATATCCAGCTCCGCTCCGGAATAGATAGTGGCGCCTGAATTAAAGTCCATAATATGCAAAATCGCTTTACTGATAACTATCATTTTTTCACCAACTTTTTTTAACTCGTAGTGCTATTATACCACAAGGGTATGTAAACCCAAAACTTCGCCAAATGTTCACACTTCCAAGACAATTGCCCTTTAAGGGCTACCTATTCTATGGTACAATGGAATCAGTTTATAATTATTTATACAGGAGCAAAAATAATGGAACGCAAAAGATTCCTGCCCTTGCTGGCAGTCATCCTCTTTATCTGGGCACTCTGGCGTTATGAAGCAGCGCTGGCCCTGCTTGGCTTCTTCTTCAATTTAATCATGCCTTTTATCATCGGCGGCTGCCTGGCCTTTATCATCAATGTGCCTTTAGTGCACATCGAACGTCTCTGGCAAAAACTGTTTGCACGCTTCCGTTCTGACTGGCCCCAAAAAGTCAAACGTCCCGTCTGCCTGATCGTCACCCTGACGGTTATCATCGGCGTCGTCCTGATTGGCGGCCTCAAGATCGGCCCGGACCTGCATCAGAGCTTCAATATGATCGTTAAAACACTGCCCCAGGCCTCTGCCGAAGTGACACTTTCCCTGAAAGAGAAGTGGGCAGAGCTGGCGCTTTCGCCTGATACGCTGGATTACCTGCAGGCGCAGTGGTCAGAATTACTGCACGCCCTCGACACCTACTGGGAAACTAATAAAACGACCTTATTCTATAATACCTTAAATATCACGACCTCTATCATCTCCCTGATCAGTAATATCGTTATCGGCGCTGTTTTTGCTGTGTACCTGTTATTAAGCAAAGAAAAAATAGCCCGCCAGACCCGCGATCTGATCTTAGCCTTCTGCAGCAGTAAACGTGCGGCTTACCTGCTTGATCTTGGCCGTGCCGCCCATGCGATTTTCTCAGGTTATATCGGCGGTCAGCTGCTGGAAGCTTTCTGTCTGGGATTATTATGCCTCGCCGGCATGCTGCTTTTAGGCCTGCCCTACGCCTTGTCCATCTCGGTCATCGTCGGCTTTCTGGCTATTATACCTATCATCGGCACCATTATCAGCGCTCTTTTAGGCCTTATTCTCATCGGGCTGGCCGCCCCCGGCAAGATCTGGCTGTTTATTCTTTTCTTCTTTGTACTGCAGCGCATCGAAGGCGATATCCTTTATCCTAAGATCGTCGGCAAATCCGTGGGTTTATCAGAAATCTGGGTACTGGCAGCCATCACCGTCGGCGGCAGTCTGGCCGGAGTCCTGGGCATCATCGTCAGCGTACCAGTGGCTTCCGTTTTAGCCTATATCCTGTCAGCCAACGTACGCCAACAGCTGCAGCAGAAAAACATTGGACAGGAAGATAACGCTTAAATATCATATTTTTTCTTGCAGCAGCTTTGCAACTAACAAGGTTTGTGCTATAATGATTTAGTAATCAAGCGGGTGTAGCTCAGTGGTAGAGCAGCGGCTTCCCAAGCCGCGTGTCGCGAGTTCGAGCCTCGTCACCCGCTCCATAAAAAAGTACCGTCAAAGCCTAGTTTTCAAGGGCTTTGACGGTTTTTTTGTTTGAAAATTAATTTTTCAGTGTGCCATAATTTAATAATTACTGGAAAATCAAAAAATATATTGCTTCACAAATATTCCGGATAAACTAATTTTGAAATATAGTCTACAGCATCTACAAAATACTGCGTACTAGAACTCATATAGCGGTCTTCTGCTACTAAAACAGCTTTACTTTTTACAGCTTTTATTTGTTGTAACGCTGGATCTTCTAAAATTTCTTTGATCATATTGTTATCCTTACTTGATACAGAACAAATAATTACATCTGGATCTAATTTTATTATTTGCTCCTTTGACAGATGTTCACCTCTTTGCAAATTCAGTAATCCTGCTCCGTTTACAGCATTTGCCTCTTTACAAATATTATCAAAGGATCCATGTTTCCTTCCAAAAGCTCCATTAACAGAATACCCTATAACAATTTTAGGTTCATCAATCTTTTTTAAGCGGCTTCTAACAGATTGTATTTTATTTTCCATTTGTTGCGTAACTATTGCGCCTTTATTTTCCACACCTAAGTTTTTAGCAATATACATAATTCTTTTTTTGATTGCTTCATAACCCTCTGGTATGTCTAATGGAATAACATTAAACCCACAATCCTTTAGAACATCCGCCTGCGTCCTAGTAAAAACAACTGGGATAAGGATAACATCCGGTTTTAAATTTATTATTTCTTCTGTACTAGGTTTTTCTGAAACTTTATTTTTGATTTTATTAGCTTTCTTTGCAACTATTTCATTGCCAGAATTTCTACTACTATCACTTATAGCTACAATTTTTTCAGGTTCAAGTAAATCTAATGCAATTTCTTCAAGTGCAGGAGAGATTGCCAATACTCTACTGTAGCCAGTTTTTTTCTGAAGTAATTTACTTTCTGAATGATCTAAATTGCTTTGAAAAATGATAACAAGAAACAAAATTATAACAGATATAAAAATAAATTTTTTCATATTTAATTATTAGTGTCGACTATTATTAGAACGCCAACACTAATCTCCTCAGAAAGAGTGATTATAAGATAGTGTCCAATTGAAAGGTCTATCTAAATTTTCACTAACATTCAATACATTGTCCCGATCCAACAAATTATATAAATTAAATTTAAAACTGTTATTTTTGTCAGGTGCATATGATATGACCGCATTTAATTTAATATTGTCTTTTAATTTATGTATTTTTCCAGCAACTTTTTTAGTCGCATCTTCTCTATCTCCTGAATAAAACAAATTCATTCCTACCCATAATTTACTATAGCTATATTTTGCGCCTGTAGTCAATTGAATCCTAGCAGACTGCTGTTCCCATGTCCCTGAATCTTTTGCTTCTGGATTTTGGTACGTAAATCCAGCATTATATTGCCAATTCTCACTTAAAATTTTATTATATTCAAACTCTACACCAGTATTTCTGAACTCCCCTAAATTAACTTGAATATAAGTATCAGGATCAACTCCTGCAGGAGGAGTAATACCTAATTGATTATATTTACGCCAAGCAAATTTATTATCCATTTGCATATTAAATACTGCAAATTTAGTTGAGCTTGTTTCTGTAATATGCTTTATTCCAGTTTCATAAGTCCACCCCTCCTGTGGTTTTAACGCACTATTCGCTCCAGTTCCAGACCTTGAATATTTAGAATTTACTGCCGGCATTTCAAAAGCTTTGCCAACATTAACATACAAACTTGTTGCATCATTAATTTTATATAGAGTCTGTAACTGTGGCAAATACGCATTATGAGCACCATCGAAACCATTATCTTTTACAAAATGTCCTCTTAGCCCTATAACAGAAGAAAGTCTATCAGTGTATTTATGATCATATGATACATATACACCCAAGCTATCCCTATCAATTGCATGTGAACTATCTGCAATTTCTTTATATTTTTCTTTATTTGCAGTAAAACCAGCCAGTAAACTGCTTTTATCTGATAAATCCCATTTTTTATTATTATCAAAATTGATACTGTATAATACAAAGTTACTGCTATTGCCACTTCTGGCAACAGTTCCATCAGTTTTATATTGTTTCCCATCGACTCTGCGTCTATTAAAAGTTAAATTTGATTTTACTTTATTATTGTTGTCATCATATATCAAAGCAACATTATCACGTTTATCATCATAACTATAAGAGGTTTTGGCTAAAGAAGCATCTGGCTTTAAATAATTCATACCTGTATTGTTAGCTTCTGTATGCATATAATTCAAAGTCAAGTCTTTGGAAATACTAACACTTGCAAACAGATTATCCTTGTTGTAAGCTCTTCTATTTGTATCATAGGCATTATCATATTTCATTGATGAATTTTTAAATTCCTTAAAGTACTCTCGCCCAAAGCTTACAATATATTTATCTCCCCGAGAATTAACTTCCCACGCTCTATTAATATTACCACCAGTAATTGCAATGTCATTTCGAACCTTCCCAGCTTTTTTAGTAACAATATTTATAACACCGCCCATAGCTTCGCTGCCATAAAGTACTGAGTTAGATCCTTTTACAACCTCAATTCTTTCAACAGCAGATATTGGAATACCAGCTGTTGAATTATAATTATTTAGATTAATTGGTGCTCCATTTAATAGAATCAATGTTCCTTTATCTAAACCCCTAATATAAGTCCTTCCTGTAGAACTACCGTTATCTCCTTGTCCACCTGTGTAGGAATAACTTTGAATACCTATAGTTTGCTCCAACGCATCAAAAACACTCACAAACCCCTTATTTTCGATATCTTCTGCAGTAATAACGCTAGTAGTTGCCGGAGTTTCCAAATCCCTAGTTTCTGCTCTTTGTGCAGTCACGATCATTGGATCTAGTGTAAATATCTGATCCGGTTCTTCAGCATGTATTGTACTACAGTACCCCCCCAGATGACACTCCCAGTTATCAGTGCTATCATCATAGCACTCTTACTCATACTCTTCTTCAACATACTCAACTTCCTTTCATCTTTTTTATTATTGAAATAAAGTTTTCACTGTACTCATTTCGTACAGACGTACAGCATTTTACTTTATCAACAACCAATAAAACAGTACCTTACCACCAGTAATTGCAAAAAAGATTAGTCGTTTCTTGAAGTTACAAATTTAATTTATTGCTTATCCAGTCCATACCATATGTTTCCATTAGTTTAAATATAACTTTATAACGATTAGAGAAACATGATTATGCATTTTGTGGTCAAAACTACTCTATTGCAACTTTCAATAATACATTTATATTTTATTGAACTGACATATGCTTTATCCTATCTTTCGTAGCAAGCTTCATAAATGTCTTTGATACACTCCACCATATATTGAGACGATGACAGCATATGTTTATCTGGAATAACATACAAACTTTCCGTTTGGATCGCTTTGACAGTTTGTAAAGCAGGATCGTTAATAATCTCTTTCTTATATTCTTCTAAATCTATTTTCCCACTGTAATCCCAAGTCGGTAAAAATATAACATCAGGGTTCATCTGCACTACCTGCTCTTTAGGCATAAGCTGTGTTCCCCTAAAGTGCATTTTACCTGCCGTATTGATTACTCCGGCTAGACGGCAAATATCGTCATAATAGCTGTTTTTACCGCCATTGCCGCCACTTACCGAAAACCGATAGACAGTTACCCGTTCACTTTCTGATATTTGGTCTGCCTTCTTCTGGATATCATTTATCACGAAGTTCATGTCAGCAAGTATTTTTCTTGCTTCATCTTCCCGTCTCAGTAATATACCCAGATCCAATATCATGTCTTTGGTATCTTGCACTGTTTTGGCTAGAGGGCATACATAAACAAGTATGCCCATGTTTCTTAAACGATGAACCAGGTCATAGGGCTGAGATTGTGATAATACTACTAAGTCAGGTTCAAGTTCTATGATAGCTTCTTCGTTGATTACAGCCCGCCTCGAAATATTTTTTGCTTTTTCAACAACATTCGAGATCAATGGGTCGTCCGCCCATTTGCTTAAAGCACGAATATTTTCAGGCTCTGCTAAATCGAGAAGTATTTCATCGGAACGCAGCGTCAGAGATACGATTTTCTGCGGTGGTTTAATTCCTTTTATAACATTTCCATTACTATCTTTAAGTCCCAGATAGTTTGTATTTTTACTTACATAAGGTAATGCTGTATTTTTTTCATTATCACAGCCGTTCGTAGATATTACTGCCAAAGCCAGAATAATATAACTCAGCATAATTTTTGCTATTTTCATATTCTTGATCAGTCCCAGCATAGCTTTTAGATTGTCACACAAAATATTTTAACTTTAAAGATCACTTTTTTCTTCCAGCTCACCCTCAATCTCAAGGTAGATTTTTTTTAGTGCAGCTTTTGTTTCAGGCAGCGGCGACCACAGCTGGCGTTGTTCTGCTTCTAACAGCTTTTCAGTTATTCTTTGCAGGGCCCATGGATTTACTTCCTGCATCCATTGCCGCATGTCTTCATCCAAAACCAGTTTTCCGGCAAAACCTTCGTACATCCAGTCTTCCATTACCGAGCTGGTAACATCCCAGCCATAGGCATGTGCTACCAATGCCGCCAGATCAGACGCGCCTTTGTAGCCGTGTTTTTTCATTCCTTCCAAATATTTAGGGTTCATGGATTCGCCTCTAAATACCATGCGAAATTCTTCATCAAGGCTTTTGGTTTCTGTATGGGATTTGTCGGCGCTATCGCCAATATAGCATTTAGGCATTTTGCCGCGAATACTGCGTACTGCTACGTTCATACCACCACAGTAGGCGTTGAAATCGTCTGAATTGAGTAAATGCACTTCGTGGTTATCCATATTTTTGATAGTAATATCAATATTACTCAAGCGTCTGCGAAACAACTGCGGAACAAAATCACCGTTGTTATTTTTACCATAGGCATGGGCGCCCCATCGTACATAGACGTCGGCTAAGTCAGCAATGTTTTCCCAGTTTTTCTCTTCGATAAGGTGTGCTACACCTGCCCCATAACCACCCGGCGGACAGCCGAAAATGCGATAGGCGGCCTGATTGACAGACTCTTCTGCTGTCAATCCTTCTCTGGTCAAGGCTTCTACATCACTTTGGATATGTTTTTTGACAAAATTTTCTTCTGTTGTTTCATCAAGCCCGGCAACCATTTCGACTGCTTGTTCTAATAATTCTACGGCCGCTGCCATCGAGTCTCTAAATAAACCACTGATCCGAGCCATGATGTCTATACGCGGGCGCTGCAATTCTGCCAGCGGTATTATTTCTAAATCGATGACCCTTTGACTGCCTCTTTGCCAAACAGGTTTAACGCCGAGCAAATATAAAAATTCGGCAATACATTGCCCGTTGCTGCGCATATTTGAATCAGACCATAAAACGATGCCAATGCTTTCAGGGTATTCGTTTTCTTCACTGATGTAACGGATGATCACCTGGTCAGCCAACAATTTTCCAAGTTCCCAGGCCGCAGGTGTAGGCAGGTTATTGGGATCAACTCCAAAAAAGTTGCGTCCTGTAGGTAAAATATCAGCCCGACCGCTTGTAGGTGCTCCACCGGGGCCCGGTTCGATGTACTCTCCGTTCAAAGCTCTGAGAGTATTCGTTATCTCCTGTCTGGTCAGTGCCAGATTAGGTGCTATAACATCACAAATATATGCCGCTGTAATTTTCAGCTTTTCCTGCTGAGCTTCACTAAGAGACAGCGCTTGAACCGTTTCTATTTCCAAAAGACTATTGAGGCCTTCTTTGCTAAAAACGGCAGCTTGTAGATGCTGTATCACCGCTTTACAGTCATTCCATATTTTTTCTATCACTGCGGCACCGCTTTGACCGTTTTCCAAGGTTTCGCCGCTGCGTGCTTCCAGCTCATAATAATCAAAACCATAAGCAGCAGCAATAGTCTGCGGCAACGAAGGTATCGAGCCATTTTCAACCCGCGTTAAAACTAAAATAAAGTCCAGCAGTTCTTCACCTTCAGGTGCTTTTCCTAAAATATGCAAGCCGGTCCTGATCTGCATATGTTTAAGCTGCTCCACATAGGCATGAATCTTTAAAATGTAGCTGTCGGCATCAAGTTCATGGCGTGGTATATCTTCGTCCAAATGCATTACAGAAATTTTATTGATAATCTGCTCTTCTGCTATACCAACACTGGCAGGGTGCTCCACTTTGAACTGGGCATATTCGTCCAGCAGTTTTTCCAGTTCAGCCAGATCTTCATAGGTCTCAGCATGGCTGCTTGGCGGGTTAAGGTGCCCTATCAGACAAGCCGACCCGCGTCGTTTGGCCTGGATACCTTCCCCTACTATAGTTACATAGTAGGGATAGATATCCGGCAGATCACCTAAAGCCAGATCAGGATAGCATTTGCGGGATAGCCCGGCATTTTTCCCAGGCAGCCATTCCAGAGAACCATGCGTCCCAATATGTATAACAGCGTCTGCCTGCCATGTATTGCGCAGCCAGCCATAAAAAGCCAGATAATAATGCGGCGGAGGACACACCGGCGAATGAATTATTTTGCCAGGATCTTCACCAAAACCACGTGGTGGCTGCATACCTACATAAATATTTCCACTTGCAATCCCCGGAATCATCAGTTTATCATCATAATAAAATACGTTTCCGGGTGCAGGACCCCATTCGCACTCCATTTCAGCTTGTATTGAAGCCTCCTGTTGCTTAAACCACTCACAATAGTATTTTTTCGCAACTGACCCAACAGCTTTTTTCAATTTACTTTCTGTCAAAAAACTTCGATCATTAGTAAACCCGGCTGCTAGCATTTCAATCAGCATACGTCCGTCTTGCGGCAACGAACCTGTTTGGTAACCTTCAACCTGCATTTTCCTTAATAACGCTGCCACGCTTGCTGGCGAATCAAGCCCCTGAGCGCTGCCAATACTATCATTAGCAGGAGGATAGTTATGAAAAATAATCGCAACTTTTTTATCCCTATTATTTTTGGCCCTTAAAACAGCCCACTTTTCTGCCTTAGCTACAATTTTTTCTATTCGTTCCTGTATAGGCGCATAAAAAGCGATCCCATAATCATCTGTTTCTTTACTGGAAAGCGGCAATCCATGCAGAACTCCGTCAAATTCTGGTTGTACCACATTACATGAAAGTTCTACAGGATCCATACCTGTAAATGACTCCCACCACTTGTCGTACCCGCGCAACAGATTATAGCCCTGCAAAACAGGCACATTAAGCTTTTTAAAAAAATCTTTTTCGTTTAAGCTGCTTTGTGTCAAACCCACTTTAAAAGTGTTTATTACCGCATCTACAATGCAGCGTCCATCTTTATAAAAATATTGCCGTATTGCTTTAGAAATCCCAGGAGCATTTTGTATTTCATTATCGCTCCATAAGCAGAATATCGGCAGCGCCCTCATCCCATTTGCTTCAATTTCTTTAATCAGCTCCTGCAAATAAACCGTTTCTTGCCATATCCAATTTTCACGCGAAAATAAAATGCCAATAACTGCTTTTTCAACCGCGGAACAATCTCTCCCTGAAAAATTACAAATGCCATGCCACGGCAGCTCTGCAGGCGCATTATATACATGTTTCCCACCGGCAAAACCTGCCTGCAGCCAAAGCCATAATTGTTTATAATTTTCAAGTCCACTGTAAACGATATATTGACGGATAAGTTTCAGCTCAGCTTCCGTAAAGCCGCGCTCTCCATCAGCTTCCAATTCAGTTGTCGAAAACATCGCAAATTTTACATTGCAACGTTGCAAAAAGGCTTTACTTTTTGCACTTAAATCGCTATGGCATATGGATCCCTGCCAGCAAAAAATAATAACAGAAGCAGAAGCAAGTAAATTTTCATAATTTTTATTCCAACATGATTCGCTGCCAAAGAAAATGCTTTTACAACTGCAGTTTAACAGACCATCATTCTTTAAATTTTTTCTGGCTTGTTCCAAACGCTGAAACTGCCTTTCGACGTTAGTAAAAACAACTATTTCTGCCACCCGAGCCACCCTTTCCTAAATACAAAAACCTTCCCGTTCTACGGAAAGGTATAAATGCTGCACCAACAATGCAGCTTAGATTACAGCCTTATCTCTCGCAGGACTTCGTAATCATAACAAGGCAGCTGCTGACTCCAGCTCTTGCTGTTACAGCGACGTGATCGTAGGTTTTGCACCGTTTACTTTTAAGTTAAACACCTTGTTATCAATATAATTATATTTGCTTTTTGATATCTTATGCTATAATAAACCATATACTTGGTATCCAGTCAATAAATAAATTCCCGGAGGCATACTATGAACATTAATAAAAATGAATTGTTTACCGCAGGCGAATTAGCAGCATTATTTAATATAAGCAAACAAGCCCTTTTATTTTATAACCGCCATAAATTACTGGTCCCTGAATATGTTGCTGAAAACGGCTATCGCTACTATTCATTAAAACAATATTTTCAATTAGAAATAATAGTCAATCTACGTAAGCTGGACTTTTCTATTAACGATATCAAACAATATCTGGAAGAAAAGGGCTTAGAGAACCTCCACACTGCTATCACCGAACAGGATAAAAGATGTGAACTTGAAATACAGCGTTTACAAAATCTGAAAAAGAGTCTGCAGCAAGCCGATAATGTTTTGAGTTCCATAAAATCTATCCAGTCCAGCCAGATTTCTTTGGGATACCAGGAAGAAAAATATCTAATGATCAGCGATGATCTCAACGACGAGATGTCTAGTAAAGACAGATTGATGATCATGATGCAGCATAACAGACGTGCTTATTCAAAAAAAGACTTTAAAAAACGTACAACTGGCTGGATATTAAATAATCAAAAATTCTTAGACGGCAAATATTATTATACTGACAGGTGCTTTACTGAAATAAGTATGCCTTTACAAAGCGAATATTTTCAAGTCAAAACGGCCGGATTATATCTATCTATTAATTTCCCCGGTACTTACTGCAGCAATGCCGAACGTGTCGCCAAACAAATAAAAGACTTAGCCGCCCAGAATCAATTTGAACTCATCGGCGACCTGTATATTTTGCCACTGAAAAATTATTGGCTGGCCTCAACATATCAAGACTATCTCACGCAGGTTTCTATTAAAATACAAAAATAAAATCGTATTCACTAACAAAGACTATTTCTTTTAATATATTTATAAATCCTTCCCATAACAACTTTGAAGTATAATGAAAAAGCCTTGCCGATATTTTCGGCAAGGCTTTTTCAAAAAGTTTTATCAATACTTGGAATTGATAATCTTTAAGTTTATTACGGAATAAAGCTCATCATTATTCCAAATTTTTATTTGTCCGGTCTGCACATTTTTTCTGTAGATATTTTTTTCCGGCACCGCCACCTCTAAATTTATCGGCACTGTATTTTTACTGCGTTTTACTAAAATATCTTCAGGACTCAGCTTTTTCCAAATGCCTTTTTTGCTCCCCTGCGAAATTATGGCGTCTACACCTTCTGCTTCGCAACGCAGTTTCAGCATATCATCACCAGTGCGGCAACGCAGCGTTACCGTAAAAACATTCGGTTCCAGCCAGTATTTCAGCAGGCCCATATGCCCTATATCTACGCTGCATTCCACATTGTCATTTTTGCTTAGATCAATTCTGTGAAAACTGCGGTCGCCGTCATTCTGCGCTTTGAACAAACCCAGTAAAACCATGATCGTAACAGCAAGTACAGCCAGTGTCAGTTTTTTTATGCTCGCTTTATTCATAACCAGCCCGCCTCTTTGCCGCTATTTTTCTGCTCAGCACCTTGCCGCCTAAAATAATAACCGCCAGCACACCCGGTACGCAGCTTAGCTGGCAGCTGCCGCAGACGCCTGTACAACCGGAAATGCCTGTCGCCGTCGATACCGGTATACCCATGGCTGCTAAAAAAGTTATGCTCCTGTTTTTCATCTTTTTACCTCTCATATCTGATTGCCTGTTCCGGACATTCAGCCATGCAAGCACCACACAGAATACAGTTATGGACGCAGCTGGCAGCCTTGTTATTGTGCATCGTCATCGCTTCCATCGGGCAAGTTTGTACACACTTTTGGCAGCCGATACATTTTTTGCTGTCTATCTTTAACTTATAGACGAACGGCAGGCGGCGACTGAAAGAATACAACAGATTCTGCACAGCACCTACAGGGCACAAAAAATTGCAGAACCCACGGCCGCCCTTAGTAAAGAGGCCAAACAAACCGGCCCATAAAAACAAAGTTAAAATCATACTGGAAGTCAAAGAAATGAAATAACCAAAAATAAAATAGTTAACAAACAAATCAAATAAAAAGAAATTACAGTATGCGCAGGCCAACAAAGTATTAAAAAACGGCAGCACAGCAAAACCTGCCAGCATCCCATAGCGCAGCGGCGCGATCTCGGTATAAGTACGCCAGCTTATTTGCAATTTGGCAGGTATAATTTTACTCAAATATTCGGTAAAAGCTCCCGCTGGGCATAACCTGCCACAAAACACAGGTCCTAAAAACAATGTAACTGCCAATAAAATCACAAGACACGCCAGAAAAGGCACCGACATCGTCAGCAATTTCCCATCGAATAAATGTTCCGTCTGGATGCGCAGGCACAGACTGTGAATAGTCAGTTGCTGCCATGTTCCTGTAAAAATAAAAAATATTATTTTTTGAAATAGCGCAAAGGGAGCATAGAATAAAACAAAACCTAAAACATACCCTAAAAGGCGTTTATATCGAAAACCCATTTTCATCTTCACTTTCATAAAGGCTCAGGACAGGGATGTCCCCTGCCCTGAGCCGGTTTATTTAAAAGCTGTAGCGCAGGCTCACATTATAGGTCCTGCCGGAAGTTGCTTCGCTGGCATAAAATTCTTTGTCAAACAGATTATTGATGCCGAATTGTAAAACTGTACCTTTAGCGATTTCATAATTCAACGCTGTATTGACAATAAAATACGCGTCCTCCGCCCCATACTCGCCGGTAACGTCATCCGGAGCCTGACGTGCGCTTACATACTGGCAATCCAGTATGGCATTGAATTTATCTTTATTATAATTGACACCTGCATGAAGCAGATGCTTGGGAATACCATAGTCTGCGCTGTCAGCCTCTTTCAGATTAGTTCCCGCCACCGCATTTTGTTTTACTTTCCCCTGCTGCCATGCATAATTAAAATATGTTCCCCAGTTATCGTTAAATTTATGGTCGACCGTAAATTCTACACCGCGGCGTTTTTCCGTACCATAGTTTTCATATTTTTTATATTCTGCTTTTGTTGTTCCAGGCTGATAATGGGTCGTATAAAGGATTTTATCATCTGTTTTCACCTGATATAAAGAGATCCCCAGATTAGTCTGCCGCGACAATTTTTTCTTCATGCCGATCTCAAAAGTATTTGAGGTCTCCGGATCAAGATCAGGATTAGCCACTACATCGCCCATACTGCCACCGCCGTCACGATATACCTGATACAAAGGCGGCGGATTGAAGGAATGACCGTAAGAAACGTAGTAATTGGTGCTGTCATCAGCTTTATAATCAAAAGCTATCTTCGGGCTGATCTCATTATAGCTCACTTCATCATAATCCAGCGCACGTTTTAAAGCACCTGTATTTTGATCATAATACCTGCTTTTGCCATCCATTTTAGTAAAATGATCGTAACGAACACCCAGATACATCGTCAGCGGATCGCTGATCTGATATTCATCCTGCACAAATAAAGCTATGTTCCGCGCTTTGCCGCCATGATTTTCATAAACGCCGTTATTACCAAGTGATCCGATGACAGAATCATGATCGCGCCAGTTACTCAAGTATTTACGCAGCTGGTCAAAGCTCTCCTGTTTAAAGCTTCCGCCTACTAAAATCGTATGTTTGCCGACATTGTCCCAGGCCTTCTGCACATCAAAATTATATGTTTCACCGGGATAGAAGGAATCAGTACCGGCACCCGTCCAATCAGCAGATTTAGGACTGCTGGGACTGCTGTAGCCGTTGCTCTTCATGTCCAGATAACCAAAACTGGCGCTGAATTTGTTTTTGTTATCGTTATAAGCCAAGGTATGCAGATCAGATTCTTTCCGTCCATCGTAACCCAAATAGGTACTCAGACCTGGTTTTAAATACTTGCCGCTACCATCTACATCAACAAGAACATCACCCCAAACAGGTTTCCCGTCCTTGTAAATATTAGTCCATGGATTACTATAACGATATTCACTTTCTGTGTGGATAAACGTATATTTCAAAGATTTATCAGCATCAAAATCATACTTGATATTGGCCGAAATATTTTCATTTTTCCAAACCTTTTCTCCTCGACCACCCAAAATATATTTGCCGCTTTCCAACTTAGGAATATCTTGATCTGGTTTTATGATCGGTTTGTTTTTGTCAGCATCTTTCTTACTGTCCGGTGAACCTGTATAATAATAACCTCTGAAACCGTCAGATTTTCTATTTTCATAACCGATGCCAAAAGACAGTTTTTTATTAGCCTTAACATCTGCATACAAAGCTTTTTTCCAGGTATTATTACTGCCATAGCTGACTACGGCATTTACATCAGCGCCTTTTTTCTTAGGATTATCCTTCGTGATGATATTAACGACCGCGCCCACTGCCCGACCGCCATACAAAGAAGAACCGGCACCCCTTACAACTTCTATACGGGCAATTCTTTCAACAGGTACCATTTCCCATTCCATACCATTATTATAAGTAGTATTCATCGGCAGCCCGTCTAACAAGACCAAAATATCACTGGAGCTGAATCCTCTGATCTGAATTCCTCCCTGTGCCGCCTGACTCATATAAACTCCTGGTAAAGTCTGCAGTGCTTCCGGCACAGAATTGATATTTCGTTCCTCAATGTCCTGAGCCGTCACAACACTGACGCTAGAAGGTACTTCCTGCAGCTCCTTCATGGTTCTGGTAGCCGTTACCACCATCTGATCCAGATTAAACTGCTGCAGACCTTCTTCTGCATATACTGCTGTACCCCCCCAGATGACATTGCCAGTTATAAGTGCTACCATCAGTGCACTCTTACCCATACTCTTTTTCAACACGTTCAACTTCCTTTCATAACTTTTTTATTGAAATAAAAGCTTCACATCTGCCTATCCTTCATAGCCGCAGCTGCTTCTGCTTTTATTAGCAAACAAAAATACCTTCTGCCACGGCAAAAGGTATTAAACGGTTTTCAACCACATCATTACCTCACTGTCTCACGCAGCAGTAAATTTTATCATCAGGCAGTTCTTCTGACTCAAGTTCATCGCGCCTCCAAGCCTTCCCGGATAACTCCAGTGACATAAATATGGATTTGCTCACTCTTACAGCGACGGGATCGTGCGGGCTTTGCACCCAACTTCTCTATTAAGACCTGCGTCACCTGATAACAGCAATATTCATTTTTTATATTTTATAATAAAGTATTCTATTTTATATCCACAACTATATGTTATAATATCATATATAGCATGTTACTATGTATGGCTACTAGACAGTCAAGAGGGAGTTTATTTTTTTTATGAAAAAACCAATTGACAATTATTTTACGACAGGCGAACTGGCCAGTCTTTGTAAAATTCCCCGCAAAACTTTGCTTTATTACGACAGCTTAGGCCTGATCACGCCTGAAGTTGTTGAAGAAAACGGCTACCGCTATTATAAGCGGACCCAACTGTTTGCCCTGGAATTGATCTTAACAATGCGCAAACTCGATATTCCGCTGGCAGAAATCAAAAGCTATCTGGCAAACAAGTCCTATTCTAACTATCAGCAGCTCCTCGCTGAACGTGAAACGCTTCTTGAACACATGATCGAAAAAATGATCAGTCTAAAAAATGAACTGCACCATTCCATCATCAATCTTCAGCAATTAGAAAACATTAAATTTAATGAAATCCTGACTGTCCAAACGGGAGATGAATTTTTGTGTTTAAGCCAAACGGTTGCGCCTAAAATGAACTTTAAAGACAGAACAAAAATCTCGGCCAGCCTTTTTATCGACTTGGCCGAACATATACCACTTAACAATCATACTTTTGGCTATATTGTCGATAAAGACACTCTTCGCGATCTGAAAGCACCCCGCCATATCAAATATTATTTCTATCCTGTTTTTACTGAAACCGCTTACCCGCAATGTATGATAAAACCCGGCGGAACCTATCTTACCCTTTATTTCCAGGGGATTTATATGGACAATTATGATAAATATATCAACGCACTTTCAGAATACTGCTCTGACAATAAACTTCTGCCTGTATCGGATATTTATATCACATCGGTAAAAAACTTCTGGCTTACAGACGCAATCAATGAATATATTTATAAAATAGAAATACAAATAAAATGACCCATCTCCGACAAATATCGGAAACGGGTCATTTTTTATTTTTACCGATATACTCTGTTTTGATGTTTGCATTATCTAAAACTAAATGTTATAATGATGCGATTTTTTACAAGGAGGTAAAAACATGTCTATTGGAATTATTGTAAATTCAGCCTGCGTGCTGATTGGCGGTCTACTCGGCAGTTTTTTAGGAAGGTTGCTGCCGACACAAATGCGCGAATCACTTTATGGGTTATTTGGATACTGTTCGATCATTATCGGCATCATTCTGCTGCAAAATATAAAATCGATGCCAGCCGTTACCTTAGCACTTATCGTGGGTACAATCATCGGTGAAGCGCTCAGAATAGAGGACCAGATCAAATTTGTATCTCTCAAGCTTAAAATTTATATCGAACGCCTTACCAATACTGCCACAGCCGATAACGATACTTATATTAGCCGCTTCGTAGGTCTGCTTATGCTGTTCTGTACCGGCAGCACTGGTATTCTCGGCGCCATTGGCGAAGGAGTCAATGGTGACAGTACCGTCCTTCTAACTAAATCTGTTATGGACATTTTTGCAGCGTTTGCTTTCGCTGCCCATATGGGACCCATGATTGCCTGTATTGCCATCCCGCAGTTTCTTTTTTTTAGCCTCCTCTTTTGGAGCGCCAGCTTTATCATGCCGCTTACCAATCCTCTGATGATTGGCGATTTTATGGCCTGCGGCGGTATTTTAGTTATTATTACCGGGTTTCGCATCTGCGAACTGAAAGACTTCCGCATAGCAAACACCCTGCCGGCTTTATTTATTGTGATGCCGCTCAGTTATCTTTGGCGAACTTATTTCTAAACTGCTGCGTAACAAAAACAGACCCTGCAAATGCAAGGCCTGTTCCGTCACCCAAACATACTCAACCTTAATAATACTCTAATTCACGTTCAATGATCACGCCGGTCGCAGGGTTGAGTTTCAGCTCTCCTTTGAACCGGTCGCCTGCAAAAAAGGCCTGATAATAAGAATTATTGCCGTCTTTAATCAAACTTACTGCAATGTCACGCGCGTCAGGATAAGCAGCCAGCACTGCGGCTTCGATGTCCTCCTGATTTTTGTTGATGACGGTGCTGCCTAAAACAAAAACTGCACCTTCGACTTTGATTTCTTCTACTTTAGACGTTGCGGTAGCAACCGTTACAAAGTAATATTCCAAAGTAGCCGGGTCCTGAAAAGTGATCAGGCTGTCCTCTCCCTGAGTCTTATACCCCTGAAAATCGCAGCTGGCCGGGATCTCGTTTTTAGCAGCTGCAATAGCGGCTCTGGTCAGTGTCAGCGGGCTGGGTCTGTCAGCAGCAAAGCCTATGGTTGCCATGCCGAGAACAGCTGCCGCAAGCAGTACAGAAACAATGTTTTTCAATTTCATAAAAATTCACTCCCTTTATTTTTTTAGCATCAACATAACTGTAACTATTGTACAAAATATTTTTCACCTTTTCAACTCTATGCTATCTATTATCTATATTCATTAATTGACCGTTCTTGTTTTCCAATACGCTGTATTTATGATTTTATCCATACTGTTTTAACTGTTTTAAAAATAATCCAAAAAAATTCGTCCATATCACGATTGCGTCAGCTTTAACTTATCGCCAATTTTTTTTGCAGCACCACTCTCATAATAAAAAAACAGGCTCCCTGTTCTTGCTCAGGAAACCTGTTTTTTTAACTTGCCGTCAGCACTGTTTTTCTGTCTGCGTTTTTTCTGCAGCAGCAGTATTCACGCTGTCCTCTTCTTTAAAAAAGTATTTCATAACGCCGCCGACTAACCCCTGTACCAGAAGATATTTATATTCGTTTTCGATCCGTTTTACTTCCCGCTGTACTTCTTTTTTAATAAACCAGAAGGATAAAGCCACACCCATCATCGCTCCGAATAAAGCGCCAAAAAATGCGATCCAGATCGCAGGTATCGAGATATTGATCATTTACGCCACCGCCTGTCTGTTTTCTTTGATTTCAAAATATCACATTCGCCGGTACCTGTCAAATTAAAGAAAATTCCTCTTTTCTTCTATTGCCACTAATAGAACAAATATTATATAATATTGTAATAGTTCCAATACTTTTAAAAGTGAAAGGGTTGTTACCAATGGAAAAAATTTACGAAGGCAAAACTAAAACAGTATATTCCCTGGCAAACGGCAATGTACTCTTAAAATTCAAAGATGACTGCACCGGTAAAGACGGTGTTTTTGATCCCGGTGAAAACAGTATAGGTCTGACTATCGAAGGCATTGGCAAAGCCAATCTCGAAACTTCTATCCATTTCTTCGAGATCCTCAAAAAAGAAGGCGTCAAAACCCACTATGTCAGCGCTGATATCGACAACGCCACTATGGAAGTTCTGCCTGCTAAAGTATTCGGCAAAGGCCTTGAGGTCATCTGCCGTCTGAAAGCAACCGGCAGCTTCATCCGCCGTTATGGCGACTATATCGCCGACGGTACCATTCTTGAAGGCGGCTACGTCGAAGCAACTCTGAAAGACGATGCCAAAGGCGACCCGCTGATCACTTCCGAAGGTTTAGCCGCTCTGGGTATCATGAGCCAGGAAATGTTTGACAGCATGAAAGAACAAACCCTGAAAATCACCAAGATCGTTGCTGCCGACCTGGCTAAAATGGGTCTGGATCTGTACGACATCAAATTTGAATTTGGTTACAACAACGACGAAGTGATCCTGATCGATGAAATCGCCAGCGGTAATATGCGTGTCTATAAAGACAGCAAATATGTCGATCCGATCACATTGACTTCGATCATCCTCGGTAAATAAATCTTTCTATCTAAAGGCACAGCTTTTGCTGCGCCTTTTTTGCTTCTTAGTCATGTTAATGCTATAATTACCTTAAAGCGTAATGCCCGCTTTAATTTTTAAAACAAAGGAACGATGCATTATGAACAAATTAGATCCGCGCAATATTTACGACGACTTACATCAAATTCCTGAACTTGGTTTTGAAGAATTTAAAACCTCTGCCTACCTGGCAGATAAATTAGAGGCAATGGGCTACAAAGTTACCCGTAATATCGGCGGCACCGGCGTTATCGGCGAAATCAAAGGCGCCGAGCCCGGACCAGTGATGATGCTGCGTGCCGATATGGACGCATTGCCTTTTCTCATCGACGGCAAGAAGAAAAATATCCATGCCTGCGGTCACGACGCACATTCTGCCATGCTTTTGGCAGCTGCCTCCGAACTGGTCGGCAAAGTTAAGCGCGGCACGCTGCGCATCCTGTTCCAGCAGGGTGAAGAAACCTTAAAAGGCGCTTTGGCCGTTATTGACGCCGGCGTCATTGAAGATGTCGATATAGCACTTGGTCTGCACATCCGTCCTATACAGGATATTGCTTATGGCGAAATGTCGCCTGCTGTACGTCATGCAGCCAGCACGTTCGTACATGTCACCATTAACGGTCTTTCCAGCCACGGCGCCCGTCCGCATCTGGGCGTCAATGCTATCGAAGCGGCAGCTGTTGCCATCAATGCGATCACTGCCATCAAGATCAATCCCATCGTCCCCTGGTCCTGCAAGGTCACAAGTATCAACGGCGGCGGGACAGCCCCCAATATTATTCCTGACAAAGTAAAAATGATCGTTGATACACGAGCACAAACTAACGAAGCCATGACCGAGCTTTTAGAGAAACTGCGCCGCGCGGTGACCAATGCGGCAGCAGCTGTCGGCGCAACCGCCGAAGTCACTACTCCCGACGGTGTGATCCCCGCTGCTGAATACGACGACGAACTGACCGCAGAAGTTGCCGAATGTATCGTCGAAGTCGTCGGCAAAGAAAAACTGGCTAAAGAACTTGTCAATCCCGGCGGCGAAGATTTCCATTACTTCGTCAACAAATATCCCCATATCAAAGCGGCTTACTTTGGCGTCGGCGCAGCGGCAGCTCCCGGACTGCATCATCAGGATATGCACCTGAACAAAGAAGCGCTGCCCAGCGGCACTGCCGTTCTGGTAAAAATGGTTGAACGTAAATTAGGCTGAAAATAAAAAATAACCACCCGTTTTCATGGGTGGTTATTTTTTTAACTGCTTTTAATTTACTGAATTGAATCAAAAGCATTTAAAACTGTCTGAAGCATAAATAATAAATGCCCCAATCTAAAAGACCGGAGCATTTATGGGGAAATATTTAAGCAAAGTAGAGGGTTAAAAAACTTTGCAAAAATCAATTCTGACTTTATTGGATTTTTTCTTTCAGCAACTCTATTTCATGACTTTGTTCTTCTATTTTGGCTAACAGCAGCTGGATCTTCTGATCCTGCGCTTCCAGCGAAGTATCTACTTCCGTACGGGTGTAAATGCGATGTTCTTTTTTGCGATCCGGCGAGCGGTCCAGCGCAAAGTTGACGCCGAAGTTACCCATTTTGCTGCCACCTTCGCTGATACCCATGCCCAGCGAGAACATGACTTTTTCGTTGGGGGCATAGAAGCCGCCTACCGCTAAAGCGCTTTTGCCGCCATAGCCGCCGTAGGCCATAGCCAGCTCGCCCTTATTACCGTCCTGGAAGCGCGGGTGCAGACCGGCCATTGCTGCCGAGAGCGCGCCGACGCTGTCGATTTCGTCGCCCAGCTTGCTAATATCGTGATTGATGTTGTTAATGTCCTGTTTGACCTGATAGAGCTGGCTGCCGTTGACGGCATCCATCGAGGTGGCGCTTACTTCGCCTGCGGCGACGTTACCGATCTTGGTGCCGCCAGTACCTTCCAAAGTGATCTTGTTTTTATTGAGGTTGCCATTGCTGTCGACGTCATATTTAGCGGCGCTGTCATGCACGGCTTTCAGCTGATCTTCGGTAGCTGCCTGCCCGGTCGCATAATTATCAGCGTCCCAAGTAGTGTTAGTCAGCCCGCCCACTTTGCCGTTATTGCCATCGACAGTGACTTTGTTAGCGCCGGAGCCGATCTCGATCACATCGTTCAGCCTGACCTGGTGATCGATACCGCCAGTACCATTAGTGCCGCTGTTATCGACGATCAGGTTATTATCACCGGCCGATACGGTGCTGTGTTTGGCCGCCTCGGTTGCAGCGTTAGACGCTGTGTCATGGATAGCTTTGAGCTGGTCTTCGGTAGCCGCCTGGCCGCTGGTGATATGATCCGGGTCCCAGGTCGTATTGGTCAGGCCATTGACAGTGCCTTCATCATTTTTATTGATAGTGACGCCGCCGGCTTTGACTGAGCCGTCGCTACCGTCGAGAACTACTTTGCCGCCGGTGCCGACAGTGATCTTACCGTCGCCTGTGCCGTCGATGACGGCAGTGCCGTTACCGCCGACATCCAGCTTATCGCCCAGTTTTACTTCGTAATCAGAGCCGCCGCTGCCGTTCGTTGTCGGCGTAACAACGACATTGCTGTCGCCGGAAGAAGATACTGTAGTCTGCTGGGCGGCTTTCTGGGCTACTTCATAGAGCTGACTGCCGTTGACGGCGTCGGTCGAATTAGCGCTGACCCGACCCGCCGCCACGTTTTGGATCTGGCGTGTCCCGCCGCTGCGCCCTACACTGACCACGCCTACAACGTCATCGACGCCAGCCCACTTAGTATAGCTGCTGTTGCCCTTAACATTATTGATCGCCGCCGCGACAGATCCGCTGCCTAACGCGACGCTGTCTTTCAACGTCATCTCGATATTACTGCCAAAAGCAAAAGAATCCGTAGCAGAACTTGCTATATGATTAGAATTACCAACAGCAGTACTGTTAGCAGCCTCTACCATATTTAAATAGCCAAAAGCGTTAGCATTGCCAGCGGTACCTGCTATATAATTAGCAGTACCAACAGCGGTACTGTTAGCCGCCAGCACTGCATTATCATAACCAAAAGCATTAGCATTCATTTCATTTGCCGTATTACTATAACCAAAAGCGCTGGCATTTTTACTGCTCGCTTTATTGCTAAAGCCAACAGCGCTGGCATACATACCGCTCGCCGTATTGCCATAACCAAAAGCATTGGCTGCCATCCCACTTGCTGTATTATAAGAGCCAAAAGCATTGGCATATGACCCACTTGCCGTATTGATAACGCCAATAGCACTGGCATACCCGGCACTTGCTGTATTATAAGAGCCAAAAGCACTGGCATACGTTTCTCTTGCATCATTGCCGGCACCAAAAGCACTGGAGTCAAAACCGTTGGCTTTATTGTAATAACCAAAAGCACTGGCATTTCTGCCGCCTGCCGTATTATTAGTGCCAAAAGCACTGGCATTTTGCTCACTTGCTGTATTTGTGTCACCAAAGGCACTGGAAAACGCCCCGCTTGCTGTATTACTACGACCAACAGCAATAGCATAGCCACCATTTGCCTTGTTGTTATCACCGACAACAATCGCATTTTCACCGCTTGCCTCGCTGTTAGCGCCAACAGCAATGGCCTTTTCACCACTTGCCGTAACATTTTCTCCCGCAATAACTGAATTTGTACCTGTCCCACTCCCAATAGCAGGAGCCGCCTGTACTGTGTTGGCAAAATAGAAACCGCTCCCGGCAAAAACACAGGTACTTAAGAAAATCGCTAAGTTTCTTTCTAATTTTCCTTTTTTTAACTTTTTCATACACTATTCCCCTTTTTGATTTTTTATTGCAAAGAGCAGTAAGTTTCTACTCTTCTCAAGCTGCATAAAAAGCCCAATCATTTCGCTTCCTTTAATTCATTTGTCTTCAGGATAATTAATTAACAAATTTAAATTTATCATTCTTTAAATTATATTAGCATAATTGTCCCCCCCCGCAAGACTTTTTTGTTCGTTTTAGATTTTTTTTCGCTTGTCTTGCAACTGATAACTTTTTTATACCTGCTTTTATTCCAAAAAAAATAACCTCACCGTTATTCTAACGATGAGGCAAAGAGCCGATTTGCTGCAAATATGCACTTCACTAAGGGACTTCGTATTCCTTGACATTTAATTTATCAGCCATTAACTCATCATTCCTTTCCTGTTAGAATGACCTATATGATTACGCTTCTACGTGGAATGATAAGTTTTTGTTTGATAATCTATGCACACATGCATAGCGGGTAGTTGTTTCTTGCAAATGATTTTTTATTATCTAGCTTGAATTACGATCATTTAAAACTGTCTGAAGACATAAAAAAGGCGTTGCTTCCCAGGAAGCAACGCCTTTTTTATCTTTTACACCGTTATTTATTCAGCCGCTGGCCGATCTTCAGCATATACATCGGGTCCACATTCTGCCCATCGACAAAAACCTCAAAATGCACATGCGGGCCGGTGCTGTAACCGCTGCTGCCCACAAATCCGATGATCTCGCCCTTGCGCACACTTTGGCCGGGCGCCACGGCAATGCCGCTCATATGTCCGTAAGCCGTTTCATAACCGTTACCGTGGTCGATACGCACATAACGGCCATAACCGCCGTTCCAGCCGGCGACCTCTACCGTGCCCATCGCGCTGGCGTAAACAGGTTCGCCGAAATCAACGGCAATATCCACGCCCGGATGCCAGTCATAGCCGCCGCCAATCGGGCCTGACCGTCCGCCGTAGGGCGAGCTGACCGTACCGCCTTTAGTCGGCCACAGGTCAGGAAAGACCGAACGTTTATTGTTGCGCCCTTCCAGCTCCGAAAGCAGTTCGCTCATCGAAGTTTTTTTCTCGTCGATCTGCTGCGCCATATTTTTATTCTGCGCCGTCAGCACAGCCGCCATTTCCTTCACGCCCAAATCAGCAGGGCCGCCCTGCCCCAAATACCGGGGCGTGCTGCCGGCGTTCGCCGCCGCTCCCGTCGTGCCGCCAAGATCGCTGCCCAGCTTCGTGCTGTCGGTATCACGGATCAACGCACGGCGCAGCTTGGTTTCCAGCGTCGTGATCTCGGACATATCGCGCAGCATTTTTTCATTGTCTGCCAAAAGGCTTTGCAGCTGCGCTTCCAGCTCGCTTTTTTTCGCCTGATATTCTAAAAAATCAGCGCGCTCCTGCCGGAACTGATAAAAATTATAGCCCATATAAACAAGCGCGCCCGCCATACAGACAGTACAGATCAAGACCGCGCCGGCCAGCATTTTAAAGCGTCTGGCCCCTAAATGATAGACCTTCTGCCCTTCGGCCCGCGGTACTGTAAAAGTATACTCTTCCTGCCGCTGTAAATCTTTTTCTTCCATGTTTCTACCTTCTTATCTAAAATACCCTAATTTCTGACCGGCAGCCAGCAATCTGCGCCCAATAAAAGGCAGGCTCTCCAGATCGTCTTTACCCATACCGCCCACAGCCAGCAATACGCCGCCATACACAGGTACGGCCACGGCCATCGCCGCCAGGATCGCCCAGGCGCCCCAGTCTGCCGTCAGCGTGATCACGCCGTAAACGGCAGCGCCCATAACAGCGGCCGCAGCCGCAGGTTTGAACACACCGCCAAAGGACAGGGCAAAGCCCGTATATTTGTAAATAAAGATCATATTCAAAATGGCCGCCAGACCAAAATCAACCACCGTCGCCATCGCCGCGCCCCGAATACCCAAAGTCGGTATCGCCGTCAGCGTCCAGCTCAAAAACACCTTGACTGCTGCCGCCAGGATCATATTGATGACCGGGATCGAAGTCCGCCCCAGGCCCTGCAGGATACCCGTACTGATCTGGTGCAGTCCCAGCAGCATGATCCCCACGCTCATCGTCTGGATAGCCGACGCCGCACCGGGAGCATTATAAATCAGCGCCGCTATTTTTTCCGCCAGAAAATACATCCCGACAAAACAGGGACAGGTAATGATCAAAGCGACCCTGAAGGCCGTCCTGGTCTTGGCCCTGATCCCGAACACATCGTTCAACGCCCGCGATTCGGAAATCGCCGGTACCAGACTGATTGTCATGGCAGCAGTAAAAATAGTCGCCAGATTGATCAGCGGTACGGCCATCCCTGTCAGATAACCGAAAAACTCCGTCGCCTGGCTGATATGAAAGCCTGCCGCTTCCAACCGCTGCGGCACGATCAAAAGATCAAGATTAGCCACTACCGGCAGCATCAGGCTGGACATGGACACAGGCAGAGCCAGACGCAGCAGACGGCTGATGATGGCCCGCGCCGATTCTCTCGTTGCCAGCGGGTTCTGATGCTGCAGATCCTCTTTCAGCTTATGCTTGAGCCGCCTGTAGAACCACATCAGGACCAGTAAAGCGCAGAAAGCGCCTACGCCTGCGCCCATACTGGCGCCGCCTGCCGCATAAGCCAGGCCGTGCGGCATAAACATATTCGCAAAAACGATCATCGTCACCACGCGCATCAGCTGCTCCACGATCTCGGAAGCCGCCGTCGGCGTCATGATCTGCCAGCCCTGCAGATAACCGCGGAAGCTGGCTAAAAACGTAACAAAAAATACGGCCGGAGCCAAAGCAATGATCGAATAATAAGCACGGCCGTCACGGATCCAGTGATGATCGATCAGCCACTGGGCCCCGAAAAAGAGCGCCGACGCAAAAACCAGCCCGGTAACGAACAGCAGCCGCAGCGAAACATTAAAGACTCGTTTAGCGCCCAGAAAATCCTTCTGCGCCAGTTTTTCCGCCGTAATGATCGAAATGGCTACCGGTATCCCCGCCGACGACAAAGTGATCGCCATCAGGTAGATCGGAAAACCCATCTGATAAAGGCCGATGCCCTCACCGCCCAAGACCCGCGATAAAATGATCCAGTTCAGCGAGCCGATGACCTTGACAACGATACTTGAAACAGTCAAGATCAGTGTCCCTTTTAAAAATTTATTATTGTTGCCTGCCGTCTTTTCGGTATCGCCCATGCTTACCCGCCTTATCCCAATTTACATTTACACATACTCATACATTATAATTATCTACTTAAAGCCGCTTTTTGACAAGCTTTTTCGGTTTTATTTCACAAAATCTTACTTTCTCAGCAAAACTGCCGGCCTGTTGACACAGGCCGGCAGTTACTGCAAATATTCGTTATTTTATCTAATTGCACAGACAAGAGGCGCTTTTAGAAGGTCCAGCTGGCGCCGACATTCCACTGCCAGTCCTTTTTATAATCGCTGCCGGCACTGCGTTCCACATCCAGATAGAAATAGCTGTTTTTGCTGCCCTGGAAAGCAACGCCTGCGCCATATTCAAACCAGGTATCATTAAAATCATCATCCAGTTTAGCACGATTACCAAATTTATCGGTAAAGGTCACATCATAACCGCCGCTGAATTCATGCAGCAGATTAGCTTTCAGGTAGAAATTGGTTTTCCTGTCGATATCACGGCCAAGATTGAAGCCAAGCCGGCCTACGACGCTGGAAATACCGCTTTGATCTACCTGTACCTGATTGGACAGATAGTTGCTGCCGCCCAAATAACCAACGGTCATCTGCGCCTGCGGCTCAACGTACCAGCCATTTTGGCTCAGGCTGTTTTTACGGCCATATTCAGCGCTCAGCGAAACGCCGGTATTATCAAAATCACCGGTTATCCTTTTGCCATTGCTGTCAAAAACAGTGAAGTCGCTGTCCATATGGTTGAACTTCGCCACGACATCTACATAATGCCCCTTCTCGCCCAGCTGCGTCACATAAAAGCTGACTGCTTTATTTTTGTTGTCGCCGCTGCCGCTGTCATAGCTGCTGCTGCCGTCACTGTAACTCATCGACACGCCGCCGTAACGGGTATAATCAGCCGTCTTTTTCATGACCTGGTCATAACCCAGCTCATACATCGTGTATTTGTTTTCAAAGCCATATTTACCATCATGGCTGAGCTTACCGCCTTTCAGCCTCACCCAGACGCCCTGTGCATCCCCGCCCTGCTGGCGCAGATCGCCCATGCGTTCCATCAGCTTGTCATCGACGCGCCAGGTATGATAAGCCAGCGCACCAGCCGCCATAGCGGTTTTGACCGTAGTCGTCGGGTTATTGCCCGGATTCAGCGTATCGACCGCTTTCAGATACCAGTCCGTATAACCGGTACTGCCGTTAGCCTGCGAACCAAGCTCATACCGCTCCCAATAAAGAGAACCCTCATGATCGTCAGCAGTAAAAACGCCGTTGCCGTTATTGACAGTAGCCAGTACGGTCCCCACGGCGGCCTGCCCCAGCCCAATGTCGCTGTCACGACCGTTGATTTCCTGCAAAGACAGTACCTGATTACCGGTAAAGGTATCATTGACGATGAGCTTATCACTTTGATCCACGGCGGCACCGTCAATATCCATGATGATCGTACCGTTGCCGTTCAGGTTGTCAACTGTCAGCGTACTGAAGCTATTGCCATCCTGCCGCATATCGATCACCGCGTCATTCGTCAGCGCCGTCAGTGAGGACGTCCCCGTCAGCTGCCACAGCGAACCGCTTTCCAGCGTCAGCTTATTTTCCGCACCCACGCCGTCGACCATCGTACTGCCGGTAAACAGCGAGCCTGTGCCGAAGGAAAAATCCGTGCTGCCTGCTGATGCCGCAATGATATCGCCGATCAGCCGCGAATTATCGGCCGCCGCCACCTCTATTTTACCGCCATCGCCTGCATAGATACTGCCGTCAATATCTATCTGCCCCTGCCCCGTGATACTTGAACCGCTTGTATAAGCGTGCAGCGCATAGGCATTGTTTTTTTCAGTCATCGTGATCTTGGCAGCGCCGTCAAAACTGATCTTACCGCCAGCATTGACTGCCAGGCCATGCGCTTCAGTGCCTTCGGTAGTTATCATTACATTCTCCAGCTGGATACTGCTGCCGGCGCCGTCTGCGCTGATACCGTTAGCACCGTCACCTGAAGTTTTCACCTCTGCCGTGCCCGTTAAAGCGATCGTGCCGCCATTGGCACTGATGCCATGCGCCTTGTCCGCCTTCGTCGTTACCGTGATCAGGCTTGGCGCTGACGTGCTGATCTTACCGCCGTTGCTGACACGCAGGCCACTCGCGCTGTCCCCCTTGGTATCAACCACTGCTGTACCCGCAAAAGCGATCGTGCCGCCATCGGCACTGACGCCATGCGCCTTGTCCGCCTCCGTCGTTACAAAAATCATACTCGGTTCTGTCGTGCTGATCGTACCATTGCCGCTGGCATAAATACCACTGGACTGCGCACCATAGGTATCAGCCTTGATCTGCCCGGCCAGTTCCAGCGTTCCACCTTCCTGTACATATAAGGCATGCGCTGTATCGCCTTTGGTAACTACATCAGTTGTACCTAACAAGTTAACCTGTGCGGTAGCGCCGCCCGCATAAACGCCATGCGCAGCAGCGCCTGATGTCGTTACTATCAGATCACCGCTTTGAACGATCTTGCCGCCGTTCTGGGCAAATAATCCGCTGGTTTCAGCGGCAGCAGTCGTTATATCCACCTTGCCGCTGCCAGTGATTGTGCCGCCAGCGGCATAAAAGCCGTGCGATCGTGAACCTGACGTCTCGATCTGTGTATCCGAGCTGTCAGTCAATGTCACCTGTCCGCCATCGGCGGCCGCGATACCATGTGAATCCTGGGCACCGGTAGTAGTTATTACCAAAGTACCGCCAATAGTAGTTTTACTGTCAGTACCATTAGTATAAACCCCGTGAGAACCACTGCCGTCAGTTGTGATCTTAACATCGGAGCCATACCCCAGCTTGACCTCACCGTCCGCCCCAGCCATCACACCATGCGAAGACTGGCCTTTAGTAATGATCGTCAAATCACCGACACTGCTGACTATACCTCCTTCAGCCAAAACACCGGAAGCATTCGCACCGGTAGTTATAACATTGACCTCCGAACCGTCCATAAAATATATTTCACCATTGCCGGACGCCTCTATCCCACTACCATATTGGCCACTGCTCTCGATATTCAAAAGGCCTGAACCGGTAATAGCACCGCTATTAACAGCAGAAAGCCCCTTACCGCCATCGCCTGTAACATTAATATCTGTTTTTGACTTGGAACCCAGCTCGATTTTGCCGGCATCAGCAGAAATAGCCGAACTCCAGGCATTACCGCCTGCCGCCGTTATTTTCAGATCACCATTACTGGTTACTTGACTGCCAGCAGCAGCATATATGCCAGTAGTACCGCCACTGCTAATGGTGATCGCCGTCGTAGAATCCTCACCTAAAACTACGTTACCATTTTGAGCAGCTATTGCATAAGCTGCACCCCAGCCTGTATAATCCATTACAATATTCAGCTCACCGTTATTCATCATCGTACCGTTTGAGGTAACATAAATGCCATGCGAGCCGTTGCCTTTAACGGTGATCGTAGTATCGGTGCCTTCTTTGACAGCAACCCTGCTCCCATTTTGGACAACGATACCGTGAGAATTAGATTCCCAGTTATCATTTTTACTGGTTATCTTGTTGCTGCCATCCAGCGTCAAATCGCCATTATTATTTACATTGACCGCAGGAGAACCAGTAGCAGAATATTCTAAATTGATATTCTGCTGGGTTTCTGTACTGCCGTCTATATTTATCTGACTTGTCGTTGCAGCTAAAGCATAGGTTGAATGATTCCCCCATGCCGTTAGCGTGGCCATTATCGCAAGCGCAAGCATTTTCTTATTCTTCATTTTTATTCCCCCTGTATATTAAGATATTAAAACAAGAGCATTATAACATACAGAAAGTGTAATTAAAACATAATTGAATTTTATCTTTAATTCTATAATTAATTTGATTATCGAATTAATTATTAATATTTTAGTTTAATTTATTGAACTACATTTGCTATTCCGTTGTTTTTGATCTGCAGCAAAACAGCTCTCAGTCTGCCGCTTCCTATATCTATGTTTTTTATCGCCTATACCGCAGCATTTTTTGAACTCTCCAACGCTGAAAGCGTTTTTGCACTTTCGCAATTCCTAAAACATCAAGATTTCACATCTTTAGCCGCAAATTTTAATTAAATTTCACAAAATCTTGCTTTCTTGCCCGCCCGTTGTTACAATTAAAACAGCAATAATTTATCGAGGAGGTTGTTTGCATGAAGAAAATCCTGTCCATCGCTCTGATCGGTCTGCTGACCTGCGGCGCATTACTCGCCGGCTGCGGCGGCGACAAAAAGTCCGATCCCAAGGCAGCAGGTGACAAAACCAAAGTCGCTTTCGTTTACGTCAGCTCTGCCAAAGACGGCGGCTATTCCATGGCACACGAACTGGGCCGTCAGTATGTCGAAAAAAACATGCCCAACGTTCAGGCCAGTTACATCGAATCCGTTCCCGAGGGTGCCGATTCTGAACGCGTCATCACTCAACTGGCTTCCCAGGGCAACAAAGTGATCTTTACCACCAGCTTTGGCTATATGGACCCGACGATCAACGTCGCCAAAAAATATCCCGACATTGCTTTCCTGCACTGCTCCGGTTTCAAAACGGCTCCCAACGTAGGCAACTACTTCGGCCGTATGTACGAAGCCCGTTACGTCACAGGCATCGTTGCCGGTAAGGAAACAAAATCCAATGTCATCGGCTATGTGGCTGCTTTCCCGATCCCGGAAGTCATCCGCGGCATCAACGCCTTCACTTTGGGTGCGCAAAGCGTCAATCCCGACGTGCAGGTCAAAGTCCTCTGGACCAATACCTGGTATAATCCCGCTACTGAAAAACAGGCAGCAATCACTCTGATCGATGCCGGGGCCGACGTTATTGCCCAGCATCAAAATACCCCCGGTCCGCAGCAGGCCGCTGAAGAACGTGGTAAATACGGTATTGGTTATAATGTCGATATGTCGGCCAATGCTCCCAAGGCATCTTTAACTGCCGCGATCTGGAACTGGGGCCCGTATTATGAAGAAACCATCAAACAGGTCCAAAACGGCACCTGGAAAGCCGGCGCTTACTGGGGCTCCATGAAAGATAAAGTCGTCGACATCGCTCCTTATGGCCCCGCTGTCAGCGACGCAACAAAAAAACTGGCCGATGCTGCCAAAGCAGACATCATTGCCGGTACACAAAAAGTTTTCACCGGCCCGCTCTATGATCAAAGCGGCGCCGAAAAAGTTCCCGCAGGTACAACTCTGACCGATAAGGAACTTTTGAGCATGGACTGGTTCGTCAAAGGCGTTGACGGTAAAATCCAGAACTGACTCAACTGAGTTTTTTAGTAAGGAAGGTGCAAAGAAATGAAAAAAACATTGATTTTAACTCTGGCTCTGGCTTTAGGTATCACTACGGTCTGCGCCGCCTCGCCGCTCAAAAACTATAACGCGGGCAAAGTAGCGCTTGATCTTGGTATCACAGCCCCCACCAGCAACACTTATGAAGGCCACAGCGTTGGCAGCAAAAAAACTTCTCCTTATGCCGGCGTCACCGTAGGTCTGGGCAGCAATATGGCGGTCAACTACAAGTGGAACCAATACAAAAACAGCGGCAGCAATAAAGTTGAAGCCCAGCAGCTTAACCTGATGTACAAAGTCCTGCCGGTACTCGACGTTTATGCAGGCTATGTCGACAGCGACATTAAACTGCACGGCGACAGCCGCAGCCGCAGCTCCGGACAGGTCGGCGTTCAGGGACGCGTAGAATTGCCGTTCCTCTGCACTCTGTGGGGCAGAGCCGGCGTGGGCAACAAGCTCAACAGCTATGAAATCGGTCTCAGCCGCAGCCTGGTATCCAACGTTGAACTGAACCTGTCCTACTATGACAACAAATTCAAATCTTCCGCTCCCGGCGGCAGCGACGTTAAAACCAAAGGCGTCAACGTAGGCGTAACAGTTAAATTCTGATTTAAACAACCAATTTTCTTAAACAAAAATAAGACCGGAAATAGCAACTATTTCCGGTCTTATTTTTTCGCAATACTAACGGAGAATTATTATTGACAACTGCTTGAAGCTGTGCTATTATAAACACATCGAAAACTTACCTTTATGTAAGTTCTGCTCACAAAAAATCAAAATTTTATAGCACTTGGAGGAATGAAGAATGAAAAAATTCGTATGTCAAATCTGTGGTTATGTTTATGAAGGCGAAGCAGCTCCTGAATACTGCCCGCAATGTAAAGCACCCGCATCCAAATTCACCGAAATGAGCGGCGACCGCACCTGGGCTGCTGAACATATCGTAGGTATCGCCAGCGACGTTGCTGAAGACATCAAAATGGACCTGCGCGCTAACTTTAACGGCGAATGCACTGAAGTTGGTATGTACCTGGCCATGAGCCGCGTTGCTCATCGCGAAGGCTATCCTGAAATCGGCATGTACTGGGAAAAAGCAGCTTTTGAAGAAGCTGAACATGCAGCTAAATTCGCAGAACTGCTCGGCGAAGTCGTTACCGACTCCACCAAAAAGAACCTGGAAATGCGCGTAGAAGCTGAAAACGGTGCAACCGCAGGTAAATTTGACCTTGCCAGCCGTGCTAAAGCAGCAGGTCTGGACGCTATCCATGACACAGTTCATGAAATGGCAAGAGACGAAGCCCGCCATGGCAAAGCTTTCGAAGGCCTCCTGAAACGTTATTTCAACAAATAATCAGCACCTT